>Ga0105237_10006516_pt1 | contig 12926 bp, 8 predicted proteins | sample KBSC24metaG_FD_81520 | JGI IMG/M metagenome (GOLD analysis project Ga0105237, IMG submission 81520) | Corn rhizosphere microbial communities from Kellogg Biological Station, Michigan, USA - KBS C2-4 metaG | ecosystem: Host-associated > Plants > Roots > Rhizosphere > Soil | place: Michigan, USA...
GTCGTGGACATGAGCTCGATCTCGCCCATGGCCACCAAGACGTTCGCGACGAAGATCGTCGCGCTGGGTGCCGACTACATCGACGCGCCGGTTTCCGGCGGCGAGGTCGGCGCCAAGGCGGCCTCATTGACGATCATGGTCGGCGGCTCGGAGCCAGCGTTCCAGCGCGTCAAGCCGCTGTTCGAATTGATGGGCAAGAACATCACGCTGGTCGGCGGCAACGGCGACGGTCAGACCGCCAAGGTCGCCAACCAGATCATCGTGGCGCTCAACATCGAAGCGGTCAGCGAGGCGCTGCTGTTCGCCGCGAAGGCCGGCGCCGACCCGGCGAAAGTCCGTCAGGCGCTGATGGGCGGCTTCGCCGCGTCGCGCGTGCTCGAAGTGCACGGCGAGCGCATGATCAAGCGCACATTCGAGCCGGGCTTCCGCATCGAGCTGCACCAGAAGGATCTGAACCTCGCGCTGTCCACGGCCCGCAAGATCGGCGTGAGCCTGCCCAACACGGCGACCGCGCAGGAGCTGTTCAACGCATGCCAGGCGCAAGGCGGCGGAAAGTGGGATCACTCTGGCATGGTGAAGGCGCTGGAGGCTCTGGCGCGGTTTCAGGTGGCCAGGTAAAGCTTGATTCGATTTGCTTTGCGTGGCTCGTGGCCTGAAATGACAGTAGACCCCAAATTCCTGCTCCGCCGCATGTTCGACGCCGCCGTCGCGCGCGCGATGCCGGAAAAATGCCTGCCGCCGTTCCTGCCGAATCCACCCAAAGGCCGTACCATCGTCGTCGGTGCGGGCAAGGCCGCTGCGACGATGGCGCGCGCAGTCGAGGAGCACTGGACCGGCGAGTTGTCCGGGCTCGTGGTCACGCGCTACGGACATCGCGCGCCGACCAAGCGCATCGAAGTGGTGGAGGCCGCTCACCCTGTTCCCGATCTCGCCGGCCGCGAAGCCGCCGAGCGCATCCTCAAGATGGTTCAGGGCCTGACTCGGGATGACCTCGTGCTGTGCCTCATCTCGGGCGGCGGATCGGCGCTGTTGACCTTGCCGGCCGAGGGGTTGACCTTGCAGGACAAGCAGGCGATCAATCGCGCGCTGCTCAAGAGCGGCGCCAACATTGCCGAAATGAACTGCGTGCGCAAACATCTCTCGGCCATCAAGGGCGGCCGCCTCGCCGCCGCCTGCCATCCGGCCAAGGTCGTGACGCTAACGATCTCCGACGTGCCGGGCGACGATCCTGCCGTGATCGCATCGGGACCTACGGTGCCGGATCGCACGACGTTCGCTGACGCGCTCGCCATTCTCGGCAAGTATCACATCACCGAACCGACCGCCGTGCTGGCCCACTTACGCGCGGCGCGCGACGAAACGCCCAAGCCCAACGATCCACGTCTGACAGGCATCCAAACGCATCTCGTCGCCGCACCTCAGCAGTCCCTCGAGGCGGCAGCAGGCTTCGCTCGGCAGGCAGGCGTCACGCCCATGATCCTGGGCGACAGCCTCGAAGGCGAGTCACGCGAGGTCGCCATCGTGCATGCCGGGATCGCGCGTCAGGTCTTGCGTCATGGGCAGCCGCTTCCCGCACCGTGCGTGTTGCTGTCCGGCGGCGAAACGACGGTGACCGTCCGAGGCAAAGGACGCGGTGGCCGCAACGCGGAATTTCTGCTCGCATTGACGGTGGCGCTCGACGGCGAGCGTGGCGTGTATGCGATGGCCGGCGATACCGACGGCGTGGATGGCACCGAAGACAATGCCGGCGCCCTGGTTACTCCCGATACGCTCACGCGCGCGGCTGCCGCGGGCGTGGACGCCAAGTCCTGCCTCGCCGATAATGACGGCTACAGCTTCTTCGCGAAGCTTGGCGATCTGGTCAAGACCGGCCCGACGCTCACCAACGTCAACGATTTTCGCGCGATCCTCGTCCTTCCTCCCGATTGAGCATGGGCAAAATTGAAGTCCTCGATCCTCCGATTCAGTCGCTCGTCGACAAAGCCGAGCTGGTGCGGCGCCTGTCCACGGTGCTGCAGCCGGAATGTCTGTTGTACGAGAACGAGGATCTTGCTCCCTACGAATGCGACGGACTGTCCGCGCATACCATGGTGCCGCTCGCAGTCGCGCTGCCCGAAAACGAAGAGCAGGTGCAGAAGGTCCTGCGCATCTGCTTCGAAGGGAAAGTACCTGTGGTTGCGCGCGGCGCTGGAACGGGACTGTCGGGCGGCGCGATGCCGCATGGCCAAGGCGTTACGCTCGCGCTGTCGAAGCTCAAGAACATTCTCGAGGTCGATCCGCTGGCTCGTACCGCGCGCGTTCAACCAGGCGTGCGCAACCTCGCGATCTCCGAGGCGGTCGCCGTGCACGGTCTGTATTACGCGCCGGACCCGTCGAGCCAAATTGCCTGCAGCATCGGCGGCAACGTCGCGGAAAACTCGGGTGGCGTGCATTGCCTGAAGTACGGCTTGACCGTCCACAACCTCCACAAGCTGCGCCTTGTGACGATCGAGGGCGAGCTGCTCGAGATCGGCTCGGACGGAATGGATGCGCCGGGTTACGATCTGATGGCACTCATCACAGGCTCCGAAGGTCTGCTCGCAGTCGTGACCGAGGTCACGGTAAAGCTGCTGCCGAAGCCCGTGAAAGCGCAGGTCGCAATGGCCGCGTTCGATTCGGTGGTGAAGGCCGGTGACGCGGTCGCCAATATCATCGCGGCCGGCTGCATACCGGCGGGCCTCGAGATGATGGACAAGCTCGCGATCGCGGCCGTCGAGCAGTTCGTGCATGCCGGGTATCCGCTCGAAGCGGAAGCGATCCTGCTGTGCGAATGCGACGGCACCGAGGAAGAAGTCATCGACGAGATCCGGCGCGTGTCGAAGGTGATGCGCGATAGCGGCGCGACCGACATCCGGCTGTCGCGCGACGATGACGAACGTCTCAAATTCTGGTCCGGGCGCAAGGCGGCGTTCCCGGCGGTCGGGCGCATTCTGCCGGATTACTACTGCATGGACGGCACGATCCCGAAGAAGCGGCTCGGCGAAGTGCTGGCCGGGATCAGCGCTTTATCGAAGGAATTCGGCTTGGCATGTCCGAACGTGTTCCACGCAGGCGATGGAAATCTGCATCCGCTCATCATGTTTGACGCTAACGAGGGCGATCAGGCGCAACGTGCCGAAGCGTTCGGGGGGCGCATTCTGCAGCTGTGCATCGAAGTGGGCGGAACCATTACCGGCGAGCACGGTGTCGGGATCGAGAAGATCAATCAGATGTGCATCCAGTTCCGGCCGGCGGAGCTCAATGCCTTCCTGGCGATCAAGCGCGCGCTCGATACGGACGGGTTACTCAATCCGGGCAAGGCCGTGCCGACTCTGCATCGCTGCGCCGAGTTCGGTGCGATGCACGTACATCGCGGGGCGGAGAAGTTTCCTGACCTGCCGCGGTTTTAAGCCATAAACTCCCCTGTTTTGGTTTCCCCCGCACTCTCCGCGGTTGACTTTCTCTACTGAATGGACCCCATAGTTTCCGAGCTCACTGACCGCATCCGCAAAGCCGCTGCCGACAAGCGCCCGCTGCGCATCCGCGGCGGCGGCAACAAGGACTTCTATGCCTACAAGCTCGAAGGCGAGCCGTTGGACGTTTCCGGCTATCGCGGCATCATCGACTACGAGCCGAGCGAGCTCGTCCTGACTGCGCGAGCCGGCACCCCGCTCTCCGAGATCGAGAGCACGCTCGCCGAGGGCGGTCAGATGCTCGCGTGCGAATCGCCCTACTTCGGACCCTCCGCCACGCTCGGCGGCTGCGTGGCGTCGGGCTTCTCCGGCCCGCGCCGCGTCTCTGCGGGCTCGGTGCGCGATTTCGTGCTGGGAACGCGCGTGCTCAACAGCGCCGGCGAAGACCTGCGCTTCGGCGGCCAAGTGATGAAGAATGTCGCAGGCTTCGATGTATCGCGGCTGATGGCGGGTTCGTTCGGGACGCTCGGCCTGATACTCGAGGCGTCGCTCAAGGTGCTGCCGCGTCCCGAGGAGGAAGCCACGCTGCGCTTCCAGATGGACGAGGCGACAGCGATCGCGACCATGAACCGGTGGGCCGGTCAGCCGCTTCCGATCTCGGCGACTTGCTATACCGACGGAGCGCTGACGGTGCGGCTGTCCGGCAGCAAGCTGGGCGTGGATGCCGCCAAAGCCAAGCTCGGAGGCGATACGGCATCAGACGGTCAAGCTTTCTGGCGCGCCGTGCGCGAACACACCTTGGAAGCCTTCCGCGGAACGCTTTGGCGCCTTTCGATCAAGTCGACTGCACCGTCGATCGCGCTGCCGGGGCGGCAGGTGGTCGAATGGAACGGCAGCTTGCGCTGGATTTCAACCGCCGCGCCGGCGGAACAGGTCTTCGAGGCCGCGCGCGAGGCAGGCGGTCATGCGACGCGCTTCCGCGGCAGTAGCGGCCAACCTATCATGCGCCTCGACGCCGGCGTGCTGGGGCTGCACAAGCGACTCAAGGCGGCGCTCGACCCGCACAGCATCTTCGGGCCGCATCGGCTGCATGCGGAGTTTTAACGTAAGGCAAGACAAATCTCGGACCATAGAGAGCACAGAGAAAAAGCGCGAGACCACCGAAACAGACTCGACCAAGCGCACGTTGCAGCAAAAGTCGTCTGTGAATAATTTTCTCTGTGTTCTCCAAGTGTTCTCTGTGTTCTCGGTGTCCAAAGGTTTGCTGTAGTCAAAATGAAAACCAACTTAGCCGACTTCATCCGCGACACCCCCGCAGGCCAGGAAGCGAACGCCATCCTGCGCGCCTGCGTGCACTGCGGCTTCTGCACGGCAACCTGCCCCACCTATCAGCTCCTCGGCGACGAGCTCGACGGTCCGCGCGGCCGCATCTACCTGATGAAGGAGCTCTTCGAGGGCGGCAAGGTCTCGGACAAGACGCAGCTCCACCTCGATCGCTGTCTCACCTGCCGCTCGTGCGAGACCACTTGTCCGTCCGGCGTGCGCTACGGCCGGCTGGTCGATATCGGCCGCGATGTCGTCGAGAAAGCCGTCGGACGCGGCCTTGGCGAGAGATTGTGGCGCTCGACGCTCAAAACCGTACTGACGACACCGGCTCTGTTCACGCCGCTGCTGCGCGTCGGGCAACTCACCAAGCCGCTGCTGCCGCATGCCTTCGCGCGGAAGATCCCGGCGTACAGCGCGCCGACACCGTGGCCTGCTCCACGTCACGCGCGCCGCATGCTCGTGCTGCAAGGCTGTGTGCAGCCGAGCATTGCTCCGACCATCAATCCAGCAATGGCGCGCGTGCTCGATCGGATCGGCATCTCGTTGATCGCGTCGGCCGAAGCCGGCTGTTGCGGTGCCGTTCCGTTCCACCTCAACTACCAGGATGACGGACTCGCCGCCATGCGCAGGAACATCGACGCGTGGTGGCCGTATACCGAGCAAGGCATCGAAGCGATCGTAATGACGGCGAGCGGCTGCGGAGTGACGGTCAAGGAGTATGGCCATCTGTTACAACAGGACCCGAAGTACGCCGACAAGGCGCGCCGCATCTCGGAGCTGACAAAAGATGCGAGCGAGATCGTCGCGGCCGAGCGGGACGCCATCGTCGCCAGACTCAAACGTCGCACCGCGAGCGCGGGCAAAGCGGCATTCCACTCCCCCTGCACGCTTCAGCACGGCCAGCAGATACGGGGCCTCGCGGAAGATCTTCTGCAAGCTGCGGGATGGGAGCTCACGCCGGTACCCGACGGGCATCTATGCTGCGGCTCGGCAGGCACCTATTCGATTCTGCAGCCTGTGCTGTCGAAGCGGCTGCTGGCCAACAAGGTCGCAGCGTTGGAGTCGGGTTTGCCGGACGTGGTGGCCACCGCCAACATAGGTTGCCTCTCGCACATCCAGTCAGGCACGCGACGACCCGTGCGTCATTGGATCGAACTCCTGGACGAAGCGCTCGCGTAGGCGCTACAGCGTCGCGCCGAGTCACCCCTCACCCTGCCCTCCCCCGCGAAGGGGAGAGGGGCGGGGGTTGGGTGAGGGTGAAGAGCTGCAGGCGCACCCCTCACCCTACCCTCTCCCGCAAGGGGAGACGGAAATAGTGGTTTAGGCCGCGATACGCGCCTGCAGCCCCCGCCGCTCACGGAAGCGGCGATCCGGAAAAGCCAGAACCACCTGGCCCTTCCTGCGGTCCGCGGCGCGCAGATCCTGAGCGACGCGTTCGCCCGGAACCGAAGCCTCGGAGAAGGCCTGATACGAAGTCACGAGCGCGTGATCGAGCATCTGGATGCTGCGCTTAGCGGCGAGCATCACGCGCGTCTGCATGCGCTCGGTCGTTGCGTAGCGCTGCACGATCTCCAAAGCGATCTTCGGATGCTCGTCGTCGTAATGCGCGTGCTCGCGCATCCAGCGATAGGTCTTGGAGCTGAGATCGACCCCCGGCTCGTCCTTGTAGTGCTTGAACCCATCGGTGACCTTGCGGGCGATGTCGCCCGCCATGCCTTCGATCGCGAAACTCGTTGCGGCCACCGCTTCGGCCAGGGACCCCTTGGTGTTGACGTGCCATAGCCAATCCGTGAGCGACTGGACATCGCGCAACAACGGCTTGCTCCCGTCGGCGAGCTCGAGCATCGCCTCGCGCTGCACGCCGAACCCCTCCCCCATCCACAGCCAGTGCTCCGCGTGTCCTTTCTCGACGCGTATGTTGTTGATGAAAAAGCTTCTGGAGTAATCGTCTTCGACCTTGATCAGCGCTTCGGCAAGGAACTTCGGAAACGCGTGGATGAACGGATAAATCTGCAGCATCCACCCCTGCATCTCGGGCAGCGTGAGCTTCCCGGCCGCAATGCCTTCGGCCCATGGCCCATCGAGCAGATGGTCCCAATACGGCTTGACATACGCGTGCAGAGAATCAACCCACGGCGGACGAACGGCTAACGGCTCACTCACTCCCATGACATCTCCCTAAGTTCGAATAACGACCCCAATTGTCTATTGTCCTCATGGCCTGGGCCCCCGGTCAGGCCGTCTTCAAGTGGCTCTTTGTTTGCGTACGCGACCCAACCACCCGATCGCCCTGTCGCAACACCCAAGTACCAGAAGCAGGTTCTTTTTTTACGCATGTCGCCATCCGGCGAACATCGGGGAATCCCTGATCTCCGGATGCGTTTTACCTGACCAGCAGGATCGAGACGTCAGCTCAGCCTTCGAACCTGACAGTTTGATAGGAAATAGACGTCTTGCTCGCACCGAGAACGTGCGAACGGTGGTGATCTATCAGGCGCTCTTGGGAAGCGGGACCGGCCGCAACGGGACGACTGGAGCCACGTAGCCGAACGGTTTGGGCTTGGCGACGCCGTAGCCCTGCGCGAAGTCCACGCCAATTTCGCGGAGATCCGCGAGGATCTCGTCGTTCTCGACGAACTCCGCGATGGTGAGCTTTCCCATCTCATGGCCGATGTTGTGAATCGCCTGGACCATGGCTCGGTCGCTTCGGTCGTTCAGCATGTTCTGCACGAAACCACCGTCGATTTTGAGGAAGTCGACGGGCAGATGCTTCAGATACCGAAAGGACGACATTCCGGCGCCGAAATCATCCAACGAAAACTTGCACCCTAGCGCCCTCAAGGGCTGAATCAGCTGCTTGGCCTTCTCGAGATTTTCTATGACTGCCGTCTCGGTGATCTCGAAGCAGATCGAATCCGGACGGATGCCGAATTGCGCAAATTGCTCGTGCACGAACTGGAGAAATCTCTCATCGCGCACCGAATCACCAGATAGATTGATCGCACAAAGATCGATCGCGTCATCACCTTTCCCTTCGAACAGTCTTGCGAGGGTGCGAAACGCCGTGCGTATAACCCACCGATCGACCGCAGGCATCAGGTCGTAGCGCTCCGCGGAGCGGATGAACCGCCCGGGCGGGATCAACTCGCCATGCTCGTCGACCATGCGGACCAGCAACTCGACGTGCGGTTTCATGCTGGCGCCTGCCCGCACGGGAATGATGTCCTGTGAGTAAAGACAGAACCGGTCCTCCTCGAGAGCCTTGTGAATGCGGCCGACCCATTCCATCTCGCCGTGACGCAGCGTGAGCTCGCTGTCCTCGCGGTGATACATCTGTACGCGGTTACGGCCGTTATCCTTGGCCACGTAGCACGCGGCGTCGGCGGCGCTCAGGACTTCCGCAAGCGTAAATGTTCCGTCCATGATGCTGACCACGCCGATGCTGACGCCAATCGTGAACGATCGGTTCTGCCAGGTGAATGGAACGCTCGCTACCGTTCCGCGCAGCTCCTCGGCCAGCCGCGCGGCATGCTCCGGATGGCAGTTCTCCATCAGCACGCCGAATTCGTCTCCGCCCAGGCGCGCCAGCGTGTCGCCTTCGCGCAGGCGCCGCTGCAGCACGGCGCTGGTCTGACGCATCAATTCATCCCCGGCCGCGTGGCCGCAGGTGTCGTTGACGACCTTGAACTGGTCGAGGTCGAGATACATGATCGCGTGGTGCCGCCCCTGGGCCGCCGCGCTTGCCAGCGCACGTGCCAGGCGCACTTCGAACTCGCGCCGGTTGATGAGCCCGGTCAGCGCGTCATGGCTGGCTTGATAGGAGAGCTTGGCCGCGTATTGCCGCTCGCGGCTCACGTCGCGGAACACGAGCACGACGCCAACGATCCGTCCCGAGCGGTCGCGAATCGGCGCTGCTGTCTCGTCCACGGCGATCTCGTTGCCGTCGCGCCGGAGCAGGAGGCTCTTGGCTTCGAGCTCGACGGCGCGTCCCTCGCGCAGCACCAGTTCGATCGGATCGGCAGTCGCCAGTCGCGTTCGCTCATCGACGAGCTTGACGAAAGTGCGCGATGGCAGGCCTTCGACCTCGTGCAGCCTCCAGCCGGTCAGCTCCTCGGCGGCCGGATTGACGTACTCGACCAGACCGTTGATATCGGTCGTGATGACCGCCTCGCCGATGGATTGAAGCGTGACCTGCGCGCGCTCTTTCTCCGCGAACAATTCGGCCTCCGCCGCCTTGCGGTCGGTCACGTCGGTCATCGATCCCGCCATGCGCACCGCCCTTCCCGCTGCATTGCGGACCGATTGGCCGCGGGCACGGAACCACCGGTATTCGCCCGATTGCGTCTTGAGGCGATGCTCCACGTCGTAAGGCTTGTCGTGGCGCAGGTGCGCCCTCATCGCCGCGATCATGACGGGCCGATCATCCGGATGCAGCCGCGAAAGGAACGCCGCCGGCGTGTTGCCCAGATGCCCGGGCGGATAGCCGAGCAGCTCGTTGAACCGGGACGAGTAGTACATCTCGTCGGACTGCACGTTCCAATCCCAGATGCCGTCGTTGCTGCCCCGCACCGCGAGGTCGAAGCGCTCCTCGCTGTGCTTGAGCGCATTCTCGAACGCTTCGCTGTGCTTCAACATGCGCCGCGAGAACAGGATGCCGAGCGGAACCAGCGTTCCGGCGAGTGCGATCGTGGCAACCACCAGCAGCAGCTTCGTCTTGCGCGTGGCTTCACCGAGCGACGAGGAGAAGACGTCCTCCTCCGGCGTGAGCCGGGCGTCGACCGCATAGATGCGCTCGAGGATGGCGTACAGCCGGTCGGGATCGGTGTCGCCCGCCGAGATGCGCTCGTGCAACTCGTCGGCCACCTTGATGAACTGGTCGATCGAGTCGTCGCCATCGGCCCAGAGCGTGATCGACCTGTCGATGTAGCTCACGTTCCTGAACCGCCGGAACAGCTTGATCATGCCCGGTATGTCGTCCGGATGATTGCGCCCCTCGAGGAATCCCTGAAAGGCCACGGCATAGTCGGGGTTGGGCTTCTCCAGCTCGAGACGCGCCTTGCGATCGCCCAGCGGCACCGCGAGTTCCGCGCGAAACCTCTGGTAGTCCTCTTCCGAATGGGTATGCGCATAGCGCATCAGATGCGACAGCGAGATCTTCTGCGCTTTGGACCAGAGGCTCTCGCCTTCGACGAACGCCCGGCCGGCAGACAAGATTTCGATGCTCTCGGTTGCCAGCACGACGAGCAACGCGACGATAGCGAGGAACGGCCAGATGATCAGGAGCAGGCGCCGGCTCGGCGTGATCCCTCTCAGCAATGCGCCCAGCCAGCCGCCACGTTGGGCGGCGTCCAATCCGATGGCCGTGCGTTTCCGTCTCATGATCTGTGCTGCCCGAACCGGCTGGATACCGTGCGAGACTGCCTTTCCAATGTTTCAATCGAAATGCCGAGCATGCGATCTGCCGACGACGCCGTGCCCCTGTGCGCGGTGGGCCTTCTCCACACCCCCTATACGGGAGGGCCGCCCCCGGGCCTCGAAAGGCCAACATCGACCTTATCCGAGTATTTTCGGCCCGGATCGGCTTTAGTTGAGCGCTACAGGGGCAGTTTGCTCTTAAGGAAGCCCTCGTCAAGTCGCACATGCGAGACTCGACCAGATCTTCCTTAACGCCCGCCGCGGTGAACCGTTGAACTCACGCTCCCAACACCTTGGGAACTGGCACCCTTGCCTAAGGTAGCACTGACCGGGCCGGGAGGCGGAAAACCCGCAACACTTGCTGCGCTGCGTTGCGCATCGGCAGGCCCATCGTTCGGTCTATTTATCCGCCAAGCCTGCGGCCGTCAGACTCGCGCTGCGCGGCTGCCACCATATGCCATTTGTTAAGCACAGTGAGCAACGAGTCAAACCGCTGCCGGCGTCTGCCATGCTTGATAGCCAGGCGGGATGCCAGCGGCCAATCGACGCAGTAACGACCACTAAGGGAGGCTGAAATGCTTGAATCCCGCTGGATCGCTGAAGTGCTGCTGGTCGTGGGACTCGTGGCGACCGGATCGCTGACCGGTTGCGCCACGCTGGTCAAAGGCTCGACGCAAAGCGTCCTTGTGAACACCGATCCGCAAGGCGCAACCTGCTCGCTTACCCGCGAGGGCAAGCAAGTAGCGGTCGTGAATCCGACACCGGGCACGATCACCGTGGAGAAGAGCAGGAAGGCGGTCGCCGTCTCGTGCAACAAGAGCGGGTATCAGGAATCTGCCGGCACGATCAGTTCTCAGTTCCAGGCCATGACGTTCGGCAACATCCTGTTCGGCGGACTCATCGGCGTAGCCATCGATGCCGGCAGCGGCGCTATGAACAACTACGAGCCTAGCGTCACGCTGACGTTGATACCTTCGTCATTCGGCTCCGACGCGCAACGGGACGCCTTCTTCGAGAACATGAAGGCACAGCTCACCACGCAATCCGACCAGGTGGTCGAGCGCATCAAGAAGAAGTGCAGCGGCAGCGCGTGCGATGCCCAGCTCAAGGCGGCTGCGTCCGCCCGGCAGGCAAAGCTGGCGGAGATCGAGACGAAGCGTCTGCTGGCGCAGGTCGACACCGAGAATATTGCCGATACCGGGAAGGATATTGCCGATACCACGAAGGTTACCGACACCGGAAGCGTCGCGTCGGATTCCAAGAAATAGGCTATTTCTTCGCGCCAGGGGAGACGGCGCTTACAATACAAATCCTCAGGCATACGGCGGCGAGGGCCACCGCGATCTCGACATGCACGGCCTTCGCTTCGGTTTTCTGTTCGCGGGACTCGTCGCGTTGCTGTGGGCCGCGAACGCGACGGCCTATTCGCTCGAAGCCGTGGAAGTCGAGCACAACGGCGACACTTATGTGATCGGCTTCGAGGTCACGCTCGCCGCCAGCGCGATCGAGGTCGGCAAGGTCCTGGCGGACTACGCGATGTGGCCCAGACTCTCGGACAACATCGCGGCGTCGCAGCTCCTCGACACCCAGCCGGCCGGCGCGCAACGCATCGCAGTGGATTTCCATGCCTGCGTGCTGGCCGGGCTGATCTGCCGTTCTTTGCGCCAGCTCAAGGATCTCGAGCGCCTGCCCGATGGCCGGACGTTCGTTTCGACCTTCGTACCGCGACAACCCGACTTCACATCCGGCTTCGAACGCTGGCAGCTCAGGCCCCTGCCCGACGGCACGACGCGCTTGCGCTACGACTCCTCGTTCGTGCTCGCGTTCCGCCTGCCGCCGCTGATCGGACCGTGGCTGATGAAGCGCGAGCTGCGCCGCGAGATCCTCGCGAGCGCCGTGAAGCTGGAGCAACTCGTCGCAGAACGTCAGCGGCCAGCGGAATCCCGGTCGAAGACCACGCCTTGAGTCCGGCACTGCAGTACAGTACCAGCGACGCTGTTTGTCGGACAATATGCTAGGATGGTCACCAGACCATCTGGGACGGCACTCGCACATTCACACGCGATTCTGTAACGCCTCCTCGCAGTGGTCGGCTCGATCTTTCAATCGATAGAGAAGCGCCCTCCCGGAAGCATCCGGTACCGCTCGACGACCCCGGGGCAGGGCTCATTCGACACGGCTCAAGACCAAGGAGGAGGCATGATGCGCAAGAGAATGGGTGTGCTCGTTGCATCGCTGCTGGCGATCGCGACAACGGGAATCGCCTGCGCCGCAGACGACAACCCCGCCAACTGGCCGGTCTATCACGGCAACTACAAGTCGACGCGCTTCAGCGCGCTCGACAGCATCAACAAGAGCAACGTGAAGCGCCTGAAGGTGGCCTGGATTCACCAGCCCGGTGAAATCACGGGCGGCCTGCAAGCGACGCCCATCGTCATCGACGGCGTGCTGTACTACTCGTCGGCCAACAACAAAGTGCAGGCTTTGGACGCTGCGACCGGGCACGAGCTGTGGCGCTATCAACCGAAGCTCGATCCGGTGGTGAACGAGATCTTCTTCACGGCATCGAGCAGAGGCGTGACGGTCGGTCACGGCAAGGTCTATCTTGCGACGCTCGACGGCCGGCTGATCGCACTCGACCAGAAGACCGGCGCCGAGGTGTGGACCACGCAAGTCGTGCACACGCGGAAGCAATCCGGTAACAACTTCACGTCACCGCCGACCTTGGCCGGCGACGTGCTGGTGATCGCGCCA
>Ga0105237_10006518_pt1 | contig 12920 bp, 15 predicted proteins | sample KBSC24metaG_FD_81520 | JGI IMG/M metagenome (GOLD analysis project Ga0105237, IMG submission 81520) | Corn rhizosphere microbial communities from Kellogg Biological Station, Michigan, USA - KBS C2-4 metaG | ecosystem: Host-associated > Plants > Roots > Rhizosphere > Soil | place: Michigan, USA...
ACTGGCGGAGCTGATCCAGGACGCATGGCTCTCGCGGGCGTCGAAGCGTCGCGGCGAGCAGTGGCTGGCCAGCCAGGGCTGATCAGCGAGATGCGATGCCGGCGAGGACGATCGCCAGCATGCTGTCCGCTTCGCCTACGCTCGCATTCTCGGTGGCCATTGCAATGGCGTTGACCAGCGTGACGACGTGGGGGAGCGTGACGTCGGTTCGCACGGCGCCGTCGTCTTGGGCCCGTCGGAGCAGTGAGGTGCCGATGGCCGCCACCGCGGCCTGGCATGCGGCGACGAGTTCTGAGTCGTCCCGCCGGCCGGTCGCAAATGCCGCTGCCAGACCGTGTTTCGCGCTGACGTGGTCGATGTAGGCACGTAGCCATCGGGTGAGTGCCTGACTTGCGTCGGGGTCGGCGTGGAGTTCGTCGCCGCGTTTGCACAGCGCCCTGACGTCGCCGACGCAGACCGCGATCAACAGGTCGCGACGGTCGGGGAAGTGGCGGTACAACGTGGCGTTGCCGACGCCGGCGCGGCGCGCGATCTTGTCCAGGGAGGCATCGGGGCCATCGGTGGTGAAGAGCTCGTCGGCGGCCGCGAGGAGCGCGTCGTAGTTGCGGCGGGCGTCGGCCCGCAGCGGCGGGTGAACGAGCAGATCCAACCAGGAGCGTGGGTCGGCGGGTGGAGGCATCGGGATCCGGCTCGTCCTTGCTAATCGGGGAACTCCCCGGTTAGCGTAGCAGGGTGCTGAAGATGCTGAGCTATCTCGTCAAACGCGAGGGTATGTCCGCCGATGAGTTCGTCGACTACTACGAGAACCACCACGTGCCGCTGATCTTGAGCCTGGCGCCGCCGCCCGAGGTCTACAAGCGGCACTACCTGCAACGTGGCGACGCGCTGAACCTCGGCGAGGGAAACATCGACTTCGACGTCGTGACCGAGCAGCAATTCGCCGATCGCGCAGCATTCACATCGTGGATCGAAGCGGTGACCGCGGGCGCCAACGGCGACCTCGTCGCCGCAGACGAAGCACGGTTTCTGCAGCGCTCCCGCACGCGGGCATGCGTGGTCAGCGACTACGTCACCACGGGTTAGGCCAGTAGAAAGGCTGTTTACCCACCGGTAGGTCGGGGTACATTCCGAAGCGTGCTGCGCGCCGTGACGACGAGCCTTGCGGTCTTGGCTGCGTCCATCGCCCTGGCCCCGTCACCGACCGCCGACGCCGCGCCACCAGGATCGCAGTGCGGCATGAACCTCACCGCCCCGCAGATCGGCCTTGCGGTGCGGTCGCTGCCCCCGGCGATCCGCGGCGTCGATGCGCCGTGGGACCCGAATGCATACGGCGGCAACTTCGATCCCTGCGCGACGCTGTCGGCCGCGCTGGTGACGGTCCAGGGCGCCACCAGCAGCTCGCCCGCGCAAGCGCTGCTCTTCCACACGGGCGAATACGTCGGTACTGCGACCCCCACGCCGTATCCGTTCACTGCGCTGAACAAGGACGAGACCGCAGACGACACCGTCGTGCTGGATTACAAGGATGGCCGCAACGTCTGCACGGCCTGCCCCGGCCCCACCTACGAGGTGCACTTCCAGTGGCGCGACGATCGCGTAGTGAAGCTCGACCCGCTTCCGCCGAGCCCGGGAAGCTAGCCGACGGCGCCAGCGGAGATCAGGTTGATGTGCTTGGCTGCCCAACTACCCAGCGGCCCAAGCGCTTCCAATAGCTCCTCGCCGGCCGGCGTCATCGAGTACTCAACCCGTGGCGGCACTTCGTGATAGCTCTCGCGATGCACCACACCGTGGCGCTGCAACTCCTTGAGGTGCTGGGTCAGCATCTTCTGCGAGATGCCGGTGAGGCTGCGATGCAATGCGTTGAACCGCATCGGCCCCGCCTTCAGCTCCCACAGGATTAGCGGCTTCCACTTCCCGTCGACCACCGCCATCGCCGCGTCCAGCTCGCAGGTGAATTGCCCCAATGCGGTCACGCGCACTCTCCTTGCAGCTCACAGCCAATACTTTCGAATCGGTAAGTATCCCACTATTTAGTGGGTACTTGCCGAAAACTCCGCGTCACCTCAACGATGATGGCATGACGACAACGCAGCGCAGGGTCAGTTTTCTCGGAGTGGGGGAAATGGGGTCCGCACTCGCCCAAGCCGCCATCCGAGCCGGTCATTCGACGACTGTGTGGAACCGCAGCCCCGGCAGAACGGCCCCGCTCGTCGAGGCAGGCGCCCGCGCGGCGACCACCGTAGGTGAGGCCGTCGAAGGCGCCGACGTGATCGTGGTGTGCCTCTTCGATCAGAGCTCGGTGCACGAGGTACTCGACCCGATCGTGGACCGGCTGACCGGGCGCAGACTGATCAACCTGACCACCACATCGCCAGACGGCGCAAGGGAACTGGCCGCCTGGGCGGGTGCCGCCGGTGTCGACTACCTCGACGGCGGGATCATGGCCGTCCCCGAGATGATCGGATCGCCCGCCTCCAGCGTGCTCTACAGCGGTTCGCGGCAGGTTTACGACGATTACCTCGATCTTCTCGAAACATGGGGTCGGTCAGAGTATTTCGGCGACGACGCAGGAATGGCATCGCTGTACGACCTCGCGCTACTGGCGGGCATGTACGTGATGTTCGCGGGGTTCTTTCACGGTGCGGCCATGGTCGGCGCGGCCGGGGTACCCGCCAAGGAGTTCGCCACCCGCGCGACCGCATGGTTACAAGCGGTGCTTCCGAGTTTGTCCGGCTATGCGGAGATCGTCGACGGCGGCGACTACACCCTCCCGGGCCAACAGAGCCTTCGGTTCTCCGACATCAGCGAGATCGTCGAGGCCAGCCGCGGGCAGGGCATCAGCACCGAAGTGGTCGACGTCGTGCAACGGCTCATCCACCGTCAGATCGACGCCGGCCACGGCAATGACGGCTTCGCCCGCATCATCGAGAGCATCAAAGACCAGAAGGCGAGTTGACGGACGTCGGCGGCTCGACCTTCAACGAGCGGCCCGTGCGCTTGCGGTAGACGATCTCGAACACGAAACTCAGTGCGAGCACGGCCAATAGCGTGATCCACGTGCTGGCTGGCCCGGTGTGGATCGTGTACCCCAGCAACAGTGCGAACAATGCCACGTTCAGCACCACGGCCGTTACCAGAAGCCACGGCTTGGCGCCGGTCTCGCGGTAGACCTTCAGATGACCGGCGCTGACCGTGGCGTAGACGATCAGGAACGCCAGGCTGGCCATCGACCCCACCGCAGACAGCGGGAAGAACACCACGAACAGCATCGTCAACGCCGCCGCGACGAACAGCCCGACGGTGCCGCCGCGCCACACGCCGCGGGTGAAATCGTTTGGCAGTTCACCCGCTTTCGCCACCATGAAGGCCAAGTTGGTGTCCCCGAACATGGTGGCGTTCACCCCGGACGCGGTGGCAAGCAGCGCCGCGATCCCGATCACCACGAATCCGACGTGACCCATCGCCGCGAGCCCCGCCTCCGACAGCACGTGGCCCTGGTTGGCGTCCATCGCGGGCAAGCTCAACGTCGTCACCACGATGGCACTGATGACGACGTAGACCACCACCACGATGGCCAGCGCCGAGAACATCGCGCGCGGCAACTCCTTTGCCGGTTCGCGCATGTCCCCTGCGGAGTTGGTCACCACGCCGAACCCCTCGTACGTCACGTACAACAGACCGGCCGCGAACAGCACGCCGAGCCAATGGTGGTCGCCGTTCGCGGTCAGCCGCCCGGGGTCGGCCTTCAGCAGACCGAATATCGCGAACACCCCGAGAATCGCCAATTCGATGCTGACGACGAACAATTCGGACCGGCCAACCAGCTTGGAGCCCACCATGTTGATCAGCACCACCGCGACGACCAGCCCGATCCCGATGAGCTTGCCCGACCATGCGGGTGTCTCCCACGGCAGCAGCGCACGGACGTAACCGGCGAAGCCCGCGCAGTAGAGCGCCATCGCGATGATCCAGCCGAGGAACTGAAAGACGTTGAGGCCACCCGCGATGATGCCGTCGCCGAAGCAGCGGATCAGGAACTGTGCGGCGCCACCGCGGCTCGGATAGCGCGCGCCCAGCTTGGCGTACGAGTAGACGCTGAAGACCGACACCACGCCGCCCACCACGAACGCCAGTGGCAACCACACCCCGGCGGCCGTCGATGCAAGGCCGAGCAGCGTGTACAGGCCGGCGCCCATCATCCCGCCGACTCCAATGGCGGTCGCGCTGGCGGTGGTGATGGAACCGGTGCCCGGCGTTCCGCTCATGGACTCAGTGAACCACCAGGCGGCCCGATTGACGGGCGAGTGAATATCGTGTCGAACCGCTCCGGTGGCGCCACGAGAATGGCAATCTCGATTCATGGATCAGAAGCCGCCCACCGCCGTCATCGAAGCCGCCCACGCCGAACACCTGAACGGGCTGCCCTTCGACGACACCAGGGACTTCGACGACGCCGACCGCGGTTTCATCGCGGCGCTGGAGCCGTGCGTCGTCAAGGCCGCGGACGGACGGGTGGTGTGGGACAACGACGTATACGCCTTCCTGTCCGGTGACGCGCCCACCGCCGTGCATCCCAGCCTGTGGCGGCAGTCCACCCTGGCCGCCAAGCAGGGCCTCTACGAGGTGGTGGAGGGCGTCTATCAGGTTCGCGGCCTCGACCTGTCGAACATCAGCTTCATCGAGGGCGACACCGGCGTCATCGTCATCGATCCGTTGGTCTGCACCGAGACCGCGGCGGCGGCGATTGCGCTGTACCGCGCGCATCGCGGGGATCGTCCCGTCACCGCGGTCATCTACACCCATAGCCACGTCGACCACTTCGGCGGCGTGCTGGGCGTGACGACCCAGGCCGACGTCGACGCGGGCAAGGTGCCGGTGCTGGCCCCACAGGGCTTCATCGAGCATGCGGTTCAGGAGAACGTCTACGCGGGCACCGCGATGGCCAGGCGGGCGTCCTACATGTACGGCACGGTGCTGGCGCGCGGACCGCAGGGGCAGGTCGGCTGTGGCCTCGGGCAGACCCCGTCGACGGGTGAGGTTGCGATCATCGTGCCGACCCTGGACATCAAGGCGACCGGTGAGACACACACCTTCGACGGCGTCGAGATCGAGTTCCAAATGGCGCCAGGCACCGAAGCGCCCGCGGAGATGCACTTCTACTTCCCGCGGTATCGCGCGCTGTGCATGGCCGAGAACGCCACCCACAACCTGCACAACCTGTTGACCCTGCGCGGCGCTCTGGTGCGCGATCCGCACGGCTGGTCGGGCTACCTGACCGAGGCCATCGACGCGTTCAGCGACCGCACCGACGTGGTGTTCGCATCGCACCATTGGCCGACCTGGGGCAAGGACCGGATCGTCGAATTCCTTTCCCTGCAACGAGATCTGTACGCCTACCTGCACGACCAGACGCTACGGCTACTCAACCAAGGGCATACCGGCGTCGAGATCGCCGAGAACTTCCAGATGCCGCCCGCATTGGAGGCGGCCTGGCACACGCACGGCTACTACGGTTCGGTCAGCCACAACGTCAAGGCCGTCTACCAGCGCTACATGGGCTGGTTCGACGGCAACCCTGCCCGGCTGTGGCCGCACCCGCCGGAGGCCATCGGCCCGCGCTACGTCGAGGCCATCGGCGGAATCGACCGCGTCGTCGAACTCGCGCAGCGCGCCTTCGACGACGGTGATTTCCGTTGGGCGGCAACGCTGCTCGATCACGCCATCTTCACCGATCAGAATCACGCGCGTGCGAGGGCGCTACATGCCGACACGTTGGAGCAGTTGGCCTACGGCGCCGAGAACGCCACGTGGCGCAACTTCTTCCTCGCAGGCGCCACGGAGCTGCGCGACGGAAACTTCGGCACGCCGACCCAGTCCGCGTCGATGTCGATGATGAGCCAGCTGACCCCGGAGCAGATGTTCGACAGCCTGGCGATCAGCATCAACGGGCCGAAGGCGTGGGATCTCGACCTCGCCATCGACGTGACGTTCGCCGACGTCGCCACCAATTACCGGCTGACGCTGCGCAACGGCGTACTGGTCTACCGCAAGGTGGCCGCCGACGCGTCGACCGCGACGGCGACGGTGACCCTGGCGAACAAGTTGCGGCTGTTGACGTTCGCGGCCGGGGACACCACGTCGCCCGGCGTGGACGTGGCCGGTGACGCGGCCGCGTTGCCGTCGCTTCTCGGCGTGCTGGACCGCCCCGATCCCGCTTTCGCCATCGTCACGCCGTGAACCGTCACGCCTCAGCGGGAACAGGCCAACAGCGTACCGAGTGTCACCGACCAAGATTCTGAACGTCTTGCGCCTCACCCTGACGGACGACACCAGCGCCGAACAGCGCGCCGAGGTACTCGCGGCGTTGCGCCGCACGGCCGGGCTGCCGTGGGTGGCTTTCTCGTCGGTCGGGCCCGAACTGGCCGACGCGACCGGCTCGCCATAGACACCCCGTGGCGATTTGTGCACGTGCAACCGCGCTCAGCGCGGGTTTTCGTGCACAAATCGCAGGGGAGCTAGGGGAGCCCGCCGTCGGCCCGCAGGATCGCCCCGGTGGTGTAGCTGGACGCATCGGAGGCGAGAAACAGTGCGGCGCCGACGATTTCGCTGGGCTCACCAGCACGTCCCAGGGCGAAGCGCGAGAACGGGTTGTGTCCCTCGTCGAACTCCCAGGCCTTGCTGATGTCGGTCAGGAACGGCCCCGCCATCAACGTGTTCACCCGCACCGTAGGGCCGTACGCCTTGGAAAGGCCCTCGGTCATCGCGTTGAGCCCGGCCTTGGCGGCCGCGTAGGGGACGATGTCAGGCGTAGGACGCAGCGACCCGATGGAGCTGACGTTGATGATCGACCCGCGCCCGGCCGCCACCATCCGCTCGGCCACCAGCGTCGACAAGCGGAACGGCCCCTTGAGGTTCAGGTTCACCACGGCATCGAAGAGCTTCTCGGTCACCGACGCCAGCCCGTCGTACAGCGGTGACATCCCGGCGTTGTTGATCAGCACGTCGACCTTGCCGAATCGCTCGTAGGCGGCGTCCACCAGACCGTCGAGCTGATCCCAGCGGCCGACGTGCACCTGGTACGGGAACGCCGTCCGACCCGTGGACGCCGAGATCTCCTCGGCGGTAACCACGCACGACTCCAGGTTGCGGCTGGCGATGACGACGTCGGCGCCGCACTCGGCGGCCGCGAAGGCCATCTCGCGACCCAACCCGCGGCTGCCACCGGTGACGAGCACGACGCGATCGGTCAGGTCGAACAGTTGGTCCGCGTAACCCACCCAGTGCTCCTCATCGGTCGGGACGGAGAATGCCCATATGGTGGCACGGTGCAACTGCTACTCGTGCGACATGCGCTGCCTCGCCGCAGTGAACTCGGGCAGGGCGCCGACCCCGACCTGTCCGAGGAGGGCATGGAACAGGCCAAGCGGCTGCCCGACGCGCTGGCCCGATTCCCCATCACGCGGCTGGTCAGCAGTCCGCAGCGGCGTGCACTGCAGACCGCGCAACCGGTGGCCGACGCCCGCGGGTTGACCGTCGACGTCGACGCGCGGCTGGCCGAGTACGACCACGGCCTATCGCACTACACGCCGATCGAAGAGGCTTCGCAGGAGGACCTGCAGCGGCTCATCGACGGTCACCTCCCCGGCAACGTCGACGAAGACGCCTTCATCGCGCGGGTCGAGGCGGGGGTCGACGACATCGTGGCGGCCGCCGACCACGAGGACACCGTCGCGGTGTTCTGCCACGGCGGCGTCATCAACGCCATGGTGCACCAGATCATGCGCACCGAGCGGCTGCTGTGCGTCCAGGTCGACTACGCGGGCGTCACCCGGCTGCTGTCGTCGCGCGACGGAAAGCTTGGCGTCGCATCCGTCAACGGCACCGAGCACGTATGGGACCTGCTCCCGCGAAATCAGCGGTGGTAGACATTTCGAGTGACTTCTTCGCTCGACGGCCTTGATCTCGGCGCACTCGACAAGCACCTGCGGTCCATCGGGGTACAGCGCAGTGGTGACCTGCAGGCGGAGCTGATCTCGGGCGGCCGGTCCAACCTGACGTTCCTGGTGTTCGACGACGCGTCGAAGTGGGTGCTGCGGCGCCCGCCGCTGCACGGCCTGACGCCGTCGGCCCACGACATGGCCCGCGAGTACAAGGTGGTAGCCGCGCTGGAGGGCACCCCTGTGCCCGTCGCGCACCCGGTGACGCTGCGCAACGACGACTCGGTACTCGGTGCCCCGTTCCAGATGGTCGACTTCGTGCCGGGCCGCATCGTCCGGCACACCGCGGAACTCGAGGCGCTCGGCGACCAGGCCACCATCGAGGCGTGCGTCGACGCGCTCATCAGGGTGCTGGCCGACCTGCACGCCGTCGATCCGGAGGCCGTCGGCCTCGGCGACTTCGGCAAGCCGACGGGTTACCTCGAGCGCCAGGTCCGGCGCTGGGGTGGACAGTGGGATCTGGTCAAGACCGAGGACGATCCCCGCGACGCGGACGTAAAGCTGTTGCACGCCAAGCTCGGTGACGGGATTCCGGAGCAGAGCCGCAGCGCGATCGTGCACGGCGACTACCGCATCGACAACACCATGCTCGACGCCGTCGATGCCACCAAGGTGCGTGCGGTGCTGGACTGGGAGATGTCCACGCTTGGCGACCCGCTCAGCGACGCGGCGCTGATGTGCGTGTACCGCCACCCGATGTTCGACATGGTGCACGCCGACGCCGCGTGGTCGTCACCGCAGATCCCGTCGGCCGACGAGCTGGCGCACAAGTACTCGGTGGCGGCAGATCTGCCGTTGGCGCACTGGGACTTCTACATGGCGCTGGCGTACTTCAAGCTGGCGATCATCGCCGCGGTCATCCAGTTCCGCGACCGCATGGGCGGCGGCACCGAATACGGCGACAAGGTCGGCGAGGCCGTCGCGCCCCTCATCGCGATGGGCCTCACCGCCCTGTCGTAGACCTCGGATGCGACGCCGCGGACCGGCTGGGGTTTGATTGGGCGACAACTGGGGTACTTCCGGCCGAATCCTCGCGCTGACGCGAGAGTCCCCATTGATGGAAAGGCGGTCCGTCATGCCGTCATGGACCCTGCGCGGTGGCGACAGGCCCGACGGTGCCGCAGTGGCGACGCCATCGCCGTACCCGCTCAAGCGTCACGTCGGCGTCGAAATGGACGTCTGGATCGCCGAACCGACCACTCTGGAGTTCCAGATCGCCGTCGCTCCCCAGCCAGGAGCGGTCGTCACCGAGTCGCTGTCATTCACGTTGAACGGCAACGAGATTGAGGCCACCGAGGTCATCGGCGACCACGGCAACCGCATTCACAAGTTCGATGCGGGCCATGGCAGCCTGCTGGCCAGTTACAACGCGACGATCGTCGGCGAGGCGCAGCCGGCGCCGTTCTCCGAGATCGACATGTCGACCTATCTGCGGCCCAGCCGCTACGCCGAGGCTGACAAGTTCTTCGGCTTCGCCGCAACCGAATTCGGCTCCTACACCGATCACGCGACGCTGCTGGAGAACGTGTCGTCGTGGGTCGGCACCCGGCTGGCCTACGTTCCTGGCTCGTCGGATCCGATCGACGGTGCGGTCGACACGCTGCTCGCCGGTCGCGGTGTCTGCCGTGACTACGCGCACCTGGTGATCGCTCTTCTGCGTGCGGTGAACGTGCCAGCCAGGATGGTCGCGGTGTACGCGCCGGGCTGCGAACCCATGGACTTCCACGCCGTCGCCGAGGCGTACGTGGACGGTCACTGGCGCGTGGTGGATGCCACCCTGCTGGCGCCGCGTCAGACGTTGGTGCGGATCTGCACGGGACGCGACGCCGCCGATACCGCGTTCCTGGACAACCACAATGGGTCCATCACGCTGAACTCCGCGTGGGTGAGGGCCGTGGTCGACGGCCCGCTCCCGAACGACTCGATCAACGAGCTGGTGTCGATCCGCTGACCGGCCGATCCGTTACCTGAGCGCGGCCTTGTAGTTCTTCTTCGCCGCACGGCGAAGCTGGACTATGCGGGCCGCGCCGGCCAGCGTGGTGACGAGGCCGCCGAGTACCGCCGCCAGCAGGATCGCCACGCCGTTCGGCAGGCTCCAGTTCCACCCGAGGAAGTAGTAGGTGGCCGAAGTGGTGTTCTGCGCGATGAAGATCAGCAACACGATGAGGATGAGGAAGCCGACGATGAGCGCCGACCACAGCGCGGCTGCCCTGGTGAACTTCACCGCGTTCTCGGGCGGCGGCGCTGGTGCAGGCACGTCCAACGGCGGCTCGTCGGCCATCGGCTCGAGGGCCCCTGACGGACTCGGCTCGCCCTTCGGCAGGTTCGCGTCGGTACTCATGGCCCCATCCTTGCCCGTCGGGCCTGTGAATGGAACCAGCGGTACTGGATCAACACCGAAGTCTCACAGGGACTCGATGATCCGCTTGGCCGTGGCCAGATCGACACCGGTCTCGTCGCGGTAGACCTTCATGGCCTCGATCTTCCTGCCGGACGCAACCAACCCCTGCACGGCGGCCGACAGCTGGGTTCGGGAGAGGGCCCGCAGATCGGGCATCGGCACGCCGGTCTTCTCGTAGAGGTGCTGGACGAGTTGCTCGAGAATGCCGAGGCGTTCGTAAACGTCGTTCGATGTCATGGCGACAGTGTGACACCCGGTTCGCGGTGTGAACCGTCCGTTCAGCACGAGTTAAAGCCCGGCGACATCGTGTGCATGCCGTTAGGGTCTCGGGGAGCATGTGCCGCCCGAAAGGACGTTCGTATGAACCCCGCGCGACGAACCGTGCACAGTAGGAGTCTGGCCGTATTCGTGGCAGTCATCGCCCTCGTCGTCGCAGGCTGTGGCAGCTCCAACCCACTTGGCGGCGGCGCGGTGTCGGGTGACTTCAAGTCGATCGTGGTGGGCTCCGCGGACTTTCCCGAGTCGAAGATCATCGCCGAGATCTACGCGCAGGCGCTGGAGGCCAACGGCTTCACCGTCGGTCGGCAGTTCGGCATCGGCAGCCGCGAGACCTACATTCCCGCGGTGAAGGACCACTCCATCGACCTCATCCCCGAGTACACCGGAAACCTGCTGCAGTACTTCGACCCCAAGACCAAGGCAACCAGCCCCGACGCCGTCGAGTTGGCGCTGTTCCGTGCGCTGCCAGGTGATCTGTCGATCCTGACGCCGTCGCCCGCCAACGACCAGGACACCGTCGTGGTGACCGATGCGACGGCCAAGAAGTGGAACCTCAAGACCATCGCCGACCTCGCGGCGCATTCCGCTGAGGTGAAGTTCGGTGCGCCGTCGGAGTTCCTGAACCGCGCGCAGGGCCTGCCGGGCCTCAAGGCGCACTACGGGCTCGACGTGACGCCAGCCAACTTCGTCGCGATCAGTGACGGCGGCGGCCCGGCCACGGTGCGCGCGCTGGCCGACGGAACGGTCACTGCGGCCGACATCTTCAGCACGTCGCCTGCGATCCCGCAGAACGACTTCGTCGTGCTCGAGGATCCGAAGAACAACTTCCTTGCCGCCAACGTGGTCCCGTTGGTCGCCTCGCAGAAGCTGTCGGATCAGCTCACGACGGTGCTGGATGGCGTGAGCGCCAAGCTGACCACCCAAGCCCTGATCGACATGAATGCCGCGACGTCGGGCAACGGCGGCGTCGATCCCGACGAGGCGGCGAAGAAGTGGATAACGGACAACGGGTTCGACAAGCCAATTGGGGGCTAGATGATTGACTTCGACGAGGTCCGCAAGGTCTACCCCGATGGCACGGTCGCCGTCGACGACCTGACGTTGCACGTGCCCGACGGCACCCTGGCCGCGTTCGTCGGTCCGTCCGGCTGCGGCAAGACCACCTCGATGCGCATGATCAACCGGATGATCGAGCCCACGGCGGGGACGCTGACCGTCGACGGCAACGACGTCACCAAGGTCGACGCGGTCAAGCTACGGCTCGGCATCGGCTACGTCATTCAGAGTGCCGGGCTGATGCCACATTTGAAGGTCGTCGACAACGTCGCCACCGTGCCGGTGCTCAAGGGCGAATCCCGGCGCAGCGCACGCAAGGCCGCGTTCGGCGTGCTGGAGCGCGTCGGCCTGGACCCCAAGCTCGCCAATCGGTATCCAGCCCAGCTCTCCGGTGGCCAGCAGCAGCGCGTCGGCGTGGCCCGTGCGCTGGCCGCCGATCCGCCGATCCTGTTGATGGACGAGCCGTTCAGCGCCGTCGACCCCGTGGTCCGCGAGGAGCTGCAGACCGAAATCCTGCGTCTGCAAAGCGAACTGCGCAAGACCATCGTCTTCGTCACCCACGACATCGACGAGGCGATCAAGCTCGGCGACAAGGTTGCGGTGTTCGGCCGTGGCGGCAAGCTGCAGCAGTACGACGCGCCTGCGCGGCTGCTGTCGAACCCCGCAAACGACTTCGTCGCCGGCTTCGTCGGCGCAGACCGCGGCTACCGCGGTCTGCAGTTCTTCGAGGCGACGGGTCTCGAACTGCACGACATCAGGACCGTGGCCGAGCCGGGCATCGACGCCCTCGACCTGGGCCCTGGGCAGTGGGCACTGGTCCTGCGGCCCGACGGCTCACCGTACGCGTGGATCGACGCCAACGGCGTCGGTCTGCACCGGCAGGGAAAGTCGTTGTACGACAGCAGTATTGCGGGCGGTTCGCTGTTCCGGCCCAAGGGCACGCTGCGGCTGGCGCTCGACGCGGCACTGTCGTCGCCGTCGGGCCTTGGCGTCGCGGTCGACGACAAGGAACAGGTGATCGGCGGTGTCAAGGCCGATGACGTGGTGGCGGCGCTGGAATCGCAACGACAGCGACGGGCTCGAGGGGACTGACCCGTGAACTACCTGTTCACCCATCTCGACGACGCCTGGGCGTTGACGATCATCCATCTGCGGCTGTCGTTGGTGCCCTTGCTGATCGGCCTGCT
>Ga0105237_10006519_pt1 | contig 12920 bp, 10 predicted proteins | sample KBSC24metaG_FD_81520 | JGI IMG/M metagenome (GOLD analysis project Ga0105237, IMG submission 81520) | Corn rhizosphere microbial communities from Kellogg Biological Station, Michigan, USA - KBS C2-4 metaG | ecosystem: Host-associated > Plants > Roots > Rhizosphere > Soil | place: Michigan, USA...
GAAGCCCGGCCACAGGAAGCGGCCGTCGTCGCCGCGGCGGAACCAGTTGACGAAGAAGATCTTCGGCATCTTGGACTCGTCGGCGTTCTTGCCGATGTTGATCCAGTGCTGGAAGTAGTCGCCGACGTGGTACCCGAGGAACGGCAGCATGGCCATCGGGTCGCGGCGCACGGTGCCGACCTTGCCTTCGGCGGCAGCGGTCTGCTCGGAACCCAGGGTCGCGCCGATGAACACACCGTGCTGCCAGTCGCGGGCCTGCGTGATCAGCGGCACCGTGGTCTTACGGCGGCCGCCGAACAGGATCGCCGAGATCGGCACACCCTGCGGGTCATCCCACTCGGGGGCGACCGACGGGCACTGCGAGATCGGGGTGCAGTAGCGCGAGTTCGGGTGCGCCGCCTTGGTCTCCGTCTCGCGCAGGATCCAGTCCTGGCCCTTCCAGTCGATGAGGTGCTCCGGCTCGCCCTCCAGGCCCTCCCACCAGACGTCACCGTCGTCGGTCTTGGCGACGTTGGTGAAGACGGTGTTGCCGGCGGCGATGGTCTTCATGGCGTTCGGGTTCGAGGACCAGTTGGTGCCCGGCGCGACGCCGAAGAAGCCGAACTCGGGGTTGACGGCGTAGAGCTGGCCGTCCTTGCCGAACCGCATCCAGGCGATGTCGTCGCCGACGGTCTCGGCGCGCCAGCCCGGGATGGTGGGCTGCAGCATCGCGAGGTTGGTCTTACCGCAGGCCGACGGGAACGCCGCGGCGATGTAGTACGCCTTGTTCTCCGGGGAGATCAGCTTGAGGATCAGCATGTGCTCGGCGAGCCAGCCCTCGTCGTGGGCCATGGCCGAGGCGATACGCAGCGAGTAGCACTTCTTGCCCAGCAGCGCGTTGCCGCCGTAGCCCGAGCCGTAGCTCATGATCTCGCGGGTCTCGGGGAAGTGGGTGATGTATTTGGTCTCGTTGCACGGCCACGGGACGTCGGCCTGGCCGGGCTCCAGCGGCGCACCGATGGAGTGCAGCGCCTTGACGAAGAAGCCGTCATCGCCGATCTTGGCCAGCGCCTTGGCGCCCATGCGGGTCATGGTGCGCATCGAGACGACGACGTACTCCGAGTCGGTGATCTCGACACCGAGCTTGGGGTCCTCGGCGTCCAGCGGGCCCATGCAGAAGGGCACGACCCACATGGTGCGGCCACGCATGCAGCCGCGGTAGAGGTCGGCCATGATGCCGCGCATCTCGGCCGGGGCCATCCAGTTGTTGGTGGGGCCGGCGTCCTCTTCGCGCTCCGAGCAGATGAACGTGCGCGACTCGACACGGGCGACGTCCGACGGATCCGACAGTGCGAGATACGAATTCGGCTGCTTCTCGTTGTTCAGCTTCTGGAATGTGCCGGCCGCGACGAGGTGGGCGGCGAGACGGTCGTACTCCTCGGCCGAGCCGTCGGCGAACATCACCCGGTCGGGCTGAGTCAGCTCCGCAACCTCACGGACCCAGGCCAGCAGCCCGGCGTGATTGGTTGGCGCGGCGTCGAGACCGGGAATGGTCGCTGAGGTCATCAAATTCTCCTGCTCGCAAATCGCAGCTATACCTCTTTAGAGGTTAACGTGAGTGACATACAAGTGGACAATCGGGCGGCTGTCCGATCTCTCACAAGAACGATTCAGAAAGCTTTATCGGCGGTCCCGTATCCGCTGGTACCGCGATTCGGAGCGGCTGAGACACGGTTACCGGTCAGTAGCGCGACGGCCTCGCTCGGCACAATTCCGAAATCGCTCAATTTTTCGTTTTGTGATGTGCCGACGCCGCGCCCGTCTGGGCCTCCAGTAACCGGTACGACAGTTCCTCTTCGGTCGCCTGCCGGGCCGCCGCGACGGCCGTCCCCACCCACCGGTCCAGCACCGCCCGGCGATGCAACCGCGCGCGGCCGCCGATGACCGCCACGGTCAACGCCAGACCGAGAGCCAATGCCAGTACCCCGCCGATCGCGTCGGGCACCCCAGCCAGCCCGGTCGCCATCCTGGCCAGCCCCAATGCGGCGCCCAGGCCGAATCCCGCGCCCAGCACCAGGCCCAACCACAGCTCGTCGGGACGCTGGGCCAGCACCGGACCGGTGACCGCGGGCAGCGGCCACCGGTCGGCAGACCCGGGGACGCCCAGCGCGACGGCGGTCGCGTCCCGAATCCCGTCGGCGATCTCGGCCAGCCGCTCGCAGGCGTCGGCCTCGAAATCCTCGGCCGCATTCCGGCCGGACGGCACCCGCCTGAGCAGATCGGCACGCAGGTCGCCGTACCGCCGGCGGGCGTCGCGGACCAGCTCCAGCCTGATGCGCTGCAGTTCCAATCGCGACGGCTCGCGCCGCGCGCCGGACCCCGCGAGCAGCCGCAATGAACCGCGGCTGAGGTCTGCGGCACACCGCCGGTGCAGGTCGTCAGCGGCACGGCGGCCATAGCGGCGCCAGTGCACAGCTCGGCGCAGATGGGCGTCGGACTCCATACCGCGGTCGACGGCCAGCCCGTCGGCTTCCAGCGCCGCTGTCGCCGCGGCGGTGAGCAGCGCCGCCGTCGTATCGGAGGCCAACCACCGTCGCACGCGGTCGTCGTCCAATTCGCTTGCCGCCCAAGCTATTTCACCCAAAACTGCACGGACGGACCGGTACCGGCCGGCGGCGTCGCCGGCATCTGGCCCCGCGACGACGTGCGCCACCTCCGGAACCTCGTCCGTCAACCCCCGCAAAGCGGCCGTGAACCGCTGCCAAAAATCCCCCGACACCACGTACCCCCGGATGCCATCGTCGCACCTCCGCGCGGGTGTGACCGACGCCGTTTTCCAGGCAACTGTTGGGTATCAATCTGCACCACGATGCGGGCTCTCACAGTCTGATGAGAGACGATGGACGGATGTATGCCCAGCGCGAGGACGACGCTGCCTCGTCGGCCGGCGCCTCGGCCGCCGAAAACGAGCCAGCCTCCGAAACCGCGGCCGCCCCCGCCCACCAGCACCGACGCGTCACCAGCTTCCGGTCCCGCCGGTCGAGCCTGTCCACCAAGCAGCAGAGCACCTGGGACCGGCGGTGGCCTGAGCTGGGCAAAGTCGCCCGCTCCGACGACGGTGAGCCGGCCCCGCTGATCGATACCGCCGCCTGGTTCGGCCGCACCGCACCGGTCGTGTTGGAGATCGGCAGTGGCACCGGCATCTCGACACTCGCCATGGCGCAGGAGGAACCGCACCTCGACGTCATCGCGGTCGAGGTCTACCGCAAAGGCATGGCCCAGCTGCTCGGCGGCGTCGACCGGGCCGGCCTGACGAATGTGAGATTTGTCCGCGGCGACGGTGTCGACGTGCTGGAACACATGATCGCGCCGGGCACCCTCACCGCGGTCCGCGTGTTCTTCCCCGACCCCTGGCCCAAGGCCCGGCATCACAAGCGCCGCCTGCTGCAGTCCGAGACCGTGGCGCTGATCTCGAGCCGCCTCAAGCCCGGCGGCATCCTGCACGCGGCCACCGACCACGCCGACTACGCCGTGCAGATCGCCGAGGTCGGAGACGCCGAGCCGACGCTGAAGCGCACCTCGGTCGACGCCGACCTGCCGATCTCGGTGCAGCGGCCCACGACCAAATATGAGGCGCGAGGCATGCGGATGGGCAGTCCCATCACCGAGTTCGTCTGGGAGAAGCTGTAGGTGACGACCACTGAGGCCTTCCCGCAGGCCATCCCCCAGGCCGTCCCCGGACCGAAGCCCTACCCGCCGGCTCCGCCGCCGGGGCCCCGGCCGCACCGGGTGCTGCTGGTCTGGGACGCGCCCAACCTGGATATGGGCCTCGGGTCGATCCTCGGCGGGCGCCCGACCGCCGCGCACCGGCCCCGATTCGACGCGCTGGGCCGCTGGCTGCTGGCCCGCACCAACGAGATCGCCAACGGTCGGCGGCCGGACCAGCCTCCCGTATCTCTGGAGCCCGAGGCGACGGTGTTCACCAACATCGCCCCGGGTAGCGCCGACGTCGTGCGGCCGTGGGTGGAGGCGCTGCGCAACGTCGGTTTCGCGGTGTTCGCCAAGCCCAAAATCGATGAGGGCAGCGACGTCGACAGCGACATGCTGGCCCACATCGCCCTGCGCCGCAGCGAGGGGCTGGCCGGCATTTATGTGGCCTCGGCCGACGGCCAGGCGTTCCGTCAGCCGCTCGAAGAAATCGCCCACGACGGCACTCCCGCGACCGTCGTCGGATTTCGCGAACATGCCAGTTGGGCGTTAGCGTCGGATACCTTGGACTTCGTCGACCTGGAAGACATCCCTGGTGTCTTCAGGGAGCCGCTGCCGCGAATCGGCTTGGATTCGCTGCCTGATCAGGGCGCGTGGCTGCAGCCCTTCCGGCCGTTGTCCGCGCTGCTGAGCTCGCGCGTTTAGGAAAAACTACAGATGACGTGTGCGGTGGCTGAAAATGGCAACCTCTTAGAGAGTGCCTTTGAGCAACATTTTATGCAGATAATCGTGAGGAGCTGACGTGTTCGCCTGGTGGGGTCGAACGGTGTACCGATTCCGATACGTAGTGATCGGTGTCATGGTCGCACTGTGCCTTGGTGGCGCCGTATACGGGTCCAGCCTCGGCGAGCATGTCACCCAGAGTGGCTTCTACAACGAAGGCAGCGAGTCCGTCGCCGCCTCGGTGCTCGGTGACGAGGTCTACGGCCGTGACCGGACCAGCCTGGTCGTGGCGATCCTGACGCCGCCTGACGACAAGAAGATCACCGACCCGGCCTGGCAGAAGAAGGTCAGCGCCGAGCTGGACACCTTCGTCAGCGACCACAAGGACAAGGTCGTCGCCTGGGTCGGCTGGTTGAAGGCGCCCAGCGACGGGCTGAAGAAGATGACGACGCAGGATCTGCGGCACACCTTCATCACCGTCCCGCTCAAGGGCGACAACGACGACGCGATCCTGAAGAACTATCAGGCCGTCGCCCCGGACCTGTACAAGGTCAACGGCGGCAACATCAAGCTGGCCGGCCTGGAGCCGCTCGCGAGCGAACTGACCGGCACCATCGGCACCGACCAGAAACGCGCCGAGCTCGCCATCGTGCCGCTCGTCGCGGTCGTGCTGTTCTTCGTGTTCGGCGGCGCGGTCGCGGCTGCGCTGCCCGCGATCATCGGCGGCCTCACCATCGGCGGCGCGCTCGGCATCCTGCGGTTCACCGCCGAATTCGGGCCCGTGCACTTCTTCGCTCAGCCCGTCGTGACGATGATGGGTTTCGGCATCGCCATCGACTACGGCCTGTTCATAGTGAGCCGGTTCCGAGAAGAGCTCGCCGAAGGCTACGACGTCGAGGCCGCGGTACGAAGATCCGTCATGACCTCGGGCCGGACCGTGGCGTTCTCCGCCGTGATCATCGTCGCGTCGTCGCTGCCGCTGCTGCTCATCCCGCTGGGCTTCCTGCGGTCCATCACTTACGCGATCATCGCGTCGGTCCTGTTGGCCGCCTTCCTGTCGAACACCGTGCTGCCCGCGGTGCTGGGCATCCTCGGCACCAACGTCGACGCGCTGGGAGTGCGCACCCTGCTGAAGGTGCCGTTCCTGGCCAACTGGCCGTTCTCCCGTCGAATCATCGACTGGTTCGCCGAGAAGACGCAGAAGACCAAGACCCGCGAAGAAGTCGAGAAGGGCTTCTGGGGCAAGTTGGTCAACGTCGTGATGAAACGGCCGCTGGCGTTCGCCGTGCCGATCACCATCGGGATGATCCTGCTGGTCATCCCACTGGGACAGCTGGCCCTCGCCGGCATGAGCGAGAAGTACCTGCCACCGGACAACTCGGTTCGCGTGGCCCAGGAAGAGTTCGACAAGATCTTCCCCGGGTTCCGCACCAACGCGCTGACCCTGGTGATCAAGAGCGACAACGGCCAGCCCGTCACCGATCAACAGATCGCCCAGGTGCGGGCCAATGCCGGAACCGTCAGCGGTTTCGTGACCCCGGACGACAACGACAAGTCCAAGATGTGGGCCGAGCGGACCTATCAGGAGGGCGGCACAAAGGACCCGGCCGTCCGCGTGCTGTCCAACGGCCTCATCAACAGCGGCGACGCCGGCCAGAAGATCGATGAACTGCGCTCCCTGCAGGAACCGCACGGCGTCACGGTCATGGTCGGCGGCACTCCCGCGCTGGAGCAGGACAGCATCAGCACGCTGTTCGACAAACTGCCGCTGATGGTGGTGATCCTGGTGGTCACCACGACGGTGCTGATGTTCCTGGCGTTCGGCTCGCTGGTGCTGCCCATCAAGGCCGCTCTGATGAGTGCCCTCACCCTCGGCTCGACCATGGGCATCCTGACCTGGATGTTCGTCGAGAACGGGCACGGCTCGGGGCTGATGAACTACACCGCACAGCCACTGATGGCCCCGATGATCGGCCTGATCATCGCGGTGATCTGGGGCCTGTCGACCGACTATGAGGTCTTCCTGGTGTCCCGCATGGTGGAGGCCCGCGAGCGCGGCATGTCCACCGCGGAGGCCATCCGGATCGGTACCGCCACGACCGGTCGCCTGATCACCGGCGCGGCGCTGGTGCTGGCCGTCGTCGTCGGCGCGTTCGCGTTCTCCGACCTGGTGATGATGAAGTACCTGGCGTTCGGTCTGCTGATGGCGCTGCTGCTCGACGCCACCGTCATCCGGATGTTCCTGGTGCCGGCCGTCATGAAGCTGCTCGGCGACGACTGCTGGTGGGCGCCGCTGTGGATGAAGCGCGTCCAGCAGAAGCTGGGTCTCGGCGAGACCGAGCTGCCCGACGAGCGCAAGCGTCCCACGGTCCGCGAACCCGAAGAGCCGCGTGCCCTGGTCGGTTCCGGCGCTCCGGCCCGTCCGCCGCACGATCCCACGCATCCGGCCGCCGGCCAGCGGGCCATGCCGGCCCGCATCGTCCCAGGACAGCCGCAGCCGCCGAGCCAGGCGCCGACCAACCGGATGCCGAGCGCGCCCGCGCAGCCGCCGGCTCCGCAGGTTCCGCCCGCGGCCCCGTCGGCTCCGTCAGCCCCGTCGGCTCAATCGGCTGAGCCCGCGACCACGCGGTTCAGCGCCGCCAAGGGTGCTTTCCGCAACGTGGTGTCGAATGTGACGCGCGCCGTCACCCCGCAGAACGGGGACCCGACGCCGCCGACCACTGCGATCGGCGACCCGGCGACCACCGCCTTCCGTCAAGCCGATCCCGCCACCACGGCGTTCCGCGCACCGGGTGGCGTCAACCCGCCCGCCGATACGGGCCAGGGCGGCTCCGACAACCGGGAGATCGAGTCGTGGCTCGGCCAGCTGCGGGGCAACATCAGCGCCTCCGGGCCGCAAATCCAGAGCCCGTCAGACGCGCCGGGTGACCAGGGCAACGAGCCGACCACCGCGTTTCGCGCTCAGCCGGCAGATGCCCCGGATGCCACCGAGAAGATCGATACCGCCGAAACCCAGCGTCGCGGTACCGGCGGCGGGGTCAGTGCGCAGGATCTACTGCGCCGGGAGGGCCGTCTGTAGCTGACGGCGTGGCCCCTTGCGACACCGTCTCAGCGGCCACACCGCCGGCCTCGGCGAGTAGTTCGGCTTCTTCGGCATCCGGATCGCTGGCGACCAGCACGCGGATGGCGCTGTTGAGGAATGCCACGATCGGCACGGCAATCAGCGCGCCGATGACGCCGGCCATCACGCCGCCACCGGCGATCGCGAGCACGACGGCGAGCGGGTGGACGGACACCGCGCGGCCCATCACGATCGGCTGCAGCACATGGGCCTCCAGCTGCTGCACGGCGATGATCAGGCCGAGCGCAATCAAGGCGTAGATCCAGCCCTTGGCGATCAGCGCCACCACCACGGCCACGAAACCGGTGAGCACGGCGCCGACCAGCGGGACGAACGCGCCGAGGAACACCAGCGACGCCAGCGGCAGCGCCAGTGGCACGCCCATGATCGCCAAGCCGGTGCCGATGCCGACGGCGTCGACCATCGCCACCACGAACGTCGCACGGACGTAGCCGATCAACGAGCCGAACCCGGCCCGGCCGGCGTCCCGCACGCGTTCGCGGACCGAGGACGGGACGATCTTGGTGACGAAGGCATAGATCTCGCGGCCGCCGTGCAACAGGAAGATCAGGGTGAACAGGGTCAGCAGCAGGCCGGTGATGATCTCGGTCAATGCGCCGGCGGTCGAGAAGACTCCGCTGGTCAGCCTGGACTGATTGTTCTTCAGCGCATCGATGGCCGTCTGGCCGACACTGTTGATCTGCTCGCTGCTCAGATGCAGGATCGGGCCTTCGGTCAGCCACTTTCGGGCGCCGTCGATGCTTCTGGTGACCTGCTCCACGAGCGCCGGGGCGCCGTCGACGAACTGGAAGACGACAAACGTCAGGATGCCGCCCATCACCACGATGGAGCTCAGCAGCATCACCGCGACGGCCGCGCCGCGGGGTAGTCCGCGCCGGGTCAACAGATCGACGGCGGGCAGTAGGAACGCGGTCGCCAGGGTCGCCAGCAGCACCGGGACCACGATGACCTCGAGCTTGATGACCACCCACAGCACGGCAAGTACCGCACCGAAGATCGCCAACAACCGCCATGACCAGGCTGCAGCCTTACGTACCACCGGATCTACCGCTTCGTGGGCATGCGACATGGGCGCCAGCGTAGCGCCGACTCACGACGCCGCGGCGTCGTAGAGAAAGGCGTTGCGCGATGCGGCCGCACACGGCGTGCCGCGAGCGACACGCCGGATACGCTTAGCGCGTGTCGCACGAAGCTTCCCGACGGTCTGTGACGGCTCGCCGTCGCGGCCTCTGGACGGCGTGCCGTCGCACCGACGCCCGCGCGCAACCGGCCCGGACCCGCGGCAAGTACTGGTGGCTGCGCTGGGTCCTGATCGGCATCGCCGTCGCCGTGCTGACCGTCGAGGTCGTGCTGGTGTGGGAGCAACTGGCCAAGGCGTGGCGCAGTCTGCTGTCGGCGACGTGGTGGTGGGTCGCCGCGGCGGCCGTCGCGGCCCTGGCCTCCATGCACAGCTTCGCGCAGATCCAGCGCACCCTGCTCCGGTCGGCCGGGGTCCAGGTCAAACAGTGGCGGTCCGAGGCCGCGTTCTACGCCGGCAACGCGTTGTCCACCACGCTGCCGGGCGGCCCGGTGCTCTCGGCCACCTTCGTCTACCGGCAGCAGCGGCTGTGGGGCGCCTCGCCGTTGGTGGCGTCGTGGCAGCTGGTGATGTCCGGGGCCCTGCAGGTGGTCGGGCTCGCCCTGCTCGGGCTGGGTGGCGCGGTCCTGCTCGGCGCGAGCAAGAACCCCTTGTCGCTGATCTTCACGATCGGCGGTTTCGTGGCGTTGCTGCTGCTGGCCCAGACCGTCGCGGCCAACCCCCAGCAGATCGATGGCATCGGCGTGCGGCTGCTGTCATGGTTCAACTCGCTGCGCGGCAAGCCCGCCGACGCCGGGCTGGAAGGCTGGCGCCGCACCCTCAGCCAGTTGGAGTCGGTGAGCCTGAGCCGCCGGACCCTGGCCGTCGCGTTCAGTTGGTCGTTCTTCAACTGGGTCGCCGATGTCGCGTGCCTGGCCTGCGCGGCCTACGCCACCGGCGGCCATCCGTCACTGGCGGGCCTGACAGTCGCCTACGCCGCGGCGCGCGCGGTGGGGGCGATTCCCCTGATGCCCGGCGGGCTGCTGGTGGTCGAGGCGGTGCTGGTGCCGGGCCTGGTGTCCAGCGGTATGACGCTCGCGGCGGCCATCTCGACGATGCTGATCTACCGCCTGGTCAGCTGGATCTTCATCTCGGCGATCGGCTGGGTGGTGTTCTTCTTCCTGTTCCGCACCGAGAAGGACTTCGATCCGGACGCGGCCGACACCCCTGGCACCGAACCGGGCCAGCGGCCCGAGGGCCTTGAGCCGTCGCATGACACCGGGTAGCCGGCTGGCGGCGGTGGTGTTGCTCGCCGCCGCCCTGACTTCATGTACGACCGTACCGAAACCGGTCCAGACCTCTGATCCCCCAACGACTTCCGCCGGCCCCGCCGAACCGATCGTCACCCCGGTCCTGGCCGACGTCGTGGCAGAGCCCGTCCCGGTTCCGGCCACCGACGGCCGGGTTCATCTCGCGTACGAGCTGCTGCTCACCAACACCTCACCCGAACCCGTGACGGTCGACTCGATCGCGGTCATGGGGCCGGCCGGGCCGCTGCTGCAACTGTCCGGCGCCGGCCTCGCCTACTGGACGCGAACCATGGGCACCCGGGTCAGCACCAACGATCTGGGCCCCGGGCAGCGCTCGATCGTCTGGCTGGACGTCAAATTGGACGCGGGAAGTGCTGCACCCCAGCAGCTTTCACACCGAGTGGTGGTCAAAGTTCCCAAACCGATGCCGCCGCTCGTGCCACCGGTGGTGACCGAGAACGTCGCGCCGGTGACAGTGTCCGGCCACAAGCCCGTCATGCTCGATCCGCCGCTGCGCGGCTCCGGCTGGCTGGACGCCAACAGCTGCTGCGACATGACGCCGCACCGGATGGCACTCAACCCGATCGACGGAAAGCTCTGGGCCGCAGAACGATTCGCCATCGACTACGAGCAGCTGCGGGCCGACGGGCAACTGTTCGGCGGGGACCGCACGAAGACGGACAGCTACCTCTACTTCGGCTCCGACGTGCACGCCGTCGCGGACGGCCCGGTCGTGGCAGTTCTCGACGGTTTGCCCGAGCAGGTGCCCGGCGTCGACCCGACCGGCCTCACACTGGCGCAGTACGGCGGCAACCACGTCGTCCAGGACATCGGGAACGGAGACTTCGCGTTCTACGCACACCTGAAGACCGGCACCGTCAAGGTCAAGCCGGGTGACCGGCTGAGTACCGGACAGGTGCTGGGCGCGGTCGGCAATACCGGCAATTCCACTGCGCCGCATCTGCATTTCCACGTGATGAGCACATCTGATCCGCTGCGCGCGGACGGTCTGCCGTTCGTCTTCCGGTCGTTCAAGCTCACCGGCCGGCTGGCCGACATGGCGGCCGTCGACGCATTGGAGGCCGGAAGTCCCGCGCGGATGGCCCCCGGCTTCGCTCCCCGAACCGAAAACAATGTCAGCCCACTGAATCTGGACGTGATGACCTATGACAACTGAGCAGGCCACCGGAAATCGCAGCGCCGCACTGGCTTTCCTCGCCGACGTGGTGTGCGTGGTGATCTTCTGCACCATCGGCCGCCGCAGTCACGCCGAGGGCATCACCCTGGCCGGTGTAGCGCAGACGAGTTGGCCGTTCCTGACCGGGACGGTGGCGGGCTGGGCCCTGTCGCGGGGCTGGCGCCGCCCGACGGCGCTGAACCCGACCGGTTTGGCGGTCTGGGTCAGCACCGTCGTGATCGGCATGCTGCTGCGCAAGGCCTCATCACAGGGCGTCGCGGTCAGCTTCGTGATCGTCGCGTCGACCGTCACCGCCGTGTTCCTGCTCGGCTGGCGCGGCGCAGCGGCGGTCCTGCGACGCCGCGCGTGATTTGTGCACGAAAATCCGCGCTATCCGCGGATTTTCGCGCACAAATCGCTGGCTAGCGGGCGGCTGGGCCAGGAACACCGCAGCGGTCGCGGATATCCTTGAGCGGCTGCCGGATGCCCTGCAGCTCCGCCTTGGTCTGCGGGTTGGCGGCCAGGTACTGCTTGACCTTGGCGTGCGCCTGGTCCCTCGACAGGCCCCGGAGGCTGGAGAAGAAGTCGTTCACATCCGGGTGGGTGAACAGGTAGGCGGAGGTCGACGCCTCCACACCCGACTTGACGCCGGCCAGGTCCGCCGCGGAGCAGTTGGGCGGCACGTCGTCGGCGAGGGCCGACGGGACGGCACCGAACAACATGCTGCCTGCGACCGCGCCGGCGCCGATGAAACCGGCAACAACGCGTCGCGTGGTCAGAGCGGTGAGCATCATGTGGTCAAACCCCTTCGTCGAGAGCTCCGGTAGCGGAACCCCGACGGGGCTACCGGCCCCTCAAAGATAAGCAGAAGAGCCGATAACCGCCTGTCTAGCGCCCGGCGGGTTGCGCCGCCGACACGGCCTGGGCCGCGGGGATGGACCCCGTCGCCGTCGTCACTCCGGGCAGGGTCGGCGTGAACGGCACCGCGCCGGGCACGCTCGGCATCGCGGGCAGCGTGGCCGGCAGCCCACCACCCTGCTGCGCCGACTGCATCAGACCCATGAGCTGTGGCAACGTCACCGGCAGCTTGCACTGAGAAGACAGCGTCACCAGCGGCGCCTGCAGGTTCTGCAGCGCGGCGCCCTCCTGCGGGTTGGCATCGAAGTAGGTCTTCAGCGCTGCCAGCGACTGCGGTCCGGGTTGTTGCTGCGAAATGGTAGTCAGCGTCTGGTTCGCGGTGGGATGCGCGTCGAGGTAGGTGCCGGTCGAGGTGGCCACCATGCCGATGGTCTTGGCGACCTGGCTGGCGGCACACGGATCCTGGCCCGCACCGGCCGACGGGGCCCCGAACGACGTCACCATCACACCGCCAAGTGCAGTTACAGCGAACATCCCGGCGAGCCCGCGGCGAACCGTCACACTGGTCGTCCTCATGGCAAATCTCCTCACGGGTTTACGGGCCAACAACGGCCGTGTAAACACTCGGCAAACACTGATTTCCCGGGATGGCGCGGAACCCGCGCCCGACCTCATCCGGGATTCGTCCCCCGCCATCTTGCCATCGCCGCCGGTCCACTGACCAATCCACACAGCAAACATCCAGGTCACCGCATGGTTCGCGGCGACGCCCAAAACCCGCGGACCGCCGCCGACGGCGTTGCTGACGGGGCCGGGAGCGGCCCGGTTGCAGTTGGATCAAGGTTCCCGTCCGGCGGCTCAACGCCGCTCGCGGGCCGGTCACCCTACCCCATACTGGAGTAAGGTCGGCGACACGCAACGCCGACCAAAAGACTCCGGTGGCAACCGGGACGACCGCAGGAATGA
>Ga0105237_10006525_pt1 | contig 12913 bp, 11 predicted proteins | sample KBSC24metaG_FD_81520 | JGI IMG/M metagenome (GOLD analysis project Ga0105237, IMG submission 81520) | Corn rhizosphere microbial communities from Kellogg Biological Station, Michigan, USA - KBS C2-4 metaG | ecosystem: Host-associated > Plants > Roots > Rhizosphere > Soil | place: Michigan, USA...
GAGCCTCTCGATCGATGAACCGGCTATCCAGTGGTTGGCCGACCCATCTTCCCGTCCGGGAGCATATTGACCACTTAAAACGTTCAATATAGATCAGTACTCATATTGCTTAAAACGCACCGTATAACTCTCGTTCCAGCAGATTGAGCTGCCCCCGGGGACCTCAAGAGCGATGCTCTTGACGACATCATCTTCGCGCATCTCTGCACTAGGATTAAAAAGCTGTATGAAGTCAACGTTGTTGGTTACCAAGGGCGAGAGAAAGAACCCCGTTTCCATCATGTTTGCACTAACTCGATACACGGCCGCTTCTCCATTGCGCCTGGTTACTTTCAAACTCAGTGACGGTACTTTGTAGACCAGCGAAATAACTTTCCCGGCAGTGCTTAGTCTTTGGCTGATTTCCACAAAGATCGGACCTGCTGCAGAGGGCACGGCAACATCATCATCAAGCTTTGCCGAGACCGTTCCCAGAGCAATGTATCTGCTCTCTCGCCTGATCGCACCTGGTTTCTTGGCCAGCAGAACCCACTCGTTGGAAGAATCGGACAATGAATAATTGTCAAGCATAGCGGGCCAACTCAATCCGTCGTCTAGAGAAGGCAGTCGATTATCAATCGTCTCTAATCGAAAGATTAGGTTATCTGGGGCTCCATCATCCCGCAGGTGCTTTTCGTCGCGTCGAATAAGCTCGGGAGTGTATGCGCTGTAGCTCTGGAGAACTGGTCTCGGATTCCATTGGAGAGCTCTAGCTAACAAGCTCGATTGTTCATATGAATAGATATCTGCTGTTCCATGGATTGCAAAGTTTAGTCCGGACGTTTTATTAATCTCTCGATTTGCTTGCTCGAATTCCTCCCGCCAAGCCCACACCTTAAAATCCCATGGATACAAGCGCCAGGACTCTTGCGATAATACGAGTTGAATCATCTTCGGGCCGTTATTGATCAGACTCTTGAGCCTCACTGTCGGTCGTCCGCCGGTCGATGCCTGATTGACCAGGGATCCTTCAATCTCAAAACCGAACAACAACAAGGGGAGGAAAGCAAAGGAGGTTGCGCAAAGAGTTACTTCCAACAGCCTCTTGGAACCGAATAGGAAATCGACGTCCGAGCGTAATGTCGCCAGGAACAGACTGCCAATTGCGAGACAATTCATTGCCTCAGAAAAATGGGAATCTTGGCGAACGAATCCAGCCTTAAATCCAACAAATAGGAAGAAAGCAAGAATAAAAGCAAGGAGACCCTTCTCACTAATCGAAATGCCCTTTTGGGTAGCGATACTGAGCATTATCACGCCAGCGCCAACCAAGAAAAGAAGCCAAATCAACTGAGAGCCAGCGACGGCCATGGCTTCTGTGTAGCCGGATATGATGAGGGTCATGCTTGAGAGGTATCCCGGAAGAGCCATCAATGGCTGCCCTGAAGCAGCCCAGAAAAGTGCCATTGAAAATGCTGGTGCAACCAGACATACCAGCCCTGTTGCCCACCGCCGCTGACCTGAAAGAAATCCAAAACAGGCGAGACAAGTACCCACGGTCAAAAGAAGTAGCGAGCCTTTGATCAAAGGCAGCAATCCGAGGCAAGCAAACGCAAGCCAGATCAGTGCCACAATGAACGTGTCTTCAAACGCCTTTCCTTTCGTTGAAAGATGCAGTTTGAAGATGACGAGCCCAACAAGCAGAGGTAAGGAGAAAAGAAACGCGTCTGGAGTTGTTACGGGTACTGCCAGGCCGCAAGATAAGATCCAGGGCCATCGCCAGCCCGCATTTTTTACCAGCCATCCGAAGCAAAGCAAGAAAAGACTATCGACGAGGGTGATTCCCAAGGTCATGATCCATACGCAATTCGGATGGTAGAGATGCGTATAGATTGACGCGTATGGCCCAAACGTAAATACCGTGTCTTTTCCAAATACCAATCTTCGGGCGACCGCTTCATTCAGGCCATATTCCCAGGAAGGAGTCAGCGATTCCAGGGGACTAAGCCCCCCAACGGGCATCGTCGGAGTAAACATCCCAAATGCATTAAAGAACAGGACAAGAACAAGGCACCACATCAGATGTTCTGGCAACAGCCATTTCCGTAATGAATCGGCCTTGTATCGCAATTATCTGTACCTGAAATGAAATCTGAAACGAAATTCGCACCATTAACTTCCGCGGGTAATACGCATCAATGACGGCATCTTCGACATTCATTCACGCACTTGGGTGTTTCTTATAGTCTCCTCGGCTTAGATACTTCTCCAACCACAAATAAAGACATATGAACAAATATCGACTGCCCATTTCCTGGATCTTCAGTTTCGCCTCACCCGTTCGCCGATTGCGCCAAGTGATCGGCATCGTAGTCCAGGAATAGCCGCGAACGATTGCCTTGAGCGGGATCTCTACCGTCATGTTGAAATGTGCAGACAGCAGGGGCTGACAGCCCTCGATGACCCTGCGGCGATAGCCTTTGAATGCGTTAGTCGTGTCATTCAACGAAATGCCGAAAAGCAATCGGATGAAAAGATTCGCCATGCGATTGATGCGAAGCTTGAGCCATGGGTAATCAATCACCCCGCCGCCCTTCATGAACCGCGAGCCGAAAACAGCGTCCCAGCCTTCGTTGAGAGCGTTCCAGTAACGCACTACGTCCCGGCAATCATCGGATTCATCCGCCATCATAATGACTACTGCATCGCCGCGCATGCTTTGCAAGCCGCAATTGATTGCTCTTCCGAATCCGTGAGAAGGCCCATTTTGAACGAGCCGCGCTTCGGGAATGCGTGCCGCTAGTTCGGCCACAATCTGAGCGGTCCGGTCGGTACTTCCATCGTCAACAACAATGATTTCGTGCGGAATCCGATGAAGGCGCAGCTCTAGATGCAGATGTTCAATCGTTGATGCTATACAGCCTTCTTCATCGCGTGCAGGAATCACAACCGAGAGCAGAGTCAATGGAACTTCCGGCGAGTCAGGGGCTGTCATAGACCGCACCGCGTGAGCCAATCCGGATTAGCCTTAGCATGACCTGCGATCTCATCCAGAATCTCAGCCAGCTTTATTTTGGGCTCCCAGCCCGTCGAGTCTCGAACCTGAGTTGAATCGAGAATCAACCATGGCACATCGTACGGACGGTCACCACCGTCCTGAATCGGTTTATGTGTGCCAAACCGTTCATCGCACCATGCTGTTAACTGTGCCAAAGACATGGAATTCGCGAGTCCTCCAGAGACATTAAGGAGCTGACCGGTACCTGGACTGTGCAACTGCAAATCAACCAGCCTCGCGAGGTCGCGCGGATGCAGAGCGTCTCGAACCTGGAATCCTTGGCCCCCAAATCCAAGGTATTTCAGCGTCCTTCTGGCTGCGTGAGCATGCAGCCAATAGGAAAAGATTCCTTGCTCGGCAGTTCCGAACTGTCCCGCACCAGCGAGCACTCCACAACGGTTGATCCAGACAGGGAACTGGAAGGCCCAGGCGAATTCTTGCGCCAATCGTTCCGAAGCAAGCTTGGTCGCCCCATAGATGGAGATTGGCGCCTCATCGCTGAACCGCTCACTCACTCCGATCGACGTAACTCCGTCCGGCAATACCTCTGAGGCTTCGAGAGTGAAAGCGTGAGACTCGACTCGGAACGGCAACTGTGTCAGGGCGCGAATGGAGTAAACCCGGCTGGTGCTGAGAAGGACGAAACCGGCGCCAGAACTGCGGCAATATTCAAGTAAATTTACGGTGCCGAGCAGATTGTGCTCCAGTAGTTGGCGGGTACTGGTTTTTCCATCGCGGCCAGCCAAAACGCTCGGTTGGGCTGCTGCATCAATTACCCAGTCGGCTCGCGGGAGAGCATCCAGATCGCTCGAGACCCGAACATCGCCATGATAAAGTTCGACGCCCGCTTGCTTTAGAGCGAGCCGATTTGTCTCACTTCCGAAGCGTGACAAATTGTCAATTCCGAGGATGGAGAGACCTTCGTGCGACTCCAGTAGAAAGCGCGCAAGATGGCTCCCGGCAAAACCGCATACTCCTGAGATCAACACCTTCATGCGTTCACACGTTCACTAGTCGCGATGACCAGGCTTTGGCGATCTCCGCGAAAGTTTCATCCAGGTTTTTGGTGATCCCCCAACCCGGATAATGTGCTTTCATTTTTCTGAGATCGCTGTAGTAACAAATGTGGTCACCGATACGATTACCTTCAACGTATGTCCAAACTTGCTTGCGACCGGTGAATCGTTCTGCTAAGGCAAAGGCCTCTAGGATCGAGCATGAATTCTCGAGCCCGCCGCCGAGGTTGTAGACCTCTCCACATCGAGGATTTTGCGCGAAGGCAAGCATGAATCGGGCGACGTCTTCTGAGTGAAGATTATCGCGCACCTGCTTGCCTTTATAGCCGAACACTTTATATTCCTTGCCCACCAGGTTGCAACGAATCAAGTAACTTAGGAATCCGTGCAATTCCACCCCAGAATGATTCGGACCTGTGAGGCAACCGCCTCTAAGCACGCAGGAAGGCATGCCAAAATAGCGCCCATATTCTTGCACCATCACATCCGCAGCTACCTTCGAAGCTCCGAACACCGAATGCAGAGACTGGTCGATAGAAAATGTTTCTGGGATGCCGTTTCGGAACTCCGGATCCGCGAAGTCCCAGCGTGTTTCCTTCTCAACAAGATCCAGCTTATTGGGTCCGTCGCCATATACCTTGTTGGTGGACATGTGTATGAAAACACACTCAGGTGCATGTTGCCGAGTGGCTTCAAGGAGATTTAGTGTGCCGCCGGCATTTGTGTCAAAGTCATCGAAGACAATTTGGGCTGCGCGGTCATGCGAAGGCTGTGCAGCTGTGTGCAGAATCACATTGGGCCGAGTGTCTTGCAGGAGTCTCAGGACCGCGTCACGGTTCCGTATGTCGAGGTTATGGTGTTGGTACCCTGGAATATTGTCGCGAAGTCGCTTGAGGGACCATGATGTGTCTCCTTCTGGCCCGAAGAATATCGCCCGCTGATTATTGTCGACGCCGAGGACATCGTAGCCGGCAAGCGAGAAATGGATTGCGACTTCGGATCCGATCAAACCACAGGATCCGGTAACTAAAGCCTTTTTATTCATTTGAAATAAAGGTGACACATTTGGATCACGGCGTAAATAGTTCATTTGATAGAAAGCATTCGATTGTCACATCGCGACTTGCACATGTGGCTTTACCACAGCTCAAGAAACTTCTCAGATGGCCGTTACCGAATTATGAGACCAATCGATAGTTGAGTGGTAAGGTTTGGCGGGTGACAAGGTTCCGCACTAGGCCCATTACGTCCGACTCGACTTCAGCGGGCAGCACCGCAAGTTTAATAGGGGGCAGAACTGCTGAGGCGGCCGTATTCCCAAGGGTGTGAGCGGCGCAGCGATTGAAGTGCCAACAAATATGTCCGATACGGAAACAAGGCCTGCCTTCTTTAGGCATTGGTCAATCGCAACTCGCCTGTAGACCCACGCTGATAAACTCGTTACCGTGCCCGACCAGGAAAAGCCGCCTGTTTTTCTTCTTGACGCGATGTCGTTTATTTTCCGCGCCTATCATGCCATGCAGCGGTGCCGCCCTATGTCTACGCGGTCGGGTCTGCCGACAGCGGCTACCTATGTTTTTGTCAATATGATCAAGAAGCTGCGTCAAGACTTCTCTCCGCGCTATTTTGCAGCTGTTTTTGACCCCAGCGGCGCTGTCTTTCGGGACGAGCGCGCCCAGGCCATCGGCACCCTGCGCAAATGGAATTCGAAATCGCAGAGTTTCGAAGACGTGAGCTATGAGGGCTACAAGGCCAAGCGTGAATCCATGCCGGAGGATCTGCGCCGCCAGGTCCCATACATTCGGCGTTCGCTGGAGGCGCTGCACATTCCCATTCTCGAAGTACAAGGCTTTGAGGCCGACGATGTCATTGGCACTCTGGCTCGGGAGGCCGCGGAAGCGGGGCATGAAGTCTTCATCGTTTCCGGCGACAAGGACATGATGCAGCTCGTTACGGCACATGTAAAAGTCCTTAATCCGCAGAAGGACAATCTGATCCTTGACGCCGCCAAGGTGACCGAAGTTCTGGGAGTGCCGCCAGAAAAAGTGGTCGACGTGATGGCCCTTCGCGGTGACAACATCGACAATATTCCGGGAGCACCGGGTATTGGTGACAAGGGAAGCGTCGATCTGATCGTAGAATTCGGCAGCGTCGAGGCTGTCCTAGATCGTGCCGCTGAGGTGAAACGCAAGAGCTATCGTGAATCGCTTGAGCAAAACCGTGAAGCGGTATTGCTCTCAAAAGAGCTGGTCACCATTGATTGCCATGTTCCACTTACGCTCGACCTAAAGAGGATGGAAACGTAAGAGAGTGACCTGGAAGCTTGCCGCACGCTTTTCAGCGAGCTTGAGTTCACTTCGATGCTTCGCGAGTTGGCCCCGTCTACGACAGCGGCAGTTGTTGAGTTGATCGATCAGCCTACCAACGAGCAGGCAGCGGCCTTTTATGCCGTCGCGCGCGAGAACGGCTTTGCCTTTGCGCTTGCGGCTGCCGAGCCTACGGAAGCTGAATCAGATTCGGATGAGCCCGCTGTTCAGCAGACCATGTCGCTTCTCGAGATTGTCGAAGAGGCCGAAAAGAAGACTGAATCGAGTATTGGTGTCAGTACGGAGCCGGGCAGGGGACTTTGCCTGCCGTTGACTGCGGAATTGAAAGCGCTATTCGAAGATTCGAAGGTGCCGAAGTTGGTTCATGATCTCAAATTGGCACTGCACGTCCTCTGCGGGCTTGATGTCGGTCTGCGCGGCAAAGTGGATGACTCCATGCTGCTCTCGTACGCCCTCAATCCAACAAATACGACACAGACTCTGGCCGATGTTGCGGCGCGCCACAATCAAGCTGCGCCGAAGTCGCTTCCGGCTGCAGCCGCTACGACGCATGCGCTGGTGACGGATCTCCGAGAGGAGGCGAAACGTAGCAATGTCACGAGCATCTACGAGACCATTGACCTACCCCTCGCTCCAGTGCTGTATCGAATGGAGAAGAACGGGGTTCGCATCGACGTTGGCGTTCTTGACGGTCTATCCACGAGATTTGGACAGGAACTAGAGCGTGTTGGCGAGCGAATATATTCCATCGCCGGGCGCCGATTCAACGTCAATTCGCCCAAGCAACTGGGCGAAGTCCTTTTCAAAGATATGGGATTGCCAGTTCCGGTCAAATACGGCAAGGGCAAAACTATTTCGACCGCCCAGGACGTACTTGAAGGTCTCGCAGAGATCAACGAGGTTCCTCGGCTCGTTCTCGAATTCCGGCACCTTTCCAAGCTCAAGTCAAATTACATCGACTCACTGCCGTTGCTGGCCGACTCTGAATCGCGCGTTCATACGACATTTCAAGCCGCCGCGACCGCCACCGGCAGGCTCTCATCCGTCAATCCGAATCTCCAGAACATTCCGATCAAAACTGAGCTAGGTCGTGAAATCCGCGCCGCATTTGTTGCTGCAAAGGGTACGCAGTTGCTCTCGGCGGATTACTCACAGATTGAGTTGAGGCTTCTCGCCCACTATAGTGGCGACCCGCTTCTCGTCCGTGCCTATCAGCAAAACGAAGACATCCACACAATCACCGCGAGCGAAGTTTTCGGCGTCCCCGCAGAAACCATGGATAAGGAAACGAGAAACCGGGCCAAGGCCGTCAACTTTGGAATCGTCTACGGAATTTCGCCATTTGGGCTTGCTGCGCAGTTAGGAATTCCGCAGACCGAGGCCAAGGCCTATATCGATCGTTACTTCGCTCGCTATCAAGGAGTCAAGGCGTTCATTGAAAAGACCCTCGAAGACACTCGCAGAGATGGCGCGGTGCGTACGCTTTTCGGGCGGGTCCGGCCGATCCCTGATATTTCTAGCCGCAATCCAAATTCGCGCGGATTCGCTGAACGCACTGCGGTTAATACCCCGCTGCAGGGAACGGCCGCTGACCTCATTAAGCTCGCGATGATTTCCATCGATCGCAAATTAACAGAGCACAAACTGAAAACACGCATGGTCTTGCAGGTCCACGACGAACTGCTATTTGAAGTACCCGTGGACGAAACTGCACACGTTGAAGAACTCGTACGCAGCGAGATGGAAGGCGTGATCAAACTCAATGTGCCGCTTGTAGCCGATCTCGGCTTCGGAGCTAACTGGCGCGATCTCTAATGTCTAAGTATTTGAATTTTCCAGATGGAAAGTTGGAACTCCCCTCACTCTTTAGCATGATGGGGGCAGTAACTTTGGGATTACTGCCTTGTTCAATGGGCAAATCGACACTCTAACAGACTGCTAGACTCTGGCGAGAGGCCATTGCATGCAGAGCGATTCGGCTCCCCAGGCGGCGATCATATCTCGTCAGACTTCATCGATCAAAAAGGACAGCTCATCCGGCGATCGCTTCGCCATATTCGGATCGATGGCGTTGTTCGCCGTGATTCTTGCCTTAATGACACAAAGGCACGAAATGTATCTCGACGAAGCGCAGGCTTGGTTAGTCACTCGCGATCATCGCAACATCTTTGATCTGATTCACCATCTGCGTTACGAAGTCCATCCAGCTCTCTGGTATCTGCTGCTCTATCTTCCCACTCATTTGCATTTACCGATGGTATGGATGCAGTGCATCAATTACGCACTGTCTCTGGCGACTGCGTGGATGATCCTGACCTATCGTCGCCTGCCGTTCCTGATCCGCACGCTGCTTCTTTACGGCGTGCTGTTCTTTTTCATGGCCGTAGTTGCACGGAATTACATGCTGGCGAGTTTCCTTCTGATCGGGGCGGCACGTTGCTTATTGGCAGAGCGGCCAAGACGCTGGACAGCAATATTTCTGCTCGCACTGGCGATAAACACACACTTCTTTGCGATTCCAATTGCGACCGGAATCTTCCTATGGCTCTATTGGATCGGCAACTCTACAAACATGAAGATCCCAATGGATCGATTGAAAGATCGAACAATGCGGGCAGCTGTAGGCATTCTTGGGTTGGCTTTGTTGACGTGTTTTTTTACATTAAGGCCGGCCCCGGATGTGTACGCGCCTGAATACCACATCGCCCATGCAAGCAGCACCGATTATCTCGTTCTCGGTGTCGGCAAGATATGGAATTACTTCGTGCCTTTCAATCTGGAGGCGCTCTCAAAGCCAAATCAATATCAGACGGCTCCATTGACTGGAGTGGAAATACTAGATGCATTCCTCACCATCTGCCTTTGGCTCCTTGCGTTGTCAGTGCTGCCCGGGCGGCGCAGTCGATGGTTCATGATCACAGCATCTTTGCTGTGGATGGCGGCCGTTTGGCCAACAGTCCACCTTCCTCTCCAATCCCACTGCACATTTCTCGCGACAAGTTACATCATTGCATTGATGATCGGTTCAGCTGACAATAGCGATCGTCCTTGGTTGCCCGATCATTTTTCGCAGCCATTTCTATTTCTGCTTCTCGGCATGCAGATATCTCTCTGTTTTTTTTATTGTTTTGAAGAGTGGCAGTACCCATTTTCGGGCGCTAAAGCTGCCGCAACCTGGTTGGAAAGTTCGGGCTTAGCTACCCGGCCATTAGTTTTCCAATCGGATGTGCCAGGTCCAGCCATTCTCGGTTATGCCGGCGTCGCCTCTGCATACTATCCCGGCTGCTACGCTCGCGGATCGTTTCTCATGTTCAGTAGGTGCTGGGATAGCAAACGGCAAATTTCCTCGGAGGAACTGCAAGCTTTACGTCGCCAATTCAATTCGGCTCCGATTGTGATCTCTCAGTGGCAAATTGATGAGGTCAGTCTTCATCAACTGGGATTGCGGCTCGCTTACACGTCCCCTCATAGTTGGGCCTGGGGCAATGAGGACGTGTTTATTTATGAATCAGGAAATGATCATTCGCAATCGCAGATCAGCAAGCCCGAACGCTTTCGCTAATTGCAAAAATGAGGTGGAGCTTTCGCGAATCCAGTGCCCAATTTGAAATCTACAGGCCGAGTTCATCTCGAATCGCAGTCGCGATGGATTCGGCGTGGCGACGCATCGCCTCTTCGCTTTCGGCTTCGATCATGATGCGGGCGAGTGCTTCCGTCCCTGAGTACCGAATTACAACGCGACCGGAATCTTTCAATTCGTCTTCGGCCGCGCGAATCCGCTCCGCAACAGCGGGAATGCCTTCCAATGGTTTTTTCTCGCGCACCTTTACATTCACGATCACTTGAGGGAAAACTTTCAAGTCAGCGGTCAGTTCTTCGATCGTTTTGCCTGTGCGAGCCATGAGGTCTAGAACGACGAGAGAGGTCAGCAGTCCGTCGCCGGTGGTCGCAAGGTGAGGGAAAAGAATGTGGCCTGACTGTTCACCGCCCAACGCGGCATTGTTCTGCTGCATCTCTTCTAGTACGTATCGATCTCCCACGGGGGCGCGCAGCATGCGAATGCCGGATCGCTTCAGTGCAGCTTCCAGACCCATGTTTGACATCGTAGTGGCTACGACAAGGTTGCCTGTGAGCATTCCGCGAGCCTGCAGGTCCCGTGCGGCTATCAGAAGAATGGCATCTCCATTGATCACGTTGCCGCAAGCACCGGCCAGCAAGCATCGGTCGGCATCGCCGTCAAATGTCAGCCCTATTTCTGCCCCATGCTTCAGCACTTCCGCTGCAACCCAACTGGGGTGCATAGCACCGCTGCCGTCGTTGATGTTGCGGCCATTCGGGGAAATGTTCAGCAATAAAAACTGTTCTGGAATGTCCCCTCCCAGTCGCGCGAACAACTCCGGCGCAACCGCCGCGGCTGCGCCGTTCGCGCAATCGGCGACTATGCGCAAGTCCTTCAAATCAAGACCAGGTACGCTCTCGCTCAGGAAATGAATGTATTGTTCTGGAAGAGCAGCGTTATCCTCAACGCCTGGCAGAGCAGAAAGCTCCGGCATTGTGGTCTCTTCGGCGTGGCGAAGGATTTCTTCCTCCATCGAAGCTTCCACCGCGTCTGGCAGTTTGAATCCGTCACCACCAAACAGCTTGATTCCGTTGTCGCGCCAGGGATTGTGAGACGCCGAGATCACAACGCCTGCATCGAACTTGCGATTTCGCGCTAGAAACGATATCGCGGGAGTGGGCACGACGCCAGCACTCTCGACACGCACGCCCGTCTCGCACAAGGCCGCGGCGATAGTTGCTGCGATCCAGTTACTGGACTCGCGGGTGTCTCGGCCAAGAATCACCTTGGGCTCTGCGTGACCGCGTAGCGAGTGTCCCAGCGCTAATCCGGTTGCGTAGATCGTCTTTGCGTCCAGCGGAGGCTCACCTGCAATGCCGCGAATCCCGTCGGTTCCAAACAGCTTTCGTGCCATTGTTTCGCTCACCCTCTCACTTTTGCGTACTATTTGCGGTGCTTTTCTCGACTATGCTACTGAACTCTCCATCGCTCAAACGAGTCCGCGTCCGATCGCCTTGTGCAACCTGGGCAGCCGAACGGATCACCGTTCCATTTTCTCCAAGCACCAGCGCGTACCCACGCTCCAGCACAGCCAGCGGCGAAAGCGATCGCAGGCGGGCATCCAGCCCTTCGTTATGGGCTGCCCATCTTCGCAGAGTCCGCTCTAGTGATCGTTCGAGGCGCGTGGTGTTAACTGCAAGTCTTTCGCGCATTCGTGCAAGCATCTGCCGCGGTTCATGATGAAGCACATCGGCGGAAAGATCCGCGACTTCGCGCCGTCGTTCGCGCACCAATCCGCTGGCGCTCGCTTCCATTCGGAAGCCGAAATCATCCAGTTGCTGGTTGAGCTTATAAAGCATCGCGGTTGTTCGCCGTTCTGCGCGATCCAGGGGGATATTCTCTAGCATCTGTCTTGCGTGCAGAAGTTGAAATCGCGTGGCGCGCTCCAGTCGAGTTGTCTGCGACTCAACCCGTTCCGCGACCCGATGTTGCGCCTCGGTAATTAACTCCGCCGCGGCCGAAGGCGTCGGCGCCCTTAGATCTGCGACAAAATCTGCGATAGTGAAATCCGTCTCGTGACCAATTGCGGAAACAACAGGCAATGTCGAAGCAACGATCGCTCTTGCTAGCGACTCGCTATTGAAAGCGGCTAAATCTTCGAGTGATCCGCCGCCACGCGCGATAACAATCAAGTCCACAAGTCCACTTGCGTTCAAGTGAGCAAGTGCCGATTCCACTTCCCCTGCCGCCTGTTCGCCTTGCACCGCGGCAGCGCACACGATCACGGTCAGGCCTGCATGACGCCTTCCCACGATATTCAGGAAGTCGCGGATCACCGCGCCGGTGGGCGAAGTGACAATTCCTACCGAGCGCGGAAACGCAGGCAATTGTCTTTTGCGCGCAGAATCAAAAAGCCCTTCGGCTCTTAACTGTTCCTTCAGTTGTTCGAACGCCAACTGCAGCGAGCCTGCACCCACCGGCTCAATGGTTTCGCCCACCAGCTGCAACTGCCCACGCTGTGCATATATGCTTACGCGCCCCCGGACCAGCACATGCAGCCCGTCTTCGGGCTTGAAACGCAAGAGAAGTGCCTGGCGACGGAAAAGCACCACAGGCAGCTGTGCGTCGGCATCTTTCAGGGTGAAATACAAATGCCCAGAAGGCGCTGGTCTGCAATTAGATATTTCGCCTTCGACCCAAATGTCGCCATACTCTTGCTCAACCTGTTCGCAGACATGTTCCACCAGCTCGCGCACCGGCCAAATCCGGCGCACTTTCAGCGGTTCTTCGAAGCTCAGGTCGAGTTGCTTCAGGGATGGGTCTTGTCGGATCACTATAACGAGTTTAATTGGGCCCGGTGCATTGTGGGCCGTACTGGGATCGCAAGCTACTTTCTCAGCGAAATTATCTTCTGCAATTCAGAGGCGATTGCAGACAACCGCGCTGCGAGTGGACGGATCTCTCCCAAATGGCC
>Ga0105237_10006527_pt1 | contig 12911 bp, 10 predicted proteins | sample KBSC24metaG_FD_81520 | JGI IMG/M metagenome (GOLD analysis project Ga0105237, IMG submission 81520) | Corn rhizosphere microbial communities from Kellogg Biological Station, Michigan, USA - KBS C2-4 metaG | ecosystem: Host-associated > Plants > Roots > Rhizosphere > Soil | place: Michigan, USA...
TATCAGACGGTGTATCCCGCCTCGTTGTCGGGAAAGGGGGCGCCGGGGGATTCGTCGGGGACGATCGTGCCGAGCGGGATACCTCCGAAGACGGCTTCCCGTGTGGCAGTCTATGCCAGTGACGATATAAAGATCGGGGAGCGGTGGAAGGTATATGCGGGGATAAGAGTACCGTTATTTATAAAGCCGGGTGTACATTATTTGTCTTTCGAGCCGCGGTTGTCGGTGTTGTATATGATCGACCCGTCGACCAGTATAAAAGTCTCCTTCTCGGACATGCATCAATATATTCACCTGATGCAGAGTTATAATGCCACCTTCCCGGCGGAGATATGGATCGGCAGCAGTAAGCTGGTCCGGCCGCAGGAGTCGCAGGAGGTATCGTTGGGGTTGTTTAAGAATTTCTCCGAGAATACTTTTCAGACCAGCGTGGAATTGTATTATCGCCGGATGAAGAACCAGTTGTTGTTCGGGGGAGGGGGAGATACGACCTATACCATCGACAACTCGCTGGAGGATCACCTGATATTTGGCAGGGCCTGGAGCTATGGCGCCGAAGTACTCGTTCGTAAGAACAGGGGGCGGTGGACGGGGTGGCTGGCGTATACGCTGGCCTATGCCACGCAGCAGTTCGACAGTCTGAATGAGGGGATAAAATTCCCGTTCGCCTATGACAGAAGGCAGATGCTGAATTTATCCGTTGGCTATTCTATAACGTCGCATTGGAAGGTAGCCGCGAATTTTTTGATTGCCAGCGGGAGGGCGTTTTCGCTGAGTCCTGATTCCGCCTATATACCCAATCAGAATGGGGGAGGGAACGGGAACGGCAATGGTAACGGTAATGGGAACGGGAACGGCAATGGAAATGGGAATGGCAATGGAAATGGAAATAACCCGCTGTTCAATCCCGGGAGAGGGCTGGGACGTGGTAATAATAATGGAAACCACGGGGGCGCCTGGGATATTGTCGCCAATAATTATCGTCTTAGTCCTTATGACCGGCTGGATCTGAATGTACATTATACCAAGAGCCGGACGGTGGGCCGGAGGACCCTGGTGACCGAATGGATCTTTTCCGTCTACAATATTTATGCCCGCCAGAATAACTCCTTCGTATACAGGACGATAGACCCCAAAACCTCGATGGTGGTAGCAAGAGCGCTACCTTTTATTCCTGTCATACCGAGTATTACGTATAGTCTTAAATTTTAATGTTGCTGAGTAAAAAACTTTCCCCGGACTAGGACCAGGGGGAAGATCGGCTGTCTTATAATAGCAGGCGGGTATTCCGCCTCATGATATAAAGTGCTGAAAATCAATACTCATGAAAAGAGCGACGAGAAAATACAGTTTATTTTTATTTGCGACTATGGTAATAGGCCTTGTTGTTTTTATTTCCTGTAACAAGAATAGCAGCGGCAACAATACCGGGAATGGCCACCTGGAAATAAGGTTGACGGATGCCCCTGCGAATTACGATGCTGTGTACATCGATGTGCAGGGCATACAGGTGAATGTAAGCGCTGATACGGGATCTGTTTCTGGCTGGCAGGCGGTGACATTGCTGCATCCGGGGGTTTACAACCTGCTGGATTTCCGCAATGGTATGGATACGCTGCTGGCATCGTCTGTTCTGCCTGCGGGCAGGCTTTCGCAGATGCGGCTGATACTTGGCGACAACAATTCTGTCGTCGTCGATGGCCAATCTTATGCGTTAAAAACACCTTCGGCTCAGCAGTCGGGGTTAAAGTTTAATATCAATGCTACGTTGACGGATGGCATCTCCTATCGTCTTTGGATAGATTTCGATGCGAGCCGCTCGATCGTGTCAACGGGAAATGGCAACGGTAAATATATTTTGAAACCTGTGCTCCGTACTTATACGGAGGCAATCGGTGGCAGTATCAAAGGATTTGTGCTGCCTGCCGCAGCACAGGCGCAGGTATGGGCTGCACAAGGAGCCGATACGCTGCTGGCATTACCTGATTCTACGGGACATTATTTCATAGGGGGGGTTAACCCAGGGAACTGGAGCCTGTTGTTGCACGCTCAGGATTCCAGCTATAAGGATACGGCATTCATGGTGTCCGTCGCCAACGGTGTCGTGACTAATGCCGGGACGGTGACACTACAGGAGAAGTAACAGCACCGTCTTAAAATCCTATTGATCCGGGTTTGGAACGCATTGCGGCCCGACCCGGATCATTCCCGTGAAACCGAGAAAATATTAAATGAAGACCTGGACCCGGGTTTGTAGCCGGGACCAAAGCCTAAAGCCTGAATCCAAGATCTAAAGACCGAGTCCAAGAACTTTGAACAACCTTAATCCATGATCTTATGAAAAACCGAGCCCATAGCCTGAGAAGAACTTGAAGCATTTAAATCCGTAGCTATGAAACACACTTTTACCCTATTTCTATTTGCCATGTGCTACTTTCCATTTGGCGCTATTGGTCAGTTAAACAATGGCGGGAAGTACGCAAATTTTGGAGTAGATGCCGACACGCGAACAAATTACATGAAATATGGTCTGGTCACTGGCGCTGTGGCCAGCGATGACTGGTTTGCTCCTTCCCTTACGGGCAATAATGTGATCGATACATCAAATGCGGCCAGCTATCTTTCCTTTTTGCAGGGGGGGAGCAATTTTTCATTTAACAAGCGTATGTCTGTTCCGCTGTATTCGAAAATAGGCGGGAGGTTGTGGCTGGATGCCGTCTATGGCAGGGACTTTTCTGCGGCGGCTTCGTTGAAGGACAGCACAACCTTTACGATAGCCAGTAAAAATGGCGTTAATCCTACTAACTGGGCGGGCGGTATCTCGTCCTTCCCTGATAAGAATGACCTCATCGATGTGTATGCGCATATGCGCAGGGATGGTGTTACCGTGAATGATTCCCTCTGGCTGTTTACGGGGGTATCGACCTATGGTGTTACAGGTTCAAGGTATTTCGACATCGAGCTGTATAAAAATAATTTTTCCTATAATCGCGCCACGGGCAAGTTCACTACTGCGGGCACCAGCGCGGGCCATACCGAGTGGCTTTTTGATCCCATCGGCAATGTGATACAGACGGGGGATATGATCCTGGCCGTAACCTATACGCCGGGGAGCGCTCCTGTGGTGGATGTGCGTATCTGGGTGAGCCAGTCGACCTGGAGCACTGTTTCTCCTTCTGACTTTAGTTTCAACGCCAGTTTTGACGGGGCGACCCCTGCCTACGGCTATGCGTCTATCGTCTCCAATTCGGGAACGACGGCCTTTGGCGCGGGTATCAGTAACTATTCCGCGACTGCGGCGCAGGACACGACGTATGCAACACCATGGGGTTCCAATAACACCACGACGGGCTGGAACGCAAATTATCAAACGCAGCAGTTTATCGAGATAGGTTTGAATTTGACGCGTATCGGGCTTGATCCTGCCTTGTATTCCACGTTGGGATCAGACCCCTGCGCCTCTCTTTTCTCCGACATTTTCTTTAAGTCGCGGTCTTCCGCGTCTTTTGTTTCCAATATGCAGGACTTTATGGTCCCGCTGACCTTTGTGATGCCTCCGGTGATGGACTATACGCTGAAGCCGGATACGCTGCGTTGTAACAGGACGGTGGGTACGATCCAGATCACGAACAATACTACCGTCGGCAATTATACCTGGCAGACATTGGGCGGGGCGAAGATCTCGGGCTCCAATGCGGACAGTTCGCAGTTGTCTGTAACGAAGCCGGGCACCTATATTGTGTCCGCATCGCCAGCGATAGGTTGTGCTGTCACCCGTAAGGATACGGTTGTCATACCTATCGATACATTCCGGCCCAAGGCTTCCATTGCCGTGTCGCTGGTAGGGAATTTTTCTTATTTGCAGTTCTGGGGCGGGAATACCGCGGCCAGCAATTATAGTACTCCTTTTGGCGGATCGCAGGGTTTGACCTGGGCCTGGAGTGGTCCGAACAGTTTTTCCTCCACGATACAAAACCCAAGGACGGTGGATACAACGAACGCCTGGGGCAAGTATCAGCTGGTCGTAACGGAAAAAAGGAATGGCTGTAAGGATACGGCGACGCAAACTGTCAGCGTGGTGGATTTTGTCGTGTTGTCCCTGGGGGATACGACGGCGAAGCCTGTTGAGCCTCCTGTGCGTGTGTCGGGATTGCAGATCACGGGTCTGGCCCGGAGCGGTAATGGTGACGTTCGGCTGATCGCGAGCGCTGATGCGGACTATCCGGCGGCTGTCGTCATGTATAGTCTGTCGGGTCAGGCGCTGGAAAAAAGAAATGTTCAATTTACGAAAGGACCCAGCACGGTGGAGATACCTGCTGTGAATGCCCAGCCGGGCAGCATACAGGTGATCGCTGTTATGGTGAAGGGACAGGTGGTGTATGTGCAGAAGGTGATGCTGTGATCAGAACTCTATGTGCGCCCTGCCCGCAAAAAGATGTACCGGGCCTCTGTCGGGGTTGTAGGCAGGATGGTCTACGAACTGATAGTCGAGGGTGACCCAGCAATTGTAGAATACCCTGCACTGATAAAAGACTTCGGCAATATTTTCCCGGCTGTAATGAGGGAGCTGGCCGTCCCCGATCATGAACCCATATCCACCTGCCGCGAGAAAGTCGCGGTGAGGTCCGGAGAGTCCGTTGGAGAGGAGAGCGATGCCGATGTTGTCGGCTGATCTTTTCCAGTTCTTCCCATATATCCGTATGCCGCCGCTGACGGTATTGTCGATCTCTGCAAATGCCCAGGAGGCCGTCTTCCCATCATTCCATCCCAGCCGGAGAAAGGCGTTGACGAAATTGGAGAGTTCCTGTTCCGTATTGATCCCAAAACCGTACTTCTTTCCTCCATAGGCTTTTCCATAGAGCACGTCCATGTTGGTGTCGGTGCCATTCAGCTTGTTCGCGATGACTTCCTCGTAGCGGGGGGCTTTGTTGACATTGTAGTATGCCAGCAGACGGAGCGCTCCCTTGTGTCCGTGGAGGTTGTATCTCTTCTCCCACTCCAGGTTTTCGCTGTTGGTATGGGTATAGTGCCAGTCGAGGCTGGGGCCATTGGCGAAGGTGGGCTCCAGGGCGGTGCCCAGGCGGAGGGTCCATGTAGGTTTTACGTATTCCGCCACGAGGCCGTACGTATAGCCGCGGGTGTTAGCTGCATAATCATAGGCCCCGTTGTTCATGAGCGCCCAGTTCATAAAGTCGGACCGGGGGTCGTGGCTGACGTTGCTGTTGTCGAAGAAGTCGCCTACGGAGAATTTTCCTGCCGTAAGGTTCAGTCTTGTGGTGGAGACGCGTTCCGTCACCTGGTTGGCATCATCGGTGAGATTCTCGTAGTGATCCTTATCGAGGTCGATGTGCTGTTGGAGGAAGATGCGCGCCACGTATACGGTTGGCTGCGGATTGCCTATGCGGAAGGTTTCACCGTTGGGGAAGCCTGCGATACCGAGTGTGCTGCCGACGCCGGCGCCGCCGGCCATTTCGGGGTTGAAATACAGGGCTGCACCTTTCCACAGGTGGCGGCCAAGATAGAGGGTGGTAGTGACGGAGTAGGCCCTTTCATGTTCCGCTGAGAGGCTGTTCTGCCCGCTGTAGGGAGCGTGAAAGGTTGGGTGCGCCTGCAGGATGCCTGTGAACTGGAAGTGATAGCTCCAGCTGGAATCTTTAATGAGGGGGTCGCCTGACTGGGCGGATGCAATATGCGTGATCAGCAGGATGAATATAGCCGTGAATGCGCGTGGTATGACGAGTCTGTTTTTGAGCATAAAATCCGGGATAACGTTCAATATCAAAAGTCTGGCCTTCGGCCAACGGGCCGAAGGCCCGTTAGGCGCGCAAAGCTATATGGGAACCGGGGAGGGATAAAATAAATTAATGTTACATAGTTGCTTTTATCATTCTGTCTTTGCCCTGCATGTCCTGCTTTACCACAATATTTTGATAGCCAGCCTTTTTAAAAGCGCCTACCACCTGGCCTGCCAGGTCTTCGTGGATCTCTGCGTACAGGGCTCCTGTGGGGGAGAGTCTTTCTTTACCCAGCTGGGCGATGGCCTGGTAGAAAACGATGGGGTCTTCGTCCTTTACGAACAGCGCGATATGGGGTTCGTATTCGACGACATGAGGGGACATAGAGGATTTGTCCCTGAGAGGGATATAGGGAGGATTGCTGACGATGAGGTCGAGGGCGGGCAGGTATTCCCGCTGGCGGTTGTCGAGGATGTCCATGAGCTGGAAGTCGACGTCTGCCTGGAGGTCGGCGGCATTGCGACGCGCCACTGTGAGGGCGTCCGGGCTGATATCACAGGCATGCACATTTGCAGCGGGCAGCTTTTTTTTGAGGGAGATGGCGATGCAGCCGCTGCCTGTTCCCACGTCGAGGATGGAGAGGGTTGCAGCGGTGGATTCGGTGGCTACCCATTCCACGAGCTCTTCCGTCTCGGGGCGTGGGATGAGGACATGCTGATCTACATAAAATTTCATTCCGCAAAACCAGCTCTCCCGGAGGACATACTGGACGGGCTGGTTCTTTGACAGTCCGAAGATATACTGGTGGTAGATGTCTGTCTGGAAGGGGCTGAGCATGACGTCTTTATTCAGCAGGCGATCGATCTTTCTTTTGCCGGTAATATTTTCCATTACGAGGTCACCGATCTGTGCGGCTTCCCGTTCGCCATAAAGAGGGATGAGGCGGGCGAGCAATTCCCTTTGTGCCTGTTGTATATCCATGCTTAAAAATAAGTAATTTTACAGCTTGAACTTTTCTGAATTATACCTATATCGTTGTATCGAGCTGGCCCGGCAGGGAGCTGGTCATGTAGCCCCCAACCCAATGGTAGGGGCGGTGCTGGTGTATGGGGACAGGATCATCGGGGAGGGGTACCATCAAATATACGGGCAGGCGCATGCGGAGGTGAACTGTATTGCCTCTGTAAAAGAGGAAGATAGGCCGTTGATCCGGGAGTCCACGATCTATGTGTCGCTGGAGCCCTGTGCGCATTTTGGAAAGACGCCGCCGTGTGCCGACCTTATCATACGGGAGGGTATACCCAGGGTGGTGGTGGGATGCCGGGACCCCTTTCCGGAGGTGGATGGGAAGGGGATAGAGAGGCTGCGGGCGGTGGGTGTGGAGGTGACTGTGGGGGTGCTGGAGCAGGAGTGCAGGGAGCTGAACCGGCGGTTTTTTACTTTTCATACGAAACACCGGCCTTATATCGTGCTGAAGTGGGCGCAGAGCATGGATGGGCGGATCGGGGGGCTGGGCGAAGCCGGGACGGGAAACCATGGCGGGGGGCTGAAACGGGTGCTGATCTCCAATGAATATACGAACAGGCTGGTGCATAAGTGGCGGAGTGAGGAGGCGTCCATACTGGTGGGTACGAATACGGCGCTGGTGGATGATCCGTCCCTCACGGTGCGGCTATGGAAGGGGGTTGATCCCATCCGGCTGGTCATAGACAAAAAGCTTCGTCTGCCCGGGGATTTGCGGCTGTTTGACGGAGGGGTGAGGACGATCGTATTTAATGAGCTGCTGCATGAGCAGCGGGGGAATGTGGAGTATTATCAAGTGGCGACGGATAGCAGCCTGGTGCATCAGGTTGTGATGGCTTTATACCAGCTGAAGATATCCAGTGTATTGATCGAGGGCGGGGCGGCGTTGCTGCAATCCTTTATCGACGAGGGGTATTGGGATGAGGCAAGGGTTATTACCAATGAGACGTTACAAATACCGGACGGGCTGGCGTCGCCTGTATTGCGGGGAGGGGAGCTGGCGGGGCAGGAGAAATTATTTTCGGATGTGATAAGCTACTATAAGAATAAATGACCAACGAAGACTTTTACTATACTATTGAAAAAGAGGCTACGGCGGAGTTCAAGGACAGGGGCAGCAAGTTCATCGGCTATGCCATGCCGGTGAGCAGTGTGGAGGAGTTCAAGGAGAAACTAAATGAGGTGAAGAAGCAGCATCCCAAGGCTACGCATCATTGTTTTGCCTACCGGCTGGGGCTGGATGGGAATGTGTATCGGGTGAGTGATGACGGCGAGCCTTCGGGGTCGGCGGGGCGGCCCATACTGGGACAGATAGACAGCAAGGAGCTGGTGAATGTGCTGGTGGTGGTGGTGCGGTATTTTGGGGGAACGCTGCTGGGAGTTCCGGGGTTGATCAATGCCTATAAGTCTGCCGCGGCCCTGGCGCTGCAGACGACGCCGCTGGTGCAAAAGCAGGTGGAGCAGGAGATGGTCGTGCAATTCGACTATACACAGTTGAATGACATCATGCGGGTGGTGAAGCAGTACAATGGGCGTGTGATCAGGCAGGAGATGCAGCTGTTTTGCAGCATGACCATTGGGGTGCCCAGGAACCGGGGGTCCGAGGTCCAGTATCTGCTAAAGGAGCTGCGAAATGTGGAGGTGAGCACCCGCTGAACGGGTAGATGGGCCCTGCTGAAGGGGCAGAAGGGCCTTGCTAAATATACTACCGGGTGGAATTTAGCCGTTATAGGGCCCTAAGCAAATCAATATCCCTTGAGAAACCTCCGTACGACCCTGACCCTCATTGTATTGGCCTCTGTCCTGGCCATCCTTTCCTGTAATAAATATGCCGATAGCAGTTATTCTTCCTCCGGTAGTAATCTACCCGAGGATAAGCTTGTCACGGCCAGCCTGCAAGGCAGGGTGCTGGATGAGAATGGAAGTCCTGTGCAGGGGGCTGCTGTGAACAGCGGTGTCGCGAGTACGACGACGGACGCAAATGGTGTTTTCTCCTTTGCCAATATACAGATGTCTTCCCGCTTTGGGTTTGTAAAGGTGGCCAAGACCGGCTACTTCACCGGATCGCGCAGCATCCTCACGGATGCGGGCAGCTCGAATTTTGTTACCATCACGCTGCTGCCACGTACTTCCAAGGGAACTTTTTCCGCATCAGCCGGAGGCTCTGTTGTAGTGATACAGGGAGATACCGTGGCTTTTGACGGCGGGGCGGTTGTAACGGCTTCTACCAATGCAGCGTATACGGGTACGGTGCATGTATTTGCCGCCTACCTGGACCCAACGGATAAGGATATGTCCAATCATATGCCCGGCGATCTGCGGGGCATCGGTACGGACGGGAAAGAAACATTATTACAATCATTCGGCATGATGGTAGTGGAGCTGGAAGGCGATGCAGGAGAGAAACTGCAGATAGCCAGTGGGAAGCAAGCAACGCTCCGCATGGCCATCCCTGTATCCCTGCAGACCAATGCGCCGGTGTCGATACCGCTGTGGTATTTTAATGACACGACGGGTAAATGGATACAACAGGGATCGGCAAACCGGCAGGGTAATAACTATGTGGGCCAGGTGCCTCACTTCTCCTGGTGGAACTGTGATGCTTCTTCGGGTACGGTGTCGTTCAAGGTCCATGTAGCGGACCAGTCCGGCAATCCGCTCGTCTATACCTATATGCAATTTGTCTCATCCAGTTTTGGCACCCGGGGCGGCTGGACAGATGCCAATGGTAATGCCAGCGGGCTGATACCGAAGGGGGAGCTGTTAAAGCTGCAGATCCTGAACCCTTGCGGAAGCCTGGTGGGCGGCGCCAATGTAGGTCCTGCGTTGACGGACCAGGACCTGGGTACCATTACCGTATCGGATAACAGGTATTCGCTTGTCATATCCGGCAATGTGGTGGATTGTAACAATGCAGCGGTGGACAGTGGGTATGTCACCGCGCTGGTAGATAAAATGCCGTATTGGGCGAAGGTGTCGAAGGGTGTCTTTTCCATCGCGGTACGCCGCTGTTCCTACGATGTCACCTCTGTGTCGCTGGCACCGGGCGACTACACGAACAATGTGCAGGGCAATGGCGTGGTGATGACGGCAGACACGGGTAAGCTGGATGCGGGGTCGCTGACGGCCTGTGGTACTACTATCGAACAATACTTTTCTATATCCCTAAACGGCCAGACCTATACGACGAACTATCCTATAGACAGCATCGGCTACTGGGTGGCCAATGGCATGAGCAATTTCAACTCTCTGCCTGTCACGGGCAGCGCGGGCAATTCGCTGCAATTCGGGGTGCCGGCCCTTACGGGGACGGGGACTGTCTCCGCGAGCGGTTTTTGGCTTGCTACGCCTAACCGCTACTTCTTCCAATATGGCGCTATGCAATGTACCATCTCCCAGTTTGGAAACATCAATGGGTTTATTTTGGGCAACCTCAGCGGGGCCCTGAGGGATTCGCTGACCCAGACCAATTATCCCATGACGGGGACCTTCAAAGTCAGGCGTACGGAGTAGCGTAAGGTGAAATTCCTTTATTTAAAATCATCTATTCATTTGATTTGGGCGACTCGACGGGTAATACTCATGGTATGTGGGTATTTTGTCATGGTTAGTGGGTATTATTACCGGCTGACGGACAATAAAAGAGTGTTGAGATATTATAGGACCAGGGTGGCGGTTTCCTGTCCTTATAGGTGTAAATCAGTGATTTACGCTATCCAATATTCTTAGAAAAATTAAAACTTTCAATTATGAAAGCATTCCTATGTGTAACCGCCCTGGCCCTTTCTTTTGTATCCTGTAAAAAGGGTGACCCAGGCCCCGATGGAGCTGCGGGTCCTGCCGGCCCTGCTGGCGCTGCCGGCGCCGCTGGTGCTACGGGTCCTGCCGGTCCGGCCGGCTCGGCTAATGTCATTTACTCCGATTGGTTCACGCCAAGTTCGTATATCAAGGATACGGTCTTTGGTATATGGGGGTTCAATTATGTCCAAACTGCGACGGACATAACGCAGAATATCCTCGACAGTGGAACTGTCATTGTATATGGTAAGCTGCTTCAATACAATACCACGCTCTGGCCGACCGCGCAGGTGGCTCCTCTGCCTGTGACCCTTACGTATATGTCGGGGCCTAATACGGAAGTGGATACCTGGTCGGGGCTGGCTTCGCTGGGGCAGGTAAAGATCAGATTCGTCAACGACCAAAATGCCTACAAGACCTATAATTCCTCGAAGAACAAGTTCCGTTATATCATTATCGCCGGTACCGTGCATTCGGCGAGCTATACTCCACATACAGTGACGCGCAGCGGGAATGTGCTGGATGCGGGAACGCTCCAGAACGTGGCCACTAACTGGACCACTATGTCTTATGAGGAGGTTTGTAACAAGCTGGGTGTACCGCAATAAGCTAGGAGAACCTGCTGCTGACGACGAGGTCTTTGCTGCCGGGAGTGTATTTATAAAATCCCTCCCCACTCTTTACGCCCAGGAAGCCCGCGGTGACCATATTGGTAAGCAGGGGACAGGGTGCGTATTTGGGGTTGCCAAATCCATCGTGCAGTACATTCAGGATGGAATGGCAGACATCGAGTCCGATGAAGTCGGCCAGTTGCAGGGGCCCCATCGGGTGGGCCATTCCCAGCTTCATTACGGTATCTATTTCCTGAACGCCGGCTACGCCTTCATAGAGGCTGAAGATGGCCTCATTGATCATGGGCATGAGTATGCGGTTGGCGATGAATCCCGGGTAGTCATTGACGACGCAGGGGATCTTACCGAGCCGGCCCGCTATTTCCACCATTTTTTGTGTGATGTCCTTGTCCGTAGCGTATCCGTTGATGATCTCGATGAGCTTCATGACGGGGACGGGGTTCATAAAGTGCAGGCCGATGACGGAGTGTGGGCGGCGGGTGACGGAGGCGATCTTTGTGATAGAGATGGAGGAGGTATTGGTCGCCAGGATGCAGCCGGGGGGGGAGTGTTCGTCCAGCTGGCGGAATATGGAGAGTTTTATTTCTATGTTCTCCGTGGCGGCCTCTACGACGAGCTGGGTATCTTTTACGCCGTCTGCGAGGGTGGTGTGGGGAGTGATGGCCTTTAAAGTGGCGGTTTTCGAGTCTTCGGTGAGGCTGCCTTTTGCAATCTGCCGGTCGAGATTTTTGCCGATGGTCTGGAGGGCTTTGTCGAGCTGGGCGGGATTGGTGTCTATGATATTGACAGTGAATCCATTCTGAGCAAAAACATGTGCGATGCCATTACCCATGGTGCCGGCTCCGACGACTGCGATTTTAGTCATATAGATAGCTTGGTTATGATCGATGCTGTGGACGGCCCTGTCGAGGTGGACGGTCCGGGTGGTCTGGCTGGCGTCAGTTATTGTTCCTGAAATCGCCCCGTTTCCAGGCCTGGATAAAGTCGGCCCAGGCGACGGGGTTGAAGATATTTTGTGGCGGCGCCTGGCCCTGGTAATAGTACCGGGTGGCATTCTGGCGGAGATAGGTGCTGGCCGCCTCGCCTGCGCTGGCCGGGAGGGTGCGGGCCAAAATTCTTCTCTTCGCCGCGGAGGTATTTTGCCGGGCTACTTCTATGTTGTCGTCCGGAACGGGGGTATTGACAAAATCCCGCTCGAACTGCTCCCGGGTAGGCCGCGGCTTGATGATGGTGGCGGGAAGGTATTGGGCATCCTGCACCATCAATTGTATAACACTGTATTGATTACCATGGAATGTATCGGGGATATTGACGAGCACGGGTTTATAGCCTATGCTTGTAAACTCTACCTCGTCGCCCTTCAGCACGACGATGGAGAATACCCCCTGATCGCTGGAATAAGTACCCTGGTTACGTCCCTTGACGACAATGCTCACAGCGGGTATGCCTTTGAGACTGTCTGCCGTCATGACGACGCCATATAACTGTACTACGGAATCTTTTAACTTGTCGAACTGGGCATGCACTAAGGTCGGTGCGGAAAGCAGTAAAATGTATAGTAAAATTTTTTTCATTCTCAGTCTTTAGTGAGGCCAGAACAATGGTTTCAAAATTAAACTTTAAACCTTAATTCGTAAACAAAGAAAGGGTGTGATTGGTTAATTTTGTCTCAAAATAGAGTTTTTAACAAAATCTTGCGCATGACCCGGGAAAAAGTTTTGGA
>Ga0105237_10006528_pt1 | contig 12911 bp, 8 predicted proteins | sample KBSC24metaG_FD_81520 | JGI IMG/M metagenome (GOLD analysis project Ga0105237, IMG submission 81520) | Corn rhizosphere microbial communities from Kellogg Biological Station, Michigan, USA - KBS C2-4 metaG | ecosystem: Host-associated > Plants > Roots > Rhizosphere > Soil | place: Michigan, USA...
AAACCGAGAAGCTTCAGGAGCGTGTCCAGCGAAAAGCTACATGTGACTGAGCGCTTCTCCCGTACCGGCCCGGAGAACTTGCAATACGAAATCACCATCGATGACCCGGGGACGTGGACAAAACCGTGGAGCCTGATGATCCCCTTGAAACGCTCTTCTGATCCGCTCTACGAGTACGCTTGTCATGAGGGCAATTACGGCATGGCAGGTATATTGGCAGGAGCCCGTGTCGAAGAGAAAATCGCGGGATCTACAAGACAAGCAAAATAAAGCCGAGTTTTCGGACTTCCTGATCGGGCTACACCCCGGAAGGCGGCTCCGCTCAAAGTGAGCCGGGTTATGATGTCTGGGTGACCGGCTCCCGGCTCGGCAAATACGAGATACTTGCCAAACTCGGCGAAGGCGGGATGGGCGAAGTCTGGCGGGCTCGCGATGAGCAGCTTCATCGCGACGTCGCTCTCAAAATCCTGCCATCCGAATTCGCCCGCGATCCAGCCCGCCGAGCCCGATTCGAACAGGAAGCCCGGGCGCTAGCCGCACTCAACCACCCCAATATCGTCGCTGTGTACGAATTCGGCAACGAAAACGGACACGTCTATCTCGTCTCCGAGTTGGTGGAAGGCGAATCACTGCGTGCGCTCTTGGATCGAGGTCGCGTGAGCACTCGCCGCGCCACTGACATTGCCACGCAGATCGCTGAAGCTATGGCCGCCGCGCATTCCGCGGGCATCATCCACCGCGATCTCAAACCCGAAAACATTATGCTCACCGCGAGCGCCGGAGCGGTCAAGGTGCTGGACTTCGGCCTAGCCAAGCAAACCTTCGCTCGCAACTCGGATGCAACGCTGACGATGGCGGCCGCCACGCAGCCCGGCACCATCATGGGCACAGTCGGCTATATGTCGCCGGAGCAGGTTCGCGGCGCCGCCAACACAGATCATCGTTCCGATATTTTCAGCTTCGGCGTCATCCTTTACGAGATCCTCACCGGCACCCGCGCTTTCAGGGCCGAATCCCAAGTGGAGAGCATGAATGCGATTCTCCACGCCGATCCGCGGGAGCCTGCTGATGCCGGCGCGATTTCTCCTGGGCTTCTGACCATCGCCCGCCGATGCATGGAAAAAAACCCGGAGCAGCGCTTTCAATCCGCCTCCGATCTTGCTTTCGCCTTGCGGTCCGTTTCTGGGAGCACCACCCTCTCCGGAACTCAGGCGGATATACCGGCTCAAGCTGCTTTGCAGCATCGCCGCGGTTGGATCTGGGCTGCCACCGCCATGATCGGCGCCGCGGCCTTTTTCGCCGCCGGGTTTTACTTCCGTGACCGCATCCTCCATAGCGAACCTCCGCAATTCCAGCGATTGACGTTCCGCAGAGGGCTGATCCGCAACGCGCGATTTTCTCCCGACGGCCGCAGTGTGGTCTACACCGCCTCGTGGGATGACGCCAAGTCCCACACCTTTCTCGCCATCCCCGGCGATCCCGAATCGCGTGATCTCAATCTGCCCGAAGACAGCAAAGTGCTCGCCGTCTCCTCCAATAGCGAAGTTGCATTTCTCGAACCTCCCTTTTCGCCGGATGACAACTCTGGCACGCTCGCCCGAGGCTCTCTCTCCGGAGGCCAGATGCGCCCACAACTCGATGGCGTCACCGATGCGGATTGGTCGCCCGACGGGTCGTCGCTCGCGGTCGAGCGCATTGTCGATGGAACGGCGAGGCTAGAATATCCAATCGGCAACGTCGTATACACCTCTGGCGGCAAGCGTCCCTATTTCGCGATCCGCATCTCGCCCGACAACAAACGCATCGCCTATGCAACTTTTGCTGGCGGCGGCTCGCAAGTCGGCATCGGAGTGATCGATCTTCCCGATGGCAAGCCGCGCATCCTCGGCATTGTCTCCGGCCAAACAGTCGTGATCGACGCGGCAGCCCTTTCCTGGTCCTCCGACGGTAGCGAGATTTGGTTCCGCTCTTTCAATCCCGACGAATGGGGATCCATCTACGCCATCGACTTGAAGGGGCACAAGCGCCTGGTCGATCGCTTCCCAGGACATGCCAACATCTTCGATATCTCTCGTGAGGGCCGCGTGCTCCTCCGCACCGACTCCACAGAACTCGGCATTCTTGCCAAAGGCCCCGGCGATAAGGCGGAACGCGATGTCTCTATTCTTGAATCCGGCATCTTGGAAGGCATCTCCGACGACGGCAGCATGATCGCCGCTAGCGTCACCGGCGAAGCGGGCGGACAGAAAGGCAGCATCTACACGCGAAAGCTCGACGGCTCCGCGCCCATTCGCGTTGGCGACGGGCACGCCTTTGTTTTTTCGCCCGATGGGCGATGGATCTCGGGCTATACCGTCGTCGATGGTGTCAATCGTCAGTTCCGCCTCCTTCCCACAGGTGCCGGAGAAGAACGCGCCATGAACATTCCTGGGCTGAGCCTGGGAGTGCCGTTGGGCTGGGTGGGTGACGAGAAATATATCGTCGTCGGCGTTGAAAAGGGCGAGGATTATTCTAAATCCTGGCGTTGCTTTTTCTGGGATGCACGCAGTAACGCGCTTCGGCCGGTCTGCCCCGAAGGTATTCCTGACGAAGACATGTTCGTATCCCCCGACCACAAATGGCTGCTCAGTCAGGTCCCCGGCGGCGGCCGGTTCGCCCTGTACCCCATTGATGGCGGCGAGCCGAAGCCGGTCCCGGGCTTAGATCCGAAGAAGGAATACACCACGGGTTGGCGTTCCGACAGCCAGTCGGTTTACGTGATGGCGAACAAGGCGCCGAGCCCTGAGTTCCTTGTCGACAGCCTCAACGTCTTCACCGGCAAGCGCGCGCGCTTCATGGAGGTCCACCCCTCCCGCCCGGTCGCCGAGGTTGAGTTCCTCCGCCTCACTCCTGACGGCCGCGCATACGCGTACAACTACAACGTACGTCTTTCCGATCTTTACGTCACCTCAGGACTTAAGTAAGCATCGCCATTTCATCTCAAGACACCTTTGCTGCGTACCTGGCGACACACGCTTGCTAGTGCTCAACAATTGAATGGAACAGATGAATATCACTCTTGTGCCGAGTGCACAAACATAGCGCGAGCGCTACAATATCAGCCGTGATGAAACCGCGACGGCGTGAATTCCTCCACGCTCTGGCTGTCAGTGCAGCCGCGCTCGGCATGCCGCGCGCGACGTTTGGTCAGACCAGCTCCACGACGAAGCTCAACGATAAGATCAGGCTGGTTACCGGAGCAGGCAATAACATAGTGGTCCTTTCGGACGGCGACGAAAGTCTTCTGGTGGATTGTGGCGACGCCGCTCACGCCCAGGACCTCCTCTCGCTTGCGGGTCGCGTGAAAACCGTCTTCAACACGCACTGGCACACTGAATCGACCGGAGCGAACGATGCGATGGCCAAAGCCGGAGCGAAGCTTGTGTCACACGTGAACACGAAACTGTGGATGACCCAGGAGATCGTCCATGATTGGGAGAAAAAGATCTTTCCGCCGCGTGCGAAGCCTGCGCTCCCGTCCGAAACCTTCTATACGACAGGGACGATGACATTCGGCGGTGAATCGATCGAATACGGCCTGGTGCCGATGGCTCACACGGATGGCGATATCTTCGTTCACTTCATGCAGTCAAACATATTGGTGGTGGGGGATGCGGTGCAAGCGGGTAGATTGCCGTATCTCGATTACCCGACGGGTGGTTGGATCGGCGGCATGCAGGAGGCCCACCGAACTGTGCTTCGGCGGGCTGACGACACGACCAAGATCGTGCCCGCCACGGGACCCGTCATGACCAAGGCCGAGGTTCAGGCGAGTCTCGATCTCCTCACGAAAGTCCGCGATCAACTGGTGAAGCTCATGAAACAAGGTAAGGGGGCCCAGGATATGATCGATGCGAAGGCCATGAAGGACTTCGAGGGCCAGCTCACCGGCGACCCCGCCACCTTCATCTTTACCGCTTACCGCGGCCTCTGGGCGCATGCTCGCGAGCTAGGCGGGATTGTATAACCCCCCTTTCCGCCGCCGCTCGGACGCTGTAGAATGAGACCGGACTCTTCTCATAATGCGACACTTACCGCTCGCCGCATTGCTGCTATCCATCCTGCTGGCTGCGGCTCAAGAGGCTGGCGCTCAGTCAGCGCCCGCAGCGAATCCGAATCAAGCCCTCATCAATCGTTACTGCGTAACCTGCCACAATCAAAGGCTTAAGACCGCAAAACTGGAGCTCGACAAGCTCGACCTTGCCCACCCGGAAAACGACGCGTTGACCTGGGAGCGTGCCATTCGCAAGTTGCGCGGAGGCATGATGCCGCCTCCAGGGGCGTCCCGCCCTCCCGTCGAAGAAGTCAATAAGCTGGCCACGTACCTGGAAGACTCTCTGGATAAAGCTGGCGCTGCGAATCCCAACCCCGGCAGCGTCAGGATCCACCGTCTGAATCGCGCCGAGTATGCCAATGCGATGCATGACCTGTTCGGCATCGACGTGGATGCCGCGGCGCTATTGCCCACCGACGGGATCAGCGACGGCTTCGATAACATAGCGGCGGCTTTGAAAGTCTCCCCATCGTTCCTGGACCAATACATCATGGCTGCGCGCGCCGTTGTCAAGCAGGCGGTTGGTAATCCGCCTTCGAGCAAAGACGTAAAGATGACGCTGCGTGGAGTCGAGCCCGGTGTGCCTCTTCCGCCCGGCGCCCGCAACGGCGTCAGTGCAAAATACCTGGCTCAGTTTGAAGGCGACTATGAGCTCCGCCCGCAAGGCAATCTGGCCGTCTTCACCGTGGACGGAGCGCCGGTGGACACCAAAGGACGCACTCATCTGACGGCTGGAATCCACACCGTAGTCGCGGCCGCGGCGCCGCACAGTCTCGCCGAAAGCGAAGGTGAGCTGTTCGGATTCGTTCCCGGCGCGGCAGGAACCGGCTACGCCAGCACGGGCCTGGTAGTGGGCGGGGTGGCAGCGGGAGGCGGCGCGGGTCTCAGGACGGGTGGAGCGGCCAGCGTTACTGTCAACGGTCCGTTTAATCCCACTGGCAATCCCATCGAGACGCCCAGCCGCGGCCGCATCTTTTTGTGCGACGCTCCCGATCCGAAGGAAGAAACCGCCTGCGCCTCCAGGATCTTGTCGAGTCTTGCGAAGAAGGCCTTCCGCCGCCCCGTAGCCAGCTCGGACATGGCACCCCTGATGCAATTCTACAACGAAGGCCGGAAATCGGGGACGTTTGAAGGCGGCATTGAGAACGCCATGGTTGCGATGCTTTCGAGCGCGAAATTCCTGTATCGCGTGGAGGCGCCACCGGCGAGTGCCAAGCCCGGGAGCATCTACAAGCTCGACGATATGGAACTCGCGTCGCGCCTTTCCTTTTTCCTATGGAGCACCATCCCCGACGATGAACTGCTGGCGGTAGCCGAGCAAGGCAAACTGCGAGATACCAAGGTTCTGGAGCAGCAGGTCCGGCGCATGCTGGCCGACCCACGCGCGCATACCCTGACCACCAACTTCGCGTTTGAGTGGCTGAAGATTCGCGATATGGATCAGCTGGAACCCGATCCGTTCGTCTATCCGGCTTTCGATCGTCCTCTCCGGGTTGGGCTCCGGCGCGAGATGGAAATGTTCGTCGATAGCGTATTCCACGACGACCGCAGCGTAGTGGATATGCTGACTGCGAATTACACCTTCGTCAATGAGCGGCTGGCCGCTCACTACGGTATCGCGAACATCCTCGGCGATCAGTTCCGGCGCGTGACGCTCACCGATCCTAACCGCTTCGGCTTGCTGGGCAAAGGCGCGGTGCTGATGGTGACTGCTTATCCCAACCGCACCTCGCCGGTGCTGCGCGGGGCTTATATTCTCGAAAACATTATGGGCACGCCGCCCTCCCCGCCTCCGCCCAACGTTGAGGCTTTCAAGGAAAACAAAGAAGGGGAGAAGCCCAAAACCATTCGCGCGATCATGGAGGCGCATCGCGCCAACCCGACCTGCAATGCCTGCCACGGCGTCATGGACCCGATCGGATTTGCGCTGGAGAATTTCGACACCATCGGCACCTACCGGGCGATGGACCGCTACACCCGCACGGCGATCGACACCAGCGGGAAGCTGGTGGATGGAACCGCGATCAACGGGCCTGCCGATTTGCGCAGCGCCCTGCTGAAGCACCCCGAGCAGTTCGCGCAAACGCTCACGGAAAAGCTGATGACTTACGCTTTGGGCCGCGGCATCGAGTACTTCGATATGCCCAGCGTTCGAAAAATCGTCAAAGACGCCAAGAGCGATAACTATAGGTTTTCGTCGATTGTGTTGGGGATCGTAAAGGCCCCGGCGTTCCAGTCGAGCGAAGTCGAAACAACCAGGAACGAGCAACCGGCCAAAGAAGTCGCGGCAAGGTAGATAAAACAGGAGCCCGAAATGTTCATCACCAAGAAGCATTTGACGCGCCGTACTGCGCTGCGGGGTTTGGGAACCGCCATCGCGCTGCCGCTGCTCGACGCCATGATTCCGGCGGGTACCGCTTTGGCGCAAACCGCCGCCAAAGCCACGCCGCACGTGGGATTCATCTACTTCCCGCATGGCGCGGTGGAGTCGCAGTGGACGCCGACGGGCGAAGGCCAAATCGGCGAATTTCGTGACATCCTGAAGCCGCTCGATAAATACAAGTCTCTGACCACGGTGTTCAGCCACATCGATAACCAGGCGCCCCTGGGGCCGGTGCACGCTTTATCTCCGGGAACGTGGCTCTCCTGCGTGCATCCGGCCATTAGCCAGGAAGCTCACGGAGGGATTACTATCGACCAGATCGCCGCGCAGCACATCGGCCAGGATACGCCCCTGCCTTCGCTCGAGGTCGCGACGGAAAACCATGGCGGCGGTGGTTTCTGCGATCGCGATTACGGCTGTTCCTACTCCGGAACCATTTCCTTCCGCTCGCCCACGACGCCTCTGCCGATGGAGAACGACCCGCGCAAACTATTCATCCGCTTGTTCGGGCAGGGCGATAATGCGGCTGAGCGCGCGCGTCTGTCCAAACAGTACACTTCGTTGCTGGATATGGTCGGCAGCGAGGTCAAGCAGTTGCAAAAAGTGGTGGGACCGTCGGACAATGCCATGCTTTCGGATTACCTCGATAGCATCCGCGAAATCGAGCGCCGCATTCAGAAGATGGAGGCGCGCGATCTCTCCAAAATTGAAATTCCGAACGCCCCCAGGGAAGCGGCCATTCAGTTCGATGAGCGCATCAACCTGATGTTCGATCTGGTGGCTCTGGCCTACCAAGCCAACATGACGCGCGTGTTCACTTTCATGGTCGCGGCCGAAGTCAGCGGCCAGACCTACAACCACATTGGTGTCCCGGATGCTTTCCACCCGCTCTCGCATCACAACAACGAGCAGGCCAAGATGGAGCGCCTGACGAAAGTCCAGGCCTACCACACGACCGTGTTCGCGAAGTTCCTGGACAAGCTCGCCAAGATGCCGGATGGCGATGGCACTATGCTTGACCATTCCATGTTCCTTTACGGCAGCAACATGGCCAACAGCAACGCGCACAATCACTACCCGCTGCCGACCTCCATAGTGAGCGGCTGGAAGACCATCAAGGGCGGCCAGCACATTGTCCCGCCGGAGCGCACGCCGCTCGCGAACGTGCTGCTGGGTTTCCTGGATCGCGCCGGAATCCCTCAGAACAAGCTGGGGAACAGCACCGGCAAGCTGGTGGAGATTTAGGCGCCATGAAAGTGCTGGTAGTGGCGGCACTCGGCGCTGTGACCGTTCTTGGCATAAGGGCGTTCGGGGCAGACGCCACGCGTCCGGCCGCGCTTGCAGTTGCGATCAAGTCCGGCCAACGCGCCGATGCGATCAGCATGATCACCAACAAATCGGCCGATGTGAACGCGGCCGAGGCCGATGGCTCGACGCCCTTACTGTGGGCCGCGAACTTGAACGACACGGATCTGACCTTTCGGCTCTTGAAGGCGGGCGCGGATCCCAGGACACGCAATCAGCTCGGATCCACACCGCTCGCGGAGGCGGCATTTAATTCGAACACCGGGATGATTCAGGCTCTGCTGAATGCGGGTGCGGATCCGAATGCTGCCGGACCGGATGGCCAGACACCGCTTATGACTGTCTCGCGGACGGCGAGTGTCGACGCCGCAAAGCTGCTTCTGGCCAAGGGCGCGAATCCGAACGTGAAGGAATCGCAGCGCGGCCAGACGGCGCTGATGTGGGCTGCTGCTGCCAGCCAGGGTCCCATGGTGCGCGTTTTGCTTGCCGCGGGCGCCGAGGTCGACGTGAAATCCACCCTCGATCTGATGACGCCGCTGGTCAGTGCGGAACCGCGTGCCCAGCCTCGTCCGCCAGGTGGAATGACGGCGATGCTGTTTTCCACCCGTGAAGGCTGCCTGGAGTGCGTGAAGGCGTTACTAGAAAAGGGCGCGAAGATCGATCTGCCTGACCCCGAGGGCGTCACGCCGCTGATTTCGGCGATCTTCAATGCCCATTTTGACGTCGCCAAGTACCTGATCGAGGAGGGCGCGAACGTAGACCGTTGGGATTGGTGGGGCCGCAGCCCACTGTATCTTGCGGTGGACTACAACACGTTGCCTCATGGCGGACGTCCGGATCAGCCTTCGCTCGATGAAACGCTGCCCATCGACATCGTCGAAATGCTGCTCGATAGGGGGGCGAATCCTAACTTGCAGTTGAAGCTCCTGCCTCCTTACCGGGCCACCGGCGCGGATCGCGGCGTGGATTCGATGCTGACTTTCGGCGCGACGCCGCTGCTGCGCGCGGCGAAAGGCATGGACGCTCCGGCGATCAAGCTTTTACTGGAGCACGGCGCGATTGTCGATCTTCCAAATAATCAAGGCATGACGCCGACGCTGGCCGCGTCGGGCATGGGATCGATCGACGCCGACACGCGCGGCTACTTCATGGCAGCCGACGTCGAAGAGCGTGCCATTGCTTCGCTGGACCTGCTGCTGGCGCGCGGCGGATCGTTGAACAAAGGTGCGGCCCGCTTCGATCAGGTCCCTCTGCATGGAGCTGCGTTCTGGGGTTGGAACAAGGTCGTCGAGTATCTCTTAAGCAAAGGCGCCGACATCAACCTCGCGGATAATCGCGGTTTCACCGCGCTGGATTACGCTATGGGGCGCGCCGGCGGCAATAGCCGCGGCGGCCAGCGCATTGATGTCCACAAGGACACGGGCGACCTGATCGTTTCCAGAGGCGGAATCGCAGGAACTCCGATCGCCCAGCCGCGTGGTGGCCGAGGCGCCCCTCCAGCGCGTTGACCACAATTTCAGAGCAGTCGACAAGCTTCCGCTCATTCGCGATCTCTAGCGCGGCGGAGCAGGCGCCGCCAGGAATACAAATCGTTCAGCATCGCGGCTGGCGACATTGCTGAGCTGAGCCGGGCTGCCTACGCCGGTCGGCTTAAAGAGCATCCGTGGAATTCCTGCCTGCAATTCGGACCCGAGAGTGACATCCACTGCCAGTACTCCATTTGGTGCGAGACCAGCCAGACCCATAAAATACAGTTCCCGGCCATCTGCCCGCCAGAAAATTCCACCAAGAGCCGGGTCTTTGGATACCTTCAGCGGTTTGCCAGCCGTATTCTTGAGTGGCATCACATAAATCGCGAAGGTTCCAGATGGGTTGGAACTGTACGCGAGGTAACGGCCATCCGGCGAGAAGCGTCCTCCACGAGCCCCGGCTTCGCGGACTAGCTCCACCGGTTTCCGATCGCCTTCGAGCGCAAGCCCGTAAATGACATCCCCGAACCAGAAGCACAGTTGGCCGTTCATCGACCAGTCGGTGAGGAAGACGGTCGAGCCGGGCGTGTGTTTATAGATCAGTTCTTCACTACCCAATCCGTCGGAAGATTTGCGGTACACCTCGTTCTGGTTAGAAATGTACGCGATCTGCTTGCCGTCGGGGGACCACACGGGCGAGGTGTGGGATGCAGCGTCAGACGTAACTTGCGTTGCTTTGCCTGTCGAGACGTCGAGCACCCAGACGTGGGTTTTGCCCTGATCGTTCCGGATCGCGGCAATACGTGATCCATCGGGTGACAGTGCGGGCTGGCTGTACGAACCCAGTTCACCCACTGTTTGCACGGCCTTTCCTTGGCGATCGACTAGAGTGATCAAGCTGCGCGGAGCGATCGCCGGTGGTCGCCGGGTTGCTTGATGCTCCAGATAACGCTTGGCTGTTCCATCCGCGGCTCCAGCCCGAATCGCTGCCTGCGCCCCGTCCGCGAGTACCTTTAGCAAGGCCGGTTCGTCTTCCTTGCGCACCGTTACCAGCGTCAGGCCGACCATTCCCATTTCGTCGAACGACTCCTCGCCGAACAGCGCCCGTTTGGGCGGATTGCTAGGATTCCTGGGATTCTCCGGGGAGTTATCGTACGTGAGCGTCGCATCCAGCCGCGTGCCCTTGGGCAGGGCGAAGGACTGTTTGTAGGTATACGTCTCTTGCCAGTTGAAATCCCAATTGTCGATCCAGATGAGTGGCTTCACGGTGCCATCGGGCAATGTCGCGGTAGCCTTGATGTCCTTGGCTAGATAGTGCGCGTGGGCCAGCGCGCCATAGACATTCACGTCCACGGGCAGCGTGAAGGAATCGCGAATCGTGTAGTTCTTTTCGCCGGGCGGGATGTCAATGCCCGCGCCGAAACCAAAAAGTGCCGGCAAGCCGACGTTGATCATGTTCCGTTCAGGAGCTTTGTCAGCGAAGTAAATTCCCACCACTGACTTTTCCGTTTCAGGCTTCCCGGTCAGATGAAAGTGCATCTGTAACAGGAAATCCGATCCCTTGGGCAACGACATAGCCAGTCCGCCCGGTGCGAATGCGGGCGTCCCGCCAACAGCCCATCCGCCCAACCCTCCCGAGTTTCCTTGACCCGGTGCGATCCCGACGGTCCCCATTCCGCCGAATCCCGGTTTCCCGTCCACACCGTCGATCCTTGCCATGGATCCAGCAGGAGCATAGGCGAACAGGACATGATGAACAACCTTGCGGGCGCTGGGACGAAACTCGACCGCGCGGACCCATTTGTCTTCCTTGAGGCCGAGCGGAATCACAAAATTCCGAAACACATCCGGGCCGCTTGCCGGGAGGTCGAATCCGACCGGCATTTCCAAGATGAGATCGGGCTTGCCCAGGTGCCATCCGTCAGTGAATTCAGGAAGCTTCGGCATCTTGGCGGGATCGCCTTCAGGCATTCCTTGCTGGATCCAATCGGCAATGGTGGCGATCTGCTGGTCGGTCAATCGCCGTTCGTCGGCGAAGTCGCCGTAGCCGTGAGCGGCATGCCAGGGAGGCATGTAACGGGCTTTCGTGACGGTGGCGATTAGCGCGCCGCGCTTCTTCACGTCCTCATACGAGATGAGCGGGAAGGGGGCCGCCTCACCCGGACGGTGGCACGTGACGCAGTTGCCGTAAACGATCGGAGCTATGTTCTCGGCGAACGTGACCTTGTCGGCCGCCGGAAGCAACGCGGCTAAAGCGAAAGAAGCAACAACCAGTCTCGTAATCATAGTTATTTGCCTAATATGTCAGATGGCGACCAGGATGTAGCCAAATCGCATATCTTGACTGTTGTAGATAGTCTGGGTACAATTGTCGATACTCTAGGCTTCGTTGTCAAGATAAAACGTTAAGAGAGAATTTCAATATGCCAAAGCCGTCCGACCTCCTCCAGGGCACCGTCGATCTGTTGATCCTTAGAACGCTTTCGCGCGAGCCGCTGCATGGCTGGGCGATTTCCAAGCGCATCCAGCAGCTCTCTGGGGACGTCCTATCGGTGCAGCAGGGGTCCCTTTATCCTGCTCTTCACCGACTCGAGCAGAACGGATGGATTGATTCCGAATGGAAGGATACCGAACTCGGCCGCAGCGCGAAGTTCTATGCGCTGACCGCTGATGGCAAACAGCAATTGGAGAAGGAAGTGGACAGTTGGAAGCGGCTGTCCTCGGCCGTGGGATTACTTTTGAAAAGGGCGTAGATGATCTGGTTGCGCAATGTGACGCGCGATTTTGGCGAGGACCTTCGCTACGCCGTGCGTCAGTACGCCAAGGAGCCGTGCGTCACCATCGTGCTGCTGATCACTATGGCTCTAGGCACCGTGGTGGCTCTAAGGCGCGAATAAGGACGATATTCCATGGCTCTCTCGCGACTCTTCCGCGTCTGGCGTCACCGGGTTCGGTCGATCTCCGACAGCAAGAGCCTGGATGCGCAACTGGGCCAGGAAATCACGTTTCACTTTGAGCAACTGGTCCAGGAAAAAATTGCCGAAGGATTAGCTCTTAAGGACGCGCAGCGCGAGGCGCGACTGGCGTTGGGCAACATTCCCCTTTTGACAGATCAGTGCCGCGACCAGCGACGCATCGGCTGGCTGCACGACTTGTGGCAGGACGTGAAGTATGCCGTTCGAATGCTGCGCCAGAATCCAGGCTTCACTCTAATCGCGGTGTGCTCCCTGGCTTTGGGGATCGGTGCGAATTCCGCGATTCTTGGCGCGCTGCGGAGCACCCTGCTCACGAAGATCCCGTTTCCCGATGGCGACCGCCTGGTTCTGTTGCGTACCTATCCGGATTGGAATCCGGCACTGAGCAACGCCGCCTCCATTCCCGATTACGTTGCCTGGAAGCTCCAGAGCCGCAGCTTTGAATCCATGGGTGCCTCGATTGCCGATCATTCCCGAGACTTTGGTGCCGAAGAGGACGCACGCCCCGCGGAACGAATCGAGGGGCACGGAGTTGCCCCATCACTCTTTCTGACCCTCGGTGTCCAGCCCTTTCTGGGACGCACTTTTACCGAAGCTGAAGCCGAAATCGATCAGCCCGCGCCGGTAATGATCCTCAGCCACCGCCTGTGGCAGCGCCGATTCGGGGGGGACCCTGGTGTCCTCGG
>Ga0105237_10006531_pt1 | contig 12907 bp, 11 predicted proteins | sample KBSC24metaG_FD_81520 | JGI IMG/M metagenome (GOLD analysis project Ga0105237, IMG submission 81520) | Corn rhizosphere microbial communities from Kellogg Biological Station, Michigan, USA - KBS C2-4 metaG | ecosystem: Host-associated > Plants > Roots > Rhizosphere > Soil | place: Michigan, USA...
AATTATTAATTTTTAATTATCAATTATTAATTAATTCCTACCTGCCGATATACTTTGCATAAAATGCATCTGCTTCTGCTGCTGTTGGTTGTTGCAAGGGGCTTACCAACCTGAATCCTACTGTCATGCCATCTGTTAACCACCATTTGCTTTTAGGTACCTGCGGATCACGCTTGTTCCATGCTGCTATAGATTTATCCCTGTTGGCGCATCGCAATACAGAAGCATTGTCAAGGTAGCCACCGCCACGCACAGACCTCGGGTATTTTGTTGCAGGCGGAATTACAGGGTCTTTTGCATTATCACCAATGGTTGTAAAATATTTTTCGTCGTATTGGTCAAGTGTCCATTCGCTTACATTGCCAAGCATATCGTAAAGCCCCCATGCATTAGGTTTCTTTGTTCCTACTTTCTGATACTTGCTTCCGCTGTTAGCAACATACCAGGCATAGTCACTCAGCTTAGTACTATCATCGCCAAAAAAATATTTTGTTGTTTGTCCCGCACGGCAGGCATATTCCCACTCTGCTTCAGTTGGTAAACGATAGAAAACACCGGTTTTCTTATACAGCCATCTGCAATACATTAAAGCGGTTAACTGAGACATACTGTTTACAGGATAACCACCTGCTTTACCCATGCCCCAACTTAAATCAATGTATTGAGGTGTGGGTCTTGTAACAGCATCTACTTCGCTATTAACGCTGGTTGCCTGGTCATTGAAAAATAACAAAAACTCATCATAAGTAACTTCATGCACACCCATCCAGAAAGCGTTTACAGATACCTTTTTTTGCGGGCCTTCATCAGGCTTGCGTAATGCATCTTTATCACTACTGCCCATTAAAAAATCTCCAGATTTTATAGGGGTCATTTTGAAAGTTATGGAAGAGCCTGGTATAGTGGTTTCATAAGGTTTGAAATCTGCGTTGTTCCCTTGCGAAAAAACATATCCTGTAGCAAAACAAGTTAGCGCGACGAATAAAAATTTCATGTTGATAAATTAGAAAGCGTGAAAAGATATGAAAATAAATTGATTTTGGTTTTTAAAACGGTTAACTCTCCGGTGTTTTCGGCAATTAGGCAATGCTTGCAATTACCATATCATTCATTGCAAACATATTTGTTTTTTGAAGAGGGAAAAAGACATTACGCAAACGTTTGATATAAGGACCAACATGGCTGACAATAGCAAGTTGCAAATATTCTTTAATAGCCGCATTCTCTATTCACCAAAAAACTTTTTTTCGTAACATGCTGAGTTTATTTTTACTTTAGACCCTCATCACACAACTAACACTATGCAACGCAGAAAATTTGTACACCATTCATTGCTTGCCGGCGCATCCCTTTTTGCAGCACCAGCTTTGAAAGCCGCTAAAAAAGATAACCCGGAACCGTTTGCTGAAAAGCCTTTTAATCTTCTTTACGGTACACACGACGGCATGTTTAAAAATACTGCCGGTAAAGATTTTATTGACCAGATTAAATACGCTTACGATATGGGTTTTCGTGCCATTGAAGATAATGGTATGATGGGGCGCCCTGTTGAACAGCAAACAAAAATTGGTGAAACGCTTGCCAAGCTTGGGATGACCATGGGTGTATTTGTGGTAGACAAAGGTGGCAACGGGGCCAACACTCTTGCTGCAGGCAAGCAGGAATATGTTGATATATTTTTAAATGGTTGTAAACGTGCACTTGAAACAGCAAAGCGTTGCAATGCAAAATGGACAACTGTTGTGCCCGGTGACTTTGAGAGACACTTACCTATTGGCGTACAAACGGGTAACGTTATTGATGCACTGCGCAGAGGTGCTGAGATACTGGAGCCATCCGGCCTTATTATGGTGCTTGAACCATTGAGTGATACACCTGATTTATTTCTACGCAACTCTGATCAGACTTATGAAATTTGTCGTGCGGTAAAAAGCCCTTCCTGCAAAATATTGTTTGATATGTATCACATGCAACGCAACGAAGGCAACATGATTAATAACATCGATAAATGTTGGGATGAGATTGCTTACTTCCAGATTGGTGATAATCCGGGCAGAAATGAACCTACTACCGGCGAAGTGAATTACAAAAACATCTTTAAACATCTTTACAAAAAAGGATACAAAGGAGTTCTGGGCATGGAGCATGGTAATTCTATCCCTGGTAAAGAGGGGGAAGTAGCATTAATAAAGGCTTACAGGGATAGTGATGATTTTCTTTAACCTCAAATAATTCTTTATAAAAACGGCAAACATGACGTAATCGTGTTTGCCGTTTTATTTTACAGACACAAATGTTTATTGTTCCTGTGCTGCCAATTTTGATTGCTCGATAACATCCTGCACATCTCTTATTGACCAATGTTCTATGTACTTTCCATCCTTTAATCTTATAATGTCAATCACATATAATTTCACTTTTTTAAACGATGGCTTTATGCCCATCAGCTCGCCGGTATGTGTGGCATGAAAGTATTTTCTTGTAACTACAAGATCATTCTCTGCAACCTGATCTGCAATTTCAACAGTAATATCCGGAAGGGCCTTGCGTATTACGTTAATAAAATTCAGAACACCATCTTTACCATTAGATACACCTTTAGGTGCAGTATGGTTAATAAAGTTATCATCAACAATTTCATTAAATGCCTCAGTATTCCCACCTTCTATAAAGTCTTTATTAAAGCGGGTTACGATGGCTTTGTTCTTCTCTAATTGCTCGTTCATCATAAATAAATTTTATGATTGTAAAGCTACCAGGAAGCTAAAGTGTGGTCAATGGAACCATTGAGGAATCAATGGTATTTTTTGCGGATGTCAACCCTGTAGGAAGCCGGTGTAATATTGGTAAGCCGTTTAAAAAACCTGTTGAAGTAAGCTGCGTCTTCAAAGCCAAGGCGGTAAGCAATTTGTTTTACTGACTCATCAGTATGCAGCAGGTGTCTCTTTGCTTCAAGCGCAATACGTTCGTGAATATGTTCGGTTACTGTTTTGCCGCTTTGCCTTTTGATTATATCACTCAGATGTCCTGCTGTAATATGCAGCTTATCAGCATAGTCTGCCGCCTGGTGAACATTGTAAAAATCTTTTTCTAAAAGCTCCCTGAACCTGCGCAGTAACTGCTTCTCAGTTGATGTGCCATTACTTGTTTGAAATTGTTCCGTATACAGCCTGCTTACATAAATCAGCAATACACGCAGGTAAGATTGAAGCATGCTGTTTTGCCAATCGAACTGACTGTTAAACTCATAAATCATTCTCTGCATGATGTCATTAATAAAAATTACATCATCCGGCGTAAGTGTAAGCTCATGCTTGTTTTCAGGATTTTTTATAACAGGCAGTTCACTTAAAAGCTTGTTCTCTTCCAGTTGAAGAAATTCATCAGTAAAAGAAGCTACGAGCCCCTGCATTGGTTCGCTTTTCTCTTTCAGCATTACCTGGTTGGGAACACTGAAATAGAATGTATCAGGTTTAATGGTATATTTTGTAAAGTCAACCCAATGATTAGTGCCGCCTTTTTTTACAAAAATCAGTGTATAAAAATCTTTTCTGTGCGGTGTTAAAAACATAGAACGTAAAGTACTTGCTTCGCCTGTTGCCTCAAAAATTTCAAACATGGCGTTGCCCATGCGGCTTATTTCCTGCAACGAGTAACTTGGTATGGTGATGTTCTTAATAAGCTTAATTTTTTGCAAATGTAAATTTACTCTGTTTTTGCAAATCTGCAGGTAGGTAATAGAAATAATAATGCATTATTGTTTTTTAATTTTTCTATGCGGATACAAGCTAATCTCTTCGTGGCATCTTCGTTGCGTCGCATTCCTTTCACCGGTTGGATTAATAATTGAACTTCCCCCACCTGGTAATAAAATTCAACGTATAGTCACAACAGAAGCTTAATGCATTTTACGCTATGCAAAATGTGCTCTTATAAACATTGACAGATTAATGCAGGCTGGTAGGTTTTCTTATCTTCGCAAAGCATGGCGCAGCAACGGTATATCGCACATTTTGACCTGGATGCTTTTTTTGTAAGCGTTGAAATTCTAAACAATCCTTCTTTAAAAGGGCTGCCTATAATTGTGGGTGGTTCGAGAGAAAGAGGTGTTGTATCAACCTGCAGTTATGAAGCGAGAAAGTTTGGTGTGCACAGTGCAATGCCTATGAAAACAGCTTTACGCCTTTGCCCAAATGCCATAGTAATGCAAGGCACAAGAGGGCAGTACAGCAAATACTCCCGTTGGGTCACCGAAATTATCGCAGCAAAAGCGCCTTTGTTTGAGAAAACTTCCATAGATGAATTTTATATTGACCTCACCGGTATGGATAAATATTTCAAACCGTATGAGTGGACGATTGCTTTGCGCGAAGAAATTATTGATAAAACAAAACTGCCCATTTCATTTGGATTGGCCAGTAACAAGATGGTGGCTAAAATTGCCACCGATGAAGCAAAGCCTAATGGCTATCTTTTTATTCAACCTGGTATGGAGCAGGAATTTCTTGCGCCTTTAAAAGTGAATAAGTTTTCCGGCGTTGGTGAACAAACCCATAAGATGCTACAGTCAATGGGCATTATAACCATAGGCGATATCACAAAGTTTTCAATAGCACAAATGGAAGACCGGCTTGGTAAGTATGGCGTTGAGCTTTGGCACAAAGCGTTTGGCAGGCATGAAGGCATAGTGCAATCGTACCACGAGGCGAAATCTATTTCAAGCGAAAACACTTTTGAAGAAAATACCGCTGATGTTGATTTTTTACTAAGTGAACTGGTAAGGCTCACAGAAAAAATTGCTTACGAATTAAGGCAGGATGAAAAGCTTGCGGGTTGTGTAGCGGTTAAAATACGGTATCCTGATTTTGAAACCACTTCAAGACAAACAACAATTGATTACACTTTGAGGGATGATGAACTGATTCCTGTTGCGATAGATCTGTTTCATAAATTGTATCGAAAGGGGCATGCTGTGCGTCTGCTCGGTGTTAGGCTGAGTGAGTTAACCAGTCACGCCTTGCAGGGCAGCCTTTTTGAAGATGTAGAAAAGAAAAACAATCTCTATAAGGCTATTGATGATGTAAAGAATAAATATGGCAGAAACGCATTAATCAAAGCGCGAACAGTAAGAGGCGAAAATGAATAATCAGTAACAATGTTTTATCGGCCATCTTCTCCCAAACTTCTAAATTTTAACTCCTGTATTCTTATTCTTCCGTTCCGGCATTTCTTAAAAAATAAATAATTTTCAAATAGTCCACTTTCTTTGTAGAGAATTGTTATATTCGTGTCCCAAAAAATTATTTTATGAGTTTACGTTTAGGTGATAAAGTGCCTAATTTTCAGGCTAAAACCTCTATAGGGGAGATTGATTTTTACGAATATCTTGGCGACTCCTGGGGTATTCTTTTCTCACATCCTGCAGATTACACACCGGTTTGTACCACTGAACTTGGTAAAACAGCTTTATTAAAAGAAGAGTTTGCAAAACGTAATGTAAAAGTACTTGCATTAAGTGTTGATCCTGTTGATAAACACTTAGGCTGGATTAACGATATTAATGAAACACAAAATTGTTCAGTAGATTTTCCCATCATCGCTGATGATGACAGAAAAGTTTCTGAGCTGTATGATTTTATTCATCCGAACGCATCTGCAACTGCAACCGTTCGTTCATTGGTGGTAATTGGCCCCGATAAACTGGTAAAACTTATTATTACATATCCGGCATCTACAGGCAGAAACTTTAATGAAGTATTACGCGTTGTAGACTCTTTACAGTTAACTGCTAATTACAGCGTGGCAACTCCTGCTAACTGGAACGGTGGAGAAGATGTAATTGTAGTGCCTGCTGTGAGCACAGAAGATGCCATCAAAAAATTCCCTAAGGGAGTAAAAATTGTAAAGCCATATTTACGTTATACACCACAACCTAACGTGGATTAATATTATTGCTGTGTTTTAGCATTTAGCAAATCTCCTCATGTGTCTGCCCTGCATGTTAGAATGAAAATTCAGTGCGGGGCTTTTTTATTGCGGTAACTTTTATCACTCATACCTTTTACGTATTTTACCAGAAAACTTTCTTATGAGAAAACTACTTGCATTATTTGCAATATGCACCTTCGTATCTGGTTATGCCCAAAAAACGTTTATTTATTGTGGTCAGTTGATAGACGTAAAAACAAATACAGTAAAGAAAGAGATGACAATTATAGTTGAAGGCAATAAAATTGTTGATGTTGTAAGTGGTTATACAACGGCCGCCTCAACAGATAAGCTGGTGGACCTTAAAACAAAAACAGTAATGCCCGGCCTTATTGATTGTCATGTACACATGGAGAGCCAGGTTACACCACATGATTTTGAAGACCAGTTTAAGTTAAACCCTGCTGATTATGCCTTTCAGTCAATTGGGTTTGCAGATTCTACATTAATGGCCGGCTTTACAACCGTACGGGATGTTGGTGGCAGCGGTGTTGATATTTCATTACGCAATGCAATTAACAAAGGTCTTGTAATCGGGCCAAGAATTTATACATCGGGTAAGCCATTGTCGAGCACAGGAGGTCATGGAGACCCAACCAATGGTTTAAGAGATGATTTATTAGGAGATCCAGGTCCTTCTGTAGGTGTGGTAAACGGTGTGGATGATTGTATTAAAGCTGTAAGAATGCGTTATAAAGAAGGATGTGATCTGATTAAAATACTCGCCACAGGTGGTGTATTAAGTCTTGAAAAAGATGGTAGCGGTGCCCAGTTGTCAGATGAAGAGTTAAAGGCCATTATACAAACAGCAAAAGATTATGGAATGAGGGTTGCTGCGCATGCACATGGTGCAATGGGCATTAAACGCGCCATAAAAGCAGGGGTTAATTCCATAGAGCATGGTACTTATATGGATGATGAAGCAATACAGCTTTTTAAACAATATGGAACCTGGTATGTGCCCACCATCATTGCAGGTAAATCAGTAGCAGATTCAGCGAAGAAACCGGGCTATTTTCCCGCGATAATTGCAGGTAAGGCCCAGGCTGTAGGACCTTTGATTCAAGGCACTTTTGCAAAAGCTTATAAGGCCGGTGTTAAAATTGCTTTTGGTACTGATGCGGGTGTGTATGCCCACGGTAATAACTGGAAAGAATTTGTTTATATGACAGAAGCAGGCATGCCTTTGCTGGAGGCTATCCATTGTGCTACAGTTAACGCCGCTGAATTAATTGGCATAAATGATATGACAGGCAGTATTGAAAAAGGAAAGCTTGCAGACATTATTGCTATAGACGGCGATCCGCTTAAAGATGTTCAGCTTATGAGCAAAGTTATTTTTGTCATGAAAGATGGTGTTACGTATAAAAGGCTATAGCCTTTTAGTTTTCCTTTTGCTATCCTTTCAATTTTCTCAATTGCTGAAGCAGGGCCTTTAAATCTTTAGGAAGCTCTGCTTCAAAATTGTACTGGGTATCGTTAAGTTTAAAATTAAGCTGATAAGAGTGCAGTGCAAGTCTTGAAAGAATAGGTCGCTCTGTTTCTTCTTTTTTGGATAGATGATAATTGCGTTTGAGGGAAGAAATTAAAACAGGTGCCGGATTTCCATATAACTCATCACATACAATACTGTGACCAATATGTTGCATATGCACACGAATCTGGTGCGTACGCCCGGTATGAATGCGAAACTTTAACCACGAATAAATATGGAAATTCTCCAGCACTTCGTAATCAGTTAATGAAGGCTTGCCTTTGGCATGCGTTATCATTTTGCCATTCTTTGCTGGATGCTCCATAATAGGTGCATCAATACTGTCGGTTTCATTACTTACACTTCCATGGACTAAACCAAGATAGAATTTCTCAATATCTCTTCCTTCAAACAAAAGAGATAGTTCCTTGTGTGCAGCTTCATTTTTTGCAAAAACAATAACGCCGCTGGTATCTTTATCCAGGCGATGGACAGTATAGATTGCTCCATACTTTTGAATAAGTAAATCCTTCAATGATACTTGGCTTTGCGTTCTGTCAGGTACACTTAATAAACCTGCTGGTTTGTTTATAACAATAAACTGTTCGTTTTCAAAAATGACATCCAATTTCATCGTAACAAAAATCATTTATTTTTTATAATACCATTAACTCCAAATTTTCAATCGGGGCAATTAAAGCCTGGAAGGCTTTTAAATCGTATTAATTCTTACTGAATAACGTTTGGTCTTAAGGTAATTATTTGCTCTGGCTAAAGCCTTGGGTTAGCATCGACATTGCAATTGGCTTTAGCCAAAGTGAATTTTTGAATTATTGATTCTCCTAATATCGCAGCATGTAACACCTTGCTGAGTAAAAAACAAACAGTACAAGTGTGCGACGCAAGTAAAGTTTAATAGCGGCACTATGCCCGGCCAATAAAAATTACTTTTTTGCACCAACCACGTACGACAATGTTACACGGGCTTTTTTACAAAGCTTTGGTTCATGTATTTAAGCAGCCTTATTTCTTTTTCGTTAAGGAAGCGCCATTTACCGCGTTCTACATTTTTCTTGGTGAGATTGGCAAACATTACACGGTCAAGATTTTTTACTTTATAACCAAGATGCTCAAATATGCGGCGCACAATACGGTTACGGCCACTATGAATTTCTATGCCGATGACACTCTTGTCTTTTGCGTCTGCATAACCAAGTGCATCTGCTTTTACAAAGCCGTCTTCCAGCGTAATGCCTGATAAAATATTTTCAGCATCTTTTTTAATGAGAGGTTTATCAAGCGTGATCTCGTATAATTTTTTTATTTCGTAAGAAGGATGTGTAAGCTTTTGTGCAAGCTCGCCGTCATTGGTTAACAACAACACGCCGGTGGTATTGCGGTCAAGCCTGCCGACAGGATACACCCTTTCCTTTGATGCTTCTTTAATCAAATCAAGCACTGTTCTCCTGCCTTGCGGATCATCAACTGTGGTAATATAATCTTTGGGCTTGTTGAGTAAAATATATACCAGGTTCTTTTGAATGAATACAGGCTTATCTTTTACGAGCACTTTATCATTTGTTGATACTTTATAGCCTGGTTCATAAACAATAGAGCCATTTACCTGCACCTTACCTTCTTTTACCATCTCCGCAGCATCACGCCTGCCACAAACACCGCAATGGGCAATAAATTTATTGAGCGGCATTAGTTCTGTTGCTTGTTGCTTGTTGCTGGTCGCTGGTTTTTGTGTGATTTGTTCGTAAGTTTTTTGAATAGGTTTCCCCTGTTTATAACGGGGAGCATCAGGTTTAGTGAAAGATCTTTTTCCCGTATTGCCTTTGGTATAGTTGGCGGTTGGTGGTTGCTGGCTGGTAAATCTTTTATTAGTGTCTTTTTTATAGTTGGTGGTTGCTGGTTGGCGGTTGTTAGTTGGATGCTCAGTGTTAAAAGTTCTTTTGTTTGGTTTAAACTTTTCTTCACCACCCTGCGTAAAGTCTTTTTTCTTTATTTCAATCTTCTTTTTATCCTGCTTAAAGGTTCGTGCACCAAATTCTGCATCCTGTCTTCTATCTCCATCTTTCTGCCTTCTATCTCCTGTCTTCCATCTTCCATCTTCTGACTTCTGACTTCTGTTTCCTAAATTTTTGTCACTATCAATGCCTCTCAGTTTCTCCAGTTTCTTTCTTCTGAATTCTTCTCCTTCCGCTCTTAACTGTGCTTTTATTTTTCTTTTTTCCTGGCGAAGCGCTTCTTTCTTTTTTGCACCGCTTGCCTCTTTGTTCATGAACTTGTCAAATGCATGTTTTGCCATAATGTGTGATTTGCTGTTTTTCAACAGTAGTTATTGTCGTGAATTGTCAATCGTGAATTGTGAATGAGTACCTCTATGCGATTACCGTATCCTTGTTTGCTAACTGTCCGCATGCGGCATCAATATCTTTACCGCGGCTGCGGCGCAGATGGGCGTTTACTCTGTTTGCCTCAAGGTATTGCATAAAGTTTTGTATGCCGTCTTCATCAGGCTTGGTGAACTGGAAAGCATCAATACTGTTGTATTCAATAATGTTAACCAAATCTGCTGGTACCTGCCGGTAGACCTTTACCAGTTCTTCCGCATCTTTTTGTGAGTCATTAAAGTCTTTAAACAGTATATACTCAAAAGTGATTTCGTTTTTGGTCTGTTTGTAGAAATAATTCAATGCTTCAATCAGTGCCTTAATGTTATTGCTTTCATTAATGGGCATTATTTCGTTGCGCTTTATATCGTTTGCTGCGTGCAATGATAAAGCCAGCTTAAAACGAACTTTATCATCACCCATTTTTTTAATCATTTTTGCAACACCTGCGGTGGAAACGGTAATCCTGCGGTGGCTCATACCCAAGCCATCTTCTGCACCGATGCGTTCTATCGCTTTCATCACATTGTTATAGTTCAATAATGGTTCGCCCATGCCCATAAATACAATGTTGGAAAGCTTTTTATTGTAAACCCTTTCGGCCTGCTGATTAATCAGAACCACTTCATCATAAATCTCGTCATAAGTAAGGTTGCGTTTGCGCTCCATATAGCCTGTGGCGCAAAACTTACAGCTAAGGCTGCAGCCAATTTGTGAAGACACGCAGGCTGTTTGCCTGTTTTCTGTGGGTATTAGCACTCCTTCCACAAGATGGCCGTCGAAAGTTTTAAAACGACTCTTGATGGTGCCATCGGCACTGTATTGTGTAGCGTTTACCTGCAATGCAGGCAAAGTAAAATCGGTTGAAAGTTTATGGCGAAGTTCTTTGCTGAGGTTTGTCATTGCCTCAAAGCCGTGCGCCTGTTTCTGCCAAATCCATTCATACACCTGTTTGGCGCGGAACTTTTTATCGCCGATGGAAGTAAAATATTCCTCCATTTCAGGCAGGCTGAGATGGCGGATATTCTTCTGTTGTGTAACAATCATGCCGCAAAGATACAGTGTGGCAGGGGCTTTGCGGGAATTTTAACTAACTCCGTTTGTTCTGAAGAATAATCGAACTCAATCTGTCTTATCTGTGTTGGTGATATCACTTAACTTGCGCAGCTATAAACAAGACTAATGAAAGCTGCATATATAATCGACGCTGTAAGAACTCCCATAGGAAAATATGGTGGGAAGTTAAGCTCCATAAGGCCGGATGATCTACTGGCATATGTAATCGGCGCATTATTGAGACGGAATGATGGTATTGATATTTCTGCTATTGAAGATGTGATTATTGGCGATGCCAACCAGGCTGGTGAAGACAACAGGAATGTGGCACGAATGGCAGCACTGATTGCAGGTCTTCCGGTAAGTGTGCCTGGTAATACCGTAAACCGGTTATGTGGCAGCGGTTTACAAAGCATTATGGATGCAGCACGGGCGATAATGTGTAATGAAGGTATGCTGTACATTGCCGGAGGTGTTGAAAGCATGACAAGGGCGCCTTTTGTAATGGCCAAAAGTGATGGTGCCTGGAACAGGAAGCCGGAAGTATTCGATTCTACCATTGGCTGGCGTTTTACCAATAAGGTTCTTGCGGAAATGTACTATCCTTTTTCTATGGGCGAAACGGCAGAAAACGTGGCGAAGCAATGGAATATTAGCCGCGAAGAGCAGGATAAGTTTGCTTTTCAATCACAACAAAAATATTTTGCAGCGCTGGCAGAGGGTAAGTGGGATGATGAGATTGTGGCCGTTGAAATGATTCACGATCGAATGATAAGCTGGTTTCAAAAAGATGAGCCGCCAAGAGAAACATCGTTGGAGAAACTGGCTGCATTAAAGTCTGCATTTATTAAAGATGGAACTGTGACTGCAGGCAATTCCTCCGGTATTAATGATGGTGCTGCTGCATTGTTATTGGCAAGTGAAGAAGCTGTAAAACTATTTAACCTTCAGCCAATGGCAAAGGTAGTAAGCATGGCTGTTGCGGGTGTTGACCCGGCTATTATGGGTATGGGGCCTGTACCTGCAAGTCTAAAGGCTTTACAGCGTGCCGGAATAAAAGCCCAGGATCTTGATGTGATTGAGTTAAATGAAGCGTTCGCTTCTCAATCCTTAGCCTGTATAAAAGAACTTGACTTAGATAACAGCAAGGTAAATGTAAATGGCGGCTCTATAGCAATCGGTCATCCATTGGGTTGCAGTGGCGCAAGAATTTCGGCAACGCTTTTACATGAAATGGGTCGAAAGGATGCTAAATATGGTCTTGCTACAATGTGCGTAGGTGTGGGGCAAGGCGTTGCTATGGTATACGAAAAAATGTAATTGAAAGGCCTGCAAGGTGCTACATCTTACAGGCCTGAATAAAAGTGATTGTTAGGTTTTATATCAGGTTATTTCATTGTATTAAAGATTCAAGAGTGGTATAAAGATCTTTTTGTTGAATCGTTTGCTGCTGCCCTTTCTTTAAGTCTTTAATTGCACAATTGCCTTCTTCAAGTTCCTTACTGCCAATTATTACGGCAAAAGGAATGTTCTTTTTCTCCGCATATTTAAACTGCTTATCAAATTTTGATTGCTCATGATAAATTTCGCTACTGATGTCTCTGGTTCTTAATTCTTCTGCCAGTTGAAAAGCTCTTTTACATTCAGCATCCCCGAGGTTAAAGAACAATACTTTTGTTCCCTCCTGCACTGCTTCAGGAAAAAGTTTGAGCTCTTCCATTACATCATAAATCCTGTCAACCCCAAAAGAAATACCAACACCGGGTAAGTTGGGTACACCAAATAAACCGGTTAGATCATCGTAACGGCCACCACCGCCAATGCTGCCCATTGTAACGTTGTTTGCCTTTACCTCAAAGATGGTTCCGGTATAATAGTTAAGGCCACGTGCAAGAGTGAAATCAGTTTGTAGTTTGTGGTTTGTAGTTTGATAATTAAGAACAAATTCCAATTCACTAATTCCCTTCTTGCCCGTTTCATTATCCCCTAA
>Ga0105237_10006532_pt1 | contig 12904 bp, 6 predicted proteins | sample KBSC24metaG_FD_81520 | JGI IMG/M metagenome (GOLD analysis project Ga0105237, IMG submission 81520) | Corn rhizosphere microbial communities from Kellogg Biological Station, Michigan, USA - KBS C2-4 metaG | ecosystem: Host-associated > Plants > Roots > Rhizosphere > Soil | place: Michigan, USA...
CAGGGATGGTTTAATGCGCCGGGCGACAGCGCCGGAAGAGGGTGGAACCACTATGTATCGCACGGTGAGTTTGCGCCGGGCAATTGTAAAATAGACCTTTGGCCAGATGTGAGCGAATATCCACGCACTTATCAAACCAGTTTTAAATCCGCAGACGGTAAACCGGCTTTTTTGTATAGCTCACACGATTCATCTTCCGTTAATCTTCACTTTAAATGGATGAAAGAGTATGGTATTGACGGCGTCTTTATGCAACGGTTTGTAGCCGATATTAAAAGGCCGCTGGGATTAAAACATAATAACACTGTTTTGAGCAATGCCCTGAAGGCTGCCGCCAGGTATAAAAGGGCGATTGCGTTAATGTATGATCTATCTGGCATGACAGAAGCCGATTACCAGGTAGTGATTGATGACTGGAAAAAACTGGTGGACAGTATAAAGCTTACCAACGCCGGCAGTAACCAGACTTATCTATACCACAATGGCAAGCCACTTGTGGTAATATGGGGTATCGGCTTTAATGATGGAAGAAAATATGGTCTTGATGCTGCAGATAAATTGGTGGACTTTTTTAAGAATGATCCGGTATACGGCGGTTGTTCTGTAATGCTGGGAGTGCCTACTTACTGGAGAACGCTTGACAGGGATACGGAAAAAGATCCACGTCTGTATGATGTACTTCGCAAGGCAGACATTGTACATCCATGGTTTGTCGGCAGGTTTAATGAAGAAAAGTATGCACCTATCAAAGATCTGATTAAGGAAGATATTGCCTGGTGCAGGGCCAATCATCTTGATTATGTCCCTACCGTTTTCCCGGGTTTTAGCTGGCATAATATGAATGCCCGCAGCCCGCAAAACCAGATACCACGAAACAGGGGGCACTTTTTCTGGAAGCAGGTTACAGGTGCAATTAGTAGTGGTGCTCAAATGTTGTACATCGCTATGTTCGATGAAGTGGACGAAGGAACGGCCATTCTTAAAGTCTCTCAAAATCCGCCTGTGGGAGAAAGCAATTTTGTAAAATTTGAAGAAGGTGTTCCCGGTGACTACTATCTTTTCCTGGCAGGCAAGGCCGCTTTAACCTTACGCAAAAAGATTCCGCTGAATGAAACGCCGCCTTTGCCAAAGTTGGTAAAGAACTGAATTTTTTAAACACAGTGGCCATCCTTAAAAAGATGTCTTCCGGCGTTGCCTCATGAGCGGCAAAACATAGCTCATTTTACTATCGTCTTTTGTGCAGTAATGCACAAATAAAATCTACATTTGCCCATACCTTTATGAGCAGATGTTTGTTAACCATATGTTTAGTTTTTGTTCTGAAATTTAATGCTTACTCCCAGGCTTACGGATTGGCTTTCAACGGACATGAATCTGTACAGGAAAAACGTACTGCCATTGAATTGGCACCCGGAGATTCCCTCTGCTTTTCAGGCAACATGCGGCTTGAGTTTGATTTAAATTTTGTTCCGGGTAATAAAATTTACTTTGGCTACATCGTTCGTATTATTAACGGCCATCAGAATATTGATTTGATATACGACGAGCGCAGCAAACTTTTCAGGATTATTGATGGCCTTGCTTTTTCCGGCATCTCCTTTTCCATCGATTCGTTACTCTTATATCATCAATGGAACAGGATTGCGCTTGAGTTTAACCGCGGCACTTCGCAGGTTCAGGTTTTCTTTAATGGTAAACAGGCCGGAACTGCCCACACTTCCATCAATGGAAGTTGCTTTCAATATTACTGGGGTGCTAACGACGAAGGGCATTATCAAACCCGTGATATTCCACACATGCGCATTAAGGATATACGGTTGTTTGAAAACAAAAAACTGGCTTATGAATGGCCACTCAATGAAACGGCAGGAAATACAAGCGTGGATGATATCAGCGGGAAAAAAGCTGCTATTAAAAACCCCAACTGTATAAAACCCAAACACCAGCGTTGGACGCTGGTAGACTCAATGGTAATACGCGGCAACGCCATAGCAGCCTTTGATGCAAAAACGGAGAGGTTAATAATTACAGGAACTGATTCCGTAATTAATTATGACACCAAAAACCTGGATGCAAAAGGAACAAGTGTTGCAATGCATGCAGAGAATCTCCGTGTTGGTAGTCTAGCGGTATATGATACCATCACCAACAGGATGTATGATGTTTTTATCGATGCTAAAAAGGTGGCCACCTATCTTCCTGCCGAACAAAAATGGGATTATTCCTTTGCGGATGGCGCGTTTACAGAGTTTCTTCATGCAAATAAATTTGTTTCATCTGTTGATACTTCATTGTATGTGATAGGTGGCTATGGCCAGATGAAGTACAAGAACCTTGTACAACGCTATCATTTTGCTACAAAGACCTGGGAGGTATTGAAAGTATCAGGCGATTTTTTTGCACCGCGATATCTTGCTGCGCTTGGCGCTAATGCAGCCGGTGACACAGCTTATATTATAGGCGGTTACGGTAGTCTCTCCGGCGACCAGATGCTGTACCCCGGAAACTTCTTTGATATGTTTGAGTTTGATGTACGAAACAGGAAATTTCGCAAGTTGCTGGAACTCGATTCATCAAAAATGAAATTCACTTTTGCCAACAGTCTTGTAATTGATCCTGCAACCAAACATTATTATGGATTGATTTTTCCCAATGAAAGTTTTAATTCAAGCCTGCAGCTTATTGAAGGCTCTCTTACAAAACCCTGGTACCAATTGCTTGGAAGCAGTATACCCTATGCGTTTTATGATATACAATCCTTCGTTGATCTCTATTATGCGCCTTCTGCCAGCAAAATGTTGGCAGTAAGTTTTTTCTATTCAAAAGAAGATGCGAAGGATAAGCTCACCACGGTAAAAATTTATTCAATAGATTTTCCGCCCGAAGCGCCACCGGTTGAAACGAAGCCCGAACCGGTTACAAAGAATGATAATTTAAAATACATCGTTCTTGCGGCAGCATTGTTGCTTCTTGCGGCAGGCATTATTTACTTAAGGCGCAGAAAACCGGCTGTGAAAGAAGCCGCACCGCTGCCAGAAACTGCAAAGAATGAAATTTCGGTAGAAGTACCATCTGTACCTCTACCGCTTATGCCGGCAGAACCCGTGACAGAAGAAGCTGTGTCGGCAGAAGAAATAAATGCTCCCCAGGCGGGCATCTTTCTTTTCGGACAGTTTCAGGTGATTGATAAGGAAGGTGCGGATATCACTAAACTGTTTACGCCACTTATAAAAGAACTCTTCCTGCTTATTTTAATATCTACTTACAAAACGGGCAGGGGGATCACTTCTGATGAATTGAATGAAACACTTTGGAATGACAGGTCCGTTAAAGATGCAAAGAACAACAGGTCCGTAAACATTGTAAAACTCAAAAATATTTTGCAGAAGCTGGGCAATTGCGTGGTAGCCAAGCAATCGGGTTTCTGGCAGTTTCAAACGGAAGGAGAGCCGGTGTATGTTGATTATGAAAAATACCTGGCCATGCTTTTGCAAAAAACAGAGCCTGACAAAAGCTTTATCAGGCAGTTGTTGAAAATTGCAGGTAAAGGCTCCTTCCTTTTCCAAACAGAATATAACTGGCTGGATGATATCAAGGCTGACATATCCAATGCCATCATTCCAACTTTTCTCAGGTATGTCAATAATCAAACAGAATCAGACCCTGAGTTGGTAATTGAAATAGCTAACTGTATTTTCCATTTTGATCGCCTGAACGAAGATGCGCTTGAGTACAAATGCCGCAACCTGCTTCTCCTCCGCAGGAATGCCCTTGCATTGAAGACGTATGAGAAGTTTATCAAAGACTATCACGACATGTACGGAGAAGAGTTTTCGCGGCCGTTCAGCGATATTATCAATCACCAGGGGTCTACTCACGGCGTTTAGCAGTAACCGGAACACGGATGACACAGAGTGAATGGATTTTCACCATTTGTTTTCGCATTTTGCAAAAGCATCCAGGGAAAGATCTAACCTTAACGCCCAAAGAATTTGTTGATAGGCAGGGATAATACTTCAAAGCATCATTAAAAATCCTGTTTATCTCCCCCTTTCCATTTTATCTGTGTTCTATTAGTGTTGAGTTAATCATAAAACTCAGACGGTAAACGTGAGAATCTCACGTCTTACGTTTCACCTCTCACGATTGTATGCGGCATAATAGCCTCAACGTAGCACTAGATTATATACACAGCGTTGCTAAAAGCAATGTTTCCCGTCTCTTTTTAAATTAATTATAGAAAAAGCACCAGTTAATTTTAAAATTAACCGCGTAATTATACCCTTTTTAACCTGTACAAAAGTTTATTGCACTTGTAATACTTAAATACGCTTGTCTATGTGCAACCAATCAATTAGCTGCTTTAACTGCACCTGAGTTAATATAAATGCCGTGTTATTCGTGCGTGACAGGGAAGTGAGTGTGTACTTTCTTCCGTCATTCCCGCAAACGAATTAACCCGGCATACCCCCTTTCATTTAATCATGTAAAAACAAAACTGCTGTATGAAGAAATTCTTCTTTGCGCCTGCAGAGGGCCCTCCTTTGCATGTAACCAAATGCTGCAAATCCATTTTTCATTCAAACCATTTCAAAACCAAAACTTGTGTATGAAAAACGACTGCTTACGAAAAAAATACGGTTTCACTTGCAAAACCCAATTACGTATGAATAAAATAAACTATCTGCTTTTATTGATTTTCTTCATTCCTGTCAGTCTTTTCGCCCAGACCGTGCAGGTGCACGGTGTGATAAAAGACTCTGCTACCGGAAATCCTCTGAGTGGAGTAACAGTGGAGCTGAGGAACCTGCAAGGAAAAGTAACCGCTTCTGGTACCTCAAATGCAAACGGCGAATACAATATTCAATCAACCGGGGCGGCAACTACCATTGCTTTTTCCTATGTGGGTATGGGAACACTTGTAGAAAACATTGGTAGCCGCCGTGAAATCAGTGTATATCTCTCTCCAAATGCGGCTTCCATGAATGATGTGATAGTAGTGGGGTATACAACCCAAAGAAAAGAAACGCTAACGGGTTCCGTCGCTTCTATTAAGGGGACCGATATGGTTCGTACGCGGAATGAGAACGTCCTCAACATGTTAACCGGTAAATTGCCTGGTGTGCGTGTTGCACAGAAAAGTGCCAGGCCAGGTGCTTACGACGCTACGATTGATATACGTGGTATGGGCGACCCGCTTTTTGTTGTGGATGGAATCGTTCGTGATAAAGATTACTTCGCCCGTATGAGCGCTGAAGAAATTGAGTCTGTCTCGGTTCTTAAAGATGGTTCTGCCGCAGTGTATGGTTTGCGGGCTGGCAATGGCGTAGTTCTGGTTACTACTAAAACCGGTAAAGCGCAAAATGGTAAAGTGGATATTACTTTCAACTCCAGCTTTTCGCTCGCACAATACCTGTATGTTCCGCAAGGGATGAATGCACAAGACTATTATACAATTAGAAATGAACAGAACTGGCAGGATTTCAATGGAAATTACCTGGTTAGGCGGAATGCGATGTATTCAGACTCAATAATTAGCCTTTATAGGAATGGAACAAAACAGTCATACAACTGGATGGATCAGGTGTTTAGAAAAAATACCCCACAATATGATAACAGCCTTAGTGTGAATGGTGGCACTGACAAGTTGCGATACTACTTTAACCTGGCTTATACAAAACAGGGCGGCTCTTACAAGAGTGGCGATTTGGAATCAGAACGTTGGGCCTTGCGCTCCAATGTGGATGCCCAGATTACAAAAAGGCTGAAAGCGAGGGTTCAGTTAGGAGCTATATTGACAAACACAAAACAACCAAACGGTTCAGGTTGGCCAACGTATAAGAGTACATGGTTGATGCGCCCGGACGCACCTTTCTATGCGAATGATAACCCGGAATATCCTAATGGGGATGGCAGTGTACTGTATGACGGGCACAATATGATTGTAGAAACCTCGGCTAAATATGTTGGGTTAAACACGAGCAAAGACAAAAGATACAACGGGACTTTGAGACTTGAATATGAGATTCCCGGAATCAAAGGGTTGACGGCAAAAGCTTTGTATGATTATTCCATGACTCTTCCCGATTACAATAATTACAAGAGTGACTTTACTTTGTACCAGTATAATCAAGGTGATAGCACCTATACCGCGAACCTAAAAAACACGCCTTCATCTATAGAGAAAGGAACCAGTTTGAATTATGCCAGAACTCTACAGGCTGGACTATACTATACTAATTCCTTTAATAAGCATAATGTTAGCAGCTTCCTTACTTATGAGCAGGCCTATAGCCAATGGGATGGTTTTAGTGCATATCGTCAACTGTTGATTAATTCTCAATACCTGTTTGCAGGTGAGGCTGACCTGCAGAGTGCCCAGGGACAACTTCCGGGAGACCGTGCAAACAAATCTTTGATAGGATCGGTAACTTATGACTATGACAAAAAGTACCTGCTGGATTTCAAGTTCCGTAACGATGCTTCTTCCCGTTTTCCTGCAGGCAGCCGTACCGGGTTCTTCCCGGCAGTGTCAGTTGGCTGGCGTTTGGGTGAAGAAGGATTTATCAAAGACAATGTGCATTTCATTTCGGAATTAAAACTATTTGGATCTTACGGGCAATTGGGTGATGACAATGCCGCAGATAACTATCCTCCAACGCCAGGATACGGGCTCACTAACAACCTGGGCTGGTATTTTGGTGGCGTGTTAAACGGTGGTGTTGCAGCTTTGCCTATCCCGAACCCCAACCTGACCTGGTACAGGATTAAGTCTTATAATGCCGGTCTTAATTTCGGACTCCTGAAGAATACCATTACTGGTACGATTGAGGTATACAGAAGAGATCGTTCCGGATTGCTGGCAACGAGCGGGGATGTTATTCCTGGTACAGTAGGTGCTGCCTTACCCCAGGAAAATCTGAACAGTGACCGCAATTTCGGTTATGAAATATCGCTGGCTTACCGCAACAGATTTAAAGACCTGTCTTATTACGTAAGCGGTCAGATTTCCGCAACCAAATATATGCGTACAGACTGGCTTGAAACGCCTGCCGGCAACTCCTACGACCAATGGAGAAACCGCACCGCCAACCGCTATCAGAATATCTGGTGGGGAAATGAGACAGGCGGCATGTTCACATCGTATCAGGAAGCCCGGAACTTCCAACTTCCAACCGGGCAGGGTACATTACCTGGTGACTGGTGGTTGAAAGACTGGAATGGAGATGGAGTGGTTAATGATTTAGACCAACATCCGATAGGTACTTATGGTCTCCCGGTATTTAATTATGGTATTTCGTTAGGCGCTTCCTGGAAAAATTTTGATGTAGCGCTTGATCTGCAGGGCGCATACGGCGTTTACGTGCAATATGCTGAAGTGCTCACTGAAGCGTTACCCTTCGGAGGGCAAAATACATTGACATGGTTTGGGGACCGCTGGCGTCCGGAAGATCCGAATGCTGATTATTTCAACCCGAATACTAAATGGATACCCGGGTACTATCCTGTTACAGGGCACGATGGACGCAGAACAGGTACTAACGGTGTAATGAACGCATCTTATATCCGTTTGAAAACCGCTGAGCTGGGCTATACTTTCAATTCCAAACTGCTTTCAAGAGCTGGGTTTAAAGAATTCAGGATATTCCTGAGCGGATATAATCTTTTGACATTTACCCCGCTTAAAAATGTAGATCCTGAGCGTCCTGGTGCTTCGGGTGGTGCTTCTACCAATTATATTGATTTTTATAATGACCCGATTACCAAAACCTATACAATCGGAGCAAAACTTAAATTTTAAAAACACTGAACAAGTATATTATGAATAGATATATTTTATTGTATACGGTGCTTTTGGCAATGATTTTTTCAGCTTGCCAAAAGTTGGACCTGGAGCCCAAAGGCAGACTAGGCCAACCCGAGATTTTTGGTAACGAGTTTGGCGTAAAGAAATATTTTACCGGCATTTATAACTACCTGCCCATTGAAGATTTCAACTATTATGGAGCTAATTCCGGTACCGCATACCGCCCGGATAACTATTGGGAAGCGGGAAAAAACAGCCAGGGAAATATGAGCGGTGAGTTTTTTAATACATGGGTGGGCGTTAACAACGGTGGTTTTGGCTACTGGCCTTATGACCGCATCCGCGATGTGAACGTTTTTATTCAGAATTTTCCAACCTATCAAAGCAAGTATACGACCGAAGTGTATAATGCCTTGATGGGAGAAGCTTATTTTTTACGCGCATACTTTTATTTTGGATTGGCTAAACGTTATGGCGGGGTTCCAATTGTAAAAGAAGTTCAGGATCCGCTGGCAGGTAAGGATGTACTGGAAGTGTCTCGTAATACAGAATATGATACCTGGAAGTTTATTCATGATGACCTGCAATTTGCTATTGACAATATGCCGGCAACCAGTGAGAGTGGGCGCGCCAATAAATATGTAGCTGCCGCGCTCATGTCACGTACAATGCTTTACGCTGGTTCTATTGCTAAATATACCCAGTACCTCGGCTTTCAGGCAGAACCGGCTACCAAGGCTGGTTTGGCAGGAATTGACCCGGGCAAAGCAAATGAATTTTTTCAATACGCTGTAGATGCAGGTAAACTTGTTGAAGCCGGTGGATATACTCTGTATCAAAAGGAAGGTGATTTAGCATTAAACTTTGCCCGCCTGTTTTTAGATCCGGCTTCACCTGAAAACATATTTATTAAAGATTTTGACCAGTCCGTTCCAGGTGACACTCGTTTGCGCCACAGCTATGACGCCCTTATGTCTCCTCAGCCGGATATGGTGGCAGATGTAGGCGCTGAAAGCTACCCTCCTTTCGACTTTATGGAGTTGTATGACATGACAACCTATACAAACTCTGATGGAACACCCGTTCGTTTTACTAACAGAAGTGATATCAAGAATGATATGGAGCCACGTATGAGGGGTACCATGTATTTTGATGGCGATGTTTTAAGAGGTAAAGCATTCAGTATCCAAAGGGGTATTTATCAGACTTATAAGGGAACTGCGGCAGATGCACAGGCTGGTAGTAATGCGGCTCCTATCAACACTATGATTGTAAACGGCAAGTCTAACCGTATTTTAGGTGGACGGGGCTGGACTACCAATATTAACGGTGTTGATTTGAATATTACGGGAGCCCATGGCAATTTCGATGACCAGGGTGGAGAAAATAATTGCTGGGGTTCCGCATTCGTGCGTAAATACATTAACCCTGATATGAAACAAAGTGAAGCCGGCTTATATCGTAGCGGCCAGCATTGGGTCGTATTCCGTTTGGGTGAAATCTATTTAAATACGGCTGAGGCCCTTTATGAATTAGGCAAAAGAGATGAGGCGTTCGGCTATATAGAAAAAATTCGTGACCGTGCAGGTGCTAAAGTTAAAAGACCTGCTATCGACCAGACATCGACAAATATTGGTACGATAAACAAAGCGCATTATCCGTATCAGATTGAAAAGTCATTGCAATTTATCCGCGACGAACGTGAGCGTGAGTTGTATGGAGAAAATCATTGGTGGTGGGATCTTCGCCGTTGGAGAACAGCAGACCAGGTATTAAAACAATTCCGTCACAGGGTTCTTAGCTGCTATTATGTCGCAGATGAAAAAAAATATATTTACCTGGATGAAATAAACAGGATTAACAGGGATTGGACAGCATCCAAATCATGTTTTTACGAACCAATTCCTGCGGGCGAAATTGGAAAGAACAACAAGCTTTTACCTAACAATCCCCTGTATTAATCAATAATCATTAAAGTCATGAAAAAGATAGCTTATATATTTTTAGGGGTGATGCTCGTGGGGCTTTCATCCTGTTATAAAAAAGACAACTGGGACGAGCCTAATGCCCAGATTCACGGAAATATAATTGATTCTTACACTGGCAAGCCATTGTTAAGTTCACAAGCAGATTGGTCCATTCGTATTTGGGAAAGATCATGGACGGCATCCGTTCCCATCAACCAGGACATTCCGGTGAAACAGGATGGAACTTATAACAATAGCAAGCTGTTTGGAGGAACTTATGATATGCTTCCTTATGGGGGCCCTTTCTGGCCTGTTACTGATACAACAAAAAATGTCGTTTTAGGCAAAGGTACAACTAACGGTCAACAGGATTTTACGGTGACTCCTTACCTGCAACTGGTTGATTTTGAAACTTCATTGGTAGGTACAAACCTGACATTGAAGGTCCGTTTGAAAGCCCCGGTACGTGCCGGTCTTCCAAACCTTGTAGATGTTAAGCCTTTCCTTAGCCTTACTAATTTTGTTGGCGAATCCAACTATATTAATATCCCTGAATATAACGATACAAGGATTCAGTTGAATAAATCATGGATTGATGCATACGGCGATGTTGAATCGAGCCCGCTTTTAACAATAGGGCCATTGCCGGTAAAATCAGGCTATACTTATAATGTGCGCATAGGTGCTAACGTTAATGATGCTAACAGAAAGTATAACTATTCAGAGATTAAGCAGGTTATTGTACCGTAAATTATCAAAATTGAAATCATAACACAACATGAAAAGGGGTGTCTCATACCTATGGGGGCGCCCTTTTCAATTTTATTATTTTGAATAATTGACCATTATCTAACTCTCAGCAAGTTAAAACCTGGGTTTTGCCAGTTTTCAAATAGACTCAAATTTTTGCCGGACAACAATGATTTGAAACAACAATTAAATTAAGAGTAATGAAAAGTTTATTGCGTTTTTACAAACTTGAAATGATTTTACTTACAGGAGTTGTCGGATTGATTGCAGTCTCCTGTAACGCTCAGAAGATAACTAAACCTGCATTTGAAACTGCGCCGGCAGTGATCGCAGAAAATCCTTTTATAAGAGACATATACACGGCAGACCCTTCTGCACATGTATGGGCTGATGGCCGCTTATATGTTTACGCGTCACATGATGTTGCACCTCCGCGTGGATGCGATTTGATGGATCAATACCATGTTTTTTCTACCGATGATATGATTCACTGGAAAGATCATGGTGAAATTCTGCGTGCCAGCCAGGTATCCTGGGGAAGGCCTGAAGGAGGCTTTATGTGGGCGCCGGATTGTGCGTATAAAAATGGCACTTATTATTTTTATTTCCCTCACCCAAGCGGAACGGAATGGAACAAGACATGGAAGACAGGCGTTGCTACAAGTAAAAATCCTGCCAGTGACTTTAAAGTACAGGGCTATATTGAAGGACTCGAATCTATGATCGATCCCTGTGTATTTGTAGATGATGATGGACAGGCATACTTCTATTATGGCGGAGGAGGTATTTGCAAAGGCGGAAAACTTAAAGACAACATGACGCAGATTGATGGTGAAATGAAAAAGATGGAAGGCCTGCAGGATTTTCATGAAGCGACATGGGTGCATAAGAGAAACGGGCTTTATTATCTTTCTTATTCAGACAATCATGATTCTGCGGGAAGGCATAACCAGATGCGTTATGCGGTGAGTAAAAATCCACTCGGGCCATGGACTTATAAAGGTGTTTATATCAATCCGACAGACAGCTATACTAATCATGGTTCTATTGTGGAATATAAAGGACAGTGGTATGCGTTTTATCACAACAGTGCCTTATCACATTTTGATTGGTTAAGATCTATTTGTGTAGACAAATTATTTTATAATCCTGATGGTACTATTATAAAGGTTGAACAGACAGGCACAAATAAAAAGTAACGTTTGCTGTATTTCATATAAGACAGCGTGGCCTAAAAAGCGACGCTGTTTTTGTTTGATTATGCTGCAAGATGAACTTTTAAGCCGACCTGATTTTATAGAGTTAGTATACAGCAAATGCCATTCTTACAGTAGCTTTCTTGTGCTATCGTTCCATCACCGCTCCGTCATCGCTCCGTCGTTTCTCCGTCGGTCTTCCTTTTAGGCCTATAGTTGCATTTGCACTTTTTCTGACAGGTTGACGGGCAAATCCGCTGCTCTCCGCCCATGTTGATCGCCTGACCAACGTTCTTCGGAAAACTATCTACCACGCAGCAAGCTCATAAAGTTCTGCCTCAGCTCCGGGCATGATCGTATCCATAAAATTTTTGAGATGCTTAATCTCCAACAGGGGGAGGCTGATACGCAGAAGCGCCCTTTTCCGGGAACCGTCGGTAACGTCCCAAAATATAGTAACGGCAGAATGTGTCTGAGAGAAAAAAAAGATTAACCGGCTGCGTACCAATTCTGGTGAGGGAGACTCGACGCTCAGAATAAATTGCTTGTTCATAGAAAACCCTTTGGATGTGTGCTGGTGATAACCTAACAGTGTTTTAAAGCTCTGAAAATACGTTACGTAAAGTATCAGGTTGGATACGAATAAATTAATACGATACGAACAAATTAAGTAGCGCGACAAACAAAGTAGTGGTACCCATTCAAGTTCAATTTCTTCCCGAAGAAACGGTCTGTTGATGCCGGATATTTCAGTCTCTGCTTTTTACTAAAAATTAAATTAGCAGGCATGTCATTCTTCGTTCAACAGGCTATTTTAGTACCTTTCGCCTTGATACGAATGAATGATTATCACAAATATACCGACGAGCAGTTGTTCGGCCTTTTGCAGCAAAGAGATGAGAATGCTTTTCATGAGGTCTATCAAAGGTATCATCATATTGTCTACGGTTTTGTTGCGGGTTATATTCAGCATCCGCATCACAGACAGGCCGCATTGCGAAACATCTTCTGCGAATTATGGTCTACTAAAGCGCAATATCTTATCAATATATCATTTACCGACTATCTTTTCCGCATTTGCCTCAGGTCGATAGTCAGGGATAACGTGTATATTGATGGTGGAGGTAATAAGTCTGGGCATACCTGTTACATGTTTTTTGAGGAGCTGTTAAGTAAGGGAGGGA
>Ga0105237_10006534_pt1 | contig 12903 bp, 12 predicted proteins | sample KBSC24metaG_FD_81520 | JGI IMG/M metagenome (GOLD analysis project Ga0105237, IMG submission 81520) | Corn rhizosphere microbial communities from Kellogg Biological Station, Michigan, USA - KBS C2-4 metaG | ecosystem: Host-associated > Plants > Roots > Rhizosphere > Soil | place: Michigan, USA...
GCTCACATTTCGAGGATGGCACGGTCCTCTGACAACCCCGGACCGGCAACGCCGCGTGTCGCCCCTAGACTTTCGCCCTTTTAGACTGCTTCGAATGGTTACCACCCGGGGACGAGTCGCGCTCGGCGCCGGGTCGGCGGCGCGTTGGGCGTCGCGAGTCACCGGCCGCGGAGCGGGCGCGATGATCGGCGGCCTGGTCGCGATGACGCTGGACAAGTCGCTGCTGGGCCAGCTGGGCGAGGGCAAGCGCTCCGTCGTCGTGACCGGCACGAACGGCAAGTCGACCACCACGAGGATGACCGCGGCGGCGCTCGCGACCATCGGTCCGGTCGCCACCAACGCCGAGGGCGCCAACATGGATGCCGGGCTGATCGCGGCACTGGCCAATGCCCGCACCGCGGGGCTTGCCGCCTTGGAAGTCGACGAGATGCACGTCCCGCACGTCTCCGACGCGGTCGATCCCGCGGTCGTCGTCCTGCTGAACCTGTCCCGCGATCAACTCGACCGGGTGGGTGAGATCAACCACATCGAGCGAACCCTGCGCGGCGGGTTGGCACGACACCCGAACACGGTGGTCGTGGCCAATTGCGACGACGTGCTGATGACGTCGGCGGCCTACGACAGCCCGCACGTGGTCTGGGTGGCGGCGGGCGGTACTTGGGCCAACGACTCGGTGAGCTGCCCGCGCAGCGGCGAGATCATCGTGCGCGACGGCGCCGACTGGTACTCGACGGGAATCGACTTCAAACGGCCTACGCCTCAGTGGTGGTACGACGACTCCCACGTCTACGGTCCTGACGGGCTGTCCCTGCCGATGACGTTGGCGCTGCCGGGCGCCGTCAACCGCGGGAACGCCACGCAGGCCGTCGCAGCCGCCGTCGCGCTCGGCGCCGATCCGGCCGCCGCGGTAGCCGCGGTGTCGGCGGTCGACGAGGTCGCAGGCCGCTACCGAACCGTCCGACTCGGCGCGCACACCGTGCGCATGCTGCTCGCCAAGAATCCGGCAGGCTGGCAGGAGGCGCTGTCGATGGTCGACAAGAACGGCGCAGGCGTGGTGATCGCCGTCAACGGGCAGGTACCCGACGGCGAGGACCTGTCCTGGCTGTGGGACGTCCGCTTCGAGCACTTCGAAGGAACGGCCGTGGTCGCAGCCGGTGAACGCGGTACCGACCTAGCGGTGCGACTCGGGTACGCGGGCATCGACCACACGCTGGTGCACGACACCGTGAAGGCCATCGCCTCTTGCCCGCCGGGTCACGTCGAGGTGATCGCGAACTACACCGCGTTTCTGCAACTGAACCGGCGGCTCGCATGACCGATTCGACGGTGCGGATCGGGCTGGTGCTGCCCGACGTCATGGGCACCTACGGCGACGGCGGTAACGCGGTGGTGCTGCGGCAGCGGTTGAGCTTGCGGGGCATCGACGCCGAGGTCGTCGAGATCACGCTGGCCGATCCGGTGCCCGACTCGCTGGACCTGTACACCCTCGGTGGCGCCGAGGACTATGCGCAGCGGCTGGCCACCAAGCACCTGATCCAGTACCCCGGCCTGCAGCGGGCGGCCGAGCGTGGGGCTCCGGTGCTGGCGATCTGCGCGGCGATCCAGGTTCTCGGGCACTGGTACGAGACGTCGTCGGGTGAGCGCGTCGACGGCGTCGGGATGCTCGACGTGACAACGTCGCCGCAGCCGAAGCGGACCATCGGCGAGGTGGTGTCGCAGCCGCTGATCCCCGGTCTCGATCGGCGTCTCACGGGTTTCGAAAACCACCGTGGCGGAACGGTTCTCGGCTCGTCGGCCGAACCGCTGGCGCGCGTCGTCACGGGCGCGGGCAACCGTGACGGTGACGGTTTCGACGGCGCCGTGCAGGGCAGCGTCGTCGCGACATACCTGCACGGCCCCTGCCTAGCGCGCAACCCACAGCTGGCCGACCTGTTGCTGTCCCGCGTCGTCGGCGAGCTGGCACCGCTGGAGTTGGACGAGGTGGAGCAGCTGCGGCGCGAACGGCTGGCGGCGCCTCGGCGGGCCTAGCGGCTCCTCGACCGCGAGATCCACGTTATGCAGCCAAAGTGCGAAAGAAGCGCTGCATTTCGTTGATCTCGATGCCGCATCCCCTACTGATCAATGCCGATTCAGCTCTCGCCAGCCACTGTGCTGGTCGTTCCTCGGCGATGACCCGGATGACGATCCAGCCCATCTCCTCGAGCATCCGAACGCGCGATATGTCCTTGACGTACTGTCGCCGATCCTTGCGGTGGTGGTCGCCGTCGTACTCGACTGCGACTTTGTACTCTTCCCAACCCATGTCGAGGAACGCGACCGGTCGCGTGCCGACGACCACGGGGATCTGCGTCTCCGGTCTGGGCATCCCTGCGTCGATCAGCCACAGCCTGGTGCGGCTCTCACGAGGCGATGCCGCTCCACCATCGACCAGCGGCAGCAGCTCCCGCAACTGGCGACTGCCCCTGGCTCTGGGGTATCGGTCAGCCAGCTCGCCGACCTCGTCGATCGAGAATCGCTGAGTCCACATCAGAGCGTCGAGCCGGGCCAGCGCGCGCGGTCGCTCCTGATGGCGGCCCAGGTCGAAGGCGGTGCGCACCCGACCGGTAACCGGTAGACCGGAGACACGTACCACCTCATCCTCGGCGACTCGGTCCAACCGCGGGATCAGCCCAGGCTGCGGCCTGCACTTGACCCCGACCAGCTCGATTGGCTGCGTCGGATCCACCCACGGTGCGTGGTGCATCGCGGATGCTGCCACACCGGCGATCACACCCCGCCTGCCCGATGCGAGCCAGGCCCCGATGGCGCGATCCCGAAGCGATATCTCGGCGCCCTTCGGAACGTAGACCCCGTGATAGATCGTCTCGTACCACCGCCGCAGTTGATGGCGTGTCACGCGACCCGCCGCCAGCTCTTCCCCGCCCAGAAACACCTCACCCATGCGGAAATCGTGCACCGGACCACTGACAGCTCAGCGAGATCCACGTTCTGGAGGAAAAATGCGAGAAGGCCCCTACAAAATGCGGATCTCGCGGTTGGCGGGTGCCGCTAAGGCTCCTACAGCCCCAGGTCGCGAAGGAACTCCGGCTTGTAGGCCTCGAGGATGACGTAGCTCGGGTCCGGCGCAGCCGTCTCCCTGGCGTCGTCCTCGACGACAGCGCCGCTCGTCGGGTCCACCCATTCCTGAGCTTCCGCATCCCACCGACTCACCGTGAACTCGGCGCTGACGTGATCGTCGGCCAGCAGTTGCCGCACGGTGGTCTCGGCCTCTTGCGCGTCGGCCAACGTGTGCGTGTACAGCTGAACGAAGTTGCCGTCCCGCGTCACGGTCACCCGGCTGCCGAGGCGCTTGCGTGCGTCGTCGTCCAGGTTGACCGTCCGCAGCCGCTCCAAGAACGACAGGCCGTGCGCGTCGCTGCCGAGCTCGACCTCGACCTTGAACTCTTCGTCTGCCATGGGCGACAACTTAAGCCATCGCGCGGCGGCCGACCAACGCCCTACCCAGCGTCAGCTCGTCGGCGAACTCCAGATCCCCGCCCATCGGCAGGCCCGACGCGATGCGCGTCACGCTGAGGCCGGGGATGTCGCGCAGCATCCGCATGAGATACGTCGCGGTGGCCTCGCCCTCGGTATTGGGATCGGTGGCGATGATGACCTCGGCGACGTCGACACCGTCGACGCGCTCACCGATCCTGGTGAGCAGCTCACGGATGCGCAGCTGCTCTGGCCCGATGCCGGACAACGGATCGAGCGCGCCACCCAACACGTGGTAGCGGCCGCGGAACTCCCGGGTGCGCTCGACGGCCTGGACGTCCTTGGGCTCCTCGACGACGCACACCAGCGACGCGTCGCGCCGCGAATCCGAGCAGATCCGGCAGCGGTCGTCGTCGGAGACGTTGCCGCACACCGAGCAGAACTTCACGCCGTCGCGAACCTTGCCGAGCACGGCGGTCAGCCGGTCGATGTCCGGCGGCTCGACCGACAGCAAGTGGAACGCAATGCGTTGCGCACTCTTCGGACCGATCCCGGGCAGCTTGCCCAGTTCGTCGATCAGGTCCTGCACCGGTCCTTCGAACAAGTCAGAGCCCCGGAAGACCCAGGCCGCCGAGGCCGCCTGCGAGCGGACCCAGCCTGCTCTGCGCGAGGATGGTGACCTGCTTGGACGCGTCCGCGATGGCGCCGACGATGAGGTCCTGCAGGGTCTCGACGTCGTCCGGGTCGACGACCTTCGGGTCGATGGCGGCGGCGACCACCTCGCCGCTGCCCTTCATGGTGATCTGAACGAGCCCGCCACCGGCCTGGCCGTGCACCTCGGAGTTGGCGAGCGACTCCTGGGCCTCCATCAACTGCTGTTGCACCTGCTGGGCCTGCGCCAGCAGTGCCGACATGTCTGGCGGTTGACCAGGTTGCATGAGGTGGGACCCCTTCGCATCTGAAATCGGGTGTGTACCGGGTCGGTCTCGACTTGATTTCGCATGTGCGGACAAGGCGATTTGCGTTCCAAGCCTAGTCGCCCCTCGGACTACCGTGGCGCCGTGCACGTCCGAGCAAGCCTGCGTGTCGGCGCCGCCATAGCCGCCGGCCTCATCGTCGCCACGTCGGCGTCCGCGGTTCCCACCGCGACCGCCGCACCCAGCATTGCCGGGCGGATCGTGTTCCTCGATCCCGGCCACAACGGCGCCAACGACGCGTCCCTGTCCAAACAAGTGCCCACGGGGCGCGGCGGGACCAAGGACTGTCAGACCAGCGGGACGTCGACCAACAGCGGCTACCCCGAGCACACGTTCAACTGGGAGACGGTGCTGCGCATCCGCGCCGAACTGACCCAGCTCGGAGTGCGCACCGCGATGTCTCGCGGCAACGACGACGCCGTCGCACCGTGCGTGGACGAGCGCGCAGAGATGGCCAATGCACTGCAGCCCGACGCCATCGTGTCGATCCACGCCGACGGCGGCCCCGAAAACGGACGCGGCTTCCACGTCAACTACTCGGCGCCGCCGCTCAATCAGGCCCAGGCGGGTCCGGCGGTGCAGCTCGCCCAGACGATGCGCGACCAGTTGCAGGCCGCCGGCCTGGTGCCCGCCACCTACATCGGCCAGGGCGGGCTCTACGGCCGCTCCGACCTGACCGGGCTGAACCTGGCCCAGTACCCGTCGGTCCTGGTGGAGCTGGGCAACATGAAGAACCCCGCCGACGCGGCGCTCATCGAGAGCCCCGACGGCAGGCAGAAGTACGCCGACGCCGTGGTGCGCGGGATCGCCGCGTTCCTCGCGACACGCCCGGCGCGGGCAGCGGCTTAGGCGCCCTCGACCTCTTTCTTGAGGTTCTCCAGAACCTCGGCCTGGATCTTGCGCAGACCCAGCGGCGCGAACGTCTTCTCGAAGAAGCCCTTCACTCCGCCGGCGCCGACCCAGGCCGTCTTGGTCGTCACTGTCGAACCGGTGCCGGCGGGCGCGACGGTCCAGGTGGTCACCATGGTCGAGTTGGCGTCCTTCTCGATGACGGAGTGTCCGGCCACGTCGACCTGGGCCTTGACGTCACGCACGCGGGATTCGGTGGCCTGCAGCTTCCACGTGGCCACGGTGCCGGCACCCTGGCCGCCCTCGACGACCTGGTATCCGCTGTAGTGCGAGGAGAGGATCTTGGGGCGAACCGTCTGGTAGTCCGCGACGGCGGCCAATACAGCTTCCGGCTCGGCGTTGATCAAGACGGTGCTGGACGCGCTGACCTGTCCCATCGGTGAAGGCTCCTTGATATGAGTTGACGTAGCAGTGTGATTCCCGCTTGCTTGTGTCGCATCGGGTACCACCGCGGACTAGCGTATATGCGTGTCTGTCGTATCAACTGACGCACAGGCTACCCACGCCCTGGGCGTGGAGAGGCTGCTCGCCAGCTACCGTGCCATCCCGCCGAACGCCACCGTTCGGCTGGCCAAACCTATTTCCAACCTATTTCGGGCCCGCGCCAAGACGTCCGCAAAGGGACTGGATTCGTCGGGCCTGACGGGCGTCATCTCCGTCGACCCCGAGGCACGGACCGCCGACGTCGCCGGAATGTGTACCTACGAGGACCTCGTCGCCGCCACGCTGCCCTTCGGGCTGTCGCCACTGGTGGTGCCGCAGCTGAAGACCATCACGCTTGGTGGCGCCGTCACCGGGCTCGGCATCGAGTCGGCGTCGTTCCGCAACGGGCTGCCGCACGAGTCGGTGCTGGAGCTGGACATCATCACCGGCGCAGGCGAAGTCGTCACCGCGTCGCGCGATCAGCATGCCGATCTGTTCAGGTCGTTCCCGAATTCCTATGGCACGCTGGGATATTCGGTGCGACTGAAGATCGAGCTGGAGCCGGTCAAGCCGTTCGTCAGCCTGCGGCACCTGCGGTTCACGTCGCTGACCGAACTGGTTGCCACCATGGAGCGGATCATCGAGACGGGCGGCCTCGACGGCACCCGCATCGACTATCTGGACGGCGTGGTGTTTAGCGCCGACGAGAGCTACCTGTGCCTCGGCGTGCAGACGTCGACGCCCGGCCCGGTCAGTGACTACACCGGCAAGGACATCTACTACCGGTCCATTCAGCACCCCGCGGGTGAGAAGCACGATCGGCTGACCATCCACGATTACCTGTGGCGCTGGGACACCGACTGGTTCTGGTGCTCGCGGGCCTTCGGCGCACAGAACCCCACGATCAGGAAGTTCTGGCCGCGCCGCCTTCGGCGCAGCAGCTTCTACTGGAAGCTGATCGGCTACGACCAGCGCTTCGACATCGCCGATCGGATCGAGAAGCGCAACGGGCGCCCGCCGCGCGAGCGCGTCGTGCAGGACGTCGAGGTGCCGATCGGGCGGACGGCGGCGTTCCTCGACTGGTTCCTGACCAACGTGCCGATCGAGCCGCTCTGGCTGTGTCCGCTGCGGCTCCGCGACGACGCGGGCTGGCCGCTGTACCCGATCGCCGGGCACCACACCTACGTCAACATCGGCTTCTGGTCGTCGGTGCCGATCGGGCCCACGGATGGGTATACCAACAGGATGATCGAGAGCAAGGTCAGCGAATTCGACGGACACAAGTCGCTGTACTCCGATGCGTATTACTCCGCCGAGGAGTTCGACGAGCTCTACGGCGGGGAAACCTACAAAACAGTCAAGAAGATCTACGACCCTGATTCACGGCTGCTTGATCTATATGCGAAGGCGGTACAGAGGCGATGACTACATACAAGGACACCACGACGGGCCGGGAGTCGGACCGGCTGACCCTGGCCGAGATCCTCGAGATCTTCACCGCAGGAAACGAACTGCCACTGAAGTTCACCGCATACGACGGCAGCAAGGCCGGGCCCGACGACGCCCAGCTCGGCTTGAACCTGCGCACCCCGCGCGGCACCACCTACCTGGCCACCGCGCCAGGTGATCTCGGGCTGGCCCGCGCCTACGTCTCCGGGGATCTGGAACCACAGGGCGTGCACCCCGGCGATCCGTACGACCTGCTGTGCGCGCTCGCCGACAAGCTCGACTTCAAGCGCCCATCGGCGCGGGTGCTCGCCAACATCGTGCGGTCGATCGGACTCGAGCGGCTGATGCCGATCGCCCCGCCGCCGCAGGAGGCGCTGCCCCGCTGGCGCCGCATGGCGGAGGGGTTGCGGCACAGCAAGACTCGCGACGCTGACGCCATCCACCACCACTACGACGTGTCGAACGCGTTCTACGAGTGGGTGCTCGGTCCGTCGATGACCTACACGTGTGCGGCCTACACCAGCCCCGAGATGTCGCTGGAGGACGCGCAGGAGAACAAGTACCGCCTGGTGTTCGAGAAGCTGCGGCTGCAGCCGGGCGATCGGCTGCTCGACGTCGGCTGCGGTTGGGGCGGCATGGTGCGCTATGCGGCTAAGCGCGGCGTCAAGGCGATCGGTGTCACGCTGTCGAAGGAGCAGGCGGCGTGGGCGCAGAACGCGATCGCCGAGCAAGGCCTCTCGGACCTGGCGCAGGTGCGCCACGGCGACTATCGCGACGTGAGGGAGTCCGGGTTCGACGCGGTGTCGTCGATCGGGCTGACCGAGCACATCGGCGTGCACAACTACCCGGCGTACTTCCGCTTCCTGAAGTCGAAGATGCGTAGCGGTGCACTGCTGTTGAACCACAGCATCACCCGGCACGACAACAGGACGGGCGCGTCCGCAGGCGGCTTCATCGACCGCTACGTGTTCCCCGACGGGGAGCTCACCGGGTCGGGCCGCATCATCAGCGAGGCCCAGGACGTCGGCCTGGAGGTGGTGCACGAGGAGAACCTGCGTCACCACTACGCGTTGACGCTGCGGGACTGGTGCGCCAACCTCGTCGAACACTGGGACGAGGCGGTTGCGGAGGTCGGCCTGCCCACCGCCAAGGTGTGGGGCCTGTACATGGCCGGCTCGCGCCTCGGCTTCGAGTCGAATGTGGTTCAGCTGCACCAGGTTCTAGCGGTGAAGCTGAATCCCAAGGGCGGCGACGGCGACCTGCCGTTGCGTCCGTGGTGGACGCCCTAGCGGGCGAACCACCGGTTCAGCGCCGCACGCAGTCCCGTGGCGGTGCCATGTCCCACCCGGGCGACGTAGCCCCGTGCGTCCACGGTGCGATGTCGAACGCCCATGTCTGCCCGACCTTGAGGAGCAATCCCTGACCGGCCGTCAGGCGATCTTATTGTTACCACAAGTTTCTCTTATTTTTCTTAGAGATGAGTTACGGTCATTCCCTAGACCGGGCCGATGGCGTGTCGGAGCCGGCGACGGAAGGGGCCGCGATGACGTCGTTGAAGGGGGCTCACGACCGGGCGATCCGCGCGATCTCACTCATCCACGAGGCAGAACGATCGCAATGCTTGACGTGATCTATCGCAAGAGCCGCGCCCGCGTCGCCCACCTGATCGGCACGCTCAGCGATGAAGAGCTACGGGCACCCGTGCCTGCCACGCCTCGATGGACGGCGCACCTGCTATTGGCACATCTTGTCGGATGTGCCGCTGATGCGGCCAGCGGACGGGTGGATGGAGCGCCCGGCGAGCAGTGGACGGCACGGCATGTCGACGAACGCCGCCGTCACTCGGTCAATGAGCTCCTGGTGGAGTGGGACCGTGTCAGCCCAGCGGCGGAATCCAGCGTGACCGAAGAACAGATCTTCGGTCCCAACATCGCCGCCGACGTGATTTGTCACGAAGCAGACCTGCACGAAGCGTTCGGACTTCCTCGCGTCGACCGCGAGCACTGGCAACCGTTCCTCGAGGTCATGATGCTGTATTTACGAAAACAGCTGCGGCACAGCACGACTCTGCTGATCCGTGACGAGGAAGGCCAGCAATGGACTTGCGGTTCGGGCGAACCGACGACGCTGCTACGTGCCGACGGTTACGAACTGCTGCGCGCTGCCCACAGTCGCCGTTCCCGGCGTCAGATCGCCTCGTGGGACTGGACGCCCACAGCGGTCGAGCGGGCGGTCGAGCGCATCGGGTTCTTCGGCCCGCGCGACGACGACCAACCCATCCCCCACGCTTGAGTGGTTCCCTAGCGAGCGGGGTCGATCGGGCGGGCGCCTAGCTCGTTCTGCAGTAGCTCGATCGCGACCTCCTCTGGGTCGCGACGAGGTGCGGTCTCGGCTTGCTCGGCCTCGGCGAGCATGCTCTCCTCGTCGTCCTCCTCGGGCGGCGGTGGCGCGGCACCGGTACCTCTCCCGTCGCTCCGCTCGCCCAGGCCAGGCCGGGAGCGCTCCGCAGCCGCAGGCGCGGTCGGGGAACCGGCCTCACAGCGGACGCTCCAGTTCACGCCGAGTGCATCCTTGAGCGCATCCCGGATGATCTCGACGTTGTTTGCCTCGTTGAGTCGCTTGGCCAGGGGCGCGGACACATGGCTGAGTACCAGGGTGTCGTTCTCGACGGCCACCACGATGGCGCCGTCGAGCATCACGTCCGTGGTGCGCCTGCGCTCGCGGACCTTCTCGCGGACCGTCGTCCACATCGAGCGCACGGCCCCAGCGTCCGGTTGACCCGCGGCGGGAGGCGGTGGTGACGGCGCGGCCGGCGGTGGCGGGCTGGGTTCCGGAGCGGGCGGGGCGGGTTCCGGAGCGGGCGGGGCCTCGACGCGAGGTGGTTCGACCCGAGGAGCTGGCGCAGGCGGAGGAGGCACTTCGGCGCGAGGCACCGCGGCCGGGGGCGGCACCGGCGCGGGCTGCACGGGCTGCGCCGGCGCCTTGGGCTCCTCGGCGGCCGCAACCGGCGTCGGCTCCGGCGCCTGGCTCCTCCGCACGAAGCTCTTGCCCGTCGACGCCGCCGCCCGCGGCGCCGCCTCGTCCGCCGGTATCGACACGTCCAACCGCGTCTCGAGACGCTCGATCCGTTGCAGCAGAGCCGCTTCCGTGTCGCTCGCCGACGGCAGCAGCAGCCGCGCACACACCACTTCCAGCAGCAGGCGCGGCGCGGTGGCGCCCCGCATCTCGCCGAGACCGGCGTGCACCACCTCGGCGTAGCGGGCCAACGTCGCGGTGCCGAGCCGCTCGGCCTGACTACGCATCCGCTCCAACACGTCGTCGGGGGCATCGACCACACCACGTGCGGCGGCGTCGGGAACGGCTTGCAGCACGATCAGGTCGCGGAAGCGCTCGAGCAGGTCGATGGCGAACCGTCGCGGATCGTGACCCGCGTCGATCAATGACTCGACGGCACCGAACAACGCGGCGGCGTCACCAGCTGCCAGCGCGTCGACGGAATCGTCGATGAGCGCGAGGTCGGTGGCACCCAGCAGCGCCAGTGCCCGCGAGTAGGCGACGCGGGAGTCGTCGGCACCGGCGAGCAGTTGGTCGAGCACCGACAGGGTGTCGCGCGGCGAGCCGCCGCCCGCCCGGATCACCAACGGGTACACCGCGTCGTCGACGGTGACGTTCTCCTGCGCGCAGATCCGTTCGAGCAGCGGCCGCATGGTCTTCGGGGCGAGCAGCCGGAACGGGTAGTGATGGGTGCGCGACCGGATGGTCGGCAGCACCTTCTCCGGCTCGGTGGTGGCGAATACGAAGATCAGGTGTTCTGGTGGCTCCTCGACGATCTTGAGCAGCGCGTTGAAGCCTGCCGTCGTCACCATGTGCGCCTCGTCGATGATGAAGATGCGGTACCGCGACTGGGCAGGCGCGTAGAACGCCCGGTCGCGCAGTTCGCGGGTGTCGTCGACGCCGCCGTGGCTGGCCGCGTCGAGTTCGACGACGTCGACGTTGCCTGGGCCGTTGGGCGCAAGGGCGACGCAAGAGTCGCACACGCCGCACGGCGTGGGCGTCGGGCCCTGCTCGCAGTTCAGTGAGCGCGCGAGGATGCGCGCCGACGACGTCTTGCCACACCCACGCGGCCCGGAGAACAGGTAGGCGTGATTGATCCGGCCCGAGGACAGCGCCGTCGACAGTGGTTCGGTGACGTGTTCTTGGCCGACTACTTCACCGAACGTCGCCGGCCGGTACTTGCGGTAGAGAGCCACACGAGCAGGCTACCCAGCCACCCCGACTAACCGCGTGCCAGCAGTGACTCGGTGGCCGCGAGCAGTGCACACGTCGACAGCCCGTCGATGGCCTCGCGCAGTTCGGGTTCCGACGGGAACGACGGCGCGATCCGAATGTTCTTGTCGTCCGGATCTTTTCGATACGGGAACGCCGCACCGGCCTCGGTCACCGCGATGCCGGCGTCCTTGGCGAGCGCGATGGTCCTGCGTGCGGTGCCTGGCCACACGTCGAGGCTGACGAAGTACCCGCCCTTGGGATCGGTCCACGACGCGATCTTGGACTCGCCGAGCCGATCTTCGAGGATCTCGGCGACCAGGGCGAACTTCGGCGCCAGCAGCTGCTGGTGGCGCTGCATCTGCAGCCGCACGCCGTCGGCGTCCCCGAAGAACCTCAGATGGCGAAGCTGGTTGACCTTGTCAGGGCCGATCGACTTCTTGCCCGAGTGCTGCAGGTACCAGGCGATGTTGCCGAGCGAGCCGCCGAAGAAGCTGACCCCGGCGCCCGCGAACGTGATCTTCGACGTCGATGCGAACACCAGCGGGCGGTGGGGGTTGCCCGCGGCGGCGGCCAGACCGAGCACGTCGACCTGCGGCGCGAAGTCGTGCGTCAACGTGTGCACCGCGTAGGCGTTGTCCCAGAACAGCCGGAAATCGGCTGCGGCGGTCTTCATCTGGACGAGGCGGCGGACGTTCTCCCAGGAGTAGGTGGTGCCCGTCGGGTTGGAGTACATCGGCACGCACCACATGCCCTTCACCGAGGGGTCGAGAGCGACCAGTTCCTCGATGAGGTCGACGTCGGGGCCGTCTTCGCGCATCGCCACGGGGATCATCTCGATGCCGAGGCTCTCGGTGATGGCGAAGTGCCGGTCGTAACCAGGCGCAGGGCACAGGAACTTGACCCCGGGCTCCTGGATCCAGGGCCGCTGCGAGTCCACCCCACCATGCAGTAGCGAGTACACGACGACGTCGTGCATGAACTCGAGGCTGGCGTTGTTCCCCGCGATGAGGTTGGGCACCGGGATGCCGAGCAGTTCACCGAAGATGGCCCGCAGTTCGGGCAGGCCATGCAGGCCACCGTAGTTGCGGCTGTCGGTGCCCTCCCCATCGCGGAAGGAGTCCTTGCCCGAGCCCGGCAAGCTCAGCAGGTCGTTGGACAGGTCGAGCTGCGCGGGCGACGGCTTTCCCCTGGTGAGGTCGAGGGTGAGCTTCTTGGCCTGCAGGTCGGCGTAGCTGCGGGTCTGCAGTTCGTGTTGCTGCTGCAGTTCGTCACGGCCGAGGGACAAAAACGACACGGCGCACGCCTTTCGCCATCTACCAAGCCGTGGAAAAGAAAAGGGGACCCCGCGCACCCGCCAGAGCCCATTGACCCTTGCTGCCTTCCGGCCCTGGGGGAGTTCACA
>Ga0105237_10006539_pt1 | contig 12891 bp, 8 predicted proteins | sample KBSC24metaG_FD_81520 | JGI IMG/M metagenome (GOLD analysis project Ga0105237, IMG submission 81520) | Corn rhizosphere microbial communities from Kellogg Biological Station, Michigan, USA - KBS C2-4 metaG | ecosystem: Host-associated > Plants > Roots > Rhizosphere > Soil | place: Michigan, USA...
GTATATTTTTGACAAGTATGGCGAAAACCATGTGGCCCTGCTGGGTATGCACGGCACTTTTCAGCGCAGGGCCGCCATTCGCGAACTGGGTAAAGTATTGGGGCTGCCCAAAGAAGAAATAGACACCCTGGTAAAAAACCGGAACGCCACTTTTAAGGAAGACAGCATACAGAAAGTTATCCTGAAATATGCCGCTCTCATGCAGGATTTTCCCAACCACCTGAGCATACATGCCGGCGGGATGCTGATATCCGAAGAGCCTATTCATCAGTATACCGCGCTGGAAATGCCCCCGAAAGGTTTCGCCACCTCGCAGGTAGATATGTTCGGGGCCGAGCGTGTGGGGCTTATTAAGCTGGATATCCTGAGCCAGCGGGGATTGGGGCACATTAAGGATACCATACAACTGGTGAAACAAAATAAAGGCATCGATATAGATATTACCCGGGTTGATGATTTTATGAAAGATCCGCTGGTGGCCGGCAGGATCCGCCGGGCCGATACCATAGGCTGTTTTTATATCGAAAGTCCGGCCATGCGCCAATTGCTCATGAAGCTGGAATGTGATGACTACCTCACACTGGTAGCGGCCAGTTCCATCATCAGGCCGGGCGTGGCGCAATCGGGTATGATGAAGGCCTATATTTACAATTACCATAACCAGGACAAAGTGCAATATCTGCACCCTAAAATGGAGGAGCTGCTGAAAGAAACCTTTGGTATTATGGTATACCAGGAGGATGTGATCAAGATAGCGCACCACTTTGGCGGCCTGGATATGGCCGAAGCGGATATCCTGCGCAGGGCCATGTCGGGCAAATACCGGGGTAATGAGGAAATGATCAGGATCGAGGGTAAATTCTTCAGTAATTGTAAAGAGAAAGGTTATCCGCCCCACATCAGCAGGGAGGTTTGGCGGCAGATAGCCAGTTTTAGCGGTTACTCGTTCAGCAAGGCGCATTCGGCCAGTTTCGCGGTAGAGAGTTACCAGAGCCTTTACCTCAAAACCTATTTCCCGATGGAATTTATGGTGGGCGTGATCAATAATTTTGGCGGCTTTTACCGTACCCCCTTTTATTTTCACGAGTTAAAAAGGGCAGGCGCACACCTGCATGCACCTTGTGTAAATCAAAGCGATACCTATACCAATATTAAAGGTACTGATGTGTATGTGGGCCTGGTGCATATTGAACGCCTAACCGCCGAATTGCTGGAAGTTATTATTACCGAACGGCAACATCATGGCCCATACCTCACGATGGAAGATTTTATGGAACGTACCCAACCCGGTATGGAGCAGTTGAATATCCTGATCCGTATTGGCGCATTACGCTTTACCGGCACCAGCAAGCAGGAATTGCTGTGGCGTGCTAACTTTTTTCAGAAACAGCAGGAAGAGCAGCCTGTTACCGTGGCTCTGTTTCATGAACCGGTTGCTGATTTTAAACTGCCTGCATTGAGCAGTCGGCCCTTGCAGGATGCTTTTGATGAGATAGAGATATTGGGTTTTGCCCTTACAGATACCTTCCCGATGGTTGATGACGATCAGCAGGGGCTCACTTATGTAAAAGACCTGCCCGATAAGTTGGGACAAACGGTGAAGATATTGGGTCAGCTGGTGGCCATCAAAGAATCAAACACCATTAAACACGAGATCATGAATTTTGGTACCTTCCTTGACCCCCACGGCGACTGGCTCGACACCGTACACTGGCCCGAATCACTAAAACGCTACACTTTCCAGGGTGATGGTTTTTACCGGATGACCGGCAAAGTAGTAGAAGAGTTTGGCGTATACGCCGTTGAAGTATGGGAAATGCACAAAATAGGTTTCAAAATGGAAATGCTGCAATGGGGGTAGGGAGGGGAAGAGAATCAAGAAATTAGAATCAAGAATCAAGAAAAAGGACTCGTCATGCCGAACTTGTTTCGGCATCCCATAAGCAAGGTATATAACAGGCTGATTACCTATCCTGTGAGATGCCGAAACGAGTTCGGCATGACTGATATTCCTTACGCATTTACTCAACAACATGTCATTGCGAGGAGGAACGACGAAGCAATCTCCTCCCGTTCTCATCGACAGAATAGCTACGAGATTGCCACGCTATCGCTCGCAATGACATGTTTTTTATTTAAGAGGGTGTTATCAGGCTTCAGACCGCTACAAAATGAATCCCCCTCGCCGTCGCTCGGCTCCAGCCGAGTGACGGATATTACCCGGCCTCCGGCCGCTGTACAGTAAGAAACCGACCTTGCCCAGTCAATTTTAAGCAAATGTGAAATTAAATTCAGCTTATTTTTTAATTTTTCGCAATCGATTGTTAAAAATAATTACCTTGGCTTGCCAGTGTAAATGCGGTATTATTATACCCTATAACCAATAAATCATATTATATTAAAAATCGATGGATTGCTTTAATCAATTTCCTAAACTGTTCGGTCGGAAAAAGTTTTGGATAGCGTGTTTTTGCCTGTTGGGTTCCCAGCAAGTCAGGGCGCAAAGCGTGGTATCACTTCATGACCTTTCTTTTTTCGACAACCCTTCATCTAACTGGAAAATTGCAGCCGGTGCACAGGCCGATATGGTGCAGGATGAATTTTTAACCGTTAAAGATGGTACCGGAATTTTGGTAAACCAGCCCGGTAAAAAAGGCGCGAAAGACCTGTTTACCAAAACTGTTTATGGAGATGCCGATCTGGAGCTTGATTATATGATGGCCAAAGGCTCAAATTCCGGCATCTATTTGCAGGGCCGTTATGAAATTCAGCTTTTGGATAGCTGGGGAACAGTAAATCCTAAATCGGGTGATAACGGTGGCATTTATGAGCGTTGGGATGATAGCAAACCAGATGGACAGCAAGGTTATGATGGCCATGCGCCAAGGCAAAACGCCAGTCGCGCGCCGGGTTTGTGGCAGCATATGAAAATTTCGTTCCAGGCGCCGCGCTTTGATAGCAAGGGGCAAAAGATCTCCAATGCTAAAGTGCTTTACATTTGGTTAAATGGTGTTTTGATCCAGGACAATGTTGAGCTTAGCGGGCCAACCCGCGGTGCTTTTGATAAGGGGGAGACCGCAACCGGTCCGCTGCGTTTGCAGGGTGACCATGGTGCGGTTGCTTTCCGGAATATCAGGATAATTAGTTATGATAAGCCGCAGCCGACGCTTTCAAACCTGAAATATTGGGTTTACAAAGGTGGGGATATTGCCATAGATGATTATAAAAAACTAAAGCCCGAATCGGAAGGAGCTTCGCCTGTATTGTCATCAAATCAAAGTAAACTCAATAATGATTTTTTAATGCGGTATACCGGTAATATTCTGATTAAAGAAGCAGGAGAGTATTCTTTTAAACTGAGTGTACCGGGAGGAAAAGGTAGATTTCGTATTGACGGTACCGATGCTGTTGCATTGACCGGGAACGGGGGCAAAGGTAAAATACAACTGCAAGCCGGCGATCATCCGTTTGAATTATTCTATTTAAAAACTGTGGACTGGACTAAACCTGCCCTGGGGCTTACTGTAGCCGGCCCGGGTGTACGCGAGTACTTGTTAAGCGATGCCAACGTCAATAACAATGATCCGGTTGATCCTATTATAATCAGCGCTGCTTCAAACACTATAGTTCGCAGTTTCTCCGATCTGCCCGGAGGTATCAGGGTTACTCATGGCGTAAATGTAGGCAGCCCTGAATTACTGCATTATACTTACGACCTGGATAAGGGGATGATCGTAGCGATCTGGCGGGGCGGCTTTTTGGATGCTACACCGATGTGGCATGACAGGGGCGATGGCTCCTCCCGTCCGGCAGGCTCTGTTCAATACCTGGGTAAGCCGGTACCGGCTATCGAAAAACTCCATGATGCCAATGCCGCATGGGTTTTGGATACCGCGGGCACTGGTTATAAACCTAAAGGCTACGTATTAAATGCCGACGATGTGCCTGCCTTTAAATACCTAATTTATGGTGTGCCGGTAAACGATGCCAGTACTTTGATGGATAAAGGGCAGGGCATCCACCGGGAAATAACGCTTGCCAATGCGGTAGATGGCCTATTTTATCACCTGGCTTCGGGCAATATCGAAACGCTTGGCAACGGATTATATGCTATTGATGATCAATCATATTACATCCGTATTGATGACGCGGGCGGGGCTAAAGCCCTTGTTCGTGATGCCGATGGGAAGCAGGAGCTCATCATTCCTATTCAGAAGAAATTAACTTATTCTATCATTCTTTAAGCTGCCTTGATCATGGATAATACTTTAAAACAAATGATAAAAAGGGGCGCGTTTTTATGTACGCTTGTCATTATCGCGCTGTTAAGCGATATCAAAAATACCTTCGCCCAGGCCGAATCGCCTAAAGAGGATGATTTTTTTAAGATCATGAAAGTGCCTGCGCCCGAAGGTACCATATTGGAGGTTGGCGGTTTGTGTACCCTGCCTAATGGCATATTGGCTGTAACTACCCGCCGCGGGGATATTTTTATGGTCGAAAATCCTACCGGCCAGCATCCTTTTTTTCGCAAGTTTGCCTCCGGTTTGCATGAGGTGCTGGGTGCCGCCTGGAAAGATGGCGCTTTATACGTTGTTCAGCGCGGTGAATTGACCAAACTGGTTGACACCAATATGGATGGCAAGGCCGATGTTTTTGAAACCATTTATGCTTGGCCCTTATCGGGCAATTACCACGAATACAGTTTCGGACCTAAAATTGCCCCTGACGGTTCGTTTTTTGTGACGCTGAACCTGGGTTTCCCGCCCGATTGGTGGCACCCTAAAAGTTTTGTACCGTGGCGTGGTTGGGCCTTAAATATTAAGGAGGATGGTACGGTTACACCATGGGCGGCCGGGTTTCGTTCGCCCTGCGGTATCAGCATGATTGATGGCGAACTTTGGTATGCCGATAACCAGGGCGATTGGGTTGGATCGGGTAGTATTATGCCCATCAAAAAAGGAGCTTTCATGGGGCATCCTTCCAGCCTGGTTTGGACCGGTTTGCCTAACTCCCCGCTAAAATTGACGCCCGAACAATTCTTTGCCAAAAACAATCCCCGAATTGAGTTTGATAAAAACGGGCAGCCCGTAAAACCGCAGGATGTAGTAAATGAAAAGTTTAAAACCGAGTTTGAGGCTAAAAAGGAATTTCCGGAATTACAGCTGCCCGCGGTTTGGTTACCTCATGGGATCTTAGGAATTTCCAACTCCGAAATTGTGAAGATACCGGAAGGTGCATTTGGCCCGTTTTCGGGGCAACTACTCATCTGCGATCAGGGGCAAAGCATGGTAGACCGGATCTTTTTGGAAAAAGTTAATGGCGAATACCAGGGTGCGGCCTGGGCTTTCAGAAGCGGTTTTCAATCGGGTATAGTAAGGCTGGCCTGGCTGCCCGACGGTTCATTGGCTGCCGGCGAAACTAATCGTGGCTGGGGATCGGCAGGGGAGGCTACCATGGGTTTGCAGCGTTTGGTATGGAATAATCGGGTTCCGTTTGAAATGCGGGCCATTAGGGCCATGCCCGATGGTTTTGAAATAGAATTTACCAAACCGGTTGATAAAAAGGTAGCGGCAGATATTGCATCCTACTCCATAGAAAGTTTTATTTATAAATATCATGGCGTATATGGAAGTCCGCCCGTAAATGCCGAAAAATGCCCGATAGCAGGCGTTAAAGTATCCGAGGATGGCTTAAAGGCAAGGCTGATCGTTAATAATTTACGCAGGTATTATATCCACACCATTACGCTTGCTGCCATCAGGGATAAGGAGAGTTATTTTAACCTGGTGCATCCCACTGCCTATTACACCTTGAACAATATCCCCGAAGGGCAAAAACTTTCCATGAATGAAGTGAGTACCCTAAACTCGGCTAAAGCAACGGCTTCGGCAGGTGTTAAAAAAGCGGGGGGCGTTAAAAAAGGCGCAGCGGTAAAATCCGGAACGTTAGTAAACGCTATTCCTACTTATGCTGATGTGCAGCCTCTTTTGCTGAAAAATACCTGTCTTTCGTGCCATAATGCTACAAAAAGGCAGGTTGGCCCCGCATATATAGATGTGGCTAAACGGAAATACAGCGTGGCTGAATTGATACAACTGATCCATAATCCTAAGCCGGAGCACTGGCCCGATTATTCGACACCGATGCCGCCGATGCCACAAGTACCTAAAGAAGAAGCGCGCAAGATAGCTCTATGGATCAAATCACTGGCTAAATAAATTAAAGTTTGGCCCTGCGCGTGTTACTTACGACTTAAAATTGCGGACTTAAATGCGTATATTTGTATATACCAACAGCCCGGTTTTCCTGATCAAAAAAGGAGAACCGGGCTGTTTAGTTAAGGGAGAAAAAGGCCCAAAAATCGACTGTTTTTTTCATAGTTATTTGATAATCAATAAATTAATACTTTTTAAAGTTTCAAAAGCACGCTAAAACCGCGTTAAAATTTGTTAAAAAGTGTTAAAATCGATGTTTTTCGAGTGTTTTTGAACCGTTTTTACCCTGTTTTTGAGCAGAAAAGTGTTAAAATTCAAGGTTTAAAAAGTTTTGTGCGATGGATAACTCCGGCAATTGTTAAAGTCTTAAATCTTGATTCTAACTTCTTGATTCTCCTTCCCGCCCCTACATCACCTCTCATGCCCGGTTTTGATGTGCGCGGGTTTATAAAAATCATTTAGTTTTATGGTCATAACCAAAATCCAAATTAAACCATGATCAGCCGTACAGGTCTCCGGAAAATTGCAGCACTGGCCATTGCCATATGCGCCGTATGCTTTAGTTTATATAGCGCCCAGGCACAAGGCGCCAAGCCCAAATTTAAGGTAATAGCCTTTTATACAGGCCGTAATGACAAGGCGCATATCAGCTTTATGCACGAGGCCAACCGCTGGTTCCCGGCTATGGCCAAAAAGTACAATTTCGCTTATGATTCCACCAACAACTGGAGTAATATGAACCCGGAGTTCCTGGCCAAATACCAGGTAGTGATATTTTTAGATACCCGGGCAGATGATCCTGCGCAAAGAGTTGCCTTTGAGCAATATATGAAAAAGGGTGGCGGCTGGATGGGTTTCCATTTCGCGGCATTCGCGCTTACGCCTTCAGATTATCCTCAAAACTGGGATTGGTACCATAACGAGTTCCTGGGATCGGGACAGTATAAAAGTAATACCTGGCATCCGACATCAGCCATTTTGCGGGTGGAGGATAGCAAGCACCCGGTAACCAAAGGCTTGCCGGTTACCTTCAAAGCATCACCAAATGAGTGGTACCGCTGGGAAAAGGACCTGCGTACCAACCCGGATATTAAAATATTACTGTCTATCGATTCTACCAGCTTTCCGCTGGGCACGGGGCCAAAACCCTATGAAATATGGCATAGCGGCTACTACCCTGTAGTATGGACAAATAAAAATTACCGCATGGTTTACTTTAACATGGGGCATAATGCTATTGATTATGATGGCGGCACCAACAAGGAGCAATCGCAAACTTTTGATAACGATATTCAGAACAAGTTGCTCCTCAATACGCTGCTATGGCTGGGGAGGGGTAAAAAGTAAAGGTCTTTAATTCTTCTTAATGGTGTCATTTTTTTCGAAAGTCGCCCTGTATAGGGTGGCTTTTTGCAGCTGGTTTATACCTTTGGAGATACCAATCTGCACCTATGAAGAAAATAAAAGAAATTTTTACCCGGGTAAAAGAATTACAACACACGGATACCGAAGATATAACCGATCACCTTTGGCAACTCATTTGCTATTCGCCAAAATTTCCGCTAAGGTTACAGCAGCAGCAGTTATTGGATGAGGCCACACCATTTACACTGGAGGTGGACGACCCACATTTTAGTCATTCGGTATTGAAATTTAATGGTTTTATATGGGGCAACGGCAGTCGTAAGGTATTGATCACCCATGGCTGGAGCTCAAAAGGAGCGGATTTTATCGATCTGATCACCGCGCTCAGAACCATTGAAAACCTGCAGATCATCGCCTTTGATGCGCCGGGTAATGGTAGTTCGGAAGGCGAATTATCAAACCTGCTGCTTTTTGCCAAAGCCACTGAAGCGATTATCCACACTTATGGAGCGCCTGATATTATGATAGGACACTCATTAGGTGTAGTGGCTAATACTATTGCTATTCAACAAACCGGCATCAAACCTTCCTTACTGATCAATATAACTCCGATGGTGAACTTAAAAGAGAACTTTATAACCACCATGAACAGCGCTGATGTGCCCAAGGCTGCGCAGGATAAGTTTTTTGAGAGTTTTAATAAAATATTTGATGTGCCTACCTCTTATTTTAATCTTGCCGATATATACCAGGAGGGTATCGCGGTAAAACATTGGTTGGCTTATAATCAGGATGATAAAATGACGCCTTTCCGTTACATGCAGGAGCTTTTAAATAAGCACCCTGTTATTGTATCCAAAGAATATCCGGATGCTACCCATGAAAGGATCATTAAAGATCCGAGGTTGATAGAAGATGTTTTGGAGTTGGTGAAAAATAGACAATAAAACAACAGGCCTGTCAGTCTGAGCTTGTCGAAGACTCGTGCGGAGAGGCCTTTGCCCACCATGCTTCGACAGGCTCAGCATGACAGCCAGACCTATTTATCACGGGCTTACTTCATTCTGCACTCCCGAGTAATATTTCAATTCAATAAGATCATGGGGCAATGGTTTGGTATTCCAGGCCTGGTGAATGGCCAATGCGGTACCTACGGCGGTGGCTTGTGCCATAGAGGCAGCATACACTTCCAGGTGCGGAAAGGCGAAAGCCAGCAGGTGCATAAATACGGCGTTTTTGCTGAATCCGCCATCTACAAAGATCCTTTGCACTTTGGATCCCTGCAATACATACCCGGTTGAGGTGACCTGCTGCTGTACGATATCCATCATCAATTGATGATAAGCTTCAGTATCGGTTTTGAAATCATGCAGGTCGCGTTGTTCAAAGACTGATTTTTGCAGCTCACCTTCTTTGAATCTATCCTGTAATGCTGTTTGAGCTTGTAATTGGGTAATAATAGCCGGTTCGAAAGCCATTGTGCGATATTTGATCGCATCCTGGTTAAAATGAGCGGCTATGCGCTTTACCTGCTCCTCATAATCGTAACCAGAAAATAACCGCGACGCTTTAACGGGGCTGCCCTTGTATTGCAGGTAGTTGAGACAATCGTGCTTCAATTCGTCTTCAGTAAGCGGCGTTTGGTTAAAAGGGTTCAAGCTGATTGACCAGGTACCGGTTGATATCAACACAAAGGGCATATTAAAGTTCACGAGGTAGGGGATAAGCGCTGCCGAACTATCATGCAGCCCGATACCCACACTATAAGTACTCCCCGGAAATATTGCCGGAAGTACCGCGTCAGCGGGTTTAAGGGGTGCCATTTTGGGTAGAATGCCTTCCTGATCAACCCAGTGGTGATAATTGTTTTTACTAAAATCCCAAAGAGCTGTATGGCAGCCGATACTGGTCAAATCGGTTACCATCTGGCCGCTGAGCAGATAGCTCATGTACTGCGGCAGATGCAGGGCATATTTTATCTTTTTAAATACCTCTGGCTGCTGGTATTTAAGCCGGTAAAGTTGTAAGCCCGAATTCAGGTTACCTAAAACAGGTGAGGCGGTTTCTCTTGAAAACCTGGCCTCATCGCCATAAGTTTCATAAAACTGTCTGCCTAATTCGGGCGGATATGGTTTAAGGTAATTATACAAGGGTGTTAGTGGATTGCCGCTATCATCAACATATACGAAACTGGCTCCGTAGGTGGAAAAATTGACTGCTTTGAGGTCAAACTCTTTGTGTTTGAATATCTCGCGCAGCGAATCAAATACTGATAACCGCAGACTATCCAGATTTTCGCAGGCATCGCCATCCTCATCATGGGTTTCTGTAAAGCGGGCTGTTCTTTCAAAAACTATTTTATAGTTCTCGTCAAAAAGGAATAGCTTTTTATTGGTTTTACCCACGTCAAAAACAGCTATAACGGGTATCGGCGCCATATTATAAACCTGTTGATACTGCTAATGCGCCGCGTTCATTGATCAGTTGCTTGCGTACCGCTTGTTGCCGGTATACCTCCAATGGTTGCAGTGCTCCACCTGCCCTTAAGCGCGATTCGGCAAGGAGCGGACGTACATCGGTGCGATAGGCATGTTGTAAAATTTCCTGCGCCAGTACCACGTCATTTTGTTGTTTCGCCTGTTTCAATGCCTGCTGATCAACCAATAATGCCTGCGTATAGGCTATTTTGATAGCTTCTACCGACTGCAGCAGGTCTTCCACCGGGTCTTTGATATTGTGTGATGCATCGATCATCCAGCCAATGCCGGTAGCATGGTTCATGCCCCGGGCGTCCATACCTTCAACCAGTTCATTAAATATCAGGAACAACTGGTATGGGTTGATGCTGCCCACAGTAAGATCGTCATCACCGTATTTAGAGTCGTTGAAATGGAAGCCGGCTAGTTTGCCTTCCATCAGCAAAAGGGATACAATTTGCTCGATGTTTGCACCTTGTAAATGGTGGCCCAGATCAACCAAAGTCTGTGCCTGGTCACCTAATTTGGATGCCAATAAGTATGACTGCCCCCAATCGCCAATAGTAGTGGAGTAAAAATTAGGCTCATAGGGCTTATATTCTATCCAAAGCTTCCAATCGGTGGGCAGGGCCGCATAAATTTCCTGGAGACTCTCCAGGGTACGTTCAAAAGCGCCGCGCATGTTAAGCTGCCCGGGGAAGTTTGAGCCGTCTGACAGCCAAAGCGATAAAGCTTTAGAATTGAGTTCGACACCATAGTTGATCACTTCAATATTATGCTCAACTGCCTGCCTGCGCACTGCTTTATCCACATGGTGCAAGGAGCCGTATTTATAGCTATGCTGTTGCGATGGCTGATCCTGGAAGGTATTGGAGTTTACCGCGTCAAAATGTAAGCCATGCTGGGCAGCCAACGCTTTAATGGAAGTCGCATTGTCTGGAATATCCCAGGGGATATGCAGGGATATGGAGTTGCTGCTTTTGTTTAAGGCATGTATCAAACCTACATCCTCTATCTTTTCTTCCAGGCTACAGGGTTCGCCACCGCCCGAGAAACGACCGAAACGTGTGCCTCCGGTACCTAATGCCCAACTGGGTATAGCCACCTGGAAATCACCCAGTTTTTTAAGGATGGTATCCAATCCTTTTATATCGGCAGCCACAAAATCAAACTTGCGCTGGTGCGCGGCTTGTTGTTTGTGGTTGGCTTCTTCAATTATGCTCTTCTCTAATTGCATGATTATTGGTTTATAATGATGTATTACTAAAACCATGTCATTGCGAGGAGGAACGACGAAGCAATCGCGAACTGTGCAGATTTGCCTTGCCTCCTTGCGATTGCCACGCTTCGCTCGCAATGACATGGTTGGTTTTATTTGTCTTATCTCACAAATGCCATCGCCACACCGCCATCAACATTCAAAACATTACCTGTTGATTTGCTGAGCAGTCCGCCGGTAAAGGCGAAACAGGCATCGGCGATATCGGCAGGTAATATGATCTGGTTGAGCAGGGTACGTTTGGCATAGTAGGCCGGTAATTCTTCAACCGTAATACCATAAGCTTTGGCCCGACCTTCGGCCCATCCGCCGGCCCATATATTGCTGTCGCTGATCACCGCGTCGGGGTTCACCACATTTACCCTGATGCCGTCGGCACCCAGTTCCGCAGCATTCAGCCTGCTCAGGTGCAATTGTGCTGCCTTAGCCGAGCCATAACCCGCATTGTTGGGCCCGCTTACCAGGGCATTCTTGCTTACTATATTGATAACATCACCGCCAATATCTTGTTTTTTCATTACGGCTACAGCGGCCTGGGTAATAAAAAACTGGCCTTTTACCAATACGTCATACAGCAGGTCCCAATCCTGTTCGGTATGGTCGGCAATAGATTTGGATATGGACAAGCCCGCGTTGTTCACTACAATATCCAGCCCGCCAAAGGCTAAAGCAGCGGTTTCCAAAGCTGTATCTATCTGCCCGGCATTGGTAACATCCAGCACCGCTGTGGTGTAGGAGTCTCTGCCATATTGTTTTTTAAATTCTTCACCGGCAGTTTCCAGGCGTTCGATGTTCATGTCATTAATGATCACTACAGCGCCTTCGTCAACAAATTTTTTGGCGATGGCTTTGCCTATGCCACCGGCACTACCTGTGATCAGGGCGATTTTGCCGGATAGCGCTTTGGGTTTGGGCATCCGCTGTAGTTTGGCTTCTTCCAGTAACCAGTATTCGATATCAAAAGCTTCCTGGCGTGGTAAGGAGGTGTATTCAGATGTAGCCTCAGCGCCTTTCATTACATTGATGGCGTTGGTATAAAACTCGGCGGCTACACGTGCGGTTTGCTTGTCTTTGGAGAACGAGAATAATCCTACACCCGGATACAGGATGATCACCGGGTTGGTATCCCTGATAGCCGGACTGTTATCATGCTTGCAGGTATTGTAATAATCGGTATACATCTGGCGGTAAGCGGCAAATGCAAGTGCCAGGCGTTCCTGTAAGGCTTTTACATCGTTCAGATCCTCATTAGGTTGAAGATCCAATACCAGCGGACTGATCTTGGTACGCAAAAAGTGATCCGGACAACTGGTTCCCAAAGGAGCTAAACGGTCAAGATCATGGGAGTTGATAAATTCCAGCACCCGGGCATCATCGGTAAAATGACCGATCATGTGCTTTTCGCTCGAGCAAAAACCGCGCAGGATAGGTGCAATGGCAGCAGCCTGTTTTTTACGACCTGCTTCGTCCAGGCTTTGAATTTTTTGTCCACCAAATACAGGCGCTTTTTTGCCATAGTTTTCTTCCAGGTATTCGGCACAGCGCTCAATAA
>Ga0105237_10006542_pt1 | contig 12889 bp, 12 predicted proteins | sample KBSC24metaG_FD_81520 | JGI IMG/M metagenome (GOLD analysis project Ga0105237, IMG submission 81520) | Corn rhizosphere microbial communities from Kellogg Biological Station, Michigan, USA - KBS C2-4 metaG | ecosystem: Host-associated > Plants > Roots > Rhizosphere > Soil | place: Michigan, USA...
CGCCAAACCCCTGCTGGATGAGCAACAGGCCAATACCTGTCTCACCGGTTTCGTTCAGAAGACCAAGGCTGAAAAAGCCTCGGGCACCAAGAAGCTGGGCCAGGATTTCCTTGCCGCCAACAAGAACAAGCCGGGCGTAGTGACCCTGCCCAGCGGTTTGCAATACCAGATCATCAAGGAAGGCACGGGTCCCAAGCCCGCCATCACCGACCGGGTGAAGGTGCATTATCATGGAACCCTGATCGATGGCCGGGTATTCGACAGCAGCGTCGAAAAAGGGCAGCCCGTCGAGCTTTCCGTCGGCGGCGTGATCGCAGGCTGGACCGAGGCATTGCAACTTATGCCTGTCGGCAGCAAGTGGAAGCTCTTCATTCCTTCCAATCTCGGTTATGGGGATCAGCAGGCCGGTCCGATGATCGCGCCGGGTTCGACGCTGATCTTCGACGTCGAGCTGATCGAGATCGTCAAGCCCGAGGGCGCAGCGCCGGGTGCGGCGCCGGACAGCACAAAACATTAATAGATAAACCGGGCGATGAGCTGGTGAGAACCAACATCAAAAAAGAAACTAAAAAAGCTGCCGGGCGGAGTTTGGACATGCTCTAATATATCGTATTTTGGGACATGTTCAAACCCCTGCTTCTCGTTTCCGTTCTCCTTTTCTGCAGGTTGGATCAGGATGTCAAGGTGGCTACCTGGTCTGTCGGAACTCCTGATACCGACAGGTACGAAAGTCTTTCCTTTTGGATAAAAGATAATCATCGCGCATATATCCGCTACGCTCATGGTAAAAGCGAAGAGGATACCGAGCTGAAATGGATCGGTCCCGACGGCACGGCGGGCCATCCCGGCTTCCGGGTCAGCATGCCGCAATCCGGCGCCTGCTGCTGGGTGATCGCACCCGACAGTGTCGGCATAACCGTGACCGATCGCCGGACGAAATCCACCCGAACCTTTTATTGGGAAGATGCAAATCCATCCGGCGACTCGACCAACGACTGCGCTATCTGCGCCAGGACCGAAAAACAGGCTCAGTCCTGGCTCCTGCGCTATTTCATGCGTTAATTATCCTTCTCAGCCGATATTTAATTTATATTCAAAACCTTGTCTTTTGGATACTTAACACTATAGCTGATTCGGTAGGAACGGCTTTCGCCCGGCGCCAGTTCGAGGTTCCAGGTGAGGATACCGGTATCCTTGTTGACGACGGCGCCGCCATTCTCCAGCAGTTCGGTTTCGATATCTTTATCGGTAGTGAGCGGGTATTGGTCCTTGAGGATCATCCGTATCTTCTCTTTTTTGTTGTTGCGGACCGTGACCTGGTACGTATATACCTGCTTTTTATTCGAGCCGAGGAATTTCACGCTGCTGAAGTCGACGATCTTTTCCTTTTTCACGACGATGCGTTTGTCTCGGCCGAGGGTTAGGTTGAGCGTATCCTGGATGGAGGCAGGGTCGATCCGCGATCTGCCGATATAGGTGCCTTCTACCATGATACCGGCGTCACCGGGCAGGAGGTTGAGTTTTTCCCAGCCGGTGAGCTGCCCCAGTAAATAGGCGTCTTTGTCCAGGCCGGGTGCGGCATAGTATTGATACACGCAAGGTAGCTGATATTCCTTCAGCATAACCCCCTGTTCCATTCCATTACCGGGAACATCGTAGGGAATATCGATGTCGAAGGCGGCATCCATCGTGCGATCGTTGAGGGATACATAGTCGTCGCCGTCTTTCAGGGTGATGATGACCACGCCTCCGGCAGCTCTTGAACCGTAGAGCGCGGTGGCCTGCTTGTCCTTCAAAACATCGATCTTTTTGATCGTATTGGGATCGAGACCATCCCGCTCCTCCTTTGAGACGACCCGGCCATTGACGACAAAGAGAGGATCGGCGTTATTGTAAAATGAACTGCTGCCTCTTATCTGTATCTGGGTAGCACCGATCTTGTTCTCAAGGGCATTGGCCGGCGCCGCAGACGGGGCGGCATAATATCCGACAGCCGTGATGGCCTCCACGAACCGCAGAAACCTTGCCTTCAACACAGGCGCATCGCCACCCTGCGATGGCAACGAAGTGGACAGGCTCAGCTTCACATGTTTCCAATCGATGCCGGAGGTTTGTACCACATGGGCCTTGTAGAAGATATGCAAGGGATCGGTGCTGTTCTTCACCTTGAGATCATAGGAGGGTGTCCAATAGGCGGCCGTTGTGAGGTAGGAGATCGTAAGATCGCAGGGGCCGGCCAGCGGGCTCATGAGCTGCAGCACCAGGCTGCCGCCCGTCGTCGCATTCTTTTTTTCCTCTTCTTTTATTTGAAGCTCAAGCTTGGACGCAAGTTGATTCAACTGCCGGGTGCGTTCGTTGTAGCCGCTGATCTCGGTCCTGATCTCGACCTGCTTCTGTCGCTGATAGTCGACCATCTTCGCCAGCTCGGCGACGCTGACTCCGGTATTCGTACCGCCGACGTTCTTATTACCATTCAGCAGTTCGAGCAGCTCATCGGCCGATTTGGTCAGGACGTCGAGCCGGATCACTTCCTTTCGGATGGCGGCGAGGGAATCCTGTAGTTTCTTTACGAAAGAGCTGACGGTTTGAGGTTGAAGATGATCGGTGGAAAACGTAACGGACATGACGGTCACGCCGGCCGAACAGCCGATGCGAATACTCGAAATATCGATCGTGTTGCTGAGATCGCCGACAACGAGCTCATTGGAGCCGCGTTCCAGCCGGGCCGTCGCGGTATGCACCAGCTCTGCGCCGCTGCGGTAGACGGTGGCGGTGGTCAGCGTGGAAGAGACGGTATTCTTTCCCTCGCCCGCCCGGGCGGACAACAGGGACAGGGTGGCTAAAAGGACTAAAAAAGAGGAGGGTCGCATAAGAAAGTTTTCTTTCAGGATGCGACCCTCCGTCAAATTACATAAACCGGCCCCCGGGGGAGGTATCTATTTATACAACTGTTCGTAATACTCGTGCGCCATCCGGCCGGCGTCGAACTGATACCGGACATCGCGCATCCCGTTCTTGGCGATCTGCCGCCAGGTGTCGTAATTGTTGTAGTACGCAGGAAGGATCTCCCCTTCGAGGATCTCGTATAGCTTGTTCAGATCATAGTCGTCCACGGCTTCGACGTGCATATTCGCATAGTCCGCCTTGGGGATGACAAAACCGTTGTTGCCATGGTTGACGAACTCGGGGATCCAGCCGTCGTCGGTAGAGAAGTTCACGGCACCGTTCATTGCGGCGGTCATCCCGCTGGTGCCCGAGGCTTCGCGGGGAACGCGGGGGTTGTTGAGCCAGCAATCTGCCGCCTGTTTCAGGCGTTTGGACAGTGACATCTCGTAGCCGATCAGCACGGCCACGTTCTTATAGCTCTTGCTGAGATGGACCAGGTGGTTGAATTCGTTGATCGCCGGGTAATCCATCGGGTAGGGTTTTCCGGCCCAGATGATCTGGATCGGCCGCTGGGTGTCGTTGATCAGCTTATTGAAGCGGTCTATATCCCGCGCCAGCAGCGAGGCTCGTTTGTAGCCGGCGAAACGGCGGGCCCAAACGATCGTGAAGACATTCGGGTCGAACAATTTCCCCGTCTGGTCGGCCACCAGCTCGAACGCGCGCTTCTTCATATATTTCTTCCGGTCGTCCCACCAGTAGTCATTGCCTTCCTCCATCTTCCGGTAGAGTTCCTTATCGGCCCAATAGCGCCAGTTCTGCGCATTGGTGATGGCGATGATCGGGCAGATGTCCTTGTATTTTCCCCACATGGCGCGGGAGACATTGCCATGCAGCTGCGAAACGCCGTTGGCGAGATGGGCAAAACGCAACGCGACCAGCGAATGGTTGAACGCGTCGTCCTCGAGCCCCGTCAGCTTCTTCACTTCCTCAACGGAGAGCCCGCCAAAATAGCTCATCTTGTGACAGAGATAGATATCGTGCTTTTCGTTGCCGGCCTCTTCGGGGGTATGCGTCGTAAAGACAAGCCGCTTGCGCACCTCTTCGATATTCCGGTCGTATTTCTGGTAAAGATAGAAGGCGCTGCTGATCGCATGGGCCTCATTGAGATGGTACAGATCGGGATTGAATCCCAGCTCGTCGACCAGCTTGGCGCCACCGGCTCCAAGCAGGATGAACTGCGCTACCTTGGTAGCCACATTGGCATCATATAACCGATGCGTGATCGTCTGGGAGACATAGTCGTTCTCCGGCACATCCGTACTCAGCAGGAACAACGGCGCACTCTTGAATGTCTCCGGATTCAGATACCAGACCTTGACCCAGACGGGATGGTCATGTATCGTTACCTGGAAACGGATGCCGGTGTCTTCAAGAAAACTGTATAATTTTTCCATCCAGGTCACCTGCAAAGTCTGATCCAGATGGCGTGCCTGGTCATAGTAACCGTATTTCCACAAAATTCCGATGTTGATCATGTTCTGCCGCAGCTCGTAGGCACTACGTAAATGGGAGCCTGCGAGGAAACCAAGGCCGCCGCTGTAGATCTTCAGCGGCTGATGCACTGCAAATTCCATGGAGAAATAAGCCACTTTCTTCGAATACCGCTCATCGATCGTGTATGGGACCGAAAAATTCTTAAAACTCATATCAAATCCAGGTTGTTTGGTCTTATATGTAAAACTGACGCAATATAACGCACAAATTGGAAACCAATTGCTTTTTGGGCGGACTAGGCCGATCGGCCACCAGACCTGTGGTCTGGTTTTAGGCCTTTCTCGCGGCCCCGTGGGCCGTGTGGTTTTCGCCTCCGGGTATCCGCCAATATACCCTGCGGCTCAAACCGGCTAATGATTGGCCTGTCGGCCACCGGCCCCGTGGGCCGGTTTTGGGCCTTTCCGCTTCACGAAATAACCTTCAAAGAAACATTTAATATCCCGATGGACGCCGCAGCCGCCCAGTTCCTTTAGGGATACGCCTTCGGGGATGAAGGTGAATTCGATCGCACAAGGGTCGGCATAAGCCCGGTACCGCGCTACTCCGGGTCCGATGAATTTCGCTTCTCCTTTGAGCTCTCCCTTGCAGGTGCCGTCGTTCTTCTCGAAGTGAACAAAGAACAGGAACCGCGAGGCGTCCCGGCCGTCGCGGATGGCGACGATATTCCGTTTGTCCTGGGCATAGTCGCCGGAGAACTTATGTTTTCGCGGCAGGGTGTCGATCGGGTTGTAGACGGGGACGACCTTCGGCCTGCTCTCGTTGGACTCGGTGAGGATAAGCATCAGTCCAGCGTCCCCGTTGAAGATATAGGCATCCTTGTGATAGTACAGCTGGCCGTCGGAGGCCTTGCGCTGATGCTGGATGGTCACTGTGTATTTGGCGTCCATCGTGACCTGTCCGCTGACGCCGGTCTCGTTGTCGGCATAGATCACGGGGCGGGCGGCGGCAAAATGATCCCTTTTATCAAAGACGAGGAGGACCAGCGCGCGGCGGTTGCCGGCCGTCGCCTTTACAAACACATATTTCTCGGCGTCGGGGACGCTGACCTTACCGATGGCGTAGAGATGGGGATGCCCTTCCTTGCCGAAGAGCTTGCCGATGATGGAGTCAGGCACGAAGCGGGCAAACAGCTTGCCGTTGATGACCGAGGCTTCCGGTTCTCTCCGCTTCAGGATCGTGTCCGTCACCTGGTAGGGTAGTTTCATCGGCTGGAAGAAGTCCAGGAAGTCGGAAATATTCACCTTCTCATCATCTGTCGCCAATGAAACCTTTTTTTCCTTACACGAGAGCATTATCACCGGCAACATGATCAGAAACAGGTATTTCGACATAAAAATCGGCAGGTTTTCCCGCTAAAAATAAAGAATTTATCCCTTGCAATGCGGTTTTTTAATTTTAGATTTGTCTAAATTTAATTTTAGGCATACCGAATAGCCACGTATGAAGTATTCCGCCAGCAAAGAGAATTATCTCAAAGCCATTTTTCACCTGCAGCAGGAGCAGGGGCTCGTCACGACCAATGCGCTGGCCGCGGCCCTGAGTACCCGGCCCGCCTCCGTCACCGACATGCTAAAGAAGCTGAAGGAGCAGAAGCTGTTGATCTACGAGCGGTACAAGGGTTTCAAGCTGAACAACGAGGGGCGTAAGGCCGCCGTCCAGGTGATCCGCAAGCACCGGCTCTGGGAATATTTTCTCGTGAAGAAATTGCAGTTCGGCTGGGAAGAGGTGCATGAGATCGCCGAGGAGCTGGAGCATATCAGCAGCAGGGCGTTGATCGACCGGCTGGATGCCTTCCTGGGTCATCCGGCAACGGATCCCCATGGGGACCCGATCCCCGACAGCCAGGGCCGGCTGCTGGTCCGGCGCCAGGTGGCGCTGGCCGACTGGCCGGTGAACAAGGTCGTACAAGTGTCAGGCATCGCCAGCCAGACCACCGAAATGCTGGAGGTATTGCAACATAACCATATCCGGCTGGGCACCCGGCTCGAGATCAGGAAAAAATTTCCATTTGACGACTCCCTGGAGGTGAAGGTGCGGAACCATCCACCGGTCACAATTAGCGCCAGGGTAGCAAAAAACGTATGGGTAACCGATGATGAACCACCTGCAGAAAGACGTTAGTCTGAGTGAAGTACATGGCAGTATCGACACCACCACCCGGAAGGGTCCCTGGTGGCGGCAGCTGTTTGTTTTTTTTGGACCGGCCTACCTGGTCAGCGTCGGCTATATGGACCCGGGTAACTGGGCCACCGACCTGGCGGGCGGCAGCCGTTATGGCTACTCGCTGCTTTGGGTGCTGCTGATGAGCAACCTGATGGCGATCCTGTTGCAAAATCTCGCCGCACGGCTGGGCATCGTTCGCGGCCGCGACCTGGCCCAGGCCAACCGGGAGATCTATCCCGCCTATATCAACATCCCTTTGTATATCCTCGCGGAGATCGCCATCGCGGCCTGTGACCTGGCCGAAGTGCTGGGGATGGCCATCGGGTTGGAACTGCTGACCGGTCTTCCCCTGGTATATGGCGTATGTATCACCGTCCTCGATACCTTTTTGCTGTTGTTCCTGCAACGCATGGGGATGCGGCGCATGGAAGCCTTTGTGATCGGGCTGATCGCGGTCGTCGGCGGCTCCTTTCTTGTGGAGATCCTGCTGGCCCGCCCCGCAGCCGCCGATATCGTCGCCGGCTTCGTTCCCCGATTGCAGGGCAAGGAAGCCTTATATATCGCGATCGGGATCATCGGGGCGACGGTAATGCCGCATAATCTTTATCTCCATTCGGCGCTGGTACAGACGAGAAAGATCCTGCCCGGTGCGGCACATGTCCGAAAGGCATTAAAGATCAATTTCCTGGACAGTGCCGTTGCACTGAACCTGGCCTTCCTGGTGAATGCGGCCATCCTCATCCTTGCCGCGACGGTCTTTTTCCGTACAGGCCTGACCGATGTCGCCTCGATCAAGGACGCCCACCGGCTTCTGCCCATGCTGGGCACGCAGCTGGCGCCAAAGCTCTTCGCCATCGCACTGATCGCCTCGGGTCAAAGCTCGACGCTCACCGGAACGCTTGCGGGACAGATCGTGATGGAGGGCTATCTTCAGCTGCGGATCAACCCCTGGGTACGAAGGCTGCTGACCCGGCTGCTGGCGATCATCCCCGCGGTGGTCGTGATCCTGTTGTTCGGTGAAAAGGAGGTCGACAACCTGCTGGTGTTAAGCCAGGTATTCCTGAGCGTGCAATTGGGATTCGCAGTCATTCCCCTGATCCAGTTCGTCAGCGACCGGGCCACCATGGGCGAGTTCACGATCAAGCCCGTGATCAAGATTCTTGCATGGGGAGCGGCCAGTCTGCTGATCTACCTGAATGTTAAGCTGGTCGTGGAAGAGGCGGCGCCCCTGATCGCATCGTCAGGAAATCTTTTTGTCAAGTCGCTGATCCTCCTCGGGGGATTGGGCGGCTGCGCCCTGCTTGTTTACATCACCCTGCATCCCTGGATCGAGCGGCAGGTACGTCGTAAGGCGCCCCAGCTGCACCCGCAGCCGGACGCGCTGCAGGACTGGACGCCTCCGGCGTTCCGGCATATCGCCGTGGCGCTGGATTTCAGCGAACACGATGAACGGCTGCTGGCTTATGCGGCCGGCCAGGGCGGGGCGGCGGCCCGCTATCTCCTGATCCATGTGGTCGAAAGCGTTTCGGCGCAACTGCTCGGAAAGGAGAGCGACGACTATGAGACCCGGAAGGACCAGGAGCGGCTCGACCATTACAAGACGATCCTGGAGGCCAGAGGATTGCAGGCCCATACGGTCCTGGGCTTCCGGCACCGCAGCCGGGAGATCGCCCGCATCGCCCGCGAACAGGAGGCGGATATGCTGGTGATCGGATCGCACGGACACCGGGGGGTGAAAGACATTATTTTTGGAGAGACGGTCAATGCGGTGCGCCATGAATTGAAGATCCCCGTGTTGGTAGTGAACTTATAAGCGTTTGCCGGGCCGCAACAAATGTTTTAGTCTACTAAAGGTCTCGGGCTTGATATTGAGATAGGAAGCGATATATTTCTGTGGCACCCGCTGCAGCATCTGCGGATGCGTACGGACATAATCGAGGAACCGCTCCCGGGTGTCCTTCCGCAGCTGATCGAAGTAGCGGGTATCCTTTTTGACAAAGAGATCGGAAAGCAGCAACCGGCCCAGCCGCTCGGCCTTGGGGAAAAGATCGTAGGCCTCCTGCAGGTTCTCATAGGTAATGGAGAAAAAGACCGTCGGCTCGATGGTCTCGATGACGCAATTCGAGGGAGTGCGATAGTGAAAGGATAGGTCCGAATGAATGATATGGCCCTCGGTGGCCAACTGGATGGTCAGTTCCCGGCCCCGGACCGGCAAGTATTTCCGCACGAGGCCCCAGGCGACGATGTTCAGATAGCGCTCGACCTCCCCGGCGCGAATGACGGCGCATTTCTTGTCGAACTCCCGGACCTCTATATAGGGCAGAAATTGATCGAACTCCTGCTTCGTCAACGGCGCAAAGCGCGCGAAGTAGCGGTAGAGATGGTCAAGAGCCGCGGTATAAGCGGTGATGGAATTACTCATTTCACAAAGGATTTGCCGGTGGCCGGCCGTTTCTTGACAAGGTTCTTCATCCGGCTGAAGGTCTCGGGTTTCATATTCAGATAGGAAGCCAGGTATTTCTGCGGCACCCGCATGACCATGTCGGGGTTCCGCTCCATGAACCGGGTGAACCGTTCGCGCGTATCGAGCCGCATACATTCATGCTCCCACTCCTCCTTTTGCATCACGAACTGGGTTGTGAGCAATCGGCCCAGCCGTTCGATCCGGACGCTCTGCTGATACACGGCATCCAGGTCGTCCCGGGTCACCGATAAAAGGATAGTCGGTTCCAGGGTCTCGATATAGTAATGGGAAGGCGTAGCCGACAGGAAGGAAGCGCTGCTGCTGACCAACTCGCCTTCTTTGGCGATATTGGTGATCAGTTCGGTTTTGCCTTTGTAAAAATACATGCGGACGAGGCCCTGCACGACGAAGTTCATATACCGCTCGACCTCCCCTATCCCGAGCAGTTGCTCGCGCCGGTCGAAGTTCCGCACCACGATCTTGTCGGCCAGGAGATGGAACTCCTCATCAGACAATGCCACATATCCCGACACATATTGCCGCAACAATTCTAGCATAATCTCGTCATTTTGCAGTAGGTTTGCTCTCCTTTTAGCAATAAAAATAGTGGAAATATGCCCAAAAAAATCAAAGTTGCCAATCCCGTCGTCGAGCTGGACGGGGACGAAATGACCCGGATCATCTGGAAGTTCATCAAGGACAAGCTGATCCTGCCCTATCTGGACATCGATATCAAATATTATGATCTGGGAGTCGAATATCGCGACAAGACGGACGACCAGGTAACCATCGACGCCGCCAATGCGATCAAACAATATGGCGTGGGCATCAAGTGCGCGACCATCACCCCCGATGAGGCCCGTGTAAAGGAATTCAGCCTGAAACAAATGTGGAAGAGCCCCAACGGGACGATCCGCAATATTCTCGACGGGACGGTGTTCCGCGAGCCCATCGTGATGCAGAACGTACCGCGACTCGTGACCAACTGGACGGCTCCGATCATCGTCGGCCGCCACGCCTTTGGCGACCAATATAGGGCCACGGACACGGTTATCAAAGGGAAAGGGAAACTGACCATGACCTTCACCCCCGAAGACGGCAGCGCTCCTCAGACCTTTGAAGTTTTCAACTTCAAGGGCGACGGCGTAGCCCTGGCGATGTACAATACCGAAGAGTCCATCAAGGGTTTTGCCCGCAGCTGTTTCAATATGGCGCTTAGCAAGAAATGGCCGCTCTACCTCTCGACGAAAAATACGATCCTGAAAAAATACGACGGCCGCTTCAAGGACATCTTTGAAGACATCTATCAAAAGGAATTCGCGGCCGCCTTCAAGGAAGCGGGTATCGTCTACGAGCACCGGCTCATCGACGATATGGTGGCCAGCGCGCTGAAATGGAACGGCAACTTTGTCTGGGCCTGTAAGAACTATGACGGCGACGTACAGAGTGACTCCGTCGCCCAGGGTTTCGGTTCGCTGGGTCTCATGACCTCCGTGCTGGTCACGCCCGATGGGAAGATCATGGAAGCGGAAGCCGCACACGGTACGGTCACCCGCCACTATCGCGACCACCAGGCCGGCAAACCGACCTCGACCAACCCGATCGCGTCCATCTTCGCGTGGACCCGCGGCCTGGCCTTCCGGGGTAAGCTGGACAACAACAAGGAGCTCATCGATTTCGCCAACGCCCTCGAAACGGTCTGTATCGAGACCGTGGAAGGCGGAGCGATGACCAAGGACCTTGCCATCTGCGTCCACGGCAACAAGGTCGAACATGGCAAACACTTCCTCTACACCGAAGAGTTCCTTGACGCCATCGACAAGAATCTCCAGAAGAAGCTTAAATAAGGGAAAACATATATAGATTTTTAATGCCCCCTGCAAGCAGGGGGCATTTTTCGTTTGCTAAATCACTAACATTTTATTTAGCAGACACATTAATATGTTTTTAATTTGATTTCAATCCCGCTTCGCCCCTGACATTATCCTCTTGAAAACAGGTAAAAAGCCCTTAAACGTTTACCAAATAGCCCTCGAAGCCAAAGATTATCAAATAAACGTGTCTGTGGTTCCTCGCTATATTGGTTGCTGCATTTTTAACCAAAACTAACTACCATCATGGGTACGCCCGGCGACGCCAACACCTATTACCAGAACGGGATCAAGGCCAGCATGCAGAAGATCGGCCTGGCCCAGGCGGACATCGATGCGTATTTCGCGGCCAACCCCGGAGTGGTCACACTAAGCGGAACGACCGAACAGATGAGACAGCAGATCATTACCCAAAAGTATATCGCCTGGTGCGGCAACGGGATCGAGGTCTTCGACGACTACCGGCGTACCGGTTACCCGGTGCTGGCCCTGCCGCTGAACCCACAGGGCGACGACCCAACGGTCATCCCCACCCGCTTACCCTATACCATCGGGGAGCTGAATACGAATCCCAATGCGCCCAATCCGAGGCCCCTGGTGAACGTAAAGCTCTGGTGGGCAAAATAAGTTTTAATTATTTTAAACGAGAAATGATATGAACCTTCATAAATCGACCATTTTTATTCTCGCGGCCGTCGCGCTGGGCGCCTGCAGCAAGCAACATGGCCTCGGCCCCAACTATTCGGACTACAACCCCGGCAAGACTCCGGTTATCGTTACGAACGCCGCCGACTATCGTCCCGACCCGACCGTTACGACCTCACTTAGCGGCGACAGCAGCATTACGATCACGCTCGGCCTGACCGGCAGCAGCGGCAGGAGCCTGAAAGAGATCACGGAGGTTGCCGCGTCGTCCAGCTATGCGGCGATCCAGACGGCTACGACGAAGTTCTACAATTCCGCGCCGATCGCCGCAACCAATAATGCGGTGACCTTCACCACTTCGATCGCCGAGTATTTCAAACACTACCCGGTGAGCACCGCTAATCCGAAGGCCACGGCCAATGTGGAATTGAGCAACCGGTTCTATTTCATGATCACGCTGGACGATGGGACCATCGTGTACCCGACACCCGTGCGGGTGTTGGTTTTACAGTAAGGTATTGTAATTGCGGAATGCTGCGGTCGGGCCCTGCAAGCGGTGGAGTGTGCCGATGTGCAACAGTGCTCGCAGGCTCGACGCGGCTTCGCCGCGGGTAAGGGCTTCCGCGCCGTAAATGGCGCAAAAAGGCTGGAGAAAGCCTTCTACCTCGTACGCATAGAAGTCGGCGCCGCCGTTGCGCCAGACCGAGATCAACCCGGCGATGGTATCCGCGTCGAGATCCTGCATATCGCAGGCCACGGGCAGCAGATCGCTGTCGGGATAGGATCTGTGAACGCTTAAGAGTCCTTTCAGCGGCCCTGCTCCTATGTCGGAGTCCACGACGTATTGACCCGGCGGCAGCCAGGTAGCGTACGCGGCGACCTGTTTTTTATTGATGGAATAAACGACGGGGAGTTGGTTCGTCGCCAGCTTTTCACCCATGCGCAGCACCCAGGGCTGGCCATCTGTTTGCAAAAGCCCTTTATCGCGGCCCATGCGGCGGCTTTCGCCGCCGCAGAGGACTACACCCATCAGCTTACTCATAGATGTGCTTGTGGATATCCCCCGTTACGGTGTGGCAATTGCAATTATTGCCCCATTCTTTTGTACCGTCGGCGTAGTGTTCGCATTTCCAGATCGGCGCCTCATGCTTGATCCGGTCGATAATATACTTGTTGGCGGCATAGGCTTCGCTGCGATGCGCCGATGCCGTGATCACCACCACCGCGGTATCGCCGGTATCGACCCGGCCCACCCGGTGCTGGGCAATGGCCGTATGCAGCGACCAGCGCTCCCTTGCCGTAGCCA
>Ga0105237_10006544_pt1 | contig 12888 bp, 14 predicted proteins | sample KBSC24metaG_FD_81520 | JGI IMG/M metagenome (GOLD analysis project Ga0105237, IMG submission 81520) | Corn rhizosphere microbial communities from Kellogg Biological Station, Michigan, USA - KBS C2-4 metaG | ecosystem: Host-associated > Plants > Roots > Rhizosphere > Soil | place: Michigan, USA...
ACAATCGCGTCAGGATGTCCTGAACGAGGTCGTCCACCGCGCCCTTCGCCGCAAACCGACGCGCGATTTGACGAATGCGACCACTGTGCTCACGTACCAGGTCCTCGAAGTCCAAAGATATATTGCTCGCTTGGCGGTCCATTCCAGGTATTAGTCTGCGCAACGGAGCGAAACTTACATAGCGGAAGCCATTTCCCTAATTCGGCCTCCGCGGGCCGGTGAATGCCCAACCGTTGATTTTGCACGGATGTCGGGCCGGCGAAATCGGGCGGCCATTTGAGGATGGCGAGATTCAATCGTCAATGTCCGCTTCGGGCTAGGCTGGCGAGCAGCTCGACGGTCCGCTCCTGGCCGAGAGCAGTCGATCCCGACAGACACGCAATCCATATCTGAAATCGTCGCTCTGCTCGATCTCCGCCGCCTCTCTCTCCGACCGGATCGCCCCAGAGGATCGAGACCCGGCCCCACGCTCGCAAGGATGGCCACGGGGGGCAACGACTGCGACCGACTCGGATGTGCCTGCGCGTAGATGCCAACTCCAGAATGGCCTCGCCGCGGATTCGATCAAACTCCTCACCTCGCCCAACCGCCCGATCTCGGGCGCGCAGCGCCGAACTCGGATCGACCCCCCGATTGCCTCGACCGAAGGATCACTCCCGAGCCTTCGTCAACACACCAACACCTGGCATGCTCAAGAATTCAGTCAGAACAACCGAAGCAGGCATTCAATGTAAGGTTGCTTTGAAATAGTCGATTCAGCGAAGATGCACTTGGCACTTCGACGGAATCCGGTGACCGACCGCTCGCGAGTCACTTAGATACTGAAGAGTCACGGGCGACCTCAGCCGGCGAGATTTCCTTCAATGGTACCTTCTGTGCGGCGAGTGCTTTCAGTCTCGCGATGAATTCAGGATCAGGTCGGGGAGGCTCTGGAAAATAGATTTTTCCCACATCGGCATCGGCGATTAAGCCGATGATCACGAAGGCGACGCCGCCGCCCACGGCGCCTCCAGCGAGTCTCTGTCCATGACTCAGACTGTTGGGTACAGTTGAGTCTACGGCGGCACCCGTGATTGTTGTTCCAGACGTGTTCATTGCAAACGCACTCACCTTTTGGGTCGAGGGGTCCTTTACGTAGCCAGCCGTCGAGCAATCGGTGTTACTGGCCGGCACCTCGACCGGTGCCGGGCTGTTGGATCCGTAGAAATAGATTCTGACGACCTGATTGGGGTCATCGGGCAAATAAAAGCCGCCGTCGTAGGTTCTGCCGTGGCCTTCGGTTGCGGGCTCGCCTCCAGCCAGCCGCAAACCACCAGGCGGTGCCCGGTAGAACGTGCCTTGGCCATCCGTCTTTTCGGATAGATAGGGGCCGCGCTCGAGTCGCAATGTCCACAGAATCTTCAGCAACCCGACCTTCTGAGAGAAAGAGAGCGGCTCGGTGAGATTCACACAGGTGAGTTGCGCTGGAGTTTGCAGACCGTCTGGCTTGATGGTCTGAGCGGCTTCACACAGGGGTACGGTGATGAGCGTGAGTCCGGACAGGAGCACGATTCTGAGCAACGTGGAGTCCATCGACATCTCGATTTGAGTAGTTATCCATGACAGTTTACCTCAACGAGGGTCGTGTTGCGGTGTATGCAAAATGCCCCGGTGTCGCGGGGAGAGACTGCTCGAGAGCAGATCGTAGAGTAGCTATTGTGCGCAGGGCTGCGATTAGTGTCTTTCCCATATCAGTCGCGTAGGGCGTACATGCTGGCCACTGTTGAATGCCGCGTACATACCTCACCCGCCCGCACCCAAATCAGACCGCTCTACGCCGCCGCCCTCTCCGACCGGATCGCCCCAGTGGATCGAGACTCGGGCACCAGTAAGTTAGAACAGCGACGACCGAGCAACGACTGCGACTGACTCAAACGCGCCCTGGACATCAATGCGCCGGCTCGCCGCGAATTGGGTCCCACCGAGCCTCACCTCGCCCAACCCTCCAACTCCGGGCGCGCAGCGCCGACCGTGGATCGCGATCTGGAGGCATCGGCCCCCCGAAGGGCCACTCACGGCCTGAGATGTCAGGCGGCCCAGCCGACAACAAACATTCGGGGCAGCAAAAGCGGACGTTGGCCGGTGCAGTTGAATAGTCGGTGGTCACACACACAATGCTGCGGGAATGTCTGACTCACGAGTGCGCCGACCGCGTCTTGGGGTTCCGGAGCATAATCGTGTAGGTCGCACCTGTGACGGGCTCCGCATGGGAGCTCGCAGCCGAGAATCCAAGCCGCTGGTAGAAGGCCGGATTTCGCCTATCGAATGTCTCTAGATAACAATCGACGCCAGCGGCGTCGGCTTCCGCCAGGGTCCCCTCAATGAGGCGCTTGCCGATACCTTGACCCTGGGCCGATGGCGTCACGCCGACAATGGACAGATACCAGGCTGATTCAACGACCGCGGCCGCTGCACGAGGCCGCATGAAATCGATGATGCGCCGGTAGGCATCCAAACCAGTTGCACCGAGCGTCTCAGCGAGAAACTCAGCTTTTGCCATCGATTCATTCTGGTACATCGACGGTTCTGCGGGCAACAACCACACTGCGGCACCGACGGCCGGATCAGGCCACACGACGAGGCGACCCTTCCGAGCACCCTCGCTCATGGAGTAGTCGAAGTAACGGGCGAGTGCGTGACGTCGGAGCGATTCGTTTGCGGCAAACTCTCGAGAGATCGTCACGTAGAACGGATCGTATCGGAGTGAATCGACGAGTGCCGCCACGGTGGCAGGGGAGTTGGAGACAGTCACGGCTAAAGCATATTCGAACATCGACCGGTCGGAAACCCCGTAACCCAGGCTCAAGGACCGTTCCTGGCCCGACTGCGGACGCTGCCATCCCGTGCCATCCTGCCGCTGAGTCCCTCGCGAATTTCCATCGCGTTCAGACGCGGCCCATGCGCGGTCGATTGTGCCGCTCCTGCTCCGTCGCTCTCTCCGACCGGGTCGCCCCAGCGCATCGAGACTCAGGCACCAGTAAGTTAGAACAGCGACGACGAGCAACGACGGCGACTGACTCAGACGCGCCCTGGGCAGCAATGCGAACTCCGACGCAGGCTCGCCGCGGATTCGATCCTACCGATCCTCCCCTCGCCGAACCATCGGATCCGGGCGCGCCGCGCCGATCGCGGATCGCGATCTGGAGACATCGGCCCCGGATGAGCGCGCTCGACCCAAAGTTTCTCTGCGTCAGGTTGGGTGCACGACCGGATGACGTTTGTGCCACTGCGTTGCGGTCTCGTAGGCGTACGCGGTCCTGAACAGCGCTCCCTCTCCGAGCCGCCGGCCCGTAAACTGGATGCTGTATGGAAGACCGTCCGGCGAGAACCCGCAAGGAAGGCAGATCGCCGGTATGCCCGCAAGATCCATCGGCATCGTGAACTCAGCCGACCTCGGTGCGGCAGCCGACCACGCCGCATGATAGGCAGGCAATGCTCCGACTTGTATGGAGTGCGTGATCGGCCACGCCGGATCGCCCCCCGCAGGACCTGCCATTGCGTCAACCGAATCGAGCAACGCGTCCAACTCTTTCGTGAGGATCTTTCGTGCGCGGTGCGCGGTTTCGAGTTGGTCGGCAGTCACCCGCAAGCCGACTTCAAGGAACTCGCGAAGATAGGGTCCGTATTCATTCGAGCGCGCAGGAAAAGTTGCCGCATGCGCTTTCGCCATTTCATACGCACAGATTGGCTGCCAGATCTCTACGACGTGCGATACGTCCGGCATCTTGACCTCGACGATCTGCGCGCCACGGTCGCGTAGTACGCGGAGCGCCGCCTCGATGGCCGCGGCCTGCCCGGCGTCGATCCCCTTGAGCGCATAGTCGCGGTCGACGCCGATCCGCGTGCCGCGGACACCGTCCTGGAGCTGTTGGAACACTCGCTTCGTGGGGGCTGGTAGCGAGGTCGGGTCTTTTGCGTCGGGGCCGGCTATTGCGTCGAACATCAGTGCCGCGTCGCCGACACGCCGCGCCATCGGCCCGACGTGGTCGAGTGATTCGGCCATCGCCAACACGCCGTAGCGGCTCACCCGTCCGTAAGTCGGTTTCACTCCGACGACGCCGTTCGCCGATGCGGGGTTACGAATTGAACCGCCTGTATCCGTGCCGATCGCCGCAAAGCACAGACCGGCGGCAAGGGCGACCCCCGAACCACTGGACGACATGCCGGGCCACCGGTCGGGGTTCCACGGGTTCAGCGGCACGTCGAACGCCGGACTGTAACCGGCTGCGGCGCCCTCGGAGAGATTCAGTTTTCCGAGCACGATAGCGCCTGCGTTACGCAGCTTCGACACGACCGTTGCGTCAAAACTCGGGACGAAATCCTTGCGCACGGCGGTTCCGCCCATTGTGCGCACGCCCTTTGTGTAGCAGAGATCCTTAACGCCGATTGCAACGCCGTGCAGCGGCCCGCGGTACTTTCCCGCACGAATCTCGCGCTCGGCTGTGCGCGCATCAGCCAGTGCCTGCTCAGGTGTCAGAGTCGCGTAACTCTTCAGATAACCGTCAACGTGCGCTATCCGGTCCAACAAGTGGCGCGTGACGTCCACCGGGGACAGCGCTCGCGATTCGAGCCGCGGTGCGAGTTCCTCGAGACTCAGGAAATGCAATGAGTCTCGCCCTACGCTTGGGGAAGGGGCGGAGTCCTGTGCAGCGAGTCCAGAGGACTGTGCGAGCGTTACTACCGCTCCCGCGCGGAGCAACGCGAGTGCTTCGCGTCGCGACAGCCGTTCCCGAGTACGGGAGGGACCACTCTTATCCTTTTCCAAACGGTTGCCCCTTGCGGTTTCGCTGATCTGCCGTTCTTTTTCTGGCGGCTTCCCAGGAGTCTACTCGATCGGGTGAGTGTCCGCTCCTGGCCCGAGAGCAGTCGATCTCGACAGACACGCAATCCACTCAGGTATCTGAACCAGCCTCCTCGACCTCCGCCGCCGCTCTCGTCCGACCCGATCGCCCCAGAGGATCGAGGCGCTGGCACACGAACGAGAAAACAGTAACCGTCTGGCGGTGAGATCAACCAACTCAATCGCGCGCCTTGCGCAAGATGCGAAAATCCGCCTCCTCGCTGGCAGACTCGATCCGCCGATCCCCACCATCGCCATGCCCGCCGTCGTGTCCGCTGTCATGGTGGGAACCACCCTCGCCAATATCCAGACCCGAGGCATCTCCGTACGGCCCGCCTGCCCCGCTGTCACTGGACCGTCTGCGTCTCATGCCGGCAGACAACAATGCGGTCCCGACGATCAGCATGGATAGTGCAACGGATCCGAGCAAAACCGTATGCCCCAACATAGGGACCAACAAGAATAAACAACTCCCCGCAAGAAACAGCGTTAAACCAACTGCTCGAAGCCATATCATCGTTTTGCCCGCCGTAGTCCGACCATTTTCGCCCGTGACTCCTACCCGCCTCCGCTCCCCTCCGACCGGATCGCCCCCAGAAGATCGGGACTCAGGAACTGGTGCAGCGATGAACGGCGGCGACAAACGCGGCCCCAAGACAACCCGATCTGTATTCGACTGTATGGACTCGGGCGTCATCGATCGAATGGGGCCGGATTGCCAGCTCGATGCTATGTGCGGGCGCGGCCAATTTTAAATCCTGCGCCGCCCGACATTTCCCCGGATCAGATGTCTGTCATCACTCATTTCCGGTGAGCACCCGCAAGTCCGCATGTTCGATGACTCGTTCCATTCGCCAGGTGCTCGGACCGTGCGCAATCACCTCCACCCTGACCTGCGTCCGTGAGTCGTCCCGCCACGAAACCGACACTTCGAGAGACACCGGCTCGCGGTCCATCTCGATGACTCGAAGCGATGGCGGCGCACCCACGTGTCGAATCAACGCATCCGAGTCGAGAGAGCGACCGTTCCAGTTCTTGAACCACCATCTTATATGCAGCCGCTCGCTTCATACCTAACTCCTTTTCGACCGGATCGCCCACAGGATCGAGACTCGGGCACACGCCCGTGAGCACGGCGAGTGACGCCATCCATGCCAACTTAACCAACTCTTCCCGCGGACCAATCCTCCCCTCGCCGAACCATCTCGTCTTGGGCGCACAACGCCGCATACGGATTGAAGTCTCTTCCACCCCGGCCCAACCGCTTCTCGACCCTCAGTCGACAGCCTGCTATGCCCGCGCATCCTCTACGCTCACAGCCCTACAGACCAGAGGGAATCGCTGCAGTTCGGCTTCCGCAGTGATCGCCCCGGCAACTCTTTTTGCGTCCGCCAGTGAGGCCATCGGCAGAAGCGCGCCACCGCGTTTATGAATTGACAGCATGGTCTGAACGGAATCGTTGTGACTCATGCCTAGATGAGTCGACAACGCTGAAACGACAAACTCCATGGGTGTGCCGTTGTCGTTGAGAACCTCGAGGCCATATTGGAATTCAGATGGAACAAACTCAGACAAGTCCAGCAATGACGTTTGAGGTGGGAGAACGACAGGCGCTGCGGGCGTGACAACGCCAAAGATACTCCGGGCCGCCCATCGGCCGGCCGATCCCATGCCCAACCCACTGGCCGGAACGGTTCCCTTCAATGCCACGTAGGCAAATACGGGCAGCACCCAGAGGGATGCCATGATTTCGAACGCCTGTAAAGGATCCGGCCATTGTGGGTGCCGGAAGAAACGATACATTGCCACGCCGTACGCGGGCACGGCGCACATCACGATGATCCCCGCGAGCGCTCTCGCCCACCACCGGATGGGTTGGGGGGCAGTCGTTTGAGACGTTGGGCTGTTCCGTGCCATCTTGGATCTCATTACAGCATGCCACATCACTCAACTGTTCATATGGGCAGTGTAATATCGGATTGTGCCGAGAGGTTGGTGTGCGTGCCACGACCGCCTTCCGGACCGACGGTTCCCGCTGTCGGCACGAACCCCCTGACAAGGGCGACTTACCGCAATCGGTGCTGTTTGTGCTCGCGAGACTTCTCCTTTGCCTTTGCCAGTGCAGTGAGACGATCCGCGCGACGCAGGAGCCATTTCGGGTCGTCAGCATTGTCCGGATGGATGGCTTGCGCCCTCAAATGATCTGCCCACGCGAAGAGCTCAGCAGCCGTGTGAACCTGCATTCCGTTCAACCCGCTGATTCGGCCTTGCGAGACTTTTGCCATAACATCCGACGTTGGATTTTATTGACGCTACCGGTGTCATGGGACTTTACCACCCGCACCGGTCTGACGCTTCGAATGGCCTCTTGCCCCCCATCGCAAGGACTCCCGTCCTGGGGCCCTCGCCCAACTTTCCACTCCGAGGCGCGCAGCGCCGGATTAACTGCTGCTCCGACGGACCCATCCTGACCGATCCGCGACGTTCACGGATGGGCGCTTTCGGGCAGGCCCGTTGTCAGCTAATGTTGTAGCCCGCGCGCATCCTCTCTTGGCATCAGAGCATCAGTAGATCCGACGGCCGCAATGGCGACGCTCATTAAAAAGCCCAACTGGAGTGACCTAGTCAAGGGACTGAAGCGCCGTGTGGCGGCTGGAGATATCGCCGCGATGAGGGATCTGGGGCTCACCCTTGTTGGTTTACAGAGACCAAGGCGATTTGCGACGCGCTCACCGATGGTTGCTGCGCGCCATGAAAATGGGAGATGGTGATGCGGCGGTGACGGCGGGATATGGCTACCTCTACGGGATCGGGGTACGCCGTGACGTACGTTCTGCACGTCGCGCGTTTCGTCATGCCTTAGGGGCCGAGGACATTTCGCCATATGGCCGTGAAGAAGCCTTGTACAACTTGGCCCTCGTGAACGTCGATACCGGCCAGCGGAGACGCGCGATTTCGCTCCTGGAACAGGCCAACAAAGACCATGATTATCCGGAGCCAGCCTCACTATTGGCGCAAATTCGAGCCAACACCGAGTTGAGGCCGTGCCGCTGCAGGCGCCATCTGAACAAACACCTTCGAGGCCAGGCAAAATGTCCGCAACACCCGGCCAATGGCCGTTCTGTCGCACGCCGTACGCCTGGGTGAACTTTCTCTGTAGGCCTATTACGGACGCTTGATTCCTCCAGAGCCCCCCCTGCTCCTCCGCCGCCGCTCCCTCCGACCGGATCGCCCCAGCGGATCGAGATTCGGACACCTGCACGTTAGACTCGAGCGGCAAATGCAGACGGCTCGCACATACTCCAGTTCGCGAGCGACCAGTGAGGACCTCTCAAGCCGGGCCACCTCGCCAGTACTCCTGAGCTTCAAGGGGATCCGACTAAATCGAATTCAGCGATCTCCAAAAGCCCCGCGAGGCCCAAACCGGAATGTTGCATCGCATCCCAACTCACGATCGAGTGCGACCTCGGAGCCCAATCCTCGACCTTCGACAGAACGGCCAACCTTTGATACAACTCATCGCCCCAAATGCTGTGTCCCGCATTGCACGCAAGATTCTCGAAAAAGACGCACAGGGAGTTCCACATGCCCCGAGTAAGGTTACCTCCAATCTGGTTGCCGCTGTTGATTGGGGGGAGTATTCGAGCCCGTCCGCAAACCCCCAACTCTGATCCCATCCTGCTCTGAATAGGCATACAACTCGGCTTGGCCATTTGAGACCGCCTGAATGCAAACGGCAACAAGCCACAGGAGAATAGCGCCATGAATGTCAATCGTAGACACATCGATACCCAGCCCCATGATGCAAAGACCATCGATTTTCACCACATCACTGTGATCGACGTGCTGCGCAAACTACGTCGGCTCTCGATTGGATCCTGGGCCTCGCTTATCGCAGCCGTTGCGACGCTCACCACTGTGAGCTTTTCTCTCGGCGTTGGTCGCAGCCATATCGCGAACTCGGCAAACGAAAGATCACATACAAGCCCCGAGGCGATCGACGCTGCAAAATATGGCGGGCTAACTGCTGTCGCCCCGGGGTTTAGCAATGACGACTTCAGCAAGCTCTTCGCCAGCGCGCGATCGACAGTGACCGTAGTTATTCCCTGGTTCATCGACCCGCTGACCGCGAGAGAGGCTCTTAGCACGATACTAAATACGCCCGGTGCTGAAGTTATGGTATATCTGCTAGATCCAGAATCGCCGTACCTGATTGAGCGAGGGAGAGTCGCGAAGCCCAACACTCCTGGCTACGGCCCAAGCGAGACTAGGCGATCGATGTTGGTTCTTGCTGATTCTTTCGCGCGAGCGCGGGCATCCGCAAAACTTCTGCTATACAGTTCAATTCCGTCTGCGCTAATCGTCCAGGCGGACAACAAAGGGATAATTGGATTCCACTTCCACACAGGCGTTGCTTTAAGTAACCCAATCTTATCCTTTGACATTGAACAGAATGGGCAACGGACAACCTTGGGAAAAGCAGTCGATGGCGAGTTTCGCATTCTGAAAACGATGGCAAAGGAAGTCGATGTCGCCAGCGTAACGGGAGATGACTCAGGACATGTATTTTACAAGATGAAATAAACCTGCCAGTGGCAACATACACGCACAGTCTCCTCTCAGGTCCGCGTCACTTTCTATAAGTACTGCCGCGTTCTGAATTTCGAAGTCGATGGATGGGCATACAGCCCCTTCACTTCCGCATGCTTGGTATCAAACGTCCACCTTTAGATCCTCCAAAAACTCCGACGCCGGCTCGACCCCGCGGACCATCAGGAAAATTCGCGCCCGGGTGCACGACACCCACAACCATTGCCGACTCCGTGTCCTACATCTCATTCAGATCCGCATCCTCGCCGACCGTCTCGATACGAGGCGCGCAGCGCCGACCGCGGATCAATGTCGATTCCCGGCGAGACCGTGCCCCTTTCAGGTCATGCTTGCAACAAGGTACCCTTAGTCGCCTGCCGTGCCAGGATACTCACCAACTTTTCTACCTGCGGAGCCCACTCCGCGTTCTGATGCCTCGGATAGCAATTGGGGAAATTGGGCGGCGCACGCCATCCGAACTCCTTCTGCATCTCTGACAACAGCGTCGTTCGCAACTCAAACTCAGCCTCGCTTCGACCCAAAGAACCAAAATTGATAATCAAGTCACCTTCTGATGTAACAGTAAAAATGACCCGCTCGGTGACATGGGGAAGACTCACATTGAGCGTCGCGTTCTGACCCGTTCCCCACGAAATGCCAAAGCCAGATTTCGGAAGGTCGCGATACAACGTACCGACGGCCACCTGCCCGGCCTCATTGTCCAGCCGTGCGGCCAACTCGGCAAAGAACGTGGCCTCGTCCCATCGCTTTCGCGCGGTGGATCGCGCGACTGCCGACGCTTGCTTCAGGACACGCACCTGCTCTGTGTATCCCCAGAGACTCGGAGCAACCACTCGAATCCCCTCCATTTCATACAGTTTCGCCTCAATCAGAAGGACCTCCACCTGCGAAAACTCCAAGTTGAGGAATTCGACGAGCGTTTTTAACTCCGGTGGCGCTGTTTCCAGAAACAACACGATGCGCACCTGATGCTTCTGGAGTTTCTCGACCGCTTCCGCGAACAGTTCCGCAGACGTATGATTGCCGCCCAATCGAAGTTGCTTGACTAGGTCCTCCAAGGATTGCCCCGCCTTGCGGGCAGTCGCCGCGGCGGCGGGCTGCAGCTCTTCCGCCGTCCAGAAGCGCGGGGCGTTGGCCACGTAATCGAGGACTTGACCAATGATCTCACGACGAGAGCGGGTATCATCATGGCGCTTACATTCGACAAAAGTTAAGACGGCATCTTGATCCATAAATAAGAAGTCGATACTCCATCGCGCAGCCCCTGTCGTCGGATCCGGTACACCCATCTCTCGTTTGATCAAAATCCAGCGCCGCGGATTTTCCGGATCGATCTGCTCCCCCGCCAGAAGCTCCGGTGATCGCTCAAGCAGTGATTGGAGTTCCTCATCTTCATTTTGGCACCGTATCTGCTTCAGCGGTGTCGCCACGCTTACGCCCGCACCTTCCTCGCCTCTGTGCTGAGCACGGCAATGTCCCCGAACGCCACCGTAGATCCCGCCTCTCCAACTCGCTTACCCGCGCCACACGGATCAACTCCCTCCGCGAGTACCCGCTCGCCCGCCGGCTGCGCCGGGGCCTCTTCTAGGAGCGCCAGCTCGAACGCCTCTCGATCCCTGCCCCCGCCTCTAACCTCGAGACACGGATCCACACCCGATCCCCTCGCCGAGCTCTGGCGCCGACTCGCGATCGCCACCACTGAGGAGTTGCGTCCCCTCGTGGCCAACACCCCAACCCTTCCTGGAACCGGAGAACGCCCGCATGTTTGGATCCATCCGATCCGTCACCACCGCCGCGCTCGCCGGTCTCGAACACATCGCCCGCCAGTCGACCGGCACGCCTTTCAGTCTGCGGAATTTCGCGCGGTCGAACACTCCCGCAATTCCCGCCTGGACTATGCCGGGCGCAGTCCTCTTTATGCCCTATGCCGCGGGGCAGATCGCGAGCCTCCGAGGCCTGATTGCGACCTGGCTGAGACTGGCGGTCTTCGAGGCGATGAACGGACCGGAAGGCGATCAGCGGCTGTGGTTTGTGATCGACGAGTTGGATGCGCTGGGGGCGATTGATGGCCTCAAGGACGCGCTGGCGCGCGTGCGCAAGTTTGGGGGCCGCTGCGTGTTGGGCTTTCAGTCCATCGGACAGGTCAGTGCCCTGTATGGGCGGGGAGATGCACAAACGCTCATCGAAAACTGCGGCAATACGTTGATCCTCAGATGCTCGGCGAGCGAAGGCGGCGGCACCGCCCTCTTCGCATCCCAGTTGATCGGCCAACGCGAAGTGCTCCGGCGACATGTCAGTCGCACCGACGCCCGCGACGGCACGAGCATCCTCGCCCGCCGCCGGTGCTCCACGACCGAGAGTGACCAGGTGATTGTCGAACCCGCCGTACTCCCGGCGGAGATCGAACAACTCCCCGACCTCGCCGGCTACGCCAAGACTGCCTCGAGCGCCGCCTGGCATCATGTTCGTTTCCCGGCAGACTTGAACACGTGAGACGCTTCGAAGCAAGACACGTTGGTGCCCGGACAAACATCTGCGTCGAGGAGCAAAATATCTCAGCACCTCGACAAAATAAAACGACCCACATTGCTTGCGACCTGCTGGCCTGTAGAGCGATGATCGGCCGCGAACAAGGACGGTGATCTCAGAACTCCGTGAAGTCTCGGACATCGTCCCGCGGAGGATTGAAAATCAACATGATCATCAAGAATCGGCACGCGGTTGCGGCTCAATGTTCGGGTGTCCCGTCGATGAGGTGTCTCGGTGCGCGATCGGTGCTCCCGTCGATCCTGCTGCTCGTCTTGTCTGCTCTGAGTTCGCTTGCCTGGAGCGCGACACCTCATTCCTTTCCCAAATCCTGTGGCACTCCAGGTGGCGTCGCCTGCCCGCCACCTCCCCCCTCGGTCACGGGATGGACCTATACCATCGATTTCGGAATGAATTACGGCTGGCAGCCGCCGCCTTTCCATTCCGATCCCGAGGTCATTCAGTATCACCATACGTACTACACGGCCGTTGGACACCTCTGCGCCGATACCTACACGAATACCACCTCGCCCAGTACAGCATGGGGAGCCACCCCGGCATATCAATTCGGAATCCTGACTCGGGACAGCTACGTCATCCATTTCGCCGAGAATGGATATAACTATCCACCCAACGCCTGTAGCCAGAATTGGACGAATGATGGAAATGTTCTGAAATCACGCGATGTCTATTGCCCAAAGCCACAGACCCTCATCTATCAGGCCAATCCTCCTATTGGCCCTTATTGCGGATCGCCGGCACCGCCAACACCGCCGCAGCCCAACCTATTCAAGCAAATTGGCACTCCATGCCCCGGCGGATGCAGCTCTGGATCCACCGGTGATTCGGGCGCCGCCGATGCGGGGTCGGCT
>Ga0105237_10006548_pt1 | contig 12885 bp, 13 predicted proteins | sample KBSC24metaG_FD_81520 | JGI IMG/M metagenome (GOLD analysis project Ga0105237, IMG submission 81520) | Corn rhizosphere microbial communities from Kellogg Biological Station, Michigan, USA - KBS C2-4 metaG | ecosystem: Host-associated > Plants > Roots > Rhizosphere > Soil | place: Michigan, USA...
AGATAAGCAAGGCTGCAATAGAGAGTCTGTCTTCGCTGGTGGCAGCAACTACGGTGGTATTGATTGGCATAAAAACAATTTGTTTCTGACCTGTCGGCCGACGGCCCGGAAGGGCCGTCGTGGTTAGCAACATTTGCTGTCCGGCGAGCAGCAGTTCCTTTCATCCTTTGCGGGTTTCTCTCCATAGACCGTAATGCTTTCAATCCGACTGTCATCGGCCTTGTAGGCCACGACTTCTTCGGGGGTAAGGTACTGACTGAGAATGTCATCCGGTAGTATGATCTTCTTTTCCTTTTGTATCTGTATGTTGACAAACCCGGCCTCTTCGATGATGGACAGGTACTCATTCTTTTGTATGGCTCCGGATACGCAGCCGGCATAGAGCTCGGCCACTTCCCTCCATTTGTCCGGGAGTTGCCCTCTCAATACGATGTCGGAGATGGAGAAGTGGCCGCCGGGCTTCAGTACCCGGGATATTTCGCTGAATACTTTGTGTTTGTTAGGTACCAGGTTCAAAACACAATTGCTCACCACGACGTCCGCCTTGTTGCTGGTGAGGGGCATGTCCTCTATGTCACCTTGTCTAAACTCGACGTTGTTGTATCCTAATTGCTCAGCGTTAGCCCGGGCCTTTGTGACCATGGCCGGGGTGAAATCGATGCCGATGACCTTGCCTGTCTCTCCTGTCTCGGCCCGTGCGATAAAGCAATCGTTACCGGCGCCGGAACCCAGGTCCACGACGACATCCCCCTCTTTGATCTTTGCGAACTGAGTGGGCAGCCCGCAGCCAAGACCCAGGTCGGCATTGGGGTCATAGCCTTCCAGGTTACTGTAGTCATCACTCATGATATTGTAGACCTCCGTAGAGCAGCAGCCGGAACCACAACAGGAAGATTGATTGGTGGCCTTGTCCTGTAAGGCGATCTCGCTATATTTTTGGCGGACGATGTCCTTGATGTTTTCGTTCGGTGTCATGTTGAATAAGTTTATTATGATGCCGTCCAGAAGGATGGCGTGGTTGCCTGGTGTATAAAATCTTTGATCGTTACTTCTATCTCGTCCCTTACTTTGCGGGTATGTTCCAGCACTTCCTCCTGTGTTCCTTTAAAGCCGGAGGGATCTTTGAACGACCAGGCGATCCGCTTGACCCGGCCGGGGAATATGGGGCAACGTTCGGCGGCTTCCTTATCGCAGACGGTGATGACGGCGTCATACTGACTGCCTTTGTCGAATAGGTCCTGTACTGCCTGGGTGGGCTTGCCGGTGAGGTCGATCCCGATCTCCTTCATCACAGCCACGACATTGGGGTTTAGCTTACCTGGTTCCAGACCGGCGCTTTCGGTTTCGAAGGCAGTGCCGCCATGGAGTCGCAGAAAGGCCTCTGCCATCTGGCTGCGGGCAGAATTGTGGATACAGACGAAGAGTACTTTGTGTTTTTTGTCGGGCATGTTGGTTTATTTTTATATCGCTATATTACGATGAATGTGTTCAAAAAAAAAGGAATGGCTGGAAGCGGTGCATTTTAGCCGCAGCAGCCGTCACCACCTTTATAAGCGGCAAACAAGGCGCCGATGTCTTTCTGGAAGGAGGCCCACGTCTTTGGCTCGATGCAGTAGCAGATGCTGGTGCCTTCGATGGTACCCTGGATCAGACCGATGTTCTTTAGTTCCTTCAAATGTTGTGATATGGTTGGTTGCGCCAACCCTAATTCATCTACCAGATCACCACAGATACAAGCATTGGCCTTTATCAGGTGCTGGATGATCGCGATGCGGGCAGGGTGGGCGAGGGCCTTCATCATACCGGCCAGCTTGTTCTGTTTGTCTGTAAATATTTCTGATTTGGTTAAACCCATTTACTTTATTGTTTCATTGCAATATTACGATAAAATAACCATTTCCCCAATATTTTTTCCCAAACTCATGGACATGACCAAGATCATGCCGCCGACTGACCTTTATCCGTCATAATTGATCATTGTCACCTATCGGGATAATCTACTTCATTGGTAAGCACCATCTCCAGGAAATAACTTTACTGACACCTTAAATACCTCAGTTATGCAACACCATACTTTAAATACAGCCTTTGTAAGGCAGTTTCAGCAGGAATCCATTTTGTATTCCTGGCAGGGTAAGCAACACTATGGGAATGTCCGATTCCGTCAATTTGCCGGTAAGAAGAATGAAACAGCTTCGCTTGGAAGGCTATTGGCAAAGAAATTGGATTATTCCGCCACAGGGAATGATCTTATTCGGAAATTAAAGGAAGAGGATATCCCAGACACCCGGAAATTATTCGAATTCTCCCACAGACTCCTTGGGAACTTTGCTTCCTGTTTGCAGGATGAGCCTTGTACAAAAGCCTACTATGACAAACTGCTGGAAGTCTTAAAGCCATTTCTCGCATTGATCAAAATATACCAGGGAAATATGCAGCAGCCCCTGCAGCAGACCCTCACTTCGTTCCTTACCGAAGACGTGGAAGTGGAAGAAGCTATCATCCTATCCAGCGAGGACCTTGATGCTGTACGGGAGTTGATGATAAGGTTTCAGGATGAGATGTACAGGTATTACGAGGTTTTCAATTTATTTGTTCAACAGGAGTCGAGTGACAAATGCTACTTAAGAGTCGTTTCAAAAGTAGAACACTATTTGTTGAAGCTCATGACAATGATCGAAAAAGCAGCGCTCAATACCCAATTCCTGGTTTCCCGGATCGAAGGATGGAGCGCTCAAATGGTCAGGAGAGAGGCTGAGGAATTATACAATTGAATCAAATGACATTTTATGACGACGGCACTAACCTGGTTATTGATTTTGGCCACTTCCTGGGGCGCGCCGGCGCAGGACACCACAAAAAAACCGATAGTTCGCTGGAGGATACTGTTTTAAATTCCATGGTAATCCTCACCATTAGGGATACGGCCGCCAGCGGAGGGAGTTTATCCGGGGTTCATCAGGGAATAGAGCTTTATAAGACAAAGCTCTTCAACATCCTCTCGGACGACCAGATCCGTCTCCAGGTCCGTGATGATGACCAATATCCGTTGAAAGATATACGTATCCATTCGTACCCTATGTTACACAATAGGCGAGGTCGTCATTCATTCGTCAAGATCACCTTTAGCGCCTTCTCCCGGTCGGCATGTCCAAATACCTCATACGCCTGAATGATCTCGGATAATTTGAACCGGTGCGTGATCAGGGCCAGAGGTGACAGTTTCCCCGCAGCCACCGTCTTCAGCAGCATGGGAGTTGTCACGGTATCGACCAGCCTGGTGGTAATGGTTATATTTTGAGCCCAGAGGGTCTCCAGGTGGAGGGTCACGCTTTTACCATGTACGCCGATGTTGGCGATATGGCCGCCGGGAGCGATAATCAATTCACAAAGCTCGAAGGTCGCCGGGATCCCAACGGCCTCGATAGCACAGTCCACCCCTTTATTGCCGGTGAGCTCTTTTATCATTTCGACTACCGGCTCGCGGGAGCTGTTTATTGTTCGCGTCGCGCCAAATCGCCGGGCAACTTCCAGGCGATGGTCATCCAGATCGATCATGACTATTTCGCCGGGAGTGTAGAATTGAGCCGTCAACAGAGCTGCCAGACCCACAGGGCCTGCTCCTACGATCGCTATAGTGTCTCCGGGGCTGACCTTTCCATTTAACACCCCGCATTCAAATCCGGTGGGAAGGATATCGCTCAACATGACCAGCGCCTCCTCATCCATCCCCGAAGGGATCTTATAGAGACTGGTGTCGGCAAAGGGCGTCCGTACATATTCCGCCTGTGTCCCGTCGATGAGATGGCCAAGTATCCATCCTCCTCCGTTGCTGCAATGAGAATACATTCCCCTCTTACAATTATCGCATTTGCCGCAGGAGCTGATACAGGAGATCAGTACGTGATCGCCCGGTTTGATGTTACTGACGGCGCTACCTGCTTCTTCGACGATGCCGACGCCTTCATGTCCCAGTATGCGACCGGGAGTGACCTCGGGAACGTCCCCCTTGAGGATGTGCAGGTCCGTTCCGCAAATGGTGGTCTTGAGCATCTTAATAATGGCATCTGTCGGGCTTTGCAGCGTTGGTTTTGGCATCTCCTGCCACGATTTCTGCCCCGGACCTTTGAAGACTAATGCTTTCATGATAATTGATTTTTTAACTAAGAGTGAATGGTTTTCTTTCTGTAATCGGTGTGGATATGGAGAATAGCATATAACGGGCACCACGCGATGAGTCCCGTCAGTTCGAAATCAGTCACGACAACCCAGGATAACGCATTCCATATCCCCGGTAAGTTGCCATCTAGGGAGATATCCATCAATACAATGGCCGCGACCATGCGGAAAACCCTGTCTGCTACGCCCATATTTTTTTTCATACCTTATTGTATTACGATATAAAGATAAGAGCCCCAATATTGCTGCCGCATGACCTGTGTTAGTCCTCTTATTGACGGAGATCACCCATACCTCCTACCTAAAGATCATGCGACCTCTTGATCATCATCATGAACCCGGCATTTGCACCGGACTACTTTTACGTCACCAAACACAAACGATCTTATCAACTCAAAGCTTTTAATTATGAAGATTACACCTGCCAACGCCAAAATGCTTTTCGCAACGGCCTTGCTATCGGCCCTGTTGCTGTTGCGTGCTTTGGCATCACCGGCACAAGCCAACTATACGGGCTCCAACATGAACCTGGTCGTCAGCGGCACTTCCACCCTGCACAATTGGGATATGAAATCCGCTAATGGTGAATGCAAGGCTACCTTCACGATCAACGGTACAAATATCACCGCCCTGACAGCGATGTCCTTTTCCACGGCAGCCGTGGCCTTGAAAAGCGAGCATACCTCGATGGACAACAATGCGTACAAGGCGCTGAAAACACAACAAAACCCCGCCATTTCCTATGTCATGACATCAGCGACCGTAGCACCCGGGCAGGGAGGGGCGTACACAGTGACATGTCAGGGCAAGCTTACTATCGCCGGGACCACCCGCGACGAGTTGCTGATCGCTACCGTAAAGGCCAATGCCGACAATACCCTGGCCGTCACCGGAAACCGGAACATCAGCATGAAGGATTTCAATATGCAGCCACCCACCTTTATGATGGGCGCCATCAAGACGGGCGATGAAATTACCCTGACGTTCAACCTTACTCTCAAAAGATCATAAACACCTAACAACCATTATTAAAATTTTTAAAACAAATTGTATGAAACAGTATTTTCCAAAACAAATTGCATTTTATCTCCTGGTAGCGACACTGATCCTGTCAGGAAGCGTATCAGCCCAGACATTACAAGGAAAGATCCCATACCTGCGGGCTTATGACAAAACAGGTATCAATATATTCGAGACGTCCAAGACCGATACCGCTACCTTCGTCGCTCCGACCCTCAGATTAGGCGCCGGGTTCACCCAGGAATTCCAAAGCCTCAAGGACCAGAACAGTCTGGGATCCGGAAAAGGCAATGGCCTCTATGGTATCTCTCCCGGATTCAATACCGCCATGGCCAACCTGTATACGGATGTATTATTGGCAGATGGTATCCACCTGAATGTTACCGTATATCTTTCTACCCGTCACCACAACGAGGCATGGGTCAAAGGGGGATACCTGCAATTCGACAAACTGCCGTTCAAGGGTCAGTTCTGGGCTGATCTGATGAAATATACGACCATCAAGATCGGGCATTATGAAGTAAACTACGGAGATGCACACTATCGTCGTACAGATGCCGGCCAGGCCATGTACAATCCTTTCATAGAAAGTTATATCGTGGATGGCTTTGGCACCGAGATAGGGGGCGAAGTTTACTATCAACGCAGCGGCTTCATCGGTATGGTCGGTCTGACCAACGGTATGGTAAAAGGCAGTATCGACTCCACCACCACTACCGCGCAGAATGGCAATATCCGTAAGAATCCCGCCATCTATGGCAAGATCGGTTTTGACAAACAGGTCAGCGAAGTCGTTCGCCTGCGTCTCACCGGCAGCTATTATCACATCGCCAGCTCACCTTCCAATGACCTGTACAATGGTGACCGTGCCGGATCCAACTATTGGATGGTAATGGAAAAACCATATGTAGTACCTGCCAGCGGCACGAGCGCTTATGAGGGAGATGGTTTTTCCGGCAGGCTGAATCCCGGCTTTGCCTACAAAGTGGATGCCGTTATGATCAATGGTTTTGCCAAACTGTCCGGCTTTGAATTCTTCGGTACGCTGGAACATGCGCAAGGCCGCAGCAGTACAGAAGTGTCCAACCGTCAGTTCACACAATATGCAGTAGACGGTATCTATAGATTTGGCAAATCCGAGAACCTGTTTGTCGGAGTACGGTACAACAATGTACTGGCAGAGATGAAGGGTATCAGCGCTCCTGTTACCATCGATCGCGTGGCATTGGCAGGAGGATGGTTCCTCACAAAGAATATCCTGTTGAAAGGCGAATATGTCACCCAGAATTATCGTGACTTCCCCGTCGCCGACTATCGCAGTGGTGGAAAATTCAATGGATACGTGATCGCTGCAACTGTTGGTTTCTAATAACGAGCCCTATAAAATGCCCAACAATGCTACCCGTCAAATCCATATCTCTTGTTGGTCTGTGTGTCCTGCTTGGGGCATACAGACCAACCCCCTCCGGGGGGACTTCCCATCCGGAAAGGATCAAATGGGTAGTGGAAAAGACAAGCACCATGAGCATTGCAGGAAGCACCAATATCAACAAATTCTGCTGCCAGGTGACGGAATATACAGGACCCGATACCCTGATGATGGTGAAAGAGGACGTAAAAGAGACTGGCATTTCTCTACATGGACTACTGCGTATCGATATCAAAGATTTCGACTGCCGTAACAGGATCATGACATCCGAGTTCAAGCATACATTGAAATACCAACAATATCCTCAGTTGATCATCAATTTCCTCAGCCTGGAAAGGCTGCCATCCGCCGGACCGGGCAACGGAGCAGTCAAGGGATGGGTAGAAGTGGGATTGGCCGGCGTTTGCAAGAAATTTGAGGTTTGTTATTCGTCGAATAGGCTAATCGGCGACAACCTCGAGCTCATTGGTGTCCGGGTCTTTGGCTTCTCCGATTTTGGTCTGAAAGCGCCCCGGAAGATGGGCGGGCTCGTAAGAGTCAATGACCAGCTGGATGTCCAATTCAGACTCCACCTCCACCAGATAAATTAATCATTAACAATAACAATATGTCAAAAGACAAATATATTTCTGCTGCTGAGGCCGTCCGCCAGGTGCGTACAGGGGACAGGGTCTTTATACATGGCAGCGCGGCCACGCCCGTCTGTCTCGTAAAGGCTCTTCAGGACAGACACAAGGAGATCCATCATGTAGAGCTTGTCAGTATCACTACCCTGGGAGACCTCGATTTCGACAACCCCCTTTACAGGGACAGCTTTTTTTATAATTCCCTTTTCGTATCGGCCTGCACGCGCAATGTCGTCAACAGCCTGGAAGGGGACTATGTACCCATATTCCTGAGCCAGATACCACAGCTGTTCCAGCGGAATATCCTGCCCATCGATGTAGCGTTGATACAGGTGTCACCACCCGACGACCATGGTTATTGTTCTCTGGGGACTTCCGTGGATATCGCCCGCGCCGCCGTAGATGTGGCCAGGCATGTGATCGCACAGGTGAATCCCCGTATGCCGCGTACGCATGGGGATGGGTTCCTCCATATACGGGACATCGACGCCCTTGTATGGCATGAGGCCGAGCTGCCGGAGACCGATTATTCGGGGAAGTCAAATATTATCGTGGAAAGGATAGGGGAACATATTGCCTCCATGATCGAGAACGGGGCAACGTTACAATTAGGCATCGGGAATATTCCCGACCAGGTGCTGAAGAATCTCAAGGGGCATAAAGACCTTGGTCTTCATACGGAAATGATGTCCGACGGAGTGATCCCGCTGATCGAGAGCGGCGTGATCAACAACCGGCGAAAAAGACTCAACCAGGGACACACCGTCACGAGTTTTATCAATGGTACACGGAAGCTTTTTGACTTCGTGGATGACAATCCCGAGATACGGGTGATGGACATCGGCTATGTGAATGATACGAGTGTCATCCGGCAAAACCCCAAGGCCACCGCCATCAACAGCGCCATCGAGATCGATCTCACCGGCCAGGTATGTGCGGATTCAATGGGAACCTATCAGTACTCCGGGATTGGGGGACAGATGGATTTCATCCGCGGCGCGTCCCTTTCCGACAATGGGCTGCCGATCATTGCATTGCCATCTGTGACCTCCACGGGATTATCCCGGATCGTACCCTTTTTAAAGGAAGGGGCAGGTGTAGTGACAACCCGGGGGCATGTGCATTGGGTGGTGACGGAATACGGGAAGGTGGACCTGTTCGGTAAGAATATGAAACAGCGGGCCCATGCGTTGATACAAATTGCGCACCCGGCGCATCGGGAATGGCTGGAAAAGGTATTTTATCAAAGATATAACAGCAAGCAAGTTGCATTAAATCATTAACCATGTTACCAAAGACGATGAAGGCGGCAGTGATCCATGCATTTGGACAGCCGCTCCAAATAGAGGAGCTTCCTGTCAGGGAGCCGCAGACACACCAGATACTCGTAAAGGTTATTGCCAGCGGCGTCTGTCATACAGACCTGCATGCTGCCAGCGGCGACTGGCCGGTGAAGCCGAAGTTACCGTTGGTGCCGGGTCATGAGGCTATCGGGTATGTAGCGGCCGTGGGGCCGGAAGTAACCAATGTAAAGGAGGGGGATGTCGTAGGTGTGCCCTGGCTGTACAGCGCCTGTGGTTGCTGTGAATACTGTATGACGGGCTGGGAGACGCTCTGCGAACAGCAGCAGAATGGAGGTTACAGCGTGGACGGCGGATATGCCGAGTATGTCATCGCGGATGCGCGTTATGTCGGCAGGTTCCCTTTTGGGATCAATTTTATCGAGATGGCGCCGATCATCTGTGCCGGGGTTACCGTTTACAAGGGATTGAAGGAGACGGAGGCCAAACCCGGCCAGTGGGTGGCTATCTCCGGTATCGGCGGACTGGGACATCTGGCTGTCCAGTATGCAAAAGCCATGGGTTTGCGGGTGGCTGCCATCGATATCGATGATGAAAAGCTGCAGCTGGCCCGGGAACTGGGAGCGAGCCTGACCGTAAATGCGATGCAGCAGGATCCCGGGGCTTACCTGAAAAAGGAGACAGGAGGGATGCATGGAGTCCTTGTCACTGCCGTGTCGCCCACTGCTTTCAGGCAGGGGCTGTCAGCGCTGCGGAGAAAGGGGACGTTGTCATTAAATGGGCTACCCCCCGGAAGCTTTGACCTGCCCATTTTCGAGACCGTGCTGAACCGATGGACTGTTCGGGGTTCTATTGTGGGGACCCGGCAGGACCTGCAGGAGGCTATCGACTTTGCCGTACAGGGGAAAGTAAAGGCGACGGTGCACGTGTCTCACCTGGAGGCCATCAATGGGGTCTTCGATGAGATGAAAAGAGGAGATATCCAGGGGCGGATGGTGTTGAAGATTGCAGAACCCTGATAATTTATATGACGAAGATCATAAGCCCGGTGGATAAAGTTCAGGTAATCGTTCACCATTTAAAATATCTTTGATATGGGAGCATATACAATAATGTCGAATATAGCCAGGCAACGTCTTATAAAAGAGGTGCAGGATGAGTTTACAAGGACTTACCCTTTTTTGAAAATAGATTTCTCAAAGGGTAAGGACCTGGGGCGGCTGAGCCGTTCCGGGACCCTTTCGGATACGCCATCGCCTGTGTCAGACGAGGATGAAGTAGTGCGTGACGTCGCGCAAAAGCTGCTCTGGCAGGAGTTGGGCTTATGTGACGAGATGAAGATCAATGAAGTGGAAGTACTGCTGCAATATCAGTTCGGCTTGCCTGCCCAGGTGCTCCGAAAGAGCGGCAAACTATGGCTGGAGACGAGTATGACACAACACTGGACACTCCGGCAGCAGAATGAACATGGGTATGAGATAAACTTGGGCTTCCGTTGAGCCCTTTCTTATAAAGTCTTGGTAACGGCTCCCTTAATATAGCAGGTTGTTCAGGCGGCTAAGGTCGGTGATGCGGATCTTGCCGTCTTTTATTTCTATCAACTTTTCGGATTTGAAGTCGCTGAGCGTGCGTATGAGCGACTCGGTGGCGGTGCCTACGTATTGTGCGATGTCTTCCCGGGAAATGTCCAATATTGGGGTGGTCTTTACGCCGCCATTCTCTCCTTTACTGAATTTGTTATGGATATCTACCAATGCCCTGGCTACTCTTTTGCGGAGCGAACCATAGGCCAGGCTGAGCAGCCTTTCTTCCTTGTCCTGGACATTCTGGGCGATCAGGCGGATGAATTTGGTGGCGATGGTCAGGTCATTGTATACACCATCGAGGAATTCTTCCCTTGGTATCATCACTACTTCGGCATCTTCCAGGACGATGGCCGTATCTTCGTAGTTCTTGCTTTCCAGCAAGGGCAGATACCCGATGAAGTCGCCGCCGGCGTAAAAGTTCGTGATATATTCCTTGCCGTCCTCGTTGATCCGGAATGCTTTTATCTTTCCTTTTTTCAGATAGTACAGGGCTTTGGGGCGCCGGCTCTCTTGGTATAAGGTGGCTTTTTTAGGGAGGTCCTCCGCTTCGTACGTCTCCAATTGCATGTGCAGAAGGCCGGAGCTGTTGAGGTCCTTTATCAATTCGCTGACACCTTTTTCATCTGCTGCATATTTGGTCTGCAGGACATCGTATTTACGGAGCCTCACTTCGATGGCGTTGAGCAGCTCGATATCGTCGAAGGGTTTGGTAATATAGTCATCGGCGCCCATTTCCATGCCTTTCCGGAAATCGCCTCGTTCTGTCTTGGCGGTGAGGAAGATAAAAGGGATGTTCTCCGTTGCCGGGTTCTTGCGGAGCAAGTGGAGCACGCCGTATCCGTCGAGCTCGGGCATCATGATATCGCAAATGACGAGATCGGGGATTTTTTTAATAGCGGTTTCTACTCCTCTTTTGCCATTTTCAGCGGTAAAAGTCTCATAGCCGGCCAGGGACAATATTTCAGCTATGTTCTCCCGGATATCATCGTGGTCGTCGATAACAAGCAGTTTACGCATGAATGCCTGATTTTGGGTGGTAAGATACTAAAAAGATAAATGGTTGCGTAATATTAACCATTATCTGTCATGAGCATTTCTGATCAGGATCAGGCATCCGGGTGATAAGCGTCATGTCAGGGCATAAAGGGGCAGGCTACCTTGCCCTCCAATATGGCAACGACCACTGAAAAAAGGGTCACCTGTGATCATTGCGGCGACCCCTGTACCGTCCATCCCGTAAAATGGGGCGAAAAGACATTTTGTTGCGAAGGGTGCAGGACAGTTTTCCAGCTCCTGGATCGCAGCGGGCTTTGTGATTACTACCGGCTCAACGAGAAGCCTGGCCTGTCGCATGCAAATCCATCCCGCCGCGAAAAATTTGCTTTCCTGGACGATGTAAAGCTGGCTGCTCCTTTTATCCATTTCCAGAATGAGCAGGAAACGCATGCCCGCTGGTATCTGCCGCAGATGCACTGCAGCTCCTGTCTGTATTTGCTGGAGAGCCTTCACCGACTGCATCCGGGTGTGGTCGCCTCACGGGTGGATTTTGCCGCCAAAGAGGTGACAGTTCTATTCGACCATCACCGTATAAGTATCCGGGAGGTGGCGGAATTGCTGGCGGCGGCCGGTTATGAGCCTTACGTCAGTCTCCGCGATCTGGGTGGGACGAAGCCGGAGAGTTCCCGGAGCAATATCTATCGGCTGGGTGTAGCGGGTTTTTGTTTTGCCAATATCATGCTGTTGAGCTTCCCCGAATATTTTGGACTGGGGGTATCAGAAGAGGGATTGAGAGGTATCTTTCGCGGGCTGAACGTGACGCTCAGCCTGCCGGTGTTTTTTTACAGTGCGCAGCCATTTTACCGCAATGCCTGGAGCGGTGTCCGGAGCGGATTTTTGAACATCGATGCGCCCATCGTACTGGCCATTCTCGTGACTTTTGCCCGTAGTGTGTATGAGGTCTTGTCGGGTTCCGGCTCCGGCTATTTTGACAGCATGACGGGCATCGTCTTTTTTATGCTGGCCGGCCGGATGCTACAGGACCGAACGCACCGGAGGCTGTCGTTTGAACGGGATTACAGGTCTTATTTTCCGATGGCCGTGTCAGTGTTAAAGGAAGGAAAGGAGGTCCCCGCTGCCTTGCCGGAGATACAATGCGGGGATACGCTGCTGATCCATCATGGAGAGCTGATCCCGGCCGATGGTATCCTTACGAGGGGACAGGCATTGATCGACTATAGCTTTGTCACGGGTGAGTCCCTGCCTGTGCCCAAAGAGATGGGGGAGCTGGTATATGCCGGCGGGAAGCAGACGGGAGCGGCCATCGAGGTCCTGGTAGTGAAGGAGGTGGCGCAAAGTTATCTTACGCAATTATGGAACAGACAGGAAGATAAGAGTGAAGAACATTCCATTATACACGTGTTGAGCAGGCAATTCACCTATATCGTGCTGGCGGTGGCTTTTTGCGCCGCCGTTTACTGGTGGGCCTATGACCCCACGCGTATAGCCAATGCCGTAACAGCCGTGCTGATCGTTGCCTGTCCCTGTGCGTTATTGCTGTCCAGCACCTTCACCAATGGGAACATACTTCGGATATTGGGCAATAACGGGCTGTACCTGCGTAACGCACGGGTCATCGAAACTATTTCTACTACTACACATATCGTGTTCGACAAGACGGGTACCCTGACGCTGTCCGGGGACCTTGTATTGGCGTATAAGGGCCGACAGTTGGAACCCGCCGAGCA
>Ga0105237_10006549_pt1 | contig 12884 bp, 9 predicted proteins | sample KBSC24metaG_FD_81520 | JGI IMG/M metagenome (GOLD analysis project Ga0105237, IMG submission 81520) | Corn rhizosphere microbial communities from Kellogg Biological Station, Michigan, USA - KBS C2-4 metaG | ecosystem: Host-associated > Plants > Roots > Rhizosphere > Soil | place: Michigan, USA...
GGCATGACGGAAGGCAGGGGTGGGGGAGCGGCTTCGGGCAATGTACGGTTCATGTCCGCCGGGGTGATGCAGGGGCGTGGGCGTTGGCGTTGGCGCGGCCGTGCCGGCCAGTCTAGGAACTCGCGCGCCATCGGCGCCTGTGGGGACTACTTACGTGGCCGAGTGTGCCCAAAGTGCGATGGCCACGCTCCCGTCTCCTGCCGCGGCTGCCGCGACACGGGCCGGGAGAGATGAGCCCGGCTCGTCAGCCGCCGCGCGAAGCGGCGACGCAGCGTCGCCGGTGCCGGCCGCAGGCCGACAGTGCCAGCAACCAGAAGACTGCCGCCAGCAGCGCCACGGCCCATGCCGCATCGTCGATCGACGACATCTTGATCAATGCGTCGAAGCCCAGCCGCTCGACGAGCCAGAGGCCTGCAAGCGCCGCCGCCGCGATCGAAACGACTCGCCGCAGGTCGGCATGGAGCGCCGGGGCAGTCCGACACAGCATGAACAGCGGCGGAAGCACGCCGATCAGGACGATCAGCTGCATCGCTTCGATGCCGAGGTTGAAGGCCAGCAGCGCCTGCGCGTGCTGCCCCGCGGTCAGGCCCGCACCGGTCAGGCTGGCCGAGAACGCCATGCCATGGACGAGGCCGAAGCCCAGCGCCATCCAGGCGTCGGCATGCCCGAACAGCGGACGCCACGCATGCACGGCCGCGACGGCGATCGTGAGCGCCACCGCCACTTCCACCGGCCGCGCGGGCACGCTCAGCGTCCCGGTGCTCCCCAGCACCAGCGTGACGGTGTGCCCGATCGTGAACGCCGTGACGACGAGCCCGGTGTGCCGCAGCGCCTGCGTCACGGGCCGCACCTCGCTCCAGCGGCCGGCCGATGCCGCCAGCGGCGCCACCAGGAGCAGCAGCACCAGGAACAGCAGGTGGTCGGTCCCCTGGGCGATGTGCGCAGCGCCGTCGCGCACCAGCCGCAGCACGCTGGAGCCGCTGCGCGCCTGGGCGAGCGGGATGGCGAGGCTGTCGTGCCCGTGGCTCAGCTCGCCCAGCAGCAGCGGCGCCTGACCGGCAAACCCGCCGGCCCAGTCGTTGCGCAGGAAGACCATCACGCGGTGGGTTCGCACTTCGTGCGTGATGGCGTCGTAGTGCAGCGTGGGCGAGCGCGGATCGGCTCCGGCCGGCGCGTGCAGCTCGAGCACTGCCTGCAGCTCGGCCGATGCGTTGTTGCCCTGCACTTCGAGCCGTGGGGGCGATGCCTGCCAGGCCAACCCGCTGCTGCTGGCACTGGCGTGCTGCAGCAGGTAGCGCGAAAGCCCGTCGGCGTGCTGCGCCAGGAGCGTGGTGGCGTAGTCGGCCAGCGGCTGGCCGTAGCCGTACTCGAGGCGGTTCAGCGGCAGCTGCAGCGTGAGCTTGAGGCCGTCCGGCGTGGCGTCGATCCAGACCCGGCTCTCGGGCATCGGGTGAGCCGCGGCGAGCGCGGCCCACACGGTGCACAGCAGCCCGATCAACGCATTGCGCGCTCGCCGCAGCCAGGCCTCAGCTGATGCACTTGCCACCGTAGTCGCCATACTTGTCGCGCCAGATGGTGTGGTAGTGGATGTCGGTGCTGAAGATGACGCCGCTCTGCACCGAGAACTCGATCCATGCGCGCGGGCCTTCGATGCGGAAGTAGTCGCCCTTCGTGGTCACGGTGCCGGAGCCGGAATAGGCCACGTAGGTCGAGGCGAGGGCCGTGCTGTCCAGGTAGGCAGCGAGCAGGTCGTCGGCGTATTCGGTGGCCTGGGTGTTCACGTAGGACGCGATCACGGCCTGGACCAGCGCCTGATCGCTCGAGGACAGGCTGCTGTACAGCAGACCGTGGTCGGTGATGCTCGAGTAGCTGCGCGGGCACGTGCCGTCGATGTTGCCCGTGCCGTTGGCGCCGAACACGATGTCGCTGTAGGTGCCGCTCAGCTTCGCGCCGGAGTACGCGGTCAGCGCGCTGCCGAGGCTGGCCATCGCGGTGCGTTGTGCCGCCATCGGATCGTAGGTGGTGCCGCTTTGCGTGAACGAGCCCTTGGGTTCGACACCCAGGAACAGCGGCGTCGGCGACTTGTAGCTGCCGTTGAACGCGATGTTGTAGGTCAGGTGGTGACCGGTGAGCTGCAGCATCCAGAAGTCGCTGGTCGACGGGGTGCCGAGGAAGGCGATGTAGTACTGGCCGTTGCCGTAGCTGCTGCCGCCGCCGTTGGCAGCGAGGTAGTCGTCGGCCGCCTGCAGGCCGATGTGCAGCGTGTTGCCTGTCGAGCTGAGCGCGGTGGCGATCATGGTGCGCGCCGCCGTCTGCTGCGCGGTGCTCAGGCTGCCCCAGGTGACGCCGTTGCGCGCGACCAGCTGGGCCGGCAGGTTCGACCACTTGCGCGCGGTGTCGAGGCTCCACGCCAGCTGCACGGTGGACTGCTGCGACGAGCTCAGCGTGTTGTAGAACGCCAGCGCAGCGGTGTACACATCGGCGCTCAGCGAGGAGCTGGTGCTGGTCGTCGTGGTGACCGTCAGCGTTGCCGTGCTGCTGGTGGCCGAACCGGCGGAGTTGGACACGACGACGTCGTAGCTGCCGGCATCGGAGCTTGCCGCCGAGCTGATCGTGTAGGTGCTCGACGTGGCGCCGGAGATCGCGCTGCCTGCCTTGCGCCATTGGTACGACAGGGTGTCGCTTCCGCTCGCCACGACCGAGAAGCTCGCGCTGCTGCCCGCCGCGACCGACTGCGATGCGGGCTGGGTCGTGATGGTGGGTGCGGTCGACGTGGACGTCGAGGTCGACGTGCTGTCGGTTCCACCGCCGCCGCAGGCGGCGAACAAGGCCGTCGCGACGAACGCGACGACGCAAAGTATGCGAGTCATCATGCTGAAATCCTGTTCCTCTTGCGAACCCAAGAACGGCGAATGCGACGCCGGATCGATCACGGGCGGGAGTGTTGCGTCGCGTCTGGCCGGATGTGTGTCCGGCAGGTGACCGGTTCGACACAGGACCGACACAGAGCCGAGACACTCGGGCAGCCGCGGCATGGGCAAGGCCGCCGCGGGTCGGGCCGCTCAGCCGCGCCGCGCCTGATCCGGCGCCCGATGCGCCCCCATCTCTCGGGACCGCCAGGCCTGACACAAGTCCTGGCCTGCCGATAAGAAATACTGACGATGGGACACGTCGAACTCACGCCTCGCAGGGGGTGCCGCCGTGGAATCCGGGCGCCCGGACCCACGCGGAGCTTCCAAAACTGGCAAGTTCGGGGAAAGGCTGGATAATCCGGCCCGAAATATGCCTGCCTAAATTTGCAGCACTTTCTGGAAGTCGATGAGGTGTGATGTTTGCCCTGTCTGGTTCCAACAAGGTCGTGGCCTTCCTCGATTCGGTAGTCGCCGGCAGCGGCATTTCATGCGAAATCCGGCTGCCGTCGGGCACGGTGCACCGCTATGGCAGTGAGCCACCCGAATTCATCGTGACCTTCAAGAACGACCGGAGGCTTCGCAGCAGCTTCGACGAGTTCGCCTTCGCCGACGCTTACGTCAACGGCGACATCGAGATCGAAGGCGACATGGTGGCGCTGCTGCGGCTGCGAACCCGCATCCATGACAAGGTCCGGCTGGTGCCCTGGCTGCGCTTCCTGGGCAGCAGGCTGTTCAAGAGCGAAACGAACATCAACCGCCGGGCGATCGAATCGCACTACCAGTTCGGCGACGAGCTGTATCTGTCGTTCATCGATCAGCGCCACCGGTTCTATTCCCAAGGCATCTTCAAGAGCCCGGACGAGCCGCTCGAGGAAGCGTCCGAGCACAAGCTGGAGCAGATGTTCGAGGCCCTGCAGCTCCAGCCCGGCATGCGCTTGCTCGACATCGGGGGAGGTTGGGGCGGTGTGGCGCAATACTGCGGCAGCCGCGGCGTGCAGGTGACCGAGCTGACCTTGGGAACGGACTCCTTCCGCTACATCGAAGACCTGATTCGCGAGCACAAGCTTCCGTGCGAGGTGTTGCTGCAGGACTTCCTGACCTATGAGCCCGAGCAGCCGTTAGACGCCATCGTCATCTATGGCGTGATCGAACACATCGTCAATTACCGGCGATTCTCCGAGCAGGTCTGGCGGTGCCTCAAGCCGGGCGGGCGGATGTTCCTCGACGCCTCGGCCTCGATCGTCAAGTACGACGTCAGCACCTTTGCCCGGCGCTACATCTGGGCAGGCACCCACACGTTCCTGTGCCTGCAGGATTTGATCGGCGAGCTGCTGAGGGGTGGATTGGAGGTCCTGCGCGTGCACAATGAAAGCGAGCACTACGGGCGCACCATGCATCACTGGGCACAACGACTCGAACAGAATCGCGCGGCCATCATCCAGCGCTGGGGCGAGCCGCTGTACCGTGCGTTCCGTCTTTACCTGTGGGGCGGCTCGCAGGCGTTCCCCGAGTTGCTGCAGGCCTATCACCTGGTGGCGCGGCGGCTCGAGCAGCCGCCGCCTGTCGCTGTCGGCTGGCGACGCTGGTTGGGGTTCGTTGGCCGGCAGGTGTGACGATGTCGACCCAGGCGCACGCGCACGCTCAGGATGGCCATGTACTGGCCAGAGTCATCGAAACGATGTCGCTGGAGATCGATTTCGAGAAGATGTGCCAGTTCGCCACCCAGGTGACCATGGAGGTGCTGGGTGCCAATCTGTCGGCGTTGGCGCTGCCCGCTGCGGACACCGAGCATGGCCTGCGCTTTCGCTTCTTTTCCGGCTTCCCACCCGAGATCGACACCGCTTCTCTGCCTGGCATCACGCCGGGGACCGCCGCCGCGTTCAAGAGCGGGAAATGCGTGTTTGTCGCGGACTACGCCAACTATGCGGGCGCCTTGCCCGGCTTCCTGAAGGCCGGCGTATGCAGCGGCTTTGCGGCGCCGATCCGGCTCGGCGGTCAAGTGACCGGTGTGCTCACCCTGGCCTGGACCCAGCCGGTGCGGGAGCCTGACGCACACCAGACCGAGCTCGTCGAGGCCGTGCTGCGTCAGGTGGGTTTCGCCTACCACCGCGATCAATTGCTGCGCGACCTGTCGTTGAGCCAGGCCGAAGCAGTGGGGGTGCGCCAGCACCTGGAGCGCGTGCTGGCGGTATCGCCCGTGGTCATCTACAGCGCAACGGTCGATCCGCTGCAGATGCGGGACAGTCTGCGCATGACCTACATCAGCGACAACATCGGCAGTCTGGTCGGCTACGAGAAGTCTCATTTCGCGGAGGACCCCTCGCGCTGGCAAGACCTGATGCATCCGGACGATCGGGAGCAGACGCTCCTGCGCAATCATCCGGAAGCCTTCGTGCAAGGTGCGCTCGACCGCATCTACCGGGTGCGCCATGACGCGGGGCACTACCTCTGGATCCACGACAGCGTGCGGCTGCTGTCGCAGTCGCACAGCGGGCGCTTCGACCTGGTCGGTGCCATCGTCGACATTACCGAGCGCAAGCTTGCCGAGTCGGAGCTGCGGCGTCACCGCGATCACTTGCAAGACCTGGTGCGCGAGCAGACTGCCGACCTGGTCGCCGCCAAGGACGCCGCGGAGAAAGCCCTGCGCGAAGCCAAGCAGGCCGAGGAACGGATCCGGTTTCTTGCACTCAACGATGCCCTGACCGGGCTGCCCAACCGCGTGTTGCTGCTCGAGCGCCTGGAGCAGGCCATGCGGCAATGCCAACGCAGCGGGAAGAAGCTGGCCCTGCTGTTCATCGACCTGGATCGCTTCAAGAACATCAACGACTCCCTGGGGCACTCGGTCGGCGACCGATTGCTGCGCGAGGTCAGCCGCCGATTCGTCAGCTGTGTCCGTCAGTCCGACACCGTCAGCCGGCAAGGCGGCGACGAGTTCGTCATCTTGCTGGCGCCGACCGAAAGCACCGAAGCGGTGGCCAACGTCGCCAACCAGCTGCTGAGCGTCGTCGCCGAGCCCTATGTGGTCGACGAGCACGAACTCAGCGTGACCCACAGCATCGGCATCATCGTCTACCCCGACGACGCCACCGAAGTCGACGACATCATGCGCAAGGCCGATGCCGCCATGTACCGGGCCAAGGAACTGGGTCGCAACAACTACCAGTTCTATGCCCAGGACATGGGTGCGAGCGCGCTCAGTCGCCTGTCACTCGAGAACGACCTTCGGCGAGCCCTCGACCGCGATGAGTTCCGGCTTGTCTATCAGCCGCAGATCTCGCTGGCGACAGGTCGGGTCGTCGGGCTCGAGGCCCTGATACGCTGGCATCACCCCGAGCGCGGGTTGCTGCTTCCCAAGCAGTTCATCACGCTGGCCGAGGAGAACGGCCAGATCGTCAGCATCGGCAAATGGGTGTTGCGCACCGCCTGCGCGCAGGCCCAGGCCTGGCGTGTGCTCGGATTGGCTCCCGGCGCGGTGGCTGTGAATCTGTCTGCAGTCCAGCTGCGCCGCAAGGGCTTTCCAGATGAGGTCCTGAGCGCCCTGCGCGACAGCGGCCTGCCAAGCGACGGGCTGATGCTCGAGCTGACCGAAAGCACGCTGATGCACGACACGGACAACAGCGTCTCGGCATTGCGCATCCTGCGTGAGCACGGCATCAAGCTGGCCATCGACGACTTCGGAACGCACTATTCGAGCCTGAGCTATCTGAAGCGCTTCCCGGTCGATTCGTTGAAGATCGACGGCAGTTTCATCAGCGACATTCACACCGACGCCGATGCGGCCGCGATCACGCGCGCGATCATCAGCATGGGGCACAGCCTGCGGTTGTCGGTGACTGCGGAAGGCGTGGAAACCCAGGAGCAATGCCGCTTTCTCGAGCAACAGGAATGCGATCACGTTCAGGGCCACTTGCTGGGCGCGCCGGTCTGTGCCGACGACATGCAGGCCTTCTTGCAGTTGCAGCGAGGCGCGATCACGTTGCTGAGTCAGAGCCGGGCAACGGACGTGCCGATGGTCTTCGTGGATAACCCGGCCGGGGACTAAGGGGAGCCGCGCGTCGGCCGCTGAAAGTCGCTCGACTGCGCGACCACCTCCCGCAGTTCCTCCATCAGGGCCTTCGCCCCCGGGGATGGAATCGCCCCCAGCCTGTGCGTGAGGCCGATGTCGCGCCGGGTCCGATCCAGCGCGAAGGGCAGCACGACCAGGCTGCGGTCGCGGATCTCGTAGCGCAGCTGATGCGCAGAAATCGCGGTCAGCATGTCGCTCTCGAGCAAGAGACCCCGCAGCATCGCGAGGTCGCCTGTTTCCACGGCGGGCACCGGTGGCGATTCGTGGACCTCGAGGAAGGATTTCTCCAGCAGCTCGCGCGAAGGAGCGCCGCGTCGAGACAGCACCCAGGTCGCCTTGCGCAGCCTGTCGAAGTCGATGCGCCTTGCGTGCGCGAGCGGGTGCCCGGCGCGGGCGATCACCGAAATCCGATCTTCGAAGAGCGGCTCCTGTCGAAGGTCCTTCACCTCGGGGCCGCTGCGCAGGGCGCCGAGGATGAAGTCGATGTCGCCGCTGCGCAGCGCGGCGGCCAGTGCGTCGTACGGGCTCTCGACGGTGGTGACATGGAGGTCCGGGTGGCGCGCCAGCAGCGCGGCCACGGCCATCGGCAGGATCTGCGTGCGGCCCAAGGGCAGGGCGCCGACGTGGATGCTGCCCTGCAGCCTTCCTTCGCTTGCCGCGAGGTCCGCAACGATGTGGCGAAGCTCGGACAGAACCCGCTTGAAGTAGAACGCGACCGTCTCTGCGGCCGCGGTGGGAAGCAAGCCGCGTGGCGTGCGCTCGAGCAGGGGCACGCCGAGGCCTCGTTCGAGTTCCTTGAGCGCCGTGCTGATGGCCGGCTGCGTGATGCCGAACTCGCGGGCCACCGTCGGCATGTTGCGTGTCTCGACCAGGCTCGCGAAGACCGCGAGACGTCGGCCGTTGAGGATGGACGCGAACATCGACCTGACGTCGGCCGATGCGCTGATGCCGCCACGCGAGACGAGCTGCGCTCGCGCGTCCTCGAACTCGCGCTCGATGCGATGGGCGCGCACCAGCACGAGCTCGCCGTACGCGTTCAGGACCATGCCGCGCGCGCGGCGCTCGAACAGCGGCTTGCCCAGTGCACTTTCGAGTTCGCAGATCGCACGCGTCACCGCCGACGGGACTCGAAACATCTGCTCGGCGGCCCCCGCGATGCTGCCGGCACTGGCCACGGCGGTCAGCGCGCGCAGATGGCGCAGGTTGATGCCGAGCGAGAACGATCGCCCCGTGTCGATAACTTTGTCTTGCGCCCGTGCTCGTGCCACTTGGAGGGTAAACCCTTTTCGATAAGAAACACTGATGCCTCATCAAGGTTAACTCACCCCAACACCCGGCTCAATTGACGACACTTCCGCCATGACGAATCGGATCGACTTGCCGGCGTTCGGGCAGAGCCTGCGGCGGCGCTGAGGAGACGCACGATCATGGCCACGATCCTGGGTGCCGTTGCCTGCTCGCACACGCCGACGATCGGCTTCGCGTTCGACAGGAACAAGGGCGGCGATCCGGTGTGGGCGCCGATCTTCGCGGCGTTCGCGCCGCTGCGCGACTGGCTTGCGCAACAGAAGCCGGACGTTGCGCTGTTCATCTACAACGACCACGTCACGTCCTTCTTCTTCGACCACTATTCGGCGTTCGCACTCGGCATCGGCGAGCGATTCGAGGTGGCGGACGAAGGGGGCGGGGCGCGTGCGCTCCCGGCGGTCAGCGGCCACCCGAAGTTTGCGGCGCACCTCGGCGCATCGCTCGTGGCCGACGAGTTCGACATGTCCTTCTTTCAGGACAAGCCGCTCGACCATGGCTGCTTCTCGCCGCTGTCGGTGCTGTGCGAACACGAACCCGGGTGGCCGTTCCCGATCGTGCCCTTGCAGGTGGGTGTTCTGCAGGCGCCGAGCCCGAGCGCGCGCCGCTGCCATCGCCTCGGGCTGGCTCTGCCGCGAGCCATCGAGAGCTACCCGGAAGACCTGCGCGTCGTGATCATCGCCACCGGCGGCCTTTCGCATCAGGTGCACGGCGAGCGCGCGGGCTTCAACAACACCGAGTGGGACGCGCGCTTTCTCGAGCTGATCGAGAAGGACCCCGAGCGCCTGGCCGGCATGACGCTGGCCGAACTCGCCGAGATCGGCGGGTACGAGAGCGCGGAGGTCGTGATGTGGCTGGTCATGCGGGGCGCACTGGCCGGCAGCGTGACGAAGAAGCACCAGGGCTACTACCTGCCATCGATGACCGGCATCGCGACCCTGGTTCTGGAGAACCCGGCGTCGACGCCTTCGGCAACCGAGCTCGAGCGGCATCGGGAGCATGTCGGCGCGCAACTGCGCGGCATCGAGCGGCTCGAAGGGACCTATCCGTTCACGCTGGAGCGCAGCGTCAAGTCATACCGCATCAACAAGTTCCTGCATGCGCTGATCGAACCGTCGCAGCGCGAGCGCTTTCGGGCCGACGAGGGCGGATGCATGCGCGAGGCCGGGCTGACGGACGAGGAGCGTGGCCTCATCGAGCGGCGCGACTGGCGCTCGCTGATGCACTACGGCGTGATCTTCTTCCTGCTCGAGAAGCTCGCGGCGGTGGTGGGCGTGTCGAACCTGCACGTCTACGCCGCCATGCGCGGGCAGTCGCTCGAAGACTTTCAGCAGACGCGCAACGCACCCGGCGCGCTGTACTCGGTGGCCGGCGCAGAGCGCCGACCCGAGAGCGCGCACGCGCCGCCGCAAGGCCCGCCGGGAGCCCCGCCCCGGGCCTGACCTGCAACCACGTCGACGAACGCCATCCCGTGCGTGGCGGCCGCGCACGAGGCATGTGCTCGGCATCCGGCACAACTTCTGAAAGATGCTCATGATCAAGGCACGACGTCTGCTGTCCCCGCTCGTCGCCGCCGGCGCGGCGCTTCTGTCGCTCGGTGCCGCAACCCCGAGCGCGATCGCGCAAGGCGCCGCCGAGTGGCCGACCAAGCCGGTCCGCGTCCTCACGCCGTTCCCGGCCGGCGCAGGACCGGAGGCCGTGATGCGGGTCGTCGCCGAGAAGCTGGGCAAGCTGTGGGGCAAGCCGGTGATCGTCGAGAACCGCCCGGGCGGCAACGGCTTCATCGCGATCGGCGCCTTCAAGCAGGGCGACAAGGACGGCTACGACCTGATCCAGCTCGACAACGTGCACCTCTCGGCGTACCCGCACCTGTTCAAGAAGCTGCCGTACGACCCGAAGGCCGACTTCGAGCCGATCACGCCGCTGTTCAAGGCAGCGTTCTTCTTCGCCGTTCCGACCGGCAGCTCCTACAAGAGCGTGGGCGACCTGATCGCCGATGCGAAGGCCAGGCCCGGCAGGCTGAACTTCGGCTCCTGGTCGGTGGGCAACCCGGTGCATCTCGGGTCGGAACAGTTCAAGGTGATGACGGCAACGCAGATGGAGCACGTGATCTACAAGGAGACATCGCAGCTGTACACCAGCGTGGCCAACGGCGAGCTTGCGTTCGCGCTCGGCAGCTACGGAACCTCGGGCTCGCTGCAACGCGCCGGGCGCATCCGCTACCTGGCGGTCGCGGGACCGAAGCGCCTGCCCGCCTATCCCGACGTGCCGACCGTCGGCGAATCAGGCGGTCCGGCGGATTTCAACGTGGTCGGATGGACCGCGTTGGCCGCGCCCAAGGGACTCAGCCCGGCGATCCTCGAGAAGATTCGCCACGACGTGGAGAAGGTGCTCGCCGAGCCCGACATCGCGCAGCGCTACACGACCTTCGGCTATGAGCCGTTCCCGGCGACGAGTGATCAGTTCAATGCGTATGTGAGCGCCGAGTCCGCGCGCTATGCACAGGTGATCAAATCGGCAAGGATCAGTCTGGATTGAGGCGCGGCAGCGTCGAATCATGGACACATCTCTCACCGGCATTTCTTCGATGGCCACGCGCGGCCTGCTGGCCGACGTGGTCGAGGCCTGGCAACGGCGAGGCGGCGCGAAGCTTCGCTTCGAATCGGTCGGCGGCGTCGACGCCGCGAAGCGCGTGAGCGACGGAGAACGCTTCGATGTGGTGGTGCTGGCGGCCGATGCGATCGGCAGGCTGGCGGCCGAGGGCCGGGTCGTCCCCGGCAGCGAGCGAGCGCTGGTGCGCTCCGGCGTGGCGGTCGCGGTGCGCCGCGGCGCGCGCGTGCCGGCCATACAGACCGAGGCGGCGCTGCGCGAGGCGGTGCTCGCGGCACGCACACTGGGCTATTCGACCGGGCCGAGCGGTGCGGCGCTGCTGAAACTCTTCGCGCGCTGGGGCATCGACGACGTGCTTCGACCCCGCCTCGTGCAGGCGCCTGCGGGCATCGCGGTTGCCACCTTGCTGGCACGCGGCGACGCGGAGCTCGGCTTCCAGCAGCTGAGCGAACTGATTCATGCCGATGGCATCGCCGTGATCGGCCCGATGCCGCCGGGACTGGAAATCGACACCGTCTTCTCGGGCGGCGTCTGCGCCACGTCCGCGCAGCCCGATGCCGCCGCGGCACTGCTGGACTTCATCGGCTCGCCGGCCGCCGACGAAGCCAGACGACGCCACGGACTGCGGGCTGCGTGAGCGGCGCGCCGTGAATCACTTCTGGAATCCGACCATGATCATCGACGTCCACGGCCACTACACCACGGCCCCCGCAGCGCTCGGCGTCTGGCGCGATCTGCAGATTGCGGGCCTGAAGGATCCGACGAAGGCGCCGAAGGCCTCGGAGCTGAAGATCGGCGACGACGAGCTGCGCGAATCGATCGAGACCAATCAGCTGAAGAAGATGCGCGAGCGCGGCAGCGACCTCACGATCTTCAGCCCACGCGCGAGCTTCATGGCGCATCACATCGGCGACTTCGAGACTTCGTCGACCTGGGCGGCCATCTGCAACGAGCTGTGCTTTCGCGTCGCGCAGATGTTTCCCGACCACTTCGCGCCGGCCGCGATGCTGCCGCAGTCGCCCGGCGTGGCCCCGGCGAGCTGCATTCCCGAGCTGGTGAAGTGCGTCGAGCAATACGGCAACGTCGGCATCAACCTGAACCCCGACCCTTCGGGCGGCCACTGGACCAGCCCGCCGCTCACCGATCGCCACTGGTACCCGCTCTACGAGAAGATGGTCGAGTACGACATCCCCGCGATGATCCACGTCTCGACGAGCTGCAATGCATGCTTCCACACGACCGGCGCGCACTATCTGAATGCCGACACGACGGCATTCATGCAGTGCCTCGCCGGCGACCTGTTCAAGGACTTCCCGACGCTGAAGTTCCTGATCCCGCACGGCGGCGGCGCGGTGCCGTATCACTGGGGCCGCTTTCGCGGCCTGGCGCAGGAACTCAAGAAGCCGCTGCTCGACGAGCATCTGCTGAACAACATCTTTTTCGACACCTGCGTGTACCACCAGCCGGGCATCGACCTGCTGACCAAGGTGATCCCGGTTGCGAACATCCTGTTCGCATCCGAGATGATCGGCGCCGTGCGCGGCATCGATCCGACGACCGGCCACTTCTACGACGACACCAAGCGCTATGTCGAGGCCACCGCGAACCTCGACGTCGACGCGCGCCATCTCGTCTTCGAAGGCAATGCGCGGCGGGTGTTCGCGCGGCTGGATGCGCAATTGAAGACGAAGGGACTGTGAGCATGGACACACCGCTGTTGAACCAGATCGGCGTCGTCAGGCGCAACATCGTGCGCGCCGACGCGCTCGCGCGCGACCGCCTCGCGCAGTTCGGCTCGGCCACCGTGCACGAGGCGATGGGCCGCGTCGGCCTGATGAAGCCCTACATGCGGCCGATCTACGGCGGCGCGCATGCCTGCGGAACGGCCGTCACGGTGCTCCTGCAGCCTGGCGACAACTGGATGCTGCATGTGGCGGCCGAACAGATCCAGCCCGGCGACCTGGTGGTCGCCGCAGTCACCACCGAATGCA
>Ga0105237_10006550_pt1 | contig 12883 bp, 14 predicted proteins | sample KBSC24metaG_FD_81520 | JGI IMG/M metagenome (GOLD analysis project Ga0105237, IMG submission 81520) | Corn rhizosphere microbial communities from Kellogg Biological Station, Michigan, USA - KBS C2-4 metaG | ecosystem: Host-associated > Plants > Roots > Rhizosphere > Soil | place: Michigan, USA...
CTGGACGAACTGCCCGTCGGCGACCAGTCGTTTGATGCACAACCGCACCTGTTGGTCCGTCATGCCGAGCTCGCCTGCGACGTCGTACAGCGCACCGGCGTCGATGGTGGCGTCGTCGCGCAGCATGCTCTCGACGAGGGTGCGGGTCGGCACTTCGATGGACGGGTATTCCAACGGTCAGCTCCTTGCGCCCGCGGTACGACGGGCGGGGCTACCAAGTCTAGGCACGGTCGTCCCGTTCGACGATGACGAGTGGCCGGTCGGTCGGCCGATCGAGTTGGCGGCCAAGGTCCGCGAAGAACCGCGAAGCGTCGATGACGGCATCAGGCGGATGCACCCCGGGACGGCGAGCTGTGCCGTCGACGATCTGCGCCAGGCCCAGGGCGAGCGGAATGCCCGTGGCCCGGGCCATGTCTCCGAACAAGCCCGCGGCGGTACCGGACAGATCGAAGTGGGCCAGCACCACGTCGTCGCGTCCCGCGCGGGTGCCGGACACCGCGGCGAAGAACGGCGGCAAGGTGCCTGGCCCCTTGCTTCGCAGGGCCAGCGGGACGGAGCGCAAGTAGCGCAACAGGTTTGGCTTCGCGAACTGCAGTGCTGCCGTCTCGTGAGTCAACCTGCGCCGATCGGTGTCACGTCGCAACACGTCGAGATAGGCCAGCGTCTGGGGCCGGATCACCATGAGGTTGACGGCCTCGCCGCTCAGCCCGAGCGTGCGCCGCAACGTGATGGGCTCGGGGTGTCCGACCGTGAATGCGGTGCCGCAGCGACCACGCGGCAAGGTCAGCCCGACCGGCCGCAGCGGACGCTCGAACGTCAGCCGTCCGTCCCGGACGGTACAAATCTTGCCGCTGCTCTGCAGCATCCAGTGCACGGCCGCTGCTGACGGCCGGCCGTCGGAACCCAGCAGCACCTCACCCCCGTCGCCGCCCGCGCCGGGCACGTCCACCGGCCACGCGGTGTAGGCATCGCGCACCGTGTCGAGTTCGGCCGCCGCGGTGGCGGCCAGCAGATTGCTCACGCCCGGGCTGGCCCCCATGCCGATGACGGCGCAAACGCCTGCGGCACCTGCGGTTTCGTCCAATTCGAGCATCTGCACCGTCGGTTCCCAGTCGTCGCAGATGTCGATGTAGTGCGTCCCCGCTGCGATCGCGGCCCGCAGCACGGGGACCCCGAAGCGGTAGTACGGCCCGACGGTGTTGACGACGACGTCGGCCGGCTCCAGCGCATGGCGCAGGGCCGTGTCATCCGTGACATCGACCTGGGCGGCGCTGACCCCCACCGTGGCGTCGGCGAGTTCTTCGCACAGCCGCTGTGCGGCGGCACCGTCGCGGTCGGCGACGACGATCTCGTCGACGCCGGGCAGCTGCGCGGCCAGCCGGACGGCGACGGCGCCCATTGCCCCCGGGCCACCCAGCGCGAGAATCCTCATCGGGCCTCCTTGGCGGCCGGCAATTCCTGGACGTAATGCCGGAGATTGTCGAGGTAGCTGGGCGCGTAAATCTGGCGCGGCGCGAAAGTTCCTATGGCGTAGGCCTTTACGATGTTGGGATCGCTCTCCAGGTCCGCCCGGGCCAGGCTGTGCGAGGCGTGCGGGTAAGTCTGCACTGTCAGCAGATCCGGACGCACCAGCTCGCGGTAGACGCGTTCGGTCTCGGCCACATCGACATTCAGATCGTCCTCGCCGAGTTCCAGCAACACGGGGACCGCGAGGCGCGGCAGCGTGGCGCTGACGTCGGCGCGGTAGTTGCGCGCGACGAATCCCCAGCGGTCCGCGGACATCGGCGACGAGTCGACGCCGGCCATGCGGTACTCGTGGTAGGTGGCGCCGTTGCGCAGCAGCTGGTTCGTCCGGTCCCGGCGAGTCAGGGCTGTCGCCAGTTCCGATTCCGACGCGTCCCGCGCCCGCAGCTCGGCCCGCAGGTTGTACTCGCCCTGGCGCATCCAATTGATCGCTGGGCCAACCAGAATCACGAACTGCAGGTCCGGTTTCCGTACCGCCACGTCGGGCACCACCCAGCCGCCCTGGCTGATACCCCAGACACCGACGCGGTGCGGATCGATATCCGGCCGGGTGCGGGCCCAGTCGATCGCGGCGGTCGTCTCGTCGGCGCGATCGGCCATGCTCTGGTTCAGCCAGTTGCCGGGAGCACCGCCGATGCCCGGCTTGTTCCACGACAGCGACGCGTACCCGGCCTGCGCCAACGACTCCCAGATCGGCCGGTAGAACGCGTCGCGGCTGGCGTCGGCAGGCCCGTCGCCGTGGACGAACACCACCAGCCCGAAGGGTCCGTGTCCTGTCTTCGGCAGGGCCAACACACCGTCGAGAGGCTGCGCCGGCGCCGGGATGGTGACGCGCTGCTCGCGGATTGCGAAGTCGTTGGCATAGAGCACCCAACCGCCCGCCGACAGCGCGACCGCGACGGCACAACCCAGTGCGATCAGCGCGCGACGCACCCAGCCGGGCAGACGACGAGTCGCCACAAAACTATCATTCATGTCACGATCGTAACGATATTGATAGTTTTGGTCCAGCCGCAGCACCCCCAGGCCCACGACTCAACCGGCCGTGACTCCCGGATGGACTTTCAGTTGAGGCCGCGCCTCCTACTCAGCCGTGGTGTGCCTCCGAATTGCGCACCTGCATACCGAGATACGCCGCACACAAACCGAGCACGATGATCACTGCCCCACTGACCACATGGGACCAGACGATGCCGGCGGTCGGCCCGCTCGTGAAGATCCACGGCGAAATGACAAGCCACACACCGAAGAACGGGAGCGTCCAGGTCATTCCGTGCGTCCGGTCGAGCGCACAACCGAAGAGCATGGCGAGTAGCACGCCTGCGCCACCGACGATGAGCGCGTTGAACGTCAGCCGCGTCATGGCGTAGAAATCGACGATCCACGGCGACAACGCGACGTACATCGCCGTCATCATCGTCAGTCCGAAGGTCGCCTGGGCTGCCACCGACTCGGCGACCCGGTCATAACCGGCCCGCAGCGCCATGATGTCCGGATGTTGTTCGATTGATGAATGGACCGTAGTCATTTTAGCCCCTTCCGTTACGCGGCAAGGGGTTCGGCCTTGCCGCACCCATCCATCTGAATCCAGATTACGCGCTACCGCGTGACCGTGAGCGTGAGCTTGTGGTCGAGATTCCGGCAGCTTTTCGACCACAGGCTCAGTTTGGACCGCACTGTGCGTGGAGCTCCGGCAGGAAGCCCGCGAGGTGGTTCATCTCCTGCGCACAGTGCACCAGCAGATCGCGCGGATGAGGCAGCTGCCGCGCGGCAAGCACCCGAAAAGCGTGGTCCGCCAAAGACTTTCCGGCGCGGAAGCTGACGTGCTGCCCGCCCATCCAGAATCGGGAACGCATCTCGGCACCGGCCGGCGTCGGCCGCACCTGATGAACAAGCCAACCGATATCGACGGGGATGTCCGGCGAGCCGAGGCGCGCAGCGATGGCCAGCCCGGCGTGCCCTTGCGTTGTCGGGTCGACGAATTGGATCGCCACCGAACTGAGCGCCGAGCCGAGGTACTCCTCGACCAGAGAGGTGCGGCCGACATAGGCCAGGTCGTCACGGCCGTCGCGCCACTGGGCCGACACATGCGCCCGGGGATGCCACAGCTTGTAGCGGCGCGCGTCGCAGCCGTGCCAGCCGAACCACCAGTCCCACATCTGCGGCGTCACGCCCGGCATGTCGGTGCGCACGGCGACGGTGTAGCCACCGTCCGGCAGGCTGCCGTACCCGTTCTCGGTCTGCTGATAGCCGGCCTCGGCCAACGGTTCATCGAAGTCGGGCAACACCGGCGCGGCCTGCGGGCCGTGTTCGAGCGCCTGCACGACATGGCGTGGCAGTGCCGCCATCTCCGGGTTGAAGAACCTGCCGAACGGTGTGTCCGCGTCGTCGCCGCGGTACCCCAGGTAGCTCATGTCCGTCCCATCCAGGCGTAGAAGCGACCCTCCGGGTCATATTGTGCGCGCACCGCGTCCAGTCGCGCCATGGCCGCGTCGGTGGCGAACCGGGCCGGCCGGGCACCCAGGTTCTCGTCGGCCAGCTGTATCCCGGTGGCCAGGTGTGACATCGCCGCCATATTGGATCGGGCCCAGTCGCCATATTTTTCGTCATCGGCAGCATCCGACCAGCCGGCGTACAGCGCCAGATACACCTCGTCCTCCAGGCTGTAGGCCATGTCCTGACGGGTGGGCGACGGTCCCCAGTTCAGCCAGAGGAAATGCGATGGGTGCGGCGGCATGGTCTCGAGGATGTTCCGCACGCCCGGTAGCAGGTCGGCCGCCGACGCCGACGTCCACATGTTGTCCGCGGCGTAGCGGTGGTCGTTCAAGTAGTTGCTCATCACCGCGTCGTACCAGGTGGGCAGGTTGGTCGGCGCGAACGGCACGGCCATCAGGGCGTGCGGCCGCGCCGGGCACGTATCGAGCAGTGCCACTGCATCTTTCGCTTCATCGTCGTTGTCGGCGAACACCGGCGAGGCCAGCACGATGCCCGGCGTGTCCAGGCCCGAACTGGGCATGGCTCGCGAGGCGACGATCTGCAGCTCCACCCGGCGGTCGACGTCAGCGCTGATCGCGCGCGCCCAGGTGTAGATGTCGTCGGCGGCCTCGAAGGGGTACACGTAGAGGCTGCTGCCGCACACCGGTGGCTTCGGGTAGAGGCGCAGATGGAACGCCGTCACCACGCCGAAAAATCCGGGGCCGGATCCTCTTGCCGCCCAATACAAGTCGGGATGATGCTCGGCGTCGCAGCGAATCTGCTCGCCGTCAGCCGTGACGACGTCGAGCGCCAGCACACTTTCGCACGCCGGCCCCAGCACCCGACCGTTCCAGCCGTAACCGCCCTGCAGCAGGTAACCGCCGAGCGCGACGCCCCGACAGTGCCCGGATGGGAAGAACAGACCCTGCCGCTCCAACTCGGTCGCCAGGACGCTGCCGCCCTTGCCGGGTCCTACGACGGCAGTCATCGCGTTGCGATCCACCCGGCAGGTGTCGAGCCGGCTCACGTCGAGCAGCATGCCGCCGTCGCGGAGGTGGTTCGCCGACCAGCTATGCCCGCCGGAACGAATGCCGACCGCCAACCGGTTCGCACTGGCGTAGCGGACGGCCACCGCCACATCAGCGGTGCAGGATGCCTGCACGATGACATTCGGAAAGCGGTGCGGCACAAGCGCATTCCACACCGTCGCGCAGCGCGCCTCGTCGTAACCCGCGTCGCCGCGCCGGAAATGTCGCACCTCGGCCAAAGCTGTCACCGCAACTCCTCACGCGTCGACGCCCACCCTCACCGAAACGTAACACCACGAATGAGCGGTTGCGTCAAATTTGAGTTGCGGCCCTACTCGGCCGTCAGCACTGCCCGACCGCCGACAGGATCTGCCAGCGGCACAACGATCTTGCCGGGCAGGATCATCATGGTGCAGACCATGCGCTCACGATCGGACCGGCGGCCGGACGTCAACGTGACCGTCACGGTCTGGTCGGTTTCCAGCACGGTGGCGTGCACTCCGTAGCAGTCAGGCGATCCGATCGAGATATTCAGCGCGAGTGCGGGTTCCGGGTCCAGCCGGCTCCAGGACTCCGCCGTCAGCGGATGAGGGTCGACGATCGACGGCTCGTCGACGAACGTCGTTCCCGCCGAGGCCGGCGCTTCCGGTAGCGGCGTCGCGTCGGCTGAGGCCGTCGGCGCGAGACCGACGGCCAACACGAGTCCCGCCGCGACAGCCCTGCGCACTATGTCGCCACCCGGGCCACGGCGAAGCCATCCCAGCCTTTGGCGCCGACGGTCTGGATGGCGGCGGCCTCGAGGCGCGGATGGTTGCCCACCAGCTCCAGCATGTTGCGTACCCCTTGCCCCTGCAGGTCATCAGCGGCCGGATTCAGCACCCGGCCCATGCGCGTGACGTTGTCGACGACGATCACCGCACCCGGCACCGCCAATCGCACCGCCCATTCGACGTAGGCGCTGTTGTTCTCCTTGTCGGCGTCGATGAAGAAGAAGTCGAACTGCTCGCCCCGCTCCGCCAGCTGCGGCAAGGTGTCCAGTGCCGCGCCCACCAGCACCTCCACCCGGTCCGCGACGCCGGCCCGTTCGAAATTGGCCCGCGCGACCGCGGCGTGTTCGGGTGAGTACTCCAACGTCGTCACCCGGCCCTCGGCCCCGATGCCGCGGGCGAGGTTGATGGTGCTGTAACCGGCCAGCGTGCCGATTTCCAGCACGCGGGTGGCACCGCTGATGGTTGCCAACAGCGACAACAACTTTCCGTGCTGCGCGGAGACCTCGATGGCCGGCATGCCCGCTGTCACCGCGGACTCGCGCGTGGCGGCCAGCGCCTCGTCCTCGGTGCGCAGGACCTCGTTGAACATCTGGTCGACAGCTTGCGGTTCGGGTTGGGTCATGGCCCCAGGCTAGCGCGGAAGAATTCTGTCCCGAATTGGCTGATTTCCGTTCGGCGCGGTCCGCCAGCCACTTGAATGACGGCTATGTCAAATCATTTCACGGGTCTCAGCCTCGGCCCGCCCCTGGGCGACCAGCGCCTGGACCTCTGCGATCTGTACGCCTTCCAATCGCCGGCCGACCCGACGCGCACAGTGCTCATCCTCAACGCCAACCCCAACGCCGACGCCCTGCACCCCGAGGCGATCTACCGGCTCGCCATCGACAACGACGGCGACCTGCGCAACGACATCGCATTCAGCTACGTCTTCTCCGAGCCGGACTCGGGACGGCAGACGGTCGATGTGTACGTGGCGACCGGAGAGGCCGCCCGGTCACCAGAGGCGGTGGGCGACAAGATCTTCGACGGCGTGGAGGTGTCGTTCGGCAAGGAGCCCGTGATCGCCGAGTCCGGCAACTACACGTTCTTCGCCGGCGCCCGCAGCGACGCCTTCTTCTTCGACTTCGACGGCATCAAGAACCTGTTCGATATCAGAGGCGGCCGCAACTTCACCGCGCTCCACCTCATTGGCGAATTCCCGTGGACCGGGGTGGATTCCAATACACAGGCCAACGTGTGCTCGATGGTCCTGGAACTGCCGACCGCGCAACTGCTCGGCACCACGCCCGACATCCGGATCTGGGGACGCTGCAGTGTGCGCCGCGACGGCGCGCTGCTGCACGTCGACCGGGCCGGCCATCCGTCGGTCAGCAGTTTCTTCAACACCGATGACACCAAAGAGGAGTACAACGCCAGCGAGCCGGAGCATGACCGGGATCGCTGGATGCCGATGTTCGTGCACCTCCTGGGACACACCGGGGGCTACACCGACGAGGAGGCCGTCGCCGCTGTCGACGCCGAGGGCATCCTGCCCGACATGCTCACGTTCAACCCGTCACTGCCGGCGAAATACCCGAACGGGCGGGTGTTCACCGACGACGTGATCGACTACCGACTGGCATCGCTGACCAAAGGCGACTGCCCACCGTCCGGTCTTAGCCCGCATACCGACACACTGGACGTCTTCCCGTATCTGGGTACGCCGCACTAGGAGATCATGAAGACGCGCGCTCGCCGGCTGCGACAGTGCGCGGAATGCACGCCAATCGCGGCGTGTCCACGTACAAACACGGACGCTCGCGGGAAAGGGGCACGCCGGGAAAAGGGGTTAGCGCACGCCCTCTTTGGCGTAAACCACCCGGAGCACGTGCCCCACCTCGGGACCCATCACCAGCTCGGCCAGGTCGCAGAACGTCGTCGTGAACGCCGGCCCGTGCGGCGGCACCGCGGCGGACAGATGGTGCGCCACCTCGTGCAAGACGACCAATTCCCGCAGCGCCCAGGTGGATTGACGCTCAGGCACCGCGATGACCGCGCCCCCCTCACCCGCCTCGTAGTGCGCGGCCGTCACGCCGCGGCGGGCCCGCACCGCCACGGCACCCGCGTCGGGCCACCGCTCCGCCACCGCCGGCATGGTCAACACCTGGTTGACGTAGCGCCGCACCGCGTCGACGGATCCGAAGCGGGCCTCAGACGGCAGCGTCAACTGAGTCCCGAAGAACTCGACCGCCCGGTTGCCGCGCTCTCCGGCCCGGTCGAACAACGTGCGCACGAACTGCTCAGCGGCGTACACCGCAGACCGTTGGACGTCCCGGGTCATCGCTCCAGAGCCGTACGCGCACCGGACAATTCGGGATTCGGTCCCAGCCGCGCTCGGCGCCCCGCCCGGTCCCCGGCCCGTCGCGCTGCCGATGAGTAACCGGCCGACGCACTCGTCGCCCGCCAGCTCCCGCGCGCCTGGGACGTCTTCTTGTAGAACGACACCAGCTCAAGATCCTTGTTGCGCAACGCAACCGCGGTCCCCGGCTGATCGGCGCGCTCGGCCGTCGCCGCCTGCCGAGCCTCATCCCGTGCGTCGACCAGCCGCTGCCCGACGCGGGCGCCGAACGCCAACTGGAAGTTGAGCCGGGCGGTGATGGTCGGCGTCGGCCGGTGCGCACCCGTCGAGATGTAGGCGTCCGACGACTTGACCATCTGCACCACCACGCTGGCGTACAGGGCGTGGGTGGCGTCGATGTCCTCGGCGAATCCGTAGGCGTAGACGAACGTCGAGTTGGACGCGATGTCGCACTTCACGTCGTTGGCGCGGGCGATCAGCACGAACAACTGCACGAACGTCCGCAGGCCCCGGGTGCCCGCCTCGCCGATGGTCACGGTGCGCTGCACCGGTTCCTGCGCCGCAGTCCGGGTGGCCGCATGCGCCCGCGCCACGGCCAGGTCGATCGACGTCGTGGTGGCCAGCCGCTGCGCAGCGGCCATGAACGCCTCGGCCTCGTGCTGGTTGTCGGTGTTCTCGGCCTGCCGCAGCAGCGCCGCGATCCGCGCGAGCATCTTGTCGTCACTCATGCTCGCGACATTATGGAACGGATACGACGTTTCTGCGCGCGCGACGTGTCGTCGGCGTCGTCGCAACCGCCGTCAGTCCGGCGGCTCCTGCGCTTCGGCCGGTTCCTGTTCGACGTCGGGCGTATCGTCGCGGCCGGTGGCGCTGGCGCGGCGAACTTCGTCGACGGCGCTGGTCGGTCGCTTGGCCTCGCCGGTCTCGACGTCGGCGTCGGTGTATGTACCCCGAGAACCGGGATCGTTCTTGTCCATGGCAGTCCGTCCTGTTCGCCGGTCGTACGACGCCACGAAGCACCGCAGCGGGCAGGCGTCGTCGTGATGCAGATATACCCAGCGATGAAGGTTGGACACCTCCTGCGGTTGCCGCGCGTGGTGACTACTTGCCGACAAATCCGTCCAGCGCGCTCGTCAGTTGCGGCGAGAGCGGCGCCTTGTTGGCGTAGTTGGCGACGTTGTCCGTGGGATCGTCGCGCAGCACGTGGCTGACACCCTTCAGCGTGACGACGGTCAGCGCGGTGTGCGCCAGCGCGGCGATCAGCGGCTGTTCCGCCTCGCAGAAGGCCTGGACGTCCGAGTCCGAGCAGGTCAGCAGGACCGGAGTGCCGTTCGGCAGCTTCGCAGCCAGCGCCAGCGGGTCGATGGCGTCCGCCTCCAGCACCGCCTTGGCGTTGGCGGGGTTGAGGATGGCACTCAAACCTTCGGGGAGCTTGGCCGGCGGGGTGCCGGTCGCACGCGTCGTCGCGACGGCCGCGTTCCAGTCGGTCAGCACCTGGTCGGCCTGTTGCCGGGTCTTGGCGCCGGCCTTCACGTCGGCGTCGACCGAGGCCCGCACCCGATTGGTGATGACGTCGAGATAGCGTCCGGCGAGCGGCTGCAGCAGCGCGAGGGAGTGGATCTTCGGGGCGCCCGAACTGGTGTCGGTGGCCAACGCCAGCGCATGCACCGTGCCTTCGCCCAAGCCGTACACCGAGATTCGTGACGTATCGGTGCCCTTCTGCTCGGACAGGAACTTCACGGCCGCCTTGGCGCCGGCGGTGTAGACCGCGCTGCCGACGTCACGCAGGTTCTGCGCGTGTGGGCCCAACCCGGTCTTGCCGGTGCCGACCTTGTCGTAGCGCAGGCTGTCGACGTTCTTGCCGGACAGGTATTCGGCCAGCTGGCGCATGTTGCCGACCTTGCCGGCGACGGCGTTGTCGCCATTGCGGTCGGTCTGGCCGCTCTCGGAGATCATCAGCACCGATGGCGCCGCGGCGGCGCCGGGCACATGTCGGTAGCTGCCGTGGATGGTCAGGCCGTCGGCGACGAAGCTGACGTCCTCGTCGGCCCAGTCGGCGCGGGGACTGGAACTGCACGCCGCCACCGCCAGCACCGCCAACCAAACCAGCGGGCGGGCAACCCTTTTCACGAGAACACTCCGGTCACAGCCGCACTTCGATCCAGCTCACGACGTCGTCGAGCACGACGGCCTTCTCGGGCTCGTTGAACACCTCGTGGTAGAGCTCCGGGTAGACCTTCAGCGCCACGTCGGACGAGCCGACGCACTCGACCAGCTTGCGGCTGCCGGCCACCGGGACCAGCTTGTCGTCCTCGCCGTGCACCACCAACAGCGGTGCGGTGATGGCGGCGGCGCGCTGCGGCATGGTCTCGCCGACGCCGATCAGCGCCTTGGCGACCCCGGCCGGCAGCTTGCCGTGATGCACCAAAGGGTCGGCCTCATAGGCCGCGACGACCTCGGGGTCCCGTGAGACAGCCGATGCCGGCAGGTCCTCCACTGGGAAACCAGGCGCGATACTGCCCAACACCTTCGCCACGGTGGCCAGCACCGGCGAAATCGCGGCGCGGGCGTCGACGGCCGGGCCCGAGAGCACCATGAGGTGGTAGTCGTCGGGGTGCTCGACGCCGTACGAGAACACGATGCCGCCGCCCATGCTGTGCCCGAGTACGACGCGCTTGAGCTCGGGATACTCGGCCGTGGCCAGCCCGACGAGATGATGGAAATCACCGGTGTATTCCGAGATGTCGCGGACGTACACGCGCTTGCCACCCGAGCGACCGTGGCCTCGGTGGTCGAGCGCAAAGGTGATCAGTCCGGCCTCACCGAACCGTTGCGCGACATGGTCATAACGACGGGCGTGCTCGCCATAGCCGTGGGACAGCACCACCACGCCCGTCGGATCGGTATTGGGCACCCAGACGTCGTAGACGATCTTGGTGCCGCCGATACCGTCGAAGCTGCGTTCGCTGCGGGTCGTGACCATGCAGAGACAATATCTGGGGTCCGCCCACGGCGCGTCCGTCGCTGCCGCGACGGCCGCAGGATGTCACACCCCCTGCGTACCCTGGGTCAGGTGAGTGTCCTCAGAGAAGACGCGGCAGCCACACCGGCACTGTCCAGGGACGCGTTCCTGGCCGACGCCCAACGGCACCGGCGCGAGCTGCTGGCCCACTGTTACCGCATGACCGGTTCCCTGCATGACGCCGAGGACCTGGTGCAGGAGACCTACCTGCGCGCCTGGAAGGCCTACGACAATTTCGAGGGCAAATCGTCGGTGCGCACGTGGCTGTACCGCATCGCGACGAACACCTGCCTGACCTCGTTGGAAGGCCGTCAACGCCGGCCCTTGCCGTCCGGACTCGGTCAGCCGGCGGCCGATCCGCAGGCCGAGATCTCCGAGCGCACCGACACCGCCTGGCTCGAGCCGCTGCCCGACGTGCATGACGCGCCCGGTGACCCGCAGACCATCGTCGGATCCCGCGAGTCGGTACGGCTGGCGTTCATCGCTGCGCTGCAACATCTTTCGCCACGACAACGCGCGGTACTGGTACTACGCGACGTCCTGCAGTGGAAGGCCGCCGAAGTCGGCGAGGCCGTCGGAACGTCCACCGCCGCCGTCAACAGCCTGCTGCAACGGGCCCGCGCCCAGCTCGACGCCGTCGGCCCCAGCCAGGACGACGTGCTGGTCGCGCCGGAGTCCGACGAGGCACGCGACCTGCTGGCCAAGTACGTCAACGCCTTCGAGTCCTACGACATGGACGCCCTGGTCGAGCTGTTCACCGCCGACTCGGTGTGGGAGATGCCCCCGTTCGACACCTGGTACTCCGGCCCGCGCGACATCGTCGAGCTGTCCCGGTTCAAGTGCCCCGCCGAGCACCCCGGCGACATGCGGTTCGTCGTCACCACCGCCAATGGGCAGTCCGCCGCGGGCATGTACATGCGCAACTCGGAGACCGGCCGGCACGAGGCGTTCCAGCTGCACGTGCTGGACATCAAGCCCGGCGGCATCTCGCACGTCGTCGCATTCATGGACCCGACGCTGTTCGAGAAGTTCGGGCTGCCGCCGCACCTCTGACCAGTCCCCGACGGTCCCGGACGCCAGAAATGCATCCCGGTCAGGGTCTCCTCGCGCCTCCTTGCGGGACCAGCGCACTACTGTCGCTAGTTGTCAGCCCTCCCGCACGATATGGTCTGACGTCCTATTTATGCAGCTAGACCGTTTGCTATAGCATCTTTCTGGAACGTGTTCTTACTTTGTGTCTATGATCTTCGTCATGAAGACCAAAGGCGCTCTGCTGTGGGAAGTGAACTCCCCGTTCCAGGTCGAGGAGATCGACCTCGGTGACCCCGTTGCCGACGAAGTCCAAATCCGGATGCATGCCGCGGGCATGTGTCACTCCGACTACCACCTCACCACCGGCGCCACTCCGATGCCGCTGCCCTGCCTCGGCGGGCACGAAGGCGCGGGCGTCGTCACCAAGGTCGGCAAGAACGTCACCGGCATCGAAGAGGGCGACCACGTCATCCTCGCGTTCATCCCGGCCTGTGGCTCCTGCCCGCCGTGCATGAAGGGCTTCCGCTCGCTGTGCGACCGCGGCGCCGTCCTGCTCGGTGGCAAGTCGATCGCCGACGGCACCAACCGCATCCACGCCCGCGGCAAAGAGGTCGCGCCCATGAACCTGCTGGGCACCTTCGCGCCGTACATGACCGTCCACAAGGACTCGGTCGTCAAGATCGACAAGGACATC
>Ga0105237_10006551_pt1 | contig 12879 bp, 10 predicted proteins | sample KBSC24metaG_FD_81520 | JGI IMG/M metagenome (GOLD analysis project Ga0105237, IMG submission 81520) | Corn rhizosphere microbial communities from Kellogg Biological Station, Michigan, USA - KBS C2-4 metaG | ecosystem: Host-associated > Plants > Roots > Rhizosphere > Soil | place: Michigan, USA...
CGTACCGGCCTCTCCAATGACAGGCACGCCCGACTCATCCAACGCCTTCACATCCCGGTAGACCGTACGCAGGGAAATATCAAACCTGTCGGCAATCTCCTGCGCCGTTACCAGCCTTTTGCTTTGAAGATGTGTGAGAATGGCATGCAGCCTGTCGATCCTGTTCATGATACGGCCCTCCCTTCGCTGACCACAGGCTCAGGCTCTACCCAAACACTACTCTCTTTTAATAAGTTGATAAGCTCCTGTACGGCAATGGAGCTGTCTACTCCCCGCTTGACCACTTCCTTGCCTCTATACAACGTGATCTTTCCCGGCCCGCTGCCCACATATCCAAAGTCGGCGTCGGCCATTTCCCCCGGACCATTCACGATACAGCCCATGATAGCGATCTTTACGCCTTTAAGATGATGGGTCACACTCCGGATCCTGGCCGTCGTCTCCTGAAGATCAAATAATGTTCGTCCGCAGGAAGGGCAGGAGATATACTCCGTCTTGGATATTCGTGTCCGGGTGGCCTGCAATATGGAAAAGGAAGTGTTGTTGATGAACTGGTGGTTATTCTTTGTCTCTAAATAAGTGCGACCGCTGACCCGGCTGTTGACGATCTTTTTCAGATCGTTCATAAGCCAGATGCCGTCACCCATGCCCTCCAGGAAAAGCGCACCCGCTTCGGTGGAGAAATGGATCAGCTGCTCATCGATGGTGGTATCTTCGCTTTCAACAGCAAGGATGACAGGACAGTTGATATTTCTATTCATCAGCTCCATGATGAGACGACGCACAGATAACATAGGTTGCGGATGGGAAGACCAGCAGCACAACACCGCTGTCCCATCTTCACGCACAGCTTCCAGAATGTCTGACACATCGGTTGCTGCATCGACAGAAATAAAGTTTAACACCAAAGACCGTTCGGCAGCCCGCAAATACTCCGCCCCCTGGTACAAAGGAAAATATTGTTTCCTGTCCGTTCCAAGCCAGGCAGCATGATCGCAGATGATCCGCAACGTGCCGGGCAGGTCGAAATCTACCGTCTTGCGTCCCGAATACAAATAATCGGCGGCTGCGTCGCCGATATTCCATTTATCACGGACGGCATCATAGCTATAGCCGATGGCTTTCAGGTCCCCCCGGCCGATGACACCAGCCTGCATAAAGTCCGCTACCACCACCGGCACATGATGATCACCGGTATTGACCACCTCTCTCGCCGGACGACGGCGATATTCAAAAGGTGAATAAGGCGCCTTATCTATAGACGGTATCACTTCAATGCTCTCCACACGACCCTCATATCTTTTCACCAGGTCCTTACACACGGGTATCTCAAATTCGGGATCTTCCGTGAGTGACACACGGATCGTATCTCCGATGCCGTCTTCAAGCAAAGTGCCGATGCCTATTGCGGACTTGATACGTCCATCTTCGCCATCTCCTGCCTCCGTCACACCCAGGTGTAGAGGATAACAGGCGCCAAATTCATCCTCCATCGTCCGGATCAGCAGGCGATACGCCTGCACCATTACCTGCGGATTACTAGACTTCATGCTAAGGATGATGTTGTGATAATGCTCATCCCTTGCCACCCGAAGAAATTCCATGGCGCTCTCCACCATACCCATCGGCGTATCTCCATAACGGCTCATGATACGGTCGCTGAGAGAGCCATGATTGGTCCCGATGCGCATGGCGGTACCATATTCCTTACAGATCTTTACCAACGGGGTGAAACGCTCGCGTATACGATCGATCTCCTCATTGTATTCGGCATCGGTGTATTCGATGAATTCAAATTTTTTCTTATCGACGTAGTTCCCCGGGTTGACCCTCACTTTTTCGACTATACGGGCAGCGATCTCAGCCGCATTGGGCGTAAAATGTATATCCGCTACCAGCGGTGTATGGTAGCCCCTGCGCCGCAGCTCATTTTTTATATTCAAAAGATTTTCCGCCTCCTTCTTCGAAGGCGCCGTAATACGTACCAGCTCGGCGCCGGCCTCGATGCAACGGATAGATTGCTCCACGGTGGCCAGCGTATCCATCGTGTCGGTCGTGGTCATCGTCTGTATCCGTATAGGATGAAAATTACCCAGCAGCAGATCGCCGATCTTTACTTCCAGGGTCTTCAGGCGACTGTATTGAGTAAGAGAGTTACAATATAGTTGCATAGTGTAAAATTAACACAGAAAGATCATCCCAAATATTACCATTTATCAATATCCGGAACGTTCAATCATTTTGTCCGGAACCTTCCTACCAGTCCTTGTCGGGCTGATTGGGAGCTTTTACCTTGCTCTGGTTCATTTTGTCCTGGATCTCCTTCTCTTTCTGCTGAAGGGTCTTGAGATATTGCTCCACCTGTTGCTTGTTCAGGCGGCTGGGTTGTGGTTTTGGTTGTTGCGGCTGGTCCTGCTGCTGATCCTTCTTTTCTTCTTTTTTGTCCTTCTTGTCCTGTTCTTTTTTCTTTTCCTGCTGTTGCTGCTGCTGCTGTTGTTTCAACTGCATAAGCGCCTTCTGAAGGTTCTCACGGGCGTCCTCGTCGTTTACATTCAGCCTTAGCGCCTTCTTCCATGCCTCGATGCTTTCCTGCAGTTTTTGTTGTTTGATCAGGGCTACCCCCTTGTTATACAGCCCTTTTTCCTGCATGGCCTTATCATCGCCCGAATGTTCCACGCTGTTGTTGTAAGAGTTGGCGGCATCGGCATAATTGTTCTTTCGGAACTGGGCATTCCCTAAATTATAATTGGCAGTAGGATTCTCGGGGGCCTTACGGACGGCCTCTTCATACTGCTGTTGGGATTGATCGAGCTGCTTCTTCTTGTAATAACGATTGCCGCTGCGGACCTGGGCATCTCCATTCTGTGTCTGTGCCGAAGAGGTCAGCGAAGCGCCCATTAGCAGGACGCCTATAATGGCAGCGACACGAAGCTGCCGGCGGCGCTCCGAGAGAAAATACTCTACCAGCAACAGGACCAGGGCAATGCCCAGGAACCACTGGAAATAGCTTCGATAGTCGATGAATTCCGAGTCGCTGAGCGCTTTTTTCTCCACCCCTTCCAACTGCTGGGACTCGGTGATCAACGCATCGTCTACATTGTCCAAACGTATATAATGACCGTGTGTAGCATCGGCCAGTTGTTGCAGCTCAGGTTCATTGAGCTTGGAGATGACGGTATTGCCCTGCTCGTCCTTTTTCAGTTCGCCGGTGGTGGGGTCTACGATAGGCGAGCCCTCGGGTGAGCCGATACCTACCGCATTGATCATAACACCATTGGCCGCCAGCGTCTTGGCGACAGTCATGGCTTCAGGATCATGGTCCTCGCCATCGGATACCAGTAAGATAGCTTTGTATTTTCTCTCCTTGCTGTTGAAAGAGGTATTCGCCATTTTCAAAGCTTCGCCGATGACGGTGCCTTGCGTGGGAACGACATCCGGAGATGCATCCTGTATGTACATACGGGCAGCCCCATGATCCGTGGTCAGCGGCATCTGCAAATAGGCCCGGCCGGCAAAGAGCACAAGGCCGATACGGTCACTCTCCAGCTTGTCATTCAGGCGTATCAGCAGCTGTTTGGCTTTTTCCAGCCTGCTCGGCTTGATATCCTTTGCCAGCATGCTTTTGCTCACGTCCAATACCAGCATGACATCCACTCCCTGACGCTTGACATTCTGCATAGCTCCCGGACGCTGAAAATTGGCAGCCCCCATCACCACCGCAGCCAGGGCCAGCAATGCCAGTGTCGCCTTTATTCCAAATCGCACGGGGGAAAAATTCTTTACCAGCTGCCCTACCAGCATGGGATCGCCTATCCGCAGCTTCGTCTTCTTCTTCCAACTTATAAGGGTATAGAATAAGAGGACCAGCAAGGGTAAGGCGGCCAGACCGAACAGATACTCAATATGTTGCCATTTCAACATGGGATATGCAATTTACGCAAGTTCTTCCATCTGAGGCAAAAAGAACGCCAATTCAATAATGGGGATGGTCGTTGTCGCTACCGTTAATGATCTCCCAGAACCAGTAAGAAAAAAAGCTTGATTTAGAGGGCTTTTTCCGGCCCTTTACTGACTTGAATATGCGGAAGCAGAAAAAAACAGCCACCAGCATGAATAGCGCGAATATTATGTAGTCCATACGGGCAGTTTCCAACAAGATACCTCTTTATTTCTTGCCTTGAAAGAACCCCTGCTGCTTTAGAATATTCTTAAGGATGCTCAACCCCGCAGGCTCCAGGTCGCCTCCTGCCCCGGCCTTATCCAGGTTCAGAACGAAGAAGTAAGCATCTTTATTCTCTTCTATCCACCCTATATACCAGGTAAAAGCATGCCCATCTTTACGAACGCCCGTAGCCGTCTTATAGCTCAGCCGGTAATTGGAATTGCTCTCCATCAACATCATCTGCCGGACAACCTTCTGGCTGCGCGGGAAGAAAGGCAGCTGGTCGAAATAGAGTTTTTTTACAAGGCCTAATTGTTCATCTGAATTGATAGTCAAATGGTTGTCCATCCAGAACACATCACTGCCGATATCCTTATTTCCATAACCCAACGTGTCGATCCATTTTTTCAGCGTGTCCTTGCCGATACGCTGGGACAGTTGCTGGAATGCAGTGGTATTACCATCGCGAAAGGCTTCCCTCAACGTAATAGTGCCGGATATCACCGCACTATCATCCTTCACCACCCCGGTCTGCACCCCGATCAACGACTGCATGATGTCGAAAGTACCTGCCGGGAGATAGCTGCTATCCCGATAGCGGTGCAGGTTGTAAATGGTGAAATGCCCCTGTCCGTTGTCGAACATGCCAAAGCTGCCATTGACGCCGGCGGCATCGAAATATTGCTTTAAGCTATTATCTTCCGTTACATTGCCCTGGGAGCAGCCGGCCAACAGAAAAGCAGCCATCATTACAGAAAGAAAAGTCCTTACCATGGGAAAATTTGCGCGAAATTACTAATTTCAGACTACATGAAGCTCGCCTTCACACCCCTATTCCTTTGTTGTCTCGTCGGCAGACCTGGCGGACTATGGTGCCAGTCATCGGACCAGCCCCCTGTTTACAATTCGGTAATCCACATTTCTACGGATAATGGAAAATTCAACGGCAGGATGATAGAAATGACGGACTCCACGGTATCCATCATGCTGCTAAAGGAAGGGACAAGAATGGATATCGACGCCCGGCTCATCAATAGTATAAAAGTCAAAAAAAGATTCTTCCGGTCGGTATTGATCGATTTCAGCATCGGCGCGCTGTTCTCCACATTCCTGATCGTCGACGCCTACTGGCGCGAAGGGTTTTATGACCCGGATTATCCGCCCTTCGGACAGGCGCTCCTGGGAGGACTGGCCATCGGCGGTGGAGGTGGATTATTATATGGCATGGCCGAATCCACTTTCTTCAGGGTACACATCCCCGTGAATAAAAGCCTGGAAATGTTCAGGCTGCACCGCAGGCGATTGTTGAAATTCTGGCTGGGTAATGAGTAGGGACCCCGCCAGGAGCCGATAAAAGCAGCTTACTCCTTTGGTAGGTTGTATTTCTTTATCAGCTTCAACAGCACTCCGTTGGTCCAGCCAAAGCCGTCCTGCCCGGCATATTCACCGCCGCCGGCATCTTTGTTGATGTCTTCTACATTGTATTTTTCCATCAGCTTGCCCGTCTCCCTGTATACTTTTTCATTCAGCCTGACCCATCGTGCGGCAATATCCGCCGCCAGGTCCTGCTGACCACACCGATCCAGACCCCAGATCACCATCCATTCCAGGGGCGCCCATCCATTGGGTGCATCCCATTGCTCACCCGTATTGAATTCGGTGGTGACGACACCGCCGGGCTTCAACAGCTTCTCTCGTACGACAGCGCCAACCTTGGCGCCGAGAAAGCTCATATAATCCGGATGTTCGTTGATAAAACAAAATGGATACATCCCGGCGGGGTTGATGTGATTACTTTGCTTCTTTGTCTTCCAGTTATAGTCGGTGTAAAAAGTACGTAGCTTGTTCCAGCAATATTTGTCGATGAGCGCTGCTCTTTTAGCCGCCCTCTTTCGAAACAGGCTGGCGGTACTGTCATCCTTATTCATCAACCTGGCCTTGGCGATGGACACCTCCAGGTGATACAGCAGGGCATTCAGGTCGGGCGGCACCATATCCGTCGTCCGGATGGTCACCAGGTTCTTTCCATTGGCAAACCAGCGGCTGCTGAAGTCGATGCCGCTCTCCGCCGCGGCGCGCAGATGATGATACATTTCTATTTTATCCCTTCCCGAACGCTGTGCGGTGAGTATATCCTCCCGCCAGCTCTCCTGGCGGGGTGTAGTGGCATCATCCCAATAACGGTTCAGCACATCCGCTCCATTCAGCCGGACCACCCTCCGATAAGCCTGTCCGGGCTTCAATTTATCGCTGCCATCCATCCAATACTGGTATTCCTTTTCCATGGCGGGCAGGAATTCCTGGTAGACACTGTCGCCCTTTATTTCGGACAGCAATTCCACCATGACAGAAAAGAAAGGAGGTTGTGAACGGCCCAGGTAATACGTCCGATTGCCATTGGGTATATGTCCATAATTCTCGATGAGATAGGCGAAATTCTTTACCATGTCATCGATGGTTTCAGTCTCACCGCTCTCTTTTAGTCCCAGCATAGTGAAATAGGAATCCCAGTAATATACTTCCCGAAACCTTCCGCCGGGTACGATATAAGGATATGGCAGGGGCAAAAGAGAGCTGCCTTCTATTACCTTGTCGGGCGTTCTTTTCAATACGGTCCAGAGGTTCTTGATATGGGTAACCACATCTTCGGAAGTATTGGTCTTATAATTATCGGTGGGACTCCCCGGAACCTCGAAATTATCCAGCACGAATTTTTTCAGGTCGAAACCCGCGGTGCTCCTGCTTGCTTCATAATCCGCCACGATCTCCGCCGGCTTGCGCTTGGGTATACAGTCGACAAATGTCTTTCCATCGGGGAATACCTTACCCATCTGCACATCCACAAATAGTTTTCCATAGATCTTGTCAGGTGGGGTAGTGACAACAGGTTGAGCGGACAACGAAAGGGTACATAAGAACAGAAGGAGGTAGTAGACGGTTCTTTTCATGTTCATATTCCACGGTTTTGGATGCGTACGACGGAATTGGATGCTTGTGGCATTCTATGATGATATAAACCTACGCTAAAATGGCCAATGTACAAAGAACGCCCCCCGCATTCGAACCCGAAGGATATAACCAGGAATTAACAAAAGCCCTCACTTATAGGTGAGGGGCTTTCCGGTGTTGGAGATCAGGCGGGTGTTACGATCTTAGTTTCTGCGGCAGTGTAGGTTTTCAGTACAGGGCTGCCTTTGAACCTGTCCTTTATCTTATTCACCAGGGACTGGTAGGTGCCGCTGGTCTCATAAGATTCTGCATCGGCCAGGGATAGCCATTCGGTAAGGGAAATGTAGTCGTCCTCCGGATTGGTTGGTTCCAGGAGCCATGCACCTACATTTCCCTTCTGTGCTTTGATCACGGGAACACATTCTTCATTGTAAATTCTCTTGACATCGTCAACATCGTTTGCTCCGATATTGAAAAAAGTAAGACGTGCGATCATAAAAACCTCCTTTGTTTTTGGATTAAAAAAAAATTGACTAAAAAACATGAAAGGTTTCCAGGCAGCGGACGAGGTTTGAATGTTATGGTTAGAACCGGATACCCAGGTCGACACCGGACCGAAGGCCTCCGGAGGATTGCACCTGGCCGGTGATATGAAAGGGCTTGGCACTGATGTCATTGATACTCTGCTGAAGAGATTGCTGATCCTCCGCCGTCAGAGGAAGGCGAAGCACAGAAATATTATTTGTTTCATATGCTTAATCGTTTGTTTAGGAATTATATATGAATATACAATATTCTTAATCAACGATCAAATAATAATTCCTGCGGCCGGCTAACCTACAGCTTGATAAAAAATTTGAAACCCCCACGAGGAATCGTGGGGGTTTTTGACTTTTGCTTAATGATCCAATAATAAAACTCTTTATTCAGCACCGTCCTGCGTAGCCCGAAGGACAGCGTAATTACCTACGTTCTTACCCACCGTCAGACCTACTTCACAATCTATCCTGTAGTGGATACCACCGACAAATCTCGAATTGGCCGCATCCTGCGCCATCTGCATATAGGCGCTGGCACGTTCCGGAATGATATGTCCCAGGATCGTTGCAGCGGCTCCGCTGAACATCGAGTGACCGGAGACATACGATGGGAAGTTGGGAACACCTGTCAGCGTCTTGATCTCGCCATTCATCTGTGATGGGCGTGGGTTGAAATAATAGTATTTGATATCCCAGCAGCTGATCGCGGCATCCATCTCTGCGCAATTCAGCAATGCCATATTGCGGGCCCATCTCACCTCGCTAAAATTCTTCTTTATAAAGTCTTCCGCGGCAATGGCATTCCAGTGTCCGGGAGGAGTATATGTCCCAACTCCATCCGCCCAGAATTGTACAAGCTTCATCTGATCGCGGGTGGGGCTCTTGATCGTCGAATAGACTTCCGCAGTGATCGACTTCATCGAATCGCTGCCGGTAGAAGGAGGAGGACCGGGTCGCAGGGATACCAATGTCGCGCTGTCGAAGAGGAAACACTTTACTTTACCAAACAACGGCAGCATGGGAGGACGCTTGGGAGTCTCCAGGCTTAGCCAGGGCGTCTGATCCTTTGCTTCCGCCACGGTTTTAAAATTGTTCCAGTCGGCCTGCGTTCCTACCGCCTTGCCGGCATTGTCTCCCCGGGCCCGGGTAACAAACATTTGCGCCACCTGCCTGCCCAATGCCTCACCCGCCGTGATATCGCTGCGGGTAGCCGCACCCGACATAATGGCTGCCAGCTCCTGCTCCTGCAATTTCTGCTGGACAGAGGCTATCTCATCGGGAAAAAGGAGCTTCATCATCTCAGTCGTCACACCTGCCAGCACAGCAGCCTCGGAAGGATAGGAGGGTAGATCCGTTTTGGTGACATATACCTTTATCGTCGAGTCGGTCTTATACGGTGCAGCACGTTTGTAAAGGTTCTTGTAATACCAGCAGGCCACCAGCGCATCGTACTGCGCAGCGGCGACATACGCATACGCCCTGGCGGCATACGGTGGGTTCGCAAACGGAAAGTACGGATAAGCAAAGGGATTCGTAGAGCTGGGAATTGGATAGCTCGTATCCGAATTTTGATAAGGTGGAAGATTATACTTGGCCACCAGGTTCCGCATGATCTCATTCCACCGGAGAACGCCGCCGGCGCTCCAGTATTTTATGGCCCCCAGCTGGGCATCCGTCATGCTTTTCTGGTACCCTTTGATTTCATTGATATCTGCCAGGTATCCTGTGGAGTTGGTAGCCGCCGGTGTCGCCACCGCGAATGTATCGGGGCGGGACAGAAGCATAGGTTTCCACGAGCCTGCCGTGAGGTCCTGGTCGGCAGGATTCAGGGGAGGCAGATTGGCGGTCCTGTCAGAGACGCTTTTGTTACACGCGGCCGTTACCATCAGCGCAGCTATCGTAGCAGGTATGAATATTGTAATACGCATAATTATTTCTTTTTCTTTTTAGAGGAAAAATCAAGGATATAAAAAACGCCCGCATCGAAATTGGTCGACTGCCCTACATTCCTGCCGGCGACAGTATAGCTGCCACCCCCCTCCAGGGAAAGTCCGTCCACAGCCTTGAAATTATACTTGAAGTGAGGCCCCACCATGGTGGCATTCATTCTATTGCTGGGGAAGGGCATATCATTCTTGCGGATATCGAACCCTCCCCGGGTAGTCATATTTGCCAGTACCGCTTCGATGATCCAGCGTTCACTGCGATAGCCTGTCCTGAAATTGACAGACGTCATATCCGGCATCTCCACTTCATTGGTCAAATGAAGGGAAGTAGTGTAATAGGAGTTCCTGTCGATCTTGATATTGCTCCGCCAGGTGTACGTACCGGACAGGGTTGCAAAGAATTTCCCTACCTGGTAGTCCACCATCACCCTGCCGGACAGCGTCTTGCTTTGAAGACCTATCGACAGGGGCAGATAGTCCGCGATATAGTTTGTAAGGGGGATTGAACCACCGCCAAGGACATACACTGACAACACACCTTTTCCTACATTCTGTTCCACAGCCATCCATTTCAGCCAGGCGGAAAGGTCCTGTATGCCATGCTGGTCATGAAGCGTGCCGGCCGTGACATGGGTTGTCACATACGGGGCACCGAAAATGACATTCAGCTTCCTACTGATGCCATAGGTGCCCATCAGGCCAAACATCTGCGTAGACATCTTTCCGATGTTCAGATTGTTGCGTTTGAATGTACCTTCCCAATAGTGATCCCAGCTGCTATACATATAGGTGCCGCCAATACAGAGGTTCTTTTTCGACATCATAATGGCGTCCAGATCCGTCTGCGCTCTCAGGAAAGACGCAGGCAGCAGGAACATCGCCAAGGGAAGGATATATTTTTTAAAAGTTGGATTAAGCATAAGTTTTAGTTGTCGGGGTGATTAAAAACGATAGTTCAATCCGATGTTGATCGCGTAGTCGGCAAATGCGGCGTCACCATGGGCAGTCTTGCCGGTGAGCTGAGTAGTTATCTTATCCGGAACGCTTTGGGTGCGATTACGTTTGAGCGCCACGGGAACAAAGCCGTAGATAGACACTTTTCCTACGCTGTAAGTGACGCCGGGCTCAGCGGAGATGATATAACCGGGTCTTCTGAAGCCATTGCTGCCACCCACCAGGTCATGCACAGGCAGACACTCTTCCCGCACACCAGCTGAAAAAGTAAAATGGCTGACCATAAAATTGACACCGACCCGGCCCATCCACTGGTCGGGAACGCTCATAACATCACTGCCATTCTTGACGGCGTTGGCAGATGCTGTGCCTCCGCGGGCGGTAGAAGTGCCATTGACCTCGCGGGGATTGCTGAGATAGTAAAAGTTGCCGTAGACGCCGAATTTGGAGGAAAAATTATAAAAGGCATTCAGCTCCAGCGTCAGACCTGTTCCGCCGTCACCCAGCTGTATGGACTGGTCCACGGGTCCCAGTCTTTTGGTAGTGTCCGTCGTGTGAAAATAATCCTGGTAGTTGTAGCTTCCTGTAGGCAGCTTGATACCGAAGCCTACTTGTACGTTGCCCTTGGGCATCTTTACAGGATCGAGTATCCAGCTATAGACAGCCAGTCGTATATCACCCACTCCAAAGCTATGTGTCTGGAATCTGCCAAGGCTGGCATGTTCATACAGGCTGCTGCGGGTATTGGCCTCGATGGGCATGTCCAGCATGATCGACCAGCGCGGATTGATCTGCCGGTAGATCGTAATGTCTGTGGTATACTGATGGTTGATGACCTCCGTCTGTTGAGCCAGACGTTGTTTCTGCTCGTCTGTGCCGACAAAGTGCCGGAAGGACTTGAAATACCGGTTGTTTACGCTGAGCTGCCATTTGCTGGCAGTGTCAATATGGTTTTCTCCGACCCCGCAGAAACCTCCTGCACTCTTGATAGCGACGCATCCCTGGGCATTTGTTCTTTCTGCAACAGCGATCAGGACAAGGGTCAGCAGTGATAAAAGTACTCTTCTCATTTTAGTTTGGTTTTGACTTTATTATTGAATTAAGCTTTTTTCATTTTTAGTTTGGTTACGACTAATTCACCGACCTTCTTTCCGTATTCTGTGCTGATAATACAGGAGTGGTGAAAATGGATGCCTCCATAATACCGCGCCCAGTTATTCTCGCTGGCGGCAGCCCGGAAAGAAGCGAAGCTTCGGCTCTTGATACCGAACTCGAGCTCCGTAGTGTCCGTATAATTGAAATTATCTCCGAAAACGCTGGTGAGGGCCTCTGCCGCTGCGGATGAGCAGGTGGAATGCCCGCAGGTATATTCCGGGAAGGGGGGCGTCTGTAAATGTGGACGCCAGTTGGCATCGAAATATTTGTTGATCACAGTTTCGGGGCGCGCAGTATTGTACCGGTATTTTTCACCCCAGCATTGTATAAAGGCATCGAATAGGGAAATGGCCGTCTTCGCATACGCATAGACCGTGGTGGGGAAGTCCGCCTTGGCTTTTTTGGCGGCGATGCCGACAATACTCATCCAGTGCCCCGGAGGGGAAAATTTCTTTGTGCCGAACATCAGGTGACCCGATACATTCAGCTTGAATGGATTATCGTCCCAGAAATCCGCGATCCAGGCCTGCTCTTCTGTCAGACTGTCGACGGCATTTTTGATGCTCATCACTTCTTTACAATAGTCGCTGTTCTTGTTCGTCACATCGAACTTGAAAGGAGGCGGTGGAGCGAACTGATCAGCTTTTTCCATGACCACGGGCCGGATGGTATTCCAATGGGGCTCCATGGCGGATGTATAGGCGGGTGGAGTAGGCACCCACCGGCCAGGTGAATCCATCACCGTATATTCCGGCGCACCGCGTGTCTCCAGGTAATTGTCCTTACGGCTCCATTTCATGATGGTAGAGCCCACCGTGTCCGCATAGGCTACGGAATTCTTAAACACATCGGACGGCATCCCGTGATCTTCGGCCAGCTTTTTCAGGCTGTCGACATAATCCTTCATGCTGCCCGCAGGGAAGGTTACGGCTTCACCCAGCTTACAGAATGCCAGCAAGGCTGCAAACTCTGCATCGATGGGCTTGCCCGCGATGGGTTTGGGTACGGCTTTTAATCCATTGACCTGTCCGGCTAATGAATTATACTGATCCGGATAGCTGCCTGCCACTACCTCATAAGCCGCAACATTGGCATAGAGATAATTACGGGAAGCTACAATGGGAGAGAAATTATTCCCCATTACTACCGTATTCAGTTGATAAACAGTGGCGCA
>Ga0105237_10006552_pt1 | contig 12879 bp, 11 predicted proteins | sample KBSC24metaG_FD_81520 | JGI IMG/M metagenome (GOLD analysis project Ga0105237, IMG submission 81520) | Corn rhizosphere microbial communities from Kellogg Biological Station, Michigan, USA - KBS C2-4 metaG | ecosystem: Host-associated > Plants > Roots > Rhizosphere > Soil | place: Michigan, USA...
CGCTGGGGCAAATCCGTTGGGGGTGGGCGTTCCTGCTCGCCCGAAAGGCACCGGCCACCACCAGCACCTCAACCACCGCCTCGGTGGTTGCGCTCGTTCCTCGCTCCACCACCGGCTAATATCTTTCATCCCTCCGGGATGAGGAACCGTGCTTTCGGAGACGGAAAGAGGCGGGTAACACTTTTGTGGCAGCGGCGCACTCCAAGAACGCAGGCGCCCTGCCAAGCCTACGACGCCCACGACCGCCCCGTATGTGCAAATTCTGGTCCCGAAAAATCACGGATGACCGGCCATCATCGACAGCAACACGCCCGTGCTTTACCTCCGTGCTCTTCCCGGCGAAAACGGACCCATGCGCCCCTCCCTCCGACTCCCCGTTTCCTCAATCCTCGCCATCAGCGCTTTGTGCACGACGACTGTCGCGTTTGCCGCCGACGGCTTCGCGCTGAAGGACGAACCCGGCGACCACCTCGACGTCCTGCATGACGGCAGGATCTTGGCCCGCTACATGTACGCGAGCGACAACTCGACCCCGGCGCGCCGCCTGGACACTTACAAGCCGTATCTCCACGTCTTCGACGCGGAGGGCAAGAAGCCCATCACGAAAGGGCCCGGCGGCGACCTGCCGCACCATCGCGCGATCCTGGTCGGCTGGAACGGGCTCTCGGTGAACGGCAGGAAATACGATCGCTGGCAGATGAGCGGCGGCGAGCAGGTGCACGAGAAATTCCTCGCCCAGACGGCCGACCAGAATCACGCGACCTTCACCTCGCTCGTCCGCTGGACGGGCGCCGCGGGCGAGCCGCCCATCCTCATGGAAGAGCGCACGCTCACCTTCCTCCCGGCGCCGGCGCCCGCCTATGCCCTCATCGAGCTGACGACGAAACTCAAGGCGGTCGCGGGCGACACCACCCTCAACCCGGACCCCGAGCACTCCGGCCTGCAATTCCGCGCGGCCAATGAAATCGAGAAGCCCCAGACGATCTTCGTCCTGCCGGGCGAAAAGGCCAATGCGCACAAGGATCGCGACCTGCCGTGGGCGGGCGAGAGCTTCACCCTGCGCGGCCAGCGTTTCAGCGTCGTCGAGTTCAACCACCCGATCAATCCCAAGCCGGTGATCTTTTCCGCGTATCGCGACTACGGCCGGTTTGGGCTCACCTTCGCCACGTCGATCCCCGCGAATGCCGAGGCCACGTATCGCTGCCGGTTCCTCGTCGTGGCCGGCGAGATGCCGCCGGCGGAACTGATTCAGAAGCTCTCCAATGAGTACACCGGCGCCTCGGACCCGGTGCCGCCGATCACCGTGAACAAGGCGGAAGTCTTCAAGACCGCGGCCCCGAAGGTCCCAGCAACTCCAGCGAACTCCACCGACGCGCCAAAGCCCGCGCCTGCAAAATGAGACGGCCGCTTTGGAACACGAAGATGACCACAACCTCGAACGCACCCATCCTCGCGCGGCGCTGGCGGAGCATCGCCGGCGCGATTTGTTTCCTGCGATTGACGGCGCCCGTCCAGGCGGACGTGACACCCATCCCCAAGGCCGGAGCCTCCACACCGTTCATCACCCTCGAGGCCGAATCCGGAGAATTGAGCGCGGGCGCGCGCGTCCAGCGCTTCGAACACGGGTCGCCGGTCCCGTCCGTCGCCACGTTGGAACTGGAAGCATCCGGTGGCGGCTTGGTGGAGCTGGCGGTCACCGGGGCGTCCGTGACATGGCGCAACCCCGTCGCCAATGCCAATACGATCGTCATTCGCAGTTCCATTCCGGATACGCCATCCGGGGGTGGAATCACCGCGACGCTCAATCTTTATGTCGACGGCAAGTTTCGGCAGGCCATTCCGTTGAGTTCCAAGCAGTCGTGGGTTTATCGCGGAGGACGGGAGCCGGGATGGTCCAATGATCCCAAAGGCGGCGGCATGCCTTTCAAGTTTTACAATGAAGACAGGGCCTGGATTACGGGCGCTCCCCTCGGGCGCGACAGCCGGATCACCCTGCGCAAAGACGAGGCCAACACCGCCGCTGTCTATCATCTCGACTGCATCGATTTGGAACACGTCGACCCGCCGCTCGCGCAACCGGCGGGCTCGCTCTCCATCAACGACTACGGGGCCGATCCCACCGGCGCGACGGATGCGCAGGCCGCCATCCAGAAATGCCTCGATGACGCCCGCCAGCGCGGCCTCGTGGTGTGGATTCCACCGGGCCGCTATCTCATCAGCAGCGTCATTCCCACCGGGCTCGACTTCAAGGGCGTCACCGTGCGGGGCGCCGGCATGTGGCACACCATGCTCTATCGCCAGGTGCCCCTCGTCGCCTCCCAGCCCAACCAGCGCTGGCGTTCCGCGATCAAGGCCGGTACGAAAACGCAATTGAGCGATCTCTCCATCGATTCCAACGCGCCCACCCGTGCGATCGGACTCCCGGGCGGCAGCGACTACGGCATCGCCGCCACCGGGGATGGCTGGCTCATTCAACGGGTGTGGATCCAGCATTGCGATGCGCAGTGGCTCAGCGGGAGCAACGGGATTATCCGCGACTGTCGCGTGGCCGATAGCTGGGGCGATGGCATCAATCTCAACAACGGCAACACCCCCGACCCCGAGAAACTCGGGATGAATCTCACCGCCGAAAACAACTTCGTGCGCGGCACTGGGGACGATTGCCTGGCCACCTATTCCGACCGCGGCGAGAAAGGCGCCAATGGGCAGATGGTGGGTTCGAAGTTTTTGAACAACACGGGCAGCGCGCCTTACTGGGCCAATTGCCTGCGGGTCGCCGGAGGCAAGGAAGTCGTGGTGCGGAACAACCTGTTGATGGATTCCGCTTCGAACTGCGGGATGACCGTCGGCATCTTTGGCAAGACCGGGCACGCCCTCGAATCCGCGCTCATCGAGGGCAACGTGATCCTGCGGGGCGGCGGCTGGAATGGAAAAGACCGCCACGGCCTGGCCGTCGGGTCGCGGCCCGATGAGTTTACGAACGCGATCATCCGGGGCAACGTGATCAAGGATTCCTGGCGCGCCGGCCTCTTCATCGGCCCGGCGATGGAACACGTGACCTTTGAGGGCAACCGGATCATCCACCCCGCGGCCGCCGGCATCCTCATCGCCCGCGACGTCCAGGGCACGGGCGCCTTCACCGGGAACATGATCTCCAACCTCACCGCCGGGCAACCTGCCATCAAGAACGATTCGGAGAAGACGTTTGAGGTCACCGTGAAAGAGAATCCGCCGCAGAAACAACCGGCTCCGAAATAGGCTTGGCAATCAGTGTGCGCGGGTGGATCGGCTTGTCCCAAGACGATGCGAAGAGGTGGGCGGCGAAGCCGCGATTTGTTTTCCCATCGCGTTGGGGACAACGCGATCCACCCTCGCGTCTTCGGACCGCGACGTCTGGATCTCCTGCCACGCTCCCACAGATCATCCACGCAGCGGCTTGAAATTCTCAGGGTCGCCGGCAATGGAACGGACGGGAGCGGCGGCATGAACCTTACGCATCGTATATGAGACGCTCTCGCAGGGAGTGATTCATATACGAAACAATCCGCCGCGGATATTTCCCGCTCGGGACAGCGACACCACGAAGTAGCGCGGCTCGCCTCCTGGTGTCACCGTTCCACCGGCAGCGGATACGCCTTCGGCGCTCGTTCCAAAACCTCCCGAATCTCACGGGGAAGTTGGTCCATCTCTTCGGGCGTTTTCCGCAGGGTCGTTTGCCAGAGCACTTTATATTTGCCGCCCCCCGGCATCGACAGGTGCCCCTGAGGGATGTCTGTCTCGAAAATCGTGACGTCCATCTCCAGAACAAATGGCTTCCCTGGTTGGAGAAACCCGTCCGGTTTAGGGTAGAAAAAGCTCATGCCTTTCGTGCCTTTCACCGGAGGTGGACTGAAACTCATCCGGGCAAACTGGGCGGGGCGCACGCCACCCGCCGGGAAGATGAACAAGCTGGTCGACATTCCCACGATCATTTTTGAACCCACCTTCAGTTTGATCGCTTTCAAGGTGTCGGACGCATCGCCGACCACCAGCCTGGAGTGATTGCGATATGCCTCAATCTCCGTGGGGACCAGCACCTCCCGCACTTCTCGCACGGCGGGGTTGGCATCTGGAATGGGAGTCGGGATCGGCCCAAACCACGGGTCACTCGAAGCTGCCAGGGGCGCGGCACACGCGTGATGGGCCACGACCAAGAGTCCGAGAAGGAATAACTTCCGGGGGTGCATCGTCAAAGCGTGGTCCCTTACGGACAGGTGCGTCAACAATTCAAATCGAGCAGAACGCCACTCGTGGCTTAATCGGAATCACTGTCTGGTCTGACACGAGGAACTGGCCCATCCGGGTCCTCGATTACTGCCGTCAACCCGAACATCAAAATGATCCGGGCCCCGGTGACCTCATGGACGAGCTGAATCTTGGAGAGCTTCTCTGAATACAACTCCGGACCTGCCAAGCCCGGTGCGTAGAGCTCTACCTTATAGAGTGTCCCCAGGAGATGATGGTCTTCATTGACGGCGGCGACCGATGGGACGCGCCTGACCGCGTTATCGACCATGATCGTATATGAGCCATCGATCGCGTTTCGAGACACGAACTTGAGACGAAGCACTGGCGCTTCGGCTCCAGCGGAGGCCGTGGCAGCGAGGAGCAGGAAGAAGGTTACCAAGCCTCTCAGTGGGCTTTTCATGGGGAATTCCAATCATGCAGCAAGTTCCCTATTGCACGAGGAATTTAGGATCGAACCACACGTCGACATAAGATCCATCGGTGATGAAGGCCCACCCGGGCGGGAGCGCCAGGAATGGCAGGACGATGGGACTGTGATCGCCGATGTGCTCGATACAAACCGATTGATAGAAATCGGGATCGGTGGATTGCTCGCCAGCCCATATATACCAGCCATTGGTATCTTTCGAAGGCAGATAGCGGATGCCACGCGTGGGTTTCGCGGAGAGAGACTTCAAGGCAATGCCCATCGTCGAACCCGGCAGCGGCGGTTCGACCTTTGCTTTGTAACGCTGGCAAAGCTCCTCTTGCTCCTTCGTGGCCGCAGGTGCCAAGGGGTGCTGGATGTCCACGTGGCCGTGCAACAAGCCGGTGACGAGGGCTTGCAGCCATTGCGAATCGACGCCGTGACGCTGGTCCAACGAGAGCGGATGATTGGTCGGCTCCAATTCCACGGACGGTCGAACGCCAACCTCCCTTTGATGCACATGCGTCTTGAGATAGGCGGTATCGGGGTAGCCGGGAATGATCGAGCTGAGCCAGCCGAAATAGGGGCCGAGGTTGGGCCGTGCCGGATCTTCCCAATGTTCGGACACCTCCACGTAGCTCTTTTCGCTCAGGGAACACCAAACGCCCCAGGTGAAGATGCGATCCGTGCCGCGGATGGGAATCTCCAGGCAGGCGCGGATGTAGAAGCTATCGCCATCGCGCCGCTCGATCTCGCACTGCTCGCCGCTCAACATGGATTGAGCGCGCTCCTCATCCGTCAGCAGGCCCCATTGCAGCGGAGCATCGGAGCCAAACGAAACGTCGTCGATGCTGTGTTCCTGCCCGCATGTTTTGCAAGAGAAGCGCATCGACAAGTGCTATGGAGAGGTGATTTCCAGAACACCGAAAATTGCAAAGTCGCCAGGATTGGAAGTGAGCAGAACGAGGATATTACAATCCAAGCCAATCATTTCCGCTCGAACATTTCCTCCGCCAAATCCTGTTGTGAGAGGACAGGAGTCAAGACCCTATGCCCCGTGAAAGAACGAACCTGCAACGCTGCACGAGGGGTGGCGGGTTCTTCGGGGGCAGCCACAAGTCTGGCAACCGGCTTGTCACCCTGCGTCAGTATCACCTCGTTCCCAGCTTGGACTTGCTTAATCAGGTCCGCGAGTTGCCCCGTTGCGATTTCTGCTCTGACTGTCATGGGGAGATCCTACGCCTTTTCGTCGAGGAGTCGAGGGTTGTGAGACAGCAGACTTTCGGATGAGAATCCGGTCCGCTGGCGAAGTGCAGCGAGCCAGCGGATAAACGGAGATGGGAATTCTGCCGTTTCCTTCAATAATCCCCTTTCACCGCCATCCCCATGAACCGTCTCCTCAAATCCGCCCTCCTCCTCTCGGCCTCCTTTTTTGCCGCAGTTCTTTCCGGCAATGCCGCGGACACCGCCACCGCCACCATCGTCGCCACGCCGGATCATCCCAACGGCGTCTACCGCGAAGGCGAGCCGATCCACTGGAAGGTCGAGATCAAGCCAGCCGGCGCCACGGCCACGGATGGCGCCGGGCCTCTTTCCTACGTCGTCAAGAAGGGCGGGCTGACTCCGATCGACAAAGGCACGATCACCCTCGATCACGGCGTCGGCGCGCTCAGCGCCAGCCTGCCGGAAGCAGGCACCTTGCTGGTCGAAATCAAAGGCGGGGCCGACGGGGCGCTCAAGGGCGCGGCCGGCGCCATCGTTTCTCCGGAGAAGATCAAGGTCGGCGCGGCTTGCCCGGATGACTTCGACACCTTTTGGAAAACGCAGCTCGCCGAACTCGAGAAAATCCCCGCCCATCCCGTGCTCACCCCCGCCGGCGACGGCGATCCCAACGGCGTGCACTACGAGAAGATCACCCTGGATAACATCCACGGCACGCACGTGCAGGGCCAGATCGCCCGGCCCGTGACCGGCGCCAAATTTCCGGCCATCCTGCAGTTGCAATACGCCGGGATTTATCCGCTCCAGAAGAACTGGGTCACGGAAAAGGCCAGCAAAGGCTGGCTGGCCATGAACATCCTCGCCCACGACCTGCCGATCGACGAATCCGAGGCCTTTTACCAAAGCCAAAGCGCCGGACCATTGAAGAACTACACCCTGATTGGCAACGAAAGCCGCGAAACCAGTTACTTTCTCCGCATGCTGCTCGGCGACCATCGCGCGGCGGAATATCTCGCCTCGCGTCCCGACTGGGATGGCAAGACGCTGGTCGTCATCGGAACCAGCCAGGGCGGCATTCAATCGTTCTTCACCGCCGCGTTTTTCCCGAAAGTCAGTGCCGTCATCGTCGAAGTGCCGGCCGGTTGCGATCCCGGCGCCAGCGCCGCCGGGCGGGCTTTCGGCTGGCCGTACTGGGCCGCCAGCAAATCCGAGAAGGTGATGGAGACCAGCCGCTACTACGACGCCGTCCATTTTGCCGCGCGCATCAAATGCCCTCTCCTCGTGGGCGTCGGCCTCATCGACACTACCTCGCCGGTCGGCGCCGTCTACGCGGCCTTCAACTCCGCCCAAGGCCCCAAGGAAATCGTTCCCATGGTGCACGGCGACCACAAGACGCACCACGAGGAGTTCGGTCCGCGCCGGGAGGCATGGCTCAAAGCGCTGCTCCAAGGCCAGCCCGCCCCGGTCGCAGCGAGCAAATAGATCGCCTAGAGGCCAGTGATGGGGGCGGAAGTGCTTAGTTCTACGTGCTTAGTGCTAAGTACTTAGTCAGATCGCGCGTTGCGCCAGAAAACCAAGCACTAAGAACTAAGCGCTAGAGTCTGATATGAACTTTGCGGGCTCACATAGGGTTACGCCGAAGGCGTTTGATAAGTCAGCCCAGGGTTGCCGAGCTTGCGAGGCTACCCTGGGTACCAGAGCGCGCCAGCGCTCAACCCTGCAAGGGTTTCACGCCGTGTGCGCAGGGCTGCACCGGTGATTCTGCATGAGGTCCGATGGAGCAATCGGAGGAGTTCCTTGAGAACCCGCGTGATAATCACCTCCCAATCCCGAAGGGATTGAATCGCTGCGGCGGTGTGGGATTGATGCCGCGCAATTCGGTGAAACCCTTGGCAGGGTTGGGAGGCGGGTTCACCCGCGTGCCCAAGGTACTCTTCCGATTGGGACATCGGATCAACAGCAGAAATTTCCGACCACGCCTTACGCACACGGCGTGAAACCCTTGCAGGGTTGAGCGCTACGCGCTGAAGACCCAGGGTAGCCTCGCAAGCTCGGCAACCCTGGGCTGAACTATCAAACGCCTTCGGCGTAACTCCCATGTGTATGAGCCAGCAAAGTTCATGACAGATTCTAAATGCCATGTAATGGGGTCGGAAGTGCTTTGTTCTAAGTGCTCGGCGCTTAGTCAGATGCCGCGTCGGGCCAAAAAACTAAGCACTAAGAACTAAGCACTAAACACTTGTCTCCCCAGACGGCTGCGCCTGCATCAATCGAGAGGGCCAGCCGACGCGGACGAGCATCCCGTCCGGGCCAGCGATTCCCACCTCATAAAGTCCCCACTCACGGTGACGAAGGACGCCGCCGGGACGGATGATCAGGTCATCCACGCGCGCTGCAATGGCGTCCACTTCCGGGGTTCGGATGAATACGCCGAAGGGATTGTGTTCTGCTGGAACCTGCCAGGCGCCAGGGCCGGCCTGAACAAGGTGCACTTCGCATCCCCAGCCAGTCATGATGATGTACGCGTCGTCACCACCCGTCCGGGCGAAACCCAAGCGCTCCCAGAACGGAATCGCGGCTGGAAGATCGTTGCTCGGAACGATGGCAAAAGCACCGATGGTTACTGGAATTGGCATCAATCTCCTCCACGTGTGCGGCTGCATTGAGAAGGAAAACCGCGTGCCCTCGAAGGCCACTCGACGAGAGGCTCAGGCGTTGCGGTGACCTTGTGGCGCAAGTGAAAATCCATCCACTGCGGCTATTGCAGCGGACGTTTCAATACAGCGACGACGTCTCTGGTTCCACCCTCGGTGAAGTTCGTGTCGAATACGCTGACCAATTCCCAACCCTCCTCCCCCAGCCGGTTCAAGTGCTCATTGAACTTTTGACCGTCGAGTTTGCCACCGAGAAACCAACCGGAAGCCTGAAACATCAGCGTTCTATATTCCCATTTCATAAGTCATCTGCCGGCACACCGCGCCTGGCGCCCAAAAGTTGAGCCGCGGTGCGAATGAGCGCAAGCGTGGAACCTGTGACGATCCCTGAGCCGAGGGCGGACTCGGCGTTGGCTCCACGCGCCGTGTTCGGCCTCATCATTTCGCCTTCCTCTCTAAAACTCGCTGCTTCATAAACTCGTCCCGCCGCTTCTGAAAGTCTGCAAGGTGCGCCGCCACATTGTGCAGCGCCGCCTCATCACCGGCCCTAAATAGACTCGCGTTTTCCGGCCGACGAACAAACTCGGTCAAGTCTCCAAAGCAGGTCATGCATACCAAATTGAAATGATCGCCTAGCGATGACGAAGAGCCTCCGAAAATTGTCTCGGCAGGCACCCCGCAATACTTGCACAGCCCGGCTCGCACTGCCTCGTTCAGACGCTGCATCAGCCCGCCGACTTTCGAGTCCTGCAATAGGCACACATGACATAAAACCCTGCTCTCGCCAGCACGCCCCCCATGAGAAATATGGCTGCTCGCGGGACGTTCGTGGCAGTTATCACATAATTGCTGGTCTGGGTCAGGCGTTGCGGGTGCTGTCATTTGAGGAGCCTGTCGAGTTGAGGATCGGGTGCCTGGCCAAGGGCAAGGGCACGCTGGTAAGCGGCACGTGCGGTGGGAAGGTCTGGCGGACTGAGAAGCATCCCCGCCGCCACGGCCAGATTGAAATGGTGGCCGCCGTTCTTTGGGTCCGCGGCAATGGCGGCCTGAATCTCTCGAACGAGACGCGGTGGATCGAAGCGCCAACGATCGTAAGCATTTCCGGTGGGTGGAGTCGACCGTGGTGTGGGATCTGAGGGTGCGGATTGCTGCTGCGGTGGTGGCTGGGTGACCGACAAGCGCAGGCGTCCAGGGGGAAGGCGCTGTGGTGAATCATCGGCTCGCAAGGAGGCGGAGAACCCCAGGAAGCAGCCAGCAAGGATCGCGATTTTGGCAATGCTCATCTTGCTTCGTGATTAGAAGATTGGTTGAAGTCAGCGCACCTCCCGCAAGTGCACTTGAATAATCCCCACAGCCCAGAGGGCGCACAAGGCTAAACCTACACCGCCCAAGACCGCCGATGGAATGGCCCAGTATCGGAAACGCTCGCGCCGCAGCAATGAAAGGATGGCGAAAGGGAATGCGAATCCGGTCACAAGCGCACTCGCGGCGACAGCTTCCTCGATGCCACCGCACGGGGACCACGAGCCCTGCACACGTTGGGCAGCCTTTCGGACCCAATCCGCGGTCATGTAGTGGGCGACCACCCTTCGGGCTCAAATCACGAGGCACATGCTTGATTTGCTTGCCCCAAATCCGAGACGGGTGAAATCGGAATGAAGTGTGGAGGAGATCCGGCGACGTCTGCTACGGATTGAGGAGAGACTCGCCGAGGTGGGTGTTATCGAAGACTTTCTCTTTGGCGCCGAGACTGAATTGGAGCCCGATTTCGTCCAGGAAAAACCGCGCGACCACCTGGTCACGGTTCCAATTCACTATCATCGTCAATTCGGAGGCTTTCATGCGGGACTCGGGCGGAGCATTTTTCACGGTGAATTTGGGCGAGAAACAGCGATGTCCCGTATTCATCAATCCCGCTCCCGCCAGCGTGCCATCCTCCCGGAACCAGTAGTAACTCAGGCTGCCATGGCCGGGGGAAAATTCGATGTCCTGATCGAAAAGGACGCAAAAGTATTTGTCACCTTCGACGTCGATCATTTCCGCCTCCAGGCAGGGCGCCTCCAGAAATGGCACGGTCATATTCGGGAATCGCATCGCGCTCTCCAAAGCGGAGCGCTGCCGCACCTGGCACGCACGCTCGAAATTTCCTGGCTTGGACAACAGGGCGTTGAAGGTGGGCAGCCAGGTGGCGTCCGCCGCCATCTGAGGCCGCGACGCGGCATCCGCGCGTGGCGGCGCCTCTCCCGCGGGATCGCGCGCACGCCGCGCATCGAGGCGGTATTCCCAGATCGCCTCTCCGTCCATTTTCGCCACGGCATCCGGCTTCCAGATCTCCCGGAACAGGTCGGCGGCTGAACGTGGGTCGGAGACGCGCCACGGAAGATGGAGATCCACCGTTTTGTCCTCCGGGCTGAATGTCCAATCCAGGGCGAAATTCGAGGAAAGATTCTCGATGCATTGCCTGATCGTATTTTGCGGACCCGAGCCGGTGACATGCTTCCGGGGATTCCACACGGCACGAGTCACCTTGGCGGTATCTTCCGAATAGCTGACCTTCAAACCGGTCGCTTCCTTCAGTCTTGCTACGGCCTCGTCGAAAGTATCATAGGTCATGCCGGCCAGCGGCTTGTCATCCAATGGATCGGGCTCGGATGTCCCGGCACTCGCGTGCATGAACACGACACCGAGCAAAAGGAGGGTGGAAGCGATGGCGATTCTCATGAGGCGACTCCGCCGGAAGCAAAGGGGGAATCCCAGTATGCACTGAATACACGTCTCCGTGAGGCGAAAGTTTCAGCATTGCTCGACGACCACCTGCGAAGAGGAGGCTGCGCGCCCTGCTCCGCCGTAACGATGCAGTTAATGGCTTCAATCCCTTCGGGATATTCGAATCCGCCGGTCGTGGGTTCGAATGGCGCCGGGTGCGCCATTCGATTTACCATGGAACGCACCTTCACCCGGAGCCAAGGCCCAAGGCCCATGGGCTGCCGCGCCGCCGCGGCCTCCTGCCAACCGCGGAACCGGCCGCCTCGCTCCGCTCGCCCGCCGCCCTGCCAGAAGCCCCACTACCCCCCCGGAAGGCAACCCAGAAGCAGAAGAAGACTTTCTTTTTTTCCCTGCCTTAGATTGTACTGTTAGCCAAAAAAGTGTCAAGCTTTTTCGCTCGTGGGAAGTAAGCTCTCGACTGTGGGAAGTGTGCCAGTCGACCGTCGCAAGTAAGTTGCCAAATATCGCATGAAGTATCTCCACGGTGCCGCCGTCTTTGACAAAGGACCGGATATCTTTTACCGGAGGGACGCACTTCAACCGCCTTCGGAGTTGGGCTCGCACGGGTTACGCCGAAGGCGTTCAATAAGTCAGCCCAGGGTTGCCGAGCTTGCGAGGCTACCCTGGGTACAGAGCGCGCCAGCGCTCAACCCTGCAAAGGGTTGCACGCCGTGTGCGCATGGCTGCGCCAGTGATTCTGCATGAGGACCGATGGAGCAATCGGAGGAGTTCCTCGAGAACTCGCGTGATAATCACCTCCCAATCCCGAAGGGATTGAATCGCTGCAGTGGTGTGAATTGATACCGCACGGATTCGGTGAAACCCTTGGCAGGGTTGGGAGGCGGGTTCACCCGGGTGCCCGTGGTACTCTTCCGATTGGGACATCGGACTGACGGCGGAGACGTCCGTCGAGGCTAACCGCACACGGCGTGCAACCCATTGCAGGGTTGAGCGCTTCGCGCTTGAAGACCCAGGGTAGCCTCGCAAGCTCGGCAACCCTGGGCTGACTTATCAAACGCCTTCGGCGTAACCACTGGCGCGAGCCGCAAATAACTAGCCTTAAAAGTCCATAACACCCTCTTCCTTCCCCCCTATGTGAGCTGGCAAAGTTCATAGCACTCTCTAGAGCGTGTTCTGAAGTTTTGCGGCTCATGCGAGAGCTACTCGAAGGTGGAACTCGTCGCGCGGACGCAAAAGTTGAGGACGCGCTCTAGTCGTTTGGAAATCTAATTTGCGCCAGCAAAGCATCCGCTCCTTTCAGCCCGGCCCTGTCATTATCGCTGACCACGCTACCGCTGCGTCTGGCCCACTCTGAGGCTCATGGCAGGACGCAGGATTTCGCCCGGATGGCCTTGAGCTCCACCGGCACGCAGTTATCGTAGAGGTGCTTGTTGAGATAGCCGCGTCCTTTGCACGATCGGCACGACTCCCGCACCCGCCCCTGGCAGGTGCAGCACACCGCGTAGGGCCGCGCGTTATCGAGATCGCGCTTCGCATTATAGAGCATGCTCTCGATGCGTTGCAGGTCCACCGCGCCCCAGAATA
>Ga0105237_10006554_pt1 | contig 12877 bp, 9 predicted proteins | sample KBSC24metaG_FD_81520 | JGI IMG/M metagenome (GOLD analysis project Ga0105237, IMG submission 81520) | Corn rhizosphere microbial communities from Kellogg Biological Station, Michigan, USA - KBS C2-4 metaG | ecosystem: Host-associated > Plants > Roots > Rhizosphere > Soil | place: Michigan, USA...
CTGGCAATCGCTGTATAGTCATGATGATGAGATTGTACAACCCGGGTATCAGCGCAACTTGCTGCGCGACCACCACACCTGGGTTGAGCAAACCAGCACCAACCGGGTGAGCTTTTACCGCTTTACCTATACGCAAAACATGAATGCCCAGGTAATTACCAACCTGGGTGGCTACATTGGCGGCACCACCATGACCCATGCCGAGGTTAAACAAACCGGCAGCGCCTCTTACGAAGGCTCATTTAGCGATGTGGGGCGTTTGTGGGGCGGCCCCAAAGATGTAAAAGTGTTTTTTGTGGTAGAGTTTGATAAACCGTTTAAAACCCTGAATGGCTGGGACGGCAAAAAACAATTCAACGATATTCAAGAGATCAAAGGCGACAACGCCGGTGTGGCACCTCAATATGAAGTTAAAGCAGGCGAACAACTGCAAATGAAGATAGCTATCTCCTACACCAGTGTAGCGAATGCCCGCAACAATTTAAAGCAGGAATGCGCGGGTTGGGATTTTAACTCGGTCAGAAACGATTCGCGCCGGGAATGGAATAACTGGCTGGGCAAAATAGATGTAAAGGGTGGCACTACAGATCAGCGTAAAAAATTCTATACCAATTTGTGGCATGTACTGCTGGGGCGCCACCTCAACAATGATGTTTCCGGTGATTATGCCGACCGCACCGGGCTCACCGAAGCAAAGGCAACAGATGGCGCATTCAAAGTAAAAACCCTGCCAAAAAACGCCGATGGCAAACCCAAATTCGGCATGTATAATTCAGATGCGTTTTGGCTTACCCAATGGAACCTCAACATACTCTGGGGCCTGGGATGGCCCGAAGTGCAGGACGATATGTCGGCCTTTATGATACAGTTTGCCGATGATGGCGGGCTGCTGCCGCGCGGTCCTGTTGGCGGCGGCGATACTTTTATTATGACCAGTTGCCCGGCCACCAATCTTATTGTAAGTACCTATCAAAAAGGCTTACTTAAAAAAACAGATGCAGGCCATGCCTTTGATGTCATCCGCCGCAACCATTTGCCCGGCGGCGTGTTGGGCAGTAAGGAGGATATTGAATTTTATACCGAAAAAGGTTACTGGCCCGATAATGCCGGAATAACTATTGAAGCGGCTTTTCAGGATTATGCCGCCGCGCAAATGGCCGCTAAACTTAACCGCCCGGCCGACTATAACTTTTTCATGAAACGGTCGTCGGGATGGAAAGCATTGTTTGAGCCCAAACAAAAACTGCTTTTCCCCAAAAACAAAGCCGGTCAATTCATACATACCGATGCGCTAAGCGGCCAGGGCTGGATAGAGGCCAACGCCTGGCAGGCAACCTGGGGCATTTCGCACGATATTGACGGTTTGGCTAAATTAATGGGCGGCCGGGATGTACTTTGCAATAAGCTCAATTACGCCTTTGAGCAATCACAGGAAAGCGATTTTGTTTATGATTACGGCCGGGGTTACATTAGCTATGCCAACCAGCCTGGCTGTTCAGATGCGCATGTATTTAACTACGCGGGCAAGCCATGGCTTAGCCAATACTGGGTGCGCAAGGTACAGGAGCAGGCCTATGGTGGTGTATCGCCCGATCTGGGTTATGGCGGTTCAGATGAAGACCAGGGGCAAATGGGCGGCGTAAGCGCTTTAATGTCCATTGGGTTGTTTAACCTGCAGGGCAATGTAACCAAAGACCCGGTTTATGATATCACCAGTCCTGTTTTTGATGAGATAACCATTAAGCTCGATCAGCGGTACTACTCCGGTAAGCAGTTTGTGATCAAAACCCATAATAACTCGGCCCGTAATATGTATATCCAAAAAGCAACATTAAACGGTAAACCGCTAACCCATTTCTGGTTTAAACATACCGATTTTGCCAAAGGCGGCGAGCTTGTTTTATGGCTCGGCCCACAACCCAATAAACAATGGGGGACTCAATAATTTAAAACTCAATAACATATAAAAAGCCTGTCAGTCTGAGCTCCGTCGAAGACTCGCGCGTAGAGGCCCACCCATCATGGCCTAAGTCAACAACATGTCAATAACGATGCCGTATTTGCTTAGACGAAAGTTTGTTCCGATCTTTGAATTAGATGTTTAAACATTTATCAGGAATAATAAGATGGAAATAGGAATAGATAGCTTCGCTTCGGCGATGTATGGCAGTAAAGAATTGAGCAGCGTAGATGCCATGGAACAATTGCTGGACCGCATTGCCTTTGCCGATGAGGTTGGTCTGGATGTTTTCGGTATCGGCGAACATCATAAAAAAGAGTTCCTGGATTCGGCAACGGCGGTTATCCTGGCTGCCGCTGCTGCACGAACTAAAAATATTAAACTAACCAGCGCGGTAACGGTTCTGAGCGCTGCCGACCCGGTACGGGTATACCAGAGTTTTGCCACCTTAGACCTCATATCCAAAGGTCGTGCAGAAATGGTTGTCGGCCGGGGATCATCAATTGAAGCTTATCCCCTGTTTGGTTTTAACCTGGACGATTACGACGCGCTGTTCAAAGAAAAGCTGGACTTACTATTAAAAGTCCGCGATAATGAATTTGTGACCTGGTCGGGTAAATTCCGTGCACCTTTAAACAACAGGCCTGTATATCCAAGAGCTTTACAGCAAAAACTACCCATTTGGCTGGGTGTGGGTGGCACACCGGAATCATTTGCACGTGCCGGAACATTAGGATTGCCCTTAATGGTAGCCGTGATAGGTGGCGAAACACACCGTTTCCGGCCCCTGATAGATCTGTATCGCGAAGCCGGCAAAAGAGCAGGTTTTACCCCCGATCAGTTAACAGTTGGGCTGCATTCACCGGGCTATGTGGCCGCGACCAATGAACAGGCCATTGCCGATTATTACCCGGGTTATGCCGAGCTCTGGACAAAATTAGGCCGGGAACGCGGTTGGCCGCCGGTAACCAGAACCCAGTTTGACTCCTTGATAGCACCAAAAGGTGTATTAGTTGTAGGCGGCCCGGAACAGGTGGCCGAAAAGCTATTGCGCCATAGCGAGGCACTGGGTGGCGTGGATCGTTTTACTTTCCAAATGGATAATGCAGGTTTAACACATGCCCAGTTAATGAGTTCCATTGAGTTGATCGGCAAAAAGGTAATGCCACTTGTAAATTCCAAATAAGATAAAGGATATAAAAAGGCCTGTCAGTCTGAGCCTGTCGAAGACTCGTGCGCAGAGGCTTGCCCACCATGCTTCGACGGTTCAGCATGACAGCCTGTTGCTTTTTGTGATGGTGCTGTGATAGCACCTATTAATAGGCTAATAAATTGAAAAGCTATCTAAAAATGCGGAAATTGTAATCCAAAATCAACATATGGAAATATCTGCACAAAGCTTTCTTACTAATACCCAGCTCCAGGCGGCTTACCAATTATGGAATAATGAATACCCGGGGAAATTACAATACGATAATATCAATGATTTCAATATCTACCTGGACAATTTGGAGCAGAAGAAATATTTTTTGCTAACCGATGAGAATAACACTCTTGTGGGATGGTCGGCCACTTTTTTACGCGATAAGGAGCGATGGTTTGCCATCATTCTGAACAGTAATGTACAGAGGAAAAAATACGGGACTAAGATACTGGATGAAATAAAAAAGCATGAAACCCATTTAGTTGGCTGGGTGATAGATAAAGAAGGGGAATTAAAATCAAACGGAAGTCAATATACATCGCCGCTGGTATTTTATATGAAAAATGGCTTTAAAGTACTCGAGGCCCACCGGATTGAATCTGATAAAATATCAGCGGTAAAAATCAGCTGGCAATCTGATAGTGGCCTTCATGAATAGCTGGATGACATCATAATGTACATAGCGTGGTGATAATAACACTGGCCATAAACTAAATCGCAGTTAGGTGCGGTGATAACACCGACCATGAGCTAAATAAAAGGATGTCATTTCGAACGAGGTACGAGGAGAAATCTTTTCCGCGAGACAAATCCAGCGCAAAAGATTTCTCACTATCGTTCGAAATGACAGCTTTTTTTTAATTCTTATATCTTGATTCTTGACTCATATATCTTGATTCTCTTACCTCATTACCGCAAGCACCTGCGAAACGGGCAGATAAGGTGCTAAAAGTTTCCTCATAAACTTGCTAAAGAAAATCATCGTTTTTTTTTAAAGCATTGATCACCTCATCGGTATTTAATACGGTGGCAAACTCCTCGTTTAGCTGCGCCAGGGCGGTTAGGTGAATGGTTTCTGCATCGTAATGTTCGCCTTTGATGCCTGTTTTGGCAAAGGAAGCAACAGCATCGGCTACTACAAAAGTGTTATATCCCAAATTGCCGGCCATTCTTGTTGTGGTTGATACGCAATGTTCGGTGGTAAGCCCTACTATAACCACGGTATCAATACTGGCAACATCCAGCCGCTGTTGCAGATCGGTACCGATGAACGAACTGTTTACCGATTTTTTGATCACCGGTTCACCGGGTAAAGGTTTTACAATTTCTTTGTGCGCGTTGCCGGGGTTACCTTCGGCCAGCATGGAGTTGGGATTGGTGGAGCAATGCTGAATATGGAAGAGTGGCAGGTTGCTTGCGCGCCAGTGATCGAGCAGTTTACGGGCATTTGCTTCGGCATCCGGGTTGTTGCGTTCGCCGCCCCAGTACGGGATATTATCAAAACCCTGTTGTATATCAATCAGTATCAGCGCCGGGTTGGTATTTGTTAATGTTTTCATACCTCAAAATTGCAGCTTTACCGGCACCCGGATTTTGCTGTGAGGCTTTATTTGTTTGTTATAATAATACCGGCTCGTTACGCGTGCTGCTGGGCGGGGTGCCAAACTTTTGCTTGTACACTTTTGAAAAATGCGAGATATTCTCGAACCCGCTGCTGTAAGCTATCATCGATACCGGGTCGTTGGAGTTTTTGAGCTGGTAGGCGGCATACTCCAGCCTGCGATTGATCTGCCATTTTATGGGCGTAGTATTAAAGCGCTCGGTAAATTCCTTTTTAAAGGCACTTACGCTTCGCCCGGTTAACTTAGCCATATCCTGCAGGGAAAGCTGCCGGTTAAAGTTTTGTTCCATAAAGTAGGCCAGGTCAATCTTCTGTTCGCTCACCAGGTGTTTTAAAAACGAAACAAAGGTTTTGGAGCTATCGCTCGATAAAATCTGAAGCAATACTTGGTGCGTAACAAATTTCACAATGCAGCGGGAGTAGTCCTGCGGATGTGCAATATGCTGAATAGCCTGCGCTATATTGGCGTTTATGAAGTCGGATGTTTTAAAGATAAAGGGTGGCAGATCATCGGTCAGTTTTTCTTGCCTAAACTCGGGTACATGGCTGTCTAAAAAATAATCCACGAACTCGTTTTCCATAAAAATGAGCATGCTGGTATAATCATCAGACGGAAATATCTGGTAATTACCCCTCCTCCTGAACTGGATATCGCCGGCCCCAAGATGTTGCACGCAACCGCTATGCCAAACATCGATAGATCCGGTTAAAACCACCTCGAGGCAATGCATAGTTTGCAGGGTATCATCACAGCTGAAAGGGCGCTTTTTGTCGATAACAATACCGTACATATCGCAAAACCGCATCCTCATATGTACATGATGCTCAAGCAGATCTTTTGGGATTTGGATCATCTTTTGGAGATTATTTACACTAAGCTACGGGTTGTACGGCTATATTTTTAACTTTTGGGCTAATTGTAACAAAACGATGATAAAAGGTGGCCTATCGACTCACCCTGGCATCGCTTCGTTTGCCGCCCCCCTCTTCAGCTTCGCTGGAAAGAGGGTAAAAAAGATTTGTCATGCTGAACGGTTGAAGCATCTATTAGGCGACTGGCATGTCGAAGAAGATCCTTCGCTATCGCTCAGGATGACAAATTTATAAGCAGTCTCTCTTTCCGCCGAAGGCGAAGCGGGTGATCCCGCAGTCACTCGGCTGGAGCCGAGCGACTGCATGGTGATTTTGTTTTTTTATCTCTTGATTCCTGATTCTTATATCTTGATTCTAAATCACCGCGTTACTCATCGCCAGATCCTCAATTACTTGGAGCAGCTGTTCCAGATCGTCCTTTTGGGTAAGCGGGTTCATGAGGGTTATCCTCAGATAAAAATCCTTTTTAATGGTGGTGCCTACTATATAAAACCTACCATCCTCTATCAAACGCTGCAACACATCGCGGTTTAGCTCGTTGGAATCAGCACCGGCTTTCAGGCGGAAACAAACAATATTGCTTTGTGGTTCGCAGGCCAGTTCAAAGTTTTCATGCTGATGTACCATGCGCGCAAACTCCTGGGCCATGCCATACAATTTATCGATGTGCTGCTGGTACAAACTATCGCCGTAAAGCCGCATAATGGTATAGGTATGCAAAATGGTCATGGGTTTGGTGCATTCAAATGTTTGTTTGCCCGAGTTATACCATTCGTCGGCTTGCTGATCCTGCCACAGGTACTCGGCTTTTTGCAGGAAGGTTTTACCAGCCTGCCTGGCCGATTTAAATAGTACAGCGGTTGACAACGAAGGGGCCATCATCATTTTATGAAAATCAACCATCACCGAATCGGCCTTTTCGATCCCCCGGAGCAGATGCTTATACACCGGCGAAAAAATAACCGGGGCGCCATGCGCGCCATCCACATGAAACCAGATACCCTGTTTTTGTGCAAAGCCGCCAATAGCATCCAGATCATCATAGGCACCAATAGAGGTGGAACAGGCACAGCCAACAATACAAAATACCTTTTTACCTTTTGCTATAGCATCCCGATAATGATCTTCAAGCATTTCGGTGCGCATTTGGAAACGATTATTAACCGGTATTTTGATGATATTTTCGGGAGGTAAACCCATGATCCGTACGGCGCGCTCGATACTATAATGAGCCTCTTCGGATACCATGATGGCCAATTGCCTGTACTCAGGCTTGCCTAATACATTGGACAGAGCCGCACGTGCCGCCAATAAGGCCGTCAGGTTACCCAGCGTACCGCCGGAAGTAACTATACCCGATGCATCCTCACCAAAACCAAATTGAGCTGCCATATATCCGGTTACTATTTTTTCCATGGCATTGCCGGCCATTCCCATTTCATAAACGGCCATACCATTATTTAAAAAGGAGATCAATGCCGATGTTAAAGTGGTTACCGGCAAAGTTGTTGAGGTTTGGTGCCCGATATAACCCCGGCTATGTAAATTAACCGATCTGGACATCACCGAACGAAAAAGCTCCAGCGGGTTATCAACCAAAGGGGAATTAAAATCATTTTGCCAGTAAGCCAGCTGCTCCGCCGGACTTTCCCAGTTTATCGTGTCTTTTTTTTGAGGAGCGCTGTGCGCTTTTTCAAGCTCGGTGGCCAGCAGTTCAACTAATTGCTGCGCCTCGGCCCGGAAACTTTCGGGCTCGTATGCTTTGGTGATCAGATCTTCCATGGTGGTGGTGGTTATGTTCTGAAACAAAGGAAGCGTTTGCTATTAATAATAAAAAATACTTATATTTCATCAACTTATAACAAATTTGCATAAGTATGGATATCAATGTGCTCAAGAATTTCCTGGTACTGGCCGAAACATTGCATTTCACCAAATCGTCTGATAAGTCTTTTATCGCACAACCCGCGCTGAGTCGGCAGATAAAACAATTGGAGGAATCATTAAACGCCCAATTATTTAAGCGTAACAAGCGCAATGTGGAGCTTACACCAGCCGGCAGGTATTTTAAAGCCGAAATGGAGAGATTGGTAAACCAGTTTGATCATGCGGCTAAGCGCACCGCCCAACTGCATAAGGGCGAAGCCGGCGAGATCAGGATAGGCTATACTTATTCTGTTATGCAAAGTTTTTTGCCGGGCATGATCAGGCACATCAATGAAATTTTGCCCGATATCCATACGGTATTGCTGGAGATAAACAATAAGCAGCAGGCCATCGATCTGAAGAATAAAGAAATTGATATCGGATTTTCTACCAACCCGGTTATTAATGATGATTTAAAAAGTAAGGTATTGCTGCGGGATAACTTTGCTATTGTGTTGCCGCTCGATCACCCGGTAAGCCCGGAAAACTTCAGTGACCTGAGCGTATTTGCCAACGAGCGGTTTATTTTGCCGCCGCGCTCAGAAGGGTCACTCTATGTGGGTACGGTTGAATCTATTTTTATTGAAGCAGGTTTTTTACCCAACATTGTGCACAAAACGCCTTTTGCCAGTACCGGCATTCGCCTGGTGGAGGCGGGGCTGGGCATTACTGTCGAGCCCATGTCGAGCCTGCGCAACTATCCGGGTATTATCAAATATATCGAGTTAAAAGATGTACCTCAAAAAGCCGAACTCACCATGCTCTGGCACGCCGAACTGGAAACAGAGATGCCCCGGGTTATTGACCTGTTGATGAATTTTAGTATATGAATAGGTGAACGACTCACCCCGACGTCGCTACGCTCGTCACCCCTCTCTCCGCTTCGCGCATAGAGGGGTAAAAGAACAATGATTTTTGGATCAAAGAGCAAGGACTGAATAAAAAAATCCTTGTTCCTTATTCCAAAAATCCATACACCCCTCTTTGCGGCGAAGCCGGAGAGAGGGTGGTCCAGCGAAGCGGAGACCGGGTGAGTCAGCTCTGCGCGGGCAGAGGATTTCAACACTGGTTAAACCCCTCCCTGCCACAACATAGCCTTACACACCCCTCCCGTGGGGAGGGAACTTAATTAAGCGAACACAAAAAAGGGCAAACGAAAAATATTCGCTTGCCCACGGTGGTCTTCTAACGATTTCTGTCCCCCCGGAGACGCTATACAACCACTTTATCTTGATCACCCATTGCTATATACATCAACAGATGATTTATGGTAACACTTCTGCTATTTTTTTATTCATGGCCTCTTCATCGCCCGAAGCCAAAAGCACTTTTCCTTCTTTATCCAGTAATACATAATAAGGCAAGGAAGCGACCCTATATAAATTGGCAACCTTCGCAGTTGACCGGGCGGAAGGATATTCATCAACAAGTTGCACCCAGGGCATTTTTTCCTTATCCAGCGCGGGCAGCCAATCCTTCCAATTTTCATCATTAGATACACTTACGATATTGAGCCCTTTTGGATGGTATTTGGCATATACTTTTTTCCAGTTTGGGATAGCTTTCCGGCATGGCACACACCAGCTTGCCCAAAAATCCACCATGGTATATCGCCCACGTGTTGTAGAAAGCGTGAATTTTGTTTTATCTCTTTTTTGCAGTGTAAAGTCAGGCGCCAGGCTATTTACAGCCAAATCTCCCAAATTGGCTGTTGCTTGAGTCAAGTCATGATAATATACCGAAGCTTTTGCCTGGCCCGAAAACTGACCGATGAGAGACCGCAGATAATTTGCCGGAGCACCAGACAGGGACGAGTGATAAAGTTCATTAAGTATATAAACCCCGGTAATTGATTCGGGATTTTGATTAATATAATTTTCGGTCCATGCTTTTTGCTTTGCAGGTATAAGTTTCATCACCGAATCCATTTCATTCTTGATGCTTGCAGCATCTGTACTACTTTTGGTGAGTTTTAGCTTTTTATAAAGAGAAAGACCATATGTCCAACCTGTTTCTCTTTGATATCGGGCATAATCGTCGGCGATCTTAGATCCCGTTTGTTTAATTTCCCATATAATGGGAAGATCGCTTTTCCCAACATATTGATGCATAGCCCCGGTAGTGTCAATGTCAAATGTCATCACTGTATTTTCTAAAAATGCCTGAAATGACCAATTACCAGGTGTAATTTTAAATACCATTCTTTCCGGCAAACCGGTCTTCCCCTTCATAACAAATTTACCTTCGGTAATTACGGCACTATCCAGCGCACCTTCCATTGTAATCGGATACATACGCACAACGCCCGAGTTTACACCATGTATAGTACCCTTGATCTCAAAGCCTTGTTCGTTACTTTGGGCATTGGCCTGCATTACGTTTACACTGTGCACAATACTCTTGATCACCAATCCCCGTCCGTCGCCCTGGGCGTTTGCCTGCATGATAAACAACAGTAAAAAAGCGCAAATGGAAACACCTGATAGTCTGGTCATAAAATGGTTTTATTAGGTAAACTCTAAAAAGGGGTATCATGCTGAGCTCCGTCGAAGCATGGTGGGCAGCCTCTGCGCTCTACCCTTCGACGAAGCTCAGGGTGACACCCTCTCTTTTGAGCGCCATGGTTCATCACCCTGAGCTTTCGTTAAATTATCTATTGCTCACTTAGCTGAAAATTGATCGGGATATTATACCGTACCCGTACCGGCTGACCGTTCTGGATACCCGGTTTCCAGGCTTTGGCCAGTTTGAGCACGCGCAGGGCTTCTTCATCAAACCCATACCCTGCGCCATGCTCTACTTTGATATTGGACAAAGAGCCGTCTTTCTCAATAATAAAACTCAATGTTACCCTGCCTGAAACTCCCTGTTCCTGTGCAACTGCCGGGAAACGAAGGTTCTTTTGCAAAAATTTCCCCCAGGCTGCCGCGCCGCCTACAGGCTCGGGCATTACTTCGAGGCCTCCTTCTCTTGCATCAACTATACCATTATCTGCCGGCGCTGTCCCGGTACCACCAGCCCCAGCTTCAGTTTTAGGAGCAACATTATCACCACCAACCGGTCCTTTTACCGTTTCCGAGCCAACTGCTCCTTTAATGTCCTTAATCACAGGAGGGTCAACAGGCGGGTCTGTTGTTACAATTCTCGGGGTTGTAAATGCTGTTGTTTGTATTGGCGCAGCAGGTTTTACTGGAGCCGCGGGTTTCGCGGGTTCAACTGGTTTTGGTTTAGCTTCTACAGGAGGTATTACAATAGGAGGAGTATTATCAATCTGATGAAATACATATTCCTTTTGTTGTTTTACCCTAAACACAAAACTTGCCACTACCAAAGCAGCAACAGCGATAAAGCTAAGCCCGATAGCTTTGCCCATGGTGCGGCCATAATTCTTTCTCAGATCATAAGCACCGTATTCTTTGTTACGGTGGTCAAATACAAGGTCGAGCCACTCGGCGTTGTACAAATCAAATTTGGCAATACTCATAATTTTCAGAATTAAATTTCTTATAAAACGAATATACATATATAATATTTTATAAAACAGGAATTATTTTAAAATAATTTTCATTCACATTACACTATACCAAACCCGGTAAATTTTAAATTTTCCGACAAAAAGTCTTTCTGCTGAATGTATTTAGCAATTGAAAACATTATTGTTTAATCAAAAAAGAATGTCATTTCGACGAGAAACAGGGAGAAACCTTTTACATTTTGCGCTAACAGCAGCGATGATTTATTAAATTTTTCAAAATTCTTAACAAACGACCTACATAAACACCAATAAGGGTGGTAATTTTTTACATTTTTAATTAAAATTATAATTCAAAATGTAGTTTATCTATACATTTATCACATAAACAAACAAAAAGTTAAAATATTTATAAAAAAATGGCATTTATTTTAATTTTTTACTACTTTTAAACATGGTTAACAGGCTTTATCAATTTACTGCCTTAATTTTTTTCCTTTTTTCCGGATTTTCAGCATCCGGCCGGGGAGGATTATACCATATCAACCATAAAGAAGAAAAAAAAGCTTCTTTAAGCACCGCAAGCCCAAATCATCATCCTTTTAATTACGAATACAGCCTTAACAATGTACCCTTACCGGTCATTAATGTTCAGCAACACCGCGGGGCGCATTCGCTACAAGGTTTCTATCACAGCCCCAATTTTTTCTCGATAGGGATAAAATACATCACATTCTCTTGCGGCCGTGGCACAAGTCAGCTGTCACGTTTCCGCAAACTCATCCTTTTTCCGTTTCACGCTTTTTGGTAGCAGCAAAAACAATGCTATCCCGCTGCTCTGATTAAGCATCCGGGATCTTATTGTTTTTAAAAATTTAGTTTAATACCTCCCGGCATTTTGATTGGGTGCCGGGAGGTTATGCAAACCAAGAATCAAGAGCTAAGAGTCAGAAATCAAGACAAGAGCAAAACAGTTGATCATCAAATTCCTTCGTTTGAATATTCATTCTTCAGATCAAGGGACGACATCAAACCTATTGTTGTTTTTCTTAATTCTTGATTCTACTATCTTGATTCCTAATACTGTCTGGTATTTTGATTGGGTACCAGGCAGTATTGATAAACTTTATTAAAACTCCCTAAAACCCGAAACATGAAAAAATTCATACCCTTTGGCGTACTTATAATTGTAATTGTACTTGCCCTTATTTATCCCTCGGTTACCTTAACTACTGTAAAAGACAGCAAAATTGATAGCGGCGATACCGCCTGGCTATTAGTAAGTACCGCGCTTGTACTCATCATGACGCCTGGACTGGCCTTTTTCTACGGTGGTATGGTGAGCAAGAAAAACGTACTATCAACCATGCTGCAGAGCTTTGTTTGTATGGGCGTGATCACCGTTATATGGGTTATCTTCGGCTTTAGCCTGGCCTTCGGCGATTCCATTGGCGGTTTTATAGGCGATCCACGTACCTTTTTTATGATGAAGGGCACACTGGGCAATGCCACCTGGAAACTGGCGCCAACTATACCATTGGTATTATTTGCTATGTTCCAGTTAAAATTCGCGGTAATTACCCCGGCCTTGATCACCGGTGCTTTTGCCGAGCGGATCCGCTTTAACTCCTATGTAATTTTCCTTTGCCTGTTCATGATATGCATCTACGCTCCGCTGGCTCACTCTACCTGGCACCCGGATGGTTTCCTTTTTGGTAAAGGCGTATTGGATTTCGCGGGTGGTACCGTAGTACACATGTCGGCAGGTTGGGCAGCATTAGCTTCGGCATTATATTTAAAACAACGTAACGATAAAGCACA
>Ga0105237_10006555_pt1 | contig 12875 bp, 8 predicted proteins | sample KBSC24metaG_FD_81520 | JGI IMG/M metagenome (GOLD analysis project Ga0105237, IMG submission 81520) | Corn rhizosphere microbial communities from Kellogg Biological Station, Michigan, USA - KBS C2-4 metaG | ecosystem: Host-associated > Plants > Roots > Rhizosphere > Soil | place: Michigan, USA...
ATTCCGATAAAAGGCAATCGTGGACGCCACCGGAAACATCGTCAACCAGGCCAGAGGCATCACCACCAGCTTCGTCGCGCCGAAGAATGCCTGCACCGGTACCAGGCGCCACACGCGTCCGACGGTCCATCGTGGAGCTTCAACCCCGCTCAATTGCCGTCGCAGCCGTCCCGCAAATACGGCGCGCCAGCAATTCATCCATACCAGCATGATGGTGAGAAAGAATGCCTCGAGCGCCCCGGTCGTATCGAGCGTACGTGGATTGGCGAGATCGTCCCAGATCCACAACACCACCAAAGCGAAAGGGGCGCTCCCCACCCAGTGGCACAGCAGTGTATCGAGGGGAGCCTGCCGGAGCAGATCGACCGCCTCTTCCAGCAACGGGATTGCCCCGTCGCGCCGCGCTACTGCCCCTGCCACGAGCTCTGCTCCAGTCGTGAGGCAAACAGATTGAATGCCGCGCCCGCCCCGAAAAACACCAGCCACGCCAGCACGATTCCAGCCACCAACATTCCCGCTGGAACCAGGCGTCGCGCCTTCGAGTTGCGCACCGGAGCCTTCCGCGCCCCTGCCAGCAGGCAACTCGCGCACAACAATCGTGCATCATGCTCCGTCACGCACTCCCGGCAGAAGCTGCGCCCGCACTCCGGGCACCGGCAAACCGCCTCCCGCGACTCATGATTCCAACATCGCTGGTGCATTACTTTATATTGTGGGGCAGGCGCGTCCGCCTGCGCACCGCTCCCTCGCGGTCGCGGCTCGGTAGCGCACGGAATCTACCGAGCCGCGACCGCAAGGGAGCGGTACTTTCTTGATTGTTGTGCCCCACAGTTTCAATTCCGCCGTCCTCCAAGCAGCAGCACCAAGCCCACCACTCCCAACAGCAGAGTCAAGCCTCCATCCACTTCGCGCATCACCATATATCCCGGAGTGGTCGTCACCAGAGCAGGATTCAGCGCAACCTTCCCCGCCGCCGAAGGGACACTCGCCAGCACCTGCCGCAAATAAAACACACACCCCGTCGCAATCAACGTTGCAATCGCCAACTTCTGCATCGAGGCCGATAGAACGCCTCGATAATGTTGAACAAAAATCAGAATCGCCGACCCCACCTCGACCGCCGACAGCCCGTACCAGATCCACTGTAGCGTCCTCGTGTACATGCTCAGAGTCGCAAAGTTTAAGACACCATCGGCCAGCAAACTTCCCACGAAGATCAGAGATATCGCACTGCGAGTCTCCTCCACTTCCGGCGGCCGCACTTCCGCGGGAAGCGCCGCCATTGCAGCCCGTGGCGCTTCCACTTCGACCGCAGGCTCCACCCTCTCGGTCCAGCCTTCCGAAATCGTCCCACCCTGCGCCGCCAGAATCAGAGGCTCCACTTGAGCCAGCAGTCGCCGCGCGTGCCAGCGCCTGTATACCGAGAGTAGTTCGTCATCGCTCACCGCTGTTCGGATCCGGCACCGGCAACTCCGTTCCGCCGACACATATACCCAGGCTACGACGACGCCGATAGCTGAACTCAAGAAGAGCGCCGAGGGTACCCACCCCATCGAGGGCAACCGTGATATCAGACCCTGAACAAACGCATACAAGATCGCCCATGCCCAGGCAATCCAAATCGCACGCGTGGAGATATGGAATCGTGGCGCATCCGCCACAGTGATCGCCTGAATGTCATGGAAATAAAATCGCTTGTATTCTTCGCGAAACCGCACCGACCGCACCAGCAATAAATGATCGGAGCCCACCCACAAGCTCGCGCCTCGCAAAATTCCGCGTCGGTGCCCCGGAAGCTTTCGATATCGTTCGATCTGCGTCATCGCGGGACAGCCAGCCGTCCGGAAACCAGCGCCGCAATCAGCGCCGTCCAACCCACAATCTCACCCGTCGAAATTAGCATTGCAGCCACGAATCGCCAGCGATATTGCCGCACCAGGCTCAGCGGGCTATTCCACTTCAACACCGACAGCACCAGGCTCGCCGGAGCCGCAATCAGGGTCAGTGGATACACCAAGAGCGAAACCAATGGAAGAATCAGTGCGGTCGAATCGAACAAATTGCGCGAAGTTGCGAACGCGCTTACCGAGGACGCAAGCGCCACACATGAAGGGCAGCGCGTCACCCCTTTCACGTCCACTTCGCACAGCCGGCAAAGGTAGCGTCCACATCGCGCGCACGACCCAACCGCTCGACGGCCCGCGTGATCGAAGCATGCGGCTTCGCCCTCCGCGGCCAGCTCCACGATAGAGGCCGCATGAGTGGGTGCCATTAGCGCCGCATATGCGCGGATTTGATTTCGCGATCCACAGCCGATGCATGTCGGCTCGCCACTGGCGAGTCGCTCATCGGGCAAACGAGCCTGGCAGCGTGCACAGCGGAGAGTCATCGATCGCGCTTGATCACCCGCGTGTCGCAGATCATATCGTGCAGCCCTCGCTTCTCCGAATCGAACGCCGCCATCGCATAACCGATGCACACCGTGAGGAAATTCAGACGTTTCGCGAAGAACCGTCCTGCCGCACGTGCAAACGTCAAACGCGCCCCGTTTGGCCGCACTACTTTCAAATCCAACGCCAGCTTCCCGGGCGTCGCCATCAAGCTGCTACTGAGAAAGAGCGCCTCATACGCGCAGCCGATCATGAGATCGACCAGGAACACCAGCCCCACCATTCCAGCCATGGCTCCCAGCACCACTTCCGGACTCGAACCTGGCAGCGGTTGCCGCACCGAAGCCCAGGAACCTACCAGCACGAACTGCACAATACTCCCAGCGACCGTCATGATGATTCCGTCGATTAGCCAGGCGACCGCCCGAATTCCGAAGCCCGCATAAGGGACATTAGCGGTTCCCACCACGCCTTCGCGTAGTTTTTGCAGGTAGCCGCTCTTGCAGTCCCAGCAGACCAGCGCTGTCCCGAAACGCGCCAGATCGTCCTGGGCAAAAGGACGCGCGCACTCCGAGCAATGCAGGACTTCGGATTCGAGCGCAGGACTCATTTAACAGTGATATTCACGGAAGCCATGGTGTTCTCCCATGAGACATCGAGTTTGCCTTTATTCCCGCCGGTCGATTTCAGCGCCATCGTGTACTGTTCCACGGGGGCCGCGGTCTTGCTCATCGTCATCGGCGCCTTCCCCAGATCCTGCGAGGCATCGTGATCCGTGCCCCACTGTCCGGTTTGCTTATTCACGATGAGATTCCACTTTCCGCCGTTCAGTTCGATCCACAGCGAGTAATCGCCGGCCGGCACCGCGAGCCCACCGATATCGAGTGCGGCATCCGTGTGCATGCAGGTAGCATCGTCCGCGCCCGCGCGCCAGACCTTCGTATCAGCTAGAATGCCGCCTGGCACGAAAACCTTACGGCCGCGCATCGCAGGAGCCGAATAACTGATGTTAATCGTCTTCCCGTTGATCTGAGTCGAAATCTCTTGCGCTTTCACAAGAGCGTTATCTGTAGTCCGTTTGAACTTCTTAGGCCCTTGGGCCATCACGAGGATCGCAGTCATGGCGATCAGGCAAGCAGTAGTAGTTGTGCGTTTCATTTGAGTTGGTATAACCCTCTTCAGCAAGTATATCGTGGCGAATTATCCACCCACCCGATGGAGCTTCATCAGGTTGGTCGTCCCCGGCTGTCCCACTGGCTGGCCGGCCAGAAACACCACCAACTGCCCTTGCCGCAAATACCCACGCTCCACCACCGTCCGATTCATCTGCGCCAACATCTCGTCCGTACTCGACACGTCCGGCGCCAGAATCGGAGTCACTCCGTAATTCACGGCTAACTGGCGCGCCGTGGTATCGTGCGGCGTCATTGCATAAACCTCGACCGGGGGACGATAGCGCGACACCAGTCGCGCGCTCGATCCCGTTGATGTGAAGACCACAATCGCCGCGGCCTGCGCATCGCGTGCGGCATGATAGGCGGCGTCCGCCAGCACTTCAGCGCTCAACGGCTGAGGCGACTGCGGGGGGTCCACATATCCCTTCTTCCGCATCGACTCCTCCGTCTCCTTCGCGATCCGCGCCATAAACTGCACGGCCTCGACGGGATACTTTCCTACCGCTGTCTCCGCCGACAGCATCACCGCGTCTGTACCGTCATAAATGGCGTTCGCCACGTCGCTCACCTCAGCGCGCGTCGGCATCGGGTGCTCGATCATCGACTCCAACATCTGGGTCGCCGTAATCACGAACCGTCCGCGGCGCCGTGCCCGCCGGATGATCGACTTCTGAATCCGCGGCACTCGCTCGAGCGCCGTCTCGATTCCCAAATCCCCGCGCGCCACCATCACCCCGTCCGTCACATTGAGGATAGGCTCGATATTGTCCCAGGCCTCTGGCTTCTCGATCTTAGCGACGATCGGCACCGGCCGCCGGCCCAGTCGCCCGCGCAACTGTTCCACATCGTCAGCGGTCCGCACGAAGGAGAGCGCCACCATATCGACTCCGGCCGTCAGCCCGAAACTCAGATCCGCCAGGTCCTTCTCGGTTAGCGATGGAATACTGACGCGCACGCCCGGCAAATTGATTCCTTTGTGATCGCTGATCGTCCCGCCCCGCACCACTTCCGTCTCGACCGCCGTTCCGTCAGTCTTGAAGGCGCGTAACTCCAGCGCGCCATCGTTGAGCAAAATCCGATCGCCGGGCGCCAGATCTTTGCCGAAGTTCGAATAACTGGTACACGCACGTTGCGAGTTGCCTAAAACGCTTTCGGTTGTGATGGTGAAACGTTCGCCGGCTACCAAGGTGGCCGAGCCATTTTCGAATCGGCCCAATCGGATTTTCGGCCCCTGCAGGTCGAGCAGGATCGCCGGGAACACTCCCAGCTGCTCCGCCGCCGCACGGACCGCCGAAATCCTTACCCGGTGTTGCTCCTGCGTACCATGCGATGCATTCAGGCGGAACACGGTCACGCCCGCCGACAAGAGCTGATGCAGCGTTCCGGCGCCATCCGTAGCAGGTCCCAAGGTGGCGACGATCTTCGTTTTGGGCATAGAGTCTTTACATTGTCCCAGACACCGCTGTGGACCGAAGGAAAGGCGTACAATGTCGTACCCGCAACGTTCCTCCTGCCTCCCACCGCGTCAGCGGCGCCGCCGCTTTACCACCAATCGCTACCCAGCTACGACCGCAAAGGGAGTTCCGAATGCCCCTACAGGCCACTGATGTGGATGAAGACGGCATGCGGTAACGGCACAAGAGCACCGCTCGTTGAAGACGCGGCCCAAGTTACTGATTCCGACATCACAGTCACTGTGTTTTTCCTGGCCATTGGTGGCCCGCCGCGGGCCATAGGACACTCCTTCGCAGTCGCGGTTCGGTAGTTTCGCTACTGTTACGGAACCGCGACCGCAACGGGCTGTGCAAAAACGGTGGGGTCCTCTGAGCTAATCCGATTGCGATAGGTGGCCCTCCCTTCCATTTCAGGGCGTTGATGAACAGAGTGGGAAGTTCTGTCGCAAGGCCTATAGTGGAGTCTGACGAGCAGACAGCCTCTGAGTATGCGTTTAGAACCAGTATGCCCAGACCGCCCGCTAGGTCCCACGAAACATCGCGTGTATGGCGGACAGGATTCGTGGCGGCAGGGACTGTATCATCACCGCTGAAAAACTGAAACCAACTCAAGATGCCTCAACTTGTGTCGGGAGGGCGAGGTGGATGAGGAGGGCTATGGAAATGCCGCGCCCGTGGAAATCAGTGGAAAAGCAAAAGCAGCTTTTGCCACTGCTTTCCACCGTCCTTTGGAAATCTCGCAAAGACGGCGAGATTTCCACACTCCCACAGCCCGCCACGGCGGTTTAACTTTCCAGCTCAAGAACCGGAGAGAAACGATGATGACGATAATGCCGGCGGAGTACCTATAGGCGGGCAATCCTGCCCGCAGCCGACCTTCTCTTCGGCTAGCCGCTTGAAAAGCGGCGGCGGCCAAGATTGGCCGCCCCACTGATTTTTCACAGCCCCCAGGGAGCGGATTTTCGCCGTGAGCCGGGAGTCTTCAAATGAGCGGTACTTCTTCAGGCTTTGAACGCCAACAATTGATGGCGGATGAATGGGTCCGCGTCGTGCGTGAGCATTGGCCCGAATAACCCCGTAGTTACCGTTAAAGTTTTAACCACTTCACCGTTGACACCAGCGGCCTTCACCCATAGACTATTCCAATACGCATTCAGAGTGAGCGTATCCGAATGCAATAGGGGACCCCGGTAGAGTTTAGCGTTAGTCGTCCGTGGAGGTGCGTTCCATGTCGAATCCGACTGCCTGCCGATTGTTCTTCCTCAGCGCGCTGATTTGTGCGCTGATTCCAGCCCAAATGACCGTCACCGGCACGATTGCCGGAAACATAACCGACCCGTCGGGCCAGGCAATCGTCGGTGCCAAGGTCTCGGTGACGAGCACCACCACGTCCGAACCTCGCACCACGACAGCCAACGAGACTGGCGCATTCAACCTTGTGGCGATCCAGCCTGGAACCTATAACTTCCGCGTGGAGCATCCGGGCTTTAAAGTCTACGAGCGGCGCGGACTGGTGGTCAGCGCCAACGAACGTGTGGCCCTGGGCGACGTCATGATGCAGATCGGTGACGTGACGGAAACCGTCAGCGTCGTCGCTGAGGGTGCGCAGATTCAGCTCGACAGCTCGGAGCACTCCGCCGCGCTCACCTCCACCCAACTTACCAACCTCACCGCCCGCGGACGCGAAGTCGTATCGATGCTGCGCACCATTCCCGGCGTCCAATACCAAGCTGATCAGGACTCGACCGGCGGCAGCTACGGCACAGGCACACCGAACATCGCCGGATCATTTTCCGGCACGAACATTCTTGCTGTCGATGGCGTCGTCTCGAACGATCAGGGGACCCCGAACGTCTTCTCGAGCGTCACCACTCTGGACGCGATCGGCGAAGTGAAGGTGCTCCTCAACAGTTACCAGGCCGAGTACGCGGGGAACGGCGGGCCCATCGTGCAGGTGGTGACACGCGGTGGCACCAAAGAGTTTCACGGCAGCGGCTACGAGTACATCCGTAACGACTGGTTAAATGCCAACGACTTCTTCAACAATCGCAACGGTGCGCGCCGTCCCCGATATCGCTACAACACATTCGGTGGAGCGATCGGCGGGCCAATCTATATACCGGGCCATTGGAATCAGACGCGGACCAAAATGTTCGGGTTCTACAACGTAGAGGAGGGGCTCATCTCGACCCCCGGCGCCTTGAACTCCTACACCATGCCATCGGCCCTCGAAAGGCAGGGCGATTTCTCCCAAACTCTCGACGTCAATGGCAAAGTCATCCCGATCACCGATACGCTGAACAACGCTCCCTTCCCGAATAATGTGATCCCGCAGAATCGTTTGAATCCCAACGGCATTGCGTTGATGAACATCCTGCCGCTGCCTAACTACTTCAATCGAACCATCAGCGGCGGTAATTACAACTATCAGATTCAGGAAGTACAGAAGGATCCCAAACGTAGCCAACTCTTGCGGCTGGACTATGTGCCTTCGGACAAGGACCGCTTCTTCGTTCGCGGCAAGACGTGGATTGCACAGCAGCAGGGGTACGCCGTCGCTGGCGGCGCCAGTCCGGTCGGCTTCTTCGCGCAGTGCTATTGCTTCACAGAAGAAGGTTTGGCCATGGGCGACACTCATATCTTCAGCCCAAGCGTCATCATGGAGATCAACACCGGCATTCGCCACAATCGCGAAGCCTGGTACCCGTATGGCGATAACGAGATCAACAAGGTACTGCGCTCCAAAATCGGCTACAACCTGGGACAGTGGTACCCCAACGCCAACGTCTCCGGATATATTCCCCGCTTTTCGTTCGGCGGCGTGCCCAACGCGGCCAACGTCAGCTATGACAATCGCCTGCTGACTGGCGGCACCGACTTCACTTTCAACTTCAGCGATAGCGTCGCTGTTACGCGCGGTTCGCACAACATGAAGTTCGGCTTCGATGTCTACCGTATCCGTGAATACGAGGGCGAGCAGAGCATCTTCTCGGGCACCTTCGATTTCGGCAAGAATACGCTCAACCCACTCGATTCGAACTATGCATTTTCGAACGCGGCGCTCGGCGTCTTCAACAGCTACACAGAGTCCAGCATCCGCTACGGTGCGAACATGCGCCAGAGCCTGGTGGAGTGGTTCGCACAGGATAGCTGGAAGGTTTCGCGCCGGTTCACCCTCGATTACGGCATTCGCTGGACTTGGGCGGGAGAAATGAATCCGCACAAAGCCGGTGAGCAGTCGGTGTTTATGCGCAATCTATATGTCCCCGGACAGGCGCCACCTCTTTACGCTCCCGTCACACAGAACGGCGTCAAGTTTGCGCAGAATCCCATCACCGGTGCCCTGTTGCCCGGCGCCTACGTCGGCCTCTTCGTTCCCGGGGTCGGAAACCCCGCGCCTGGCGGCGTTACCTCAGGCGATAAGGGCGTCCCCACCGGCTTTGTCAACAATCCCGGAGTCCTGTGGGGTCCGCGTCTCGGCTTCGCGCTCGACCTCTTCGGCGACGGCAAGACCGCCCTCCGCGGCGGCGCTGCCATTCTCTATAACCCACGCCTCAGCAAGTGGAGCAACATGGTGAACAATCCGCCCGCCATCCTGACGCCCATCACCTACTACGGCGACATGCGGACCTTCCTGCAGACCAGCGGCGTGCTCTCGCCCAGCAACACGCAAGGCTTCAATCTGAACAACAAGACCTCCGACAACTACAACATCACTCTGGGTCTTCAGCACAACCTGGGCCATTCCATCGTTGCTGACGTGTCCTATGCCAGCGTGCTTGGCCAGCACATTCCGCAGACTCTTCAGATCAATACCGTGCCTTATGGAACTCACTTCCTGCCGCAATACACCGGAGGCGTTACCGATAATTTCTTCCGGCCGTTCCCCGGCTACAACAATGTGGCTTGGACCGATAACGCCTACAACTCGAACTATCACGCCCTGCTGCTCAGCATCAATCGCAACTTCTCGAACGGGCTGCAGTTCGGCTTCAGCTATACCTTCTCGAAGTTCATGGATTACACCGGCATCCCGATTTACCAGAACCTGCGCACCTGGAGCTATGGCTTCGACGGCTCTGACCAAACGCATAACGCCGTCCTCAACTTCACCTACAACGTGCCCAAGGCGAGCAAGCTGGTCGGTGGAAACACCGTCGTGAAGTGGGTTGCCGACGACTGGATCCTCAGCGGCATCTCGCAGTGGGTGAGCGGCACACCCGCCTCCATCAGCTTCAGCACCGTGCAAGGTACCGACCTCACCGGCGGTGGCGATGGGCAACGCGTCAACGTAGTCGGTAACCCCAACGCCAACGGTTCCACCTTCTACGCCTGGTTCAACACCGCTGCTTTCGCGGTTCCCGGTAAGGGCGACCCGGGCAATGCCGCCAAGAACAGCGTGCGCAATCCGGGCGTCGCCAATACCGACCTCGCGCTTTCCAAGCGCTTCCCCATCAAGAGCGAAAAACGCGCCCTCACGTTCCGCTGGGAAATGTACAACGCCTTCAACCATACGCAATACTCGGGCATCAACACCGCTCCCAAGTACGACCTGACCACCGGCGCGCAGACCAATGCATTGTTCGGCCAGGTAACGTCCACCCGCGCACCCCGCATCATGCAGGGTTCGCTTCGCTTTACGTTCTGATCGCGAGGACCGCGCCTGCAACATGGCTAGCCGGGCTCAGCTTCAACCCGCCGTATCGCCGCGGCTTCAGCCGCTGCAGCTGGCGGCGATCCCCATCATTTGTCTGGCAGGCTTCTCGGCAATACCGTGGGTGTGGACAAATCCACGCCTGCTCGCGTCGATCTGGGGCGCGGTCGGCGCGCTCCTGCTCTTGCTGGTGATGGTGTGGCGACGCGGACGCGCCCTCTCATACGACGTCGTCCCTCGCCCGGTCCATTACGTCCAACTCGCGATGCACTCCAGCATCTATGCTTACTGGGGCTGGTACTGGCGCGAGGTCTATCACTATATTCCGCTCATCGTGGCGCAGATCGCCTTCGTGTACGCGCTCGACATGCTGGTCTGCTGGTCACGGCGCGACCGCTGGGTGCTGGGTTTCGGTCCGGTTCCCATCGTCCTCAGCACGAATCTCTTTCTCTGGTTCAAGGACGACTGGTTCTTCCTGCAATTCCTGCTCGTCACCACCGCCGTTCTGTGCAAAGAGTTCGTTACCTGGCAGCGTGACGGGCGGCGAGCCCACATCTTCAACCCCTCCGCCATCGCGCTGGCCGGCTTTTCGCTTTTCCTGATTGCCACGCACAGCACCCACATTTCGTGGGCGGAAGAAGTCGCGGTTACACTCGGTCGCCCGCCCAACATCTACATCGAGATTTTTCTCCTCGGCCTGGTGGTGCAAGCCCTCTTCTCGGTCACCCTGGTGACGCTCTCCGCGGCGGCGATGCTCTATCTCCTCAACATCGCGTATACCGGAGCGACTGGCGTCTACTACTTCGTCGATTCCAACATCCCGGCGGCGGTGTTTCTCGGCCTGCATCTGTTGGTCACCGATCCCGCGACCTCGCCCCGGCGCCCGCTCGGCAAAATCATCTTCGGCGCGTTGTACGGAGTGTCAGTCTTCGGGCTTTATTCCGTCCTGGGCTGGCTGGGCGCACCCACCTTCTATGACAAGCTACTCTGCGTACCGCCTCTGAACCTGACGGTTCGCCTGCTGGACCGCGTCAGTATTGCGGCGGAACAGCGCTGGGAGCTTCGCCGCCTGAACTTCGCCTTCATGAGTGTGTGGGTCGCACTATTCCTATTGATGGCGGGAACCGGTTTCCTGGGCGGCCGTCATCCCGGTGCCGATTCCGAGTTCTGGCACAAGGCCTGCGACGAGGGCCGGCGCGGCGGCTGCGCGACTTGGATACATTCCTTGACCGTCTCGTGCAACCACGGTGCCGGTCACGCCTGCCTGACACTCGGATCTCTACGAGAAGAAGGCCGGATCACTCCACGCGATTTGCCAGAGGCCGGAAAGGATCTCGCGCGAGCCTGCGATCTCGCCGTCCCGCACGCGTGCGCCAACCTGGTCGACATGTTGCAACATAACGGTCCCATAGTGTTCCAACCTGCCTGCGACCGTGGCGATGGCGAAAGCTGCTTCGTCCTGGCCTCCCTGTATTACGCTGGAGGCGGTCTCACCAAAGACTATCCGCGCGCGGCTTCGCTATTCCGGCAGTCGTGCGCCGATGGTTGGCCGCGGGGCTGTGGCGGTCTCGGTGAGTGCTACAAAGCCGGCAACGGAGTCGCGGCCGACCCGGCCCTGGCAGCCAGATACTTCGAGGACGCGTGCCGCGGAGGCATTGCCGCCAGTTGTTTTGCGGCGGGCGGCATCTATCGAAGCAGGAACGAAGAGGCGCTTGCATCCAGACGCTTTCAGCAGGCATGCGACTTGAGCGTGCGCGCCGCGATTGCGAGCACTGCCTATTTTGCGCCGGGTGCGAGTGCCTCCGCCGGTGTCCCGTCGTTCTGTTCCACGCCCATCGAGTAGAACGGTCCCCATTGCGGAAGGTGCGATAATTCGGCGATGAGCGTCACCATGAAGGACATCGCCGCGCAACTCGGCATTTCCATCGGCACGGTCTCCAAAGTCCTTCGCGGTCACCCCGATATCAGTCAGGAAATGCGCGAAAAGGTGCGCGCACGAATTCGGGAGTTGAACTACCGCCCCAATCTCACCGCTCGTGCACTGGTGACGGGAAAGACGCACACGATCGGACTGGTCGTGCCCGACCTGGTGCATCCATTCTTCGGCGAAGTCGCCGCCGGCCTGTCGAAGGTGTTGCGCAAGAAAGGCTACAGCCTCATCATTTCCTCGTCCGACGAGGAGGTTGAACTCGAAACTCGGGCCATCGATCAATTGTTGGCACGTAGCGTCGATGCACTAATTCTCGCCTCGTCCCAGCGCGATTGGGGTTTTCTGAGCCACTTGGAAAAGCAAGAGACGCCGGTCGTGCTCATTGATCGGCGGCCGGACGACCGCAAGGTGAATTATGTCGGAGTCAGCGACGACGAGATCGGCCGCATCGCAACCGAACATCTAATCGACGTCGGCTGCAAACGCATCGCGCACATCGGCGGGCCAGGGATTAGCACGGCGATTGGCCGCCTGCACGGTTACCAGCAGGCCCTGGAGCGGCACGGCCTTTCCTCCGACCCCAATTATGTGGTCAGCGGCGAGCATGCCGATGAGTCGAGCGATGACAGCGGCTACCTCGCCATGAACACCCTTCTCGATCTCAAGAGGCGACCCGACGGAGTCTTCTGCTACAACGACCCCAGCGCGATGGGCGCCATGCAGGCAGCCATCGAAAAGGGTGTCCGCATCCCGCAGGATCTCGCGATTGTCGGGTCGGGCAATGTGCGGTATTCCAAATTCCTGCGCATCCCGCTCTCGACGATTGACCAGCAGAGCCAGGAGATCGGGGATCGCGCCGCGAAACTCGCGCTCAGACTGATTGAAACGAAGACTCCCGTCAAGCCGAACGCCATTCTGCTCAATCCGAATCTGGTGGTACGAGACTCCAGCCTGCGGGTCGCTGCATCAGGACGTTCGAGATCGTAGCGCCGCGACTCTATACATTCGGTATCGGAGCGACACTCGGCTAGTCGCTATTAACGACGACGAGAATGGGAATGATGCCGAGCCGCAATGGATTGAAAAACTAGGATGTACCGCTCCTTCGCAGTCGCGGTTCGGTAGTTTCGATACTGTTACAGAGCCGTGACCGCCAGGGAGACTTCTGAGGTATTCCGTCAAGAGTTTTTTCAAGAGAGTTTTTGAAATCCTGCGACGGGTTTCCACTCCTTCCGGGTGGCAGGGGCAAAGGCGCCTGCTAATGGCGAATTC
>Ga0105237_10006556_pt1 | contig 12875 bp, 10 predicted proteins | sample KBSC24metaG_FD_81520 | JGI IMG/M metagenome (GOLD analysis project Ga0105237, IMG submission 81520) | Corn rhizosphere microbial communities from Kellogg Biological Station, Michigan, USA - KBS C2-4 metaG | ecosystem: Host-associated > Plants > Roots > Rhizosphere > Soil | place: Michigan, USA...
CTCGCGGCCGGCGTACTGGCACCCGTGGTCTCACTCAACGTAGCGACCTTGTTGACCGCCGCGGTATGTGTGGGCGGCACCTTCATGGTCATTACCATGGCCGGCATCAAGGAGGTGTTGCGCGTCGCAGGCCCACAGGCGTCGCAGGGTGTCGGCATGATGACCGCTGCTTTCGCCGTCGGCCAGATCGCAGGCCCTTTGACAGTGAGTTTGTTAGCCGGATCGAGCAGCGCGTTCAGGGTGGCCAGCATCATCGCTGCACTGGCGCTTGTCGTCGGTAACTGCGTGCTTTCGACTGATATGATAACGCGCGCTGTCCACGTACCTAATAAATTCTGAGGACAACAAGTAGGCCTGTAACCTCCCGCGAGTTCAAATACACAATTAGCATCGAGCTTTTATGGACGGTGGTCTGACGCTGAAGGAACTACATCAGCACACTTTGCAAGGACATGCCTTGAGTTCGCGTGTCATCCTCCTCGGCAATAACCCCCGTGTAAGGAGCGATAAGCGATGTCTAACCCCTCCGCCTTCCATTCCCTGCTGGGTGCCGTCGAACGCTACTTCGATCTGATGTTCGACAGCGACGTATCACGCTTCGATCAAGTGTTTGCGCAGAGCGCCCAACTGCACGGATTGCGAGACGGGAATTTGCGGCTGCTGCCCGCGCAAGATTACAAGAGTGCACTTGCCTCCGGACCATCGCCGAAGTCAAAGAATGCCCCACGCCAGCAGGAGGTGTTGTTCATCGACTTTGCTTCAACTACTCAAGCGGTGGTTAAGGTTCGGGTCAGGATCGATACGGTTCAATATCTCGATTACCTCTCGTACCATTGCATGAATGATGCTTGGCTTATTACTGCCAAATCATTCCATGTCGAGCGGCGATACAAAACGTCAACTGGATGATGCCTTGGTAGTTTCTTCGTGCAGAAGGCATTCGCCGCAGCCGTCGCTTCCGCTTTGGCACCAAAACAGACATGCTGCCATGTCCGTTGCCGAGGTGATGAACGGACGTAGCTCAGACGCGGTCCCAGGTCTCTTTTTGACCGGGAGCGGAGATGTCCGGGGCAAGCATGGAAGCCGCTCGCCAGTTGCGCTTCGCACCGATAGCATGCCGACTGCTGATAGCCCACGCGCAGAATTGCCCCAGGGACCCAGGGAGGAGACGTAATGCTGAGGACCGCACTGTGTGACGTTCTTGGCATCGACGTGCCAATCATCTTGGCGGCCATGGGCGGCACTGCCTCATCCGCGGAATTTGCCGCCGCCGCGTCAAATGAGGGCGCGTTGGGCAGTATTGGATCGCTCTTTCGAACCAGCGCTGCCATAAAGCGCGACATCGACGTAGTGAAAGAACTGACCAATCGGAACTTCGCGGTGAACCATATCCCGCCTACATTGGACGCGGACGTGTTCCGCCATACGCTTGCTGCGCGGCCCGCCGTCATATCGTTCGCCCTTGGAGATCCGGGCGATCTCGTGCGGCAGGCCCACGACGTCGGCTCGAAAGTGATGGTCCAGGTTACCACCGTTGCGCAAGCGATCGAGGCGGCTGAGCGTGGTGCTGATGTAATTATCGCGCAGGGCGGTGAGGCGGGCGGCTATGGTGGCATCGTAAGTACGATGACTCTCGTCCCGCAAATCGTCGATGTCGTTTCGCCCGTCCCGGTGGTCGCGGCCGGCGGGATCTTTGACGGACGCGGCATTGCGGCGGCGTTCATGCTTGGGGCGGTCGGCGTCAACTTGGGGACCCGCTTCCTCGCGTCCAAAGAGGCTCCCATCGAGAACGCATGGAAGGCGGCAATTGCTTCGGCCCAATCCGAGGATGCGGTGAAGGTAGAAGTCCTCAATGATATTCAGCCCCTGCCGGGAACAGCGGGCTACGGCACGGTATTGCGCTCTTTACGTACGCCCTTCATGGACGAGTGGGGCGCAAAGCGCGCGGAGGCGCGTCGGGAGGGCGAGCGCCTTTGGACAGAGATCCAGGCAAGAGCCAGGCTCGGCCGCCGCCACGAGACGCTGCTCACGGCGGGACAGACTTCGGGCGGTATCAAGGAAATCCTGCCCGTAGCCGAGATCATACGGCAACTAACTGCAGAGGCTGAAACGGTCTTGTCACGAGGGCCGAACTTTGTATCACGCTGACAAAGAAGAGCGCCGAAGGCAGCAATGATGTCTGCTGTTGGCACTTTTCGGACATGCCGTCCCTTCCGCCAAATGTCGGTTCTCGGGGCTAAAGCGGAAGTAACGCGACCCTCGCCGAACTGTGCGATTGACCCCAACCGGACATGGCGCGAGGCGGCACCGCATCTGGGGATCAGCTTGCAGGTGGCTCCGGTCGGAGCCGCCCGCCGACGAGCGGCTACCAGAACTCAGCGAAGACGCAACCTGACGTGTTGTTCGTGTATCCCGACGTCGTTCTTAGCTCTGATCATCGGCCTCAGCAGCTTGCCGACTTCGCCATCAAGGCCCACTTCGGGGGCACATGCGACGACGCGAGTTCCTTACGCTGCTCGGCGGCGGAGCGGCAATGCGAAACCGACATCTCCCGGATACGCGCATCCGGCTCAAAATTCGCTCCGCTCTATTGTCAGGTACTGCAACTGCCAGCATCGTGCTGTGTGGCGCCACTTTCCGGCTGGCCCGCCGCCGCCACCTTCGAGGGCGAGTTCTCCAGCGTCCGACACAGCGCATTTGTTCCCGAATCAATATCATTGGCGTCCGCCTTTGGCACGTTTGAGGCATGCCAATTGACCCTAAGAATGTCGGCCAATCGGGTAACAGCGGAAGTGAACGGCGCGCGGTCGACGTGACGCGATTGACCCATCTCCGACATCCCGTCCGATTGGACTTGTGCCGAAAATTGCTTAGGCTCTCGCAGGAGTATCGGGAACGGAACCTGGCAATGAAGCGACGCGAATTCATCACGCTTGTCGGCGGGGCCGCAATGCTCCGGCCACTGTCCGTGCTTGCCCAGCAGCCGCAGCAAATGCGTCGGATCGGTGTGCTCATTGGTCTTGCGGCTAGTATGGATGTGCCAGTCGCGCAGGCCTTCATCGAGCCATTTCGCGATGCCCTACGTGAGGCTGGATGGGTCGAGAACAGCAACATCCAGATCGACTACCGCTTCGGTGGCTCGCTGGCCGATCTATCCAAAACGAAAGTATCCGCGGCCGAACTTGTCGCGCTCAAGCCCGATGTCATTTATGTCCAAGGTTTGCCAGCGACACTCGCGGTTCGTCAATTGACGGCGACAATTCCAATCGTGTTTACCCAACTGATCGATCCCGTCGGATTTGGAATTGCGGAAAGCCTTGGGCGTCCCGGCGGAAATGCCACCGGTTTCATCACCTGGGATTTTGCTGTCGCGGGAAAGTGGATTCAGCTCCTGCGCGACTTGATGCCCGACTTGGCGGAGGTTGGAGTCCTCTTTAATCCAGATACCGCGCCCTACGCTCCTGGGTTGATTGCCGCGGCGAAGGAAGCGGCTCAGGGCGCGCAAATCGTGGAGTGCCGAACCCACGACGACGCCGAGACAGAAGCCGTTCTCAGCACCTTTAGCCGTGAGAGGCGGCGTGCGCTCATGGTCATCCCCGAACCGTTCACCAATGGCCATCGAGACCACATCATTGCGTCATGTGCACGCTTTGGCCTGCCCGCGATCAATTCCGTGCTTGGTGCAGGAGACAATGGCGCGTTGATGTCGTATACATTCGTGTGGGATGAGTTGATCCGCGCTCCGGTGGCCTATATCGATCGCATCCTCAAGGGAGCTTTGCCACAGGATCTTCCGATTCAGGCGCCCCGACGGTATGAGTTAATCATCAACTTAAAAACAGCCAAAGCGCTCAACCTCGAGGTCCCGCCCGGATTGCTTGTCCGCGCCGACACGGTGATCGAATAACCGAGCCTGCCATGTCCGGTATTGGCACTTTTGAGACATGCCGCGATGTCCGCGGTTCGAGCGCTATCAGAGGAAAGCGGAAGTGCCGCGGACGGCCCAATTCGGTCGAGAATGACCCGATGCGGACATCGGTTGCTCGTGCCGAATTCTCCGGCTATTCTATTACGTTGTAGACTGCGATCGGCTGGCTGAGTCCTTTCAGCGATAGATTGCCAATCTCTTCGAGCGACGCGGCGCCCTCGACTGCCGCAGCTACACGCTGGCCCACCAAGATTTGCCCATCTTTAGCCTCGTCGCACAGCCGCGCGGCCACATTCGTAACGGTACCAATCGCGGTGTAGTCCATGCGTTCGGCGAAGCCGATCTGGCCCAGAGTGGCGTAGCCTTGCGCAATGCCAACCCCAAAGCCGATGGTGTGACCGCGACGACGCCAAGCCTTAACCACTCCGGCCGCTGTCTCGCGCATCACCACCGCCATCTCCACGGCGCGCTTGGCTGGCTCGGGCGTGGGCAGGGGATCATTGAAGAACACCATGATTCCATCGCCGCCATAGTGATCCAGCGTCCCCTCAAAACGCGCGACGACCGGTCCAAGGGCGCCATGGTAATCTCGCAATAGAGCCATGACCTCTTCCGGCTCGGCGCGCTCGGCAAAGGCGGTGAAGCCACGAATGTCGCAGAAGACGACCACGATTTCGCGGCGGTGGCTCTGTAGAATGCTTTCGTCGCCGCGCGCGACGATCAGGTCTGCCAATTGAGGCGCCAGAAACCTGCGCAACTTACCAATCCGCTCGATCTCGGCTACCTGTACGGCCACGCGGACCTCCAACTCGCCATTCCAACGTCCTATTTCCTCGGTGCGCTTTCGCAGTTCACTGAGCAGTCGAGCGTTTTCGATTGCGATCACTGCGTGAGCCGCAAAGTTCTGCAAAATCGCGACCTGCTTTTCGGAGAATGGCCGAACTTCCTTGCGATAGACCGTCAGTGCTCCGAGCAACACATTGTCTTTGCGCAGTGCGACAACAAGGGCGCTTCGGGCGCCACCCAGGTCTACTACTGCCCGACGAAGCGGATTGCCTTGACGGTACGCCTCCTCGTCCATCTGATCCAGGTTGTGAATAAGCTCCTCACCGGCGAGCAGTCGCCAGTGTGCGTCTCCGGGCTGGGGCTGGTCCATTCCTGTACTGAAATAGGTAGCAAGAGCATCCGGCACGCCTCGCTGGGCGGCGCGTTCAAAGCGTTTCCCGTCATACGTGGTCACGAATCCGAATGCGGCCTCGCAAAGATGCAGTGCGTTATCGAGGATCGTGATGAATACTGGTGCAAGGTCGCCGGGCGAGGAGTTGATGACCCGCAATATTTCGCTCGTAGCCGCTTGTTGAGCCATCGCTTCGTCGCGTTCGGCTCTGCATTCCGCTAACTCGTGCCCGAAATTGACAACCATCTCCTGGTCCGTTGCCGTCTCGTTGAATTGGTTGCTGGCTAGAATCCTCGGCGTTACGTTCTTGTATGGGTCAGATCGCGTATCGTTTGACGGCAGCTTCATCCCATTCGATACCAGCGCCGGGACGCTCGGGAATCTCGATTTTACCGTCCCTGACCGCGAACGGCTCTTGCACAACCGGATCGGCCCAGTCCTGCCACTCGAGCCAGTGCGCCGTTTCGGTAGCGCGCATCAGATGCGCTGCAAATTCCGGATACAGATGCGTCGAGACCTGGATGCCGGCCGCGGCAGCAATCGGAACCGCGCGTAGCCAGCCGCTCACACCGCCAATCCGCATCAGATCAGGCATTACGTAATCGCTAGCTCCCGAGTGAACCGCCTTATAGAGCTCACGGGGGCCGAAGAAATTCTCGCCGAGCTGCACCGGCGTCTTGAGCTCCCGCGTCAATTGCGCGTAACCCGCCAGGTTGTCGTAGGCGATCGGTTCCTCCAACCAATACAAGCCTTGTTCGTCGAGCGCATGACAGCGCTGCAACGCATCGCCCAGTGAAAGCCCCTGGTTGAAGTCGACCATGAGTTTTACGGAGTCACCGGCACCCTGTCGAGCCTCGCGGATCGCGGCGAGATCGGCAGCGAGTACGTCGCGACCGAGGCGAAGCTTTAGCGCCGCGAAGCCGCCTTCGGCGGAGAGCTCTGCCGCCTCTTTCGCCAATGTCGACACATCGGTTAGCCACAGCCCGTTGCTGTTGTAGGCAGGCACCGGGCCGACTGTCCCGCCGAACAGGCGCGTCAGCGGCAGTCCGGCTGTCTTCGCCAGCGCGTCCCAGATCGCCATGTCGATCCCGGAGATCGCGATCATTGCGACGCCTTCATACCCGATTAGATTTTGCGACCAGCGATTGGATTGGAAGGCATCGAGCGGCGCAATTGGCTTGCCGACATGCGCCGCGCCAAGCGCTTGAATGAGCGCAATGATGCACCCCAGCGCATCTTTTAGATATGGCTCCAGATAGCTGTGTCCGACGATACCCTCGCGCGTGTAAACGTCGATCAGGATCATCGGCCAATCGTCGAACCGGCCGACTTTCGAGACGATCGGGCGCCGCAGCGGTAGCAAAACCGCTCGCGCATCGATCGACTGCAGCGTGAGCGACCCGCCCATGAAATCGCGTCCTTGCCCGCATCAGACGGATTTCATCTGACTGCAGCGGTATTCCGATGTAAATTCACTCATCAGTATACCAAGGGGCGAGCTATGAGACGATCGGCTGCGCAGACGCGACTACATATTCTCGACGCTGCTTACGGACTGTTTTGGCGCCAGGGATTTCTCAGAGTCTCTATGGACGAGATCGCGGCATGCGCCGGCATCACCAAACGAGCGATCTATCAACATTTTCGGAGCAAAGACGCGCTGATGGCGGCTACTCTGGCCTATTCCAGCGAGCTGGCGCTCAAGCGCCTAAGACAGTTTCATCGGCCGGTTACCACAGGCGACGAACTGATCGAGAGTTATTTCGCTCAGCTCCGTGAATGGGCGAAGACGCCGAAGTATTCCGGAGGGGGCTTCACGCGTGCCGTGGTTGAACTCGCCGATCTGCGCGGCCACCCTGCTCGCGCAATTGCGCGAAAGCACAAGTCCGCAGTCGAAAAATGGGTCGCCGACGAACTGGCCTCCACGGGAATTCTCTCGCCCGGCGACCGCGCACGAGAGGTCATGCTGCTAACGGAGGGCGCCATGGCGCTCATGCTCATCCATGGCGATCCAGGGTGGGCTAACTTAGCTGCGCAGGCCGCGAAATGGCTGCTCCAAACACGCCAAGCTCTCGCATCGCACGACAGCTAACGGTACGCAGCGGCCCATCTCGGATGCTGCGCGGCGATCGCTATCGGGGACAAACCGGACATGGTAAGGGCAGTCCAATTTGGTTGAGTATGACCCAACTGAGACATCCGGCCGTTCAGTTTTCGAGACAAATTGGATGCCATTTTTCAACCATCGGCCAGTTGGAGGGCGCTGCAGTTCAAGCTGATCTTCTACCTCGCCGCATCAACCCGCTTCAATCCGACAATCGCCGGCAGCGAGCCGGTCGGGAACGGATCGGCCTTCGGGGTTTCCGGCGGCAGCGGCGCGCGCGCGGTGGCGTCCGGGAATCGCGCCTTCATTTCGCGCAGGAAGCCGTCGAGCGTATCGACGCTGGCCGCCATCTTGGCGATCTGGGCGAATTCGGCGCTGTTGGCGGCTGCCGGTTTGCTGGCGGTCTCGAAGGCGGCGCGGTCGGCCTCGCCGCTCATCAAGGGCGCATATTTTTCGCGGAAGCGCGCCAGTCCGATGGCATCCTCGGCCAGCGCGTATCCGACCACCGCGCGGATCACATCGCCCTTCTCCACCGTGTTCAAGGGTTTGAAGTCGCGCCAGCGATCGGCGTAGTGCAATTCGATCTGTTCGGATGCCTCGCGCCAGCGCCGCGACGCCCAGTAGATGTCGGAGCGCAGCCGGATCGCTTCGCGCCCGGAGATGTTGGAGATGATGTCGAGCGCGAGGCCGTGGCGTCCGACGTCGCTTAGCGCGCGCGCCTCCAGCAACAGCCGCTGCTGGCGCAGTTCGCCCGAGAGGTCGGCGATGCGCGTGGTGCGAAGCGCAGCGATGGCGCGATCCGGCTTGCGATTGGTCAGGTAGACCATGGCGAGCCGGGCCGCGACCTGCGCGCGCGCGGCGCCCTCCAGCCTTTTATCGACCTGATACTGCAGCAGTTCGCTGGCCTGATCGAGCAGATCGACCGCGACCAGCCGATCGGCGAGCCGGCGGATCATTTCGTCGCCGCGCCGCCCGATCGGCGTCAATTCACGATACTCGTAGAACATCCCGAGCGCGTCGACCGGCGGAAGATCGTCGCCCTTCGGACTGAGAAAGAGTTGCGCAAACAACGCCGCCGCCGCGTCCTGACCCTGCCGCGATATTTCGGAATTGGGCTGCAGGCGGGTGGCGGTCCGTGCCGCCGCGAAAGATTCGCCGTAGCGTCCGACCTCGGAATAAATCCGCGCCAGCATTTGCAGCGTCTTCACCTCGAGCCCGTCGCCGCGCCAGGTGACCGAAAGCGTTTCCAGTTGGCGCAACGCTTCGGCCTGGTCGATATCGTCGCGTTTCTGCCGCAGCACGATTTCGAGCAGCCTGGCTTCGGTCGCCGCCGCCCGATCGGATGATTCCACGGCAGTCCTGTAATTATCCAGCGCGTCCCTGTCGTGTCCGAGCGCTTCGGCCAGCCGGCCGCGCAACACCGAAATCGCGGGTTTCAGATCGGAGGGAAGGCCGATGACGTCGAGATCGCTGGAGCGTTTGGCGGCCCCGGAATAATCCCTGACCTCGAGCGAGCAGCGCATTGCCTCCGATATCACGATGCGCTGCAGCTCGATCGGCAGCGAGGTGATGGCGAATTCGACATTCTTGAATTTCTCCCGCGCCTCCGCCCACTTGCCCTGACGCGCATAGGCCAGCGCTTTCCACAGCTGCGAATCGTAATTGGTCCCGATCGCGGGATTGGCGAGGTCTTTGAGGCCAAGCTCGGGACGGCCCATCAGGGTGCTCGCGACCGCGTGCACGATCAGCGCCACAGGATCCTCAACACCCGACTTGAAGTCTGCCAGCACGAGATCCAGCACCCCCTTGGCTTCCGCATACATCCCGCGCGACATATAGAAGCCGGCAAGATCGATCCGCGCCGGCGTGCGCTGATCGGGTTCGGCTGCCGCCGCCGCCGCGACAAGCGCATCCAGCCGCGCGACAAAATTTTCCGCCTGATTTTTGCGCCACTCGGCGACGTCGAAGATGGCCCGCGCCGCGGTCGGCGCGCGCTCGGCTCCGAAGGCGGCCGAGGACAGCGTCAGGCCGCCGGGCCTGCCGAGGATGATCTTGTCCGGCGCGATCTCGGCGGTGACATCATCGGAGTTCGGATGAACCGCGACGCCGTGGATCGATTCGAGCAGCGACAATTCGACAAAATCCTGCCGCTTGATGAAGCCGCGAACCGGCGGCGGCGCCGTGACCACCATCAGCGTGTCGCCGGCGTCCGGATCGACCAGCCGATGCAGAAGGCCGGGCCGCGCCAACGGCACGGTGACGTTGGCCAGCGCGGGATCGGCGATGTTGCGGATCGCCAGCAGCGGCTGCGACGGCGTTCGCATCGTATCGGCAAACGTGACCGTCCAGTTCGCGCCGCCCGGCTGGTCCTCGCCCGTCAGCGAAGGCAATTGAGGACGGCTGAGGCGAATGCGAATCGCCTGGCCTTTTTCCAGCGGCAACTGGCTGACGTCGGCGATGATCGAGCCGCCCTTGCTGCGGATCGGCCCGATATCGATCGGTTTTTCGGAATCGAATACCAGCCACACCGTATCGGCGCGGCGAAACATGGCCGCAGGCGTCGCGGCGGCAAAGGAAAACGTCAGGCTCAGGCCGTCGCTGCTTCGCGTGGCGTCAACGGCGCCCTCGCCGGCCACGGTTGCCGGCGGGGACCTGGTTTCAGCGGCCGGTTCGGACGCCGCAAGCGTCATTTTTGGCGGCGTCTCCGCCGCGGGAGCGGCCGTCTCCTTTGATGCAGGCGCTGACACCGGCGTTGGCGTTTCCGCCGCCGGCGCTGTTTTAGGCGCGGCCGCAGGTTTCATCTCGATCCTGGCCTGCTGCGCCAAGGTCTCCGACGCCGGCGGTGCAATCTCACCGGACTGCCGCGATGCCGGCGGCGCATCGGCGGGCTTGCCGGACGCGGCCGGCGCGGTTGCCGCTGGTGCGGCTAACGCCGGAGCCGCTGACACCGCGGCATGCGGGACCTCCGCCGCGGTCGACGGCAGCGCCGAAGGCTTTTCCGGTTGCTGGAAGGCGACGTCGATAATGTAGTTTTTGTCCTCGTGGAAGGAGTGGACGTCGACATCGCCGATCAACGCGACTTCCACCGCGGACTGGTCGCCTTCGATCTTCTGATTAATCGATTCAATACTCGACGGCGCCGCCACCTTGGCGTCCGCCAGATCGAAGGTGAGCATGGCGTTGAACATGATCGTGAGTTTCTGGTCGTTCAGCACCGACGAGGCGCCGACGCCGTCGGGCATTTCAAACACGAAACGGACGAAGGTCGGTTGCACCGATGCGCGGACGCGAATCGGCGGCTTCTGCTTCGCCTCCGCGCTGGCGCGCTGCTGGCGCAGTGCGCGCTCGGCGGCGCGCGCGCGCTCGGCCAGTTCGCGCACCACATCGAGGGGAAGGCCGGGAGGCTGACCGGTCCATGTGTCAGGCAACAGATCGACGAATATCCGCTCGCCGGCGGTCATGGTGTTGATGGTCACCCGGCGCGCCAGCGACAGCCGGATCGCCGAGCCGTCGGGATCGCGCCGCGCCGAGCCGACGTAATCGGGCACCGCGTCCGACAGTTTATCGACCGGAATATCCACCGGACGTTTGAAGCGGATCACGATGATCGAGCCGGCGGTGGTCACCTCGGACCCGACATCCTCGGCGAGCTTGAGAACCAGCCGGGCATAGCCGCCGGCCGCCGAAAACGTGGCTTCGCCCTTGACCGGCTCGGCCCGGCAGGCGCCGGAAAACGTCAAACCGGTCAGGATCAGGCCGGCCGCAAGCCATGACGGCGCGCCGAGGCAACGCCGGGCCGTCCGCGCGTATGCGCGGGCTTGCGACCAAAATCCAGCGGCAGCCGTTCGCGCCATTCCCACGTGTCTTTCGGTTCAACGATTCTGATCGCCGGCGGGAGGCGACAGCCCCCGCGAATTCGAATCTAGAATTGGCGATTTAAGGACTTGTTAAATATCCTCGCTAATTGGGCTTTTGCGGCAGCACCTTGCCTTCGATTTTGGGAAGATCGGCCGCGGAGGCGGATTTGTCCGAGCCGGCGCGCCGGGCCAATTCGATGGTCAGCCGCTCGGCCGCTTCCGGCGACATCAGGCCGAGGATATCGGACATCTTCCGCGGCGCGATCTGCGAGGCAATTTCGAACAGCACCGGCATCTCGAGCCGGTCGAACACCTTGGCGGCGTCCTTCGGCTTCATGCCCTCATACATGGTGATGATGCCCTTGAAGCGTGCGGCATCGGCTTCGGCTTTCTGTCCGCTCGCGGTAGCGATCCGCGCTTCGATGGCCTTCAACTCCTCGACACGCGACTCGATTCGCTTTTCGGCGGCCTTGAGCAGGCTTTCGCGAATGTCGATTTCGCGCGCCCGCGCTTCGAGCTCCTGCCGCCGCGACTGCAGCCGCTCGAGGATCGCGCGCTCGGATGCTGATACCGGCTGCGCCTGCTCGGGAGAGGCGGTGGCGCCGTCGGGTTTTGCCATTTCCGGCGCGGGCACGGCCGATTTGGCGGCTTCCTCCTTGGGCTTCTCCTGAACCGAACCCGTGATGACATCAGCGGATCCGCCCGGAAAATTGAAGCTTTCCTGCGCCCAGGACCGCTTGGTCGAGTTCGGTTGATAATCGAAAACGTAACCGCCATCGATGACCAGTCCGGCGACCTTCAGCACGGCAAGGCCGAAGATCGCGATCAGGACGACTGGAATGACGCGAATGTCACGGAAGGATTTCATGCGGCGAGGCCATCGGACCTTCTGCGATCGGAAAACGCCTGGGCCGCCGCGGCAACCGCCTGGGCCGCCGATATTTTGGGGGCCGCCGGCTCCGGCTCGGCCGCGGGTCGCGCGGCGACCACTATTCTGGACAGCCGCCTGATCACATTGTCGCCTTCCGCCAGTTGCTTCTTCAACTGCAGCGACAGTTGCGCCGCCGAGTTCAGCTGGTTGCCGAGATTCTCGTTGACGTCGCGAACGGTGTGCTTGAGGCCGCCGATGGCGCGCTCGGCGATTTCGGTCGCGGTGATCAGCTCGGCGATCGTCGCCTTCAGCGAATGTTCATCCGCCTTCAGGCGTTTCAGCCGGCTGTTCAGCAGCATGCAATAGCCGATCGTGAGCAGCAGCAGGATCGCCACCAGACTCTCGATCGCAATTCCAAATGCGTGACTCATTGGGCCTCCATCAACTTGGTTTGCTCATCGGCCTTCTCGAACATCGCGAAGGTGGTATTGGGCTTGCGCAGCTGTTTTGTCACTCGAATGGCGACGCGGTCGCCCACGCGCCCCATCCGCCCCTCGGTCAGGGTGACGCTGCCGCAGCGCACCGCCACCAGCGCGTCGGCGCGCATTTCCAGCGGCAAGGTGTCGCCGACTTTCAGCTTCATCAATTCCTTGAGCGGAATGTCGGCCTCATAGAGCACCGCATCGACCGAAATCTGCGCCTGGGCTACTTCGGTGGCGAAATGGCCTTCCCAGATCGGATCGCGGCCGAATTTCTCGCCCATGAACATCTGCAGCAGGACGGCGCGGATCGGCTCGATGGTCGCGTAAGGCAGCAGCAGCTCGATCGCGCCGCCGCGGTCTTCCATGTCGATGCGCAGCCGCACCAGGATCGCGGCATTGGCCGGCCGCGAGATCGCGGCAAAGCGCGGATTGGTCTCAAGCCGGTCGATATAGAAC
>Ga0105237_10006557_pt1 | contig 12874 bp, 11 predicted proteins | sample KBSC24metaG_FD_81520 | JGI IMG/M metagenome (GOLD analysis project Ga0105237, IMG submission 81520) | Corn rhizosphere microbial communities from Kellogg Biological Station, Michigan, USA - KBS C2-4 metaG | ecosystem: Host-associated > Plants > Roots > Rhizosphere > Soil | place: Michigan, USA...
CGGCCTGCTCGGCATGCGGCTGGTGAAGAAGACCGTCAATCAGGACGACGTCAGCGCCTATCACCTGTTCTATGCCGACGGCAAAGCCAATCCCGGCACCGATCTCACCTTCTTCGATTTTCCCGCCGCGCCGGAGCAGCGGGGGACGAACGCGATCTCGCGCACCGGCCTGCGCGTGTCGGGCGAAAAGACGCTCGGCTATTGGCGCGATCGGTTGAAGCAGGCGGGCGGCGTGACCGGCGAAGTGGTCGAGGTCGACGGCCGGCTGACCCTGCCGTTCGAGGACGGCGAAGGCCAGCGGCTGGTGCTGGTCGACGACGGTGGGGCGGGATCGTCCGCGCCGTGGCAGCGCAGCACGGTGCCCGAAGAACACCAGATCCGCGGCCTCGGACCGATCGTGCTCACCGTGCACGAACTGGCACGCACGGCGTCGGTGCTGACCGAGGTCATGAACATGCGCCGCGTGCGCGACTATGCCGCGCACGGGGCGCAGATTCACGTGTTCGCGATGGGCGAGGGCGGACCGGCCGCCGAACTGCATGTGCTCGAACAAAAAGATGGGCCGCCGGCGCGGCAGGGCGCGGGCGGCGTGCATCACGTCGCGTTCCGCACACCGGACGAGGCGCAGTACCACGCCTGGACGCAGCGGCTGACCGAGTTGGGCGTTCGCAACTCCGGCGAGATCGACCGCTTCTATTTCCGCAGCCTGTATTTCCGCGAGCCAAGCGGCATCCTGTTCGAAATCGCGACCGATGGTCCGGGCTTTGCCACCGACGAGCCGATGGACGCGCTCGGCGAAAAACTGGCCCTGCCGCCGTTCCTCGAACCGCGCCGCCGTGAGATCGAGGCAGGGCTGAAGCCGATCGGGTGAAGCGTCTCGTTTGAATGCGCACCATGACAATTGGGCTCTCCCGATCCGACGCGCGCACCTTCGCAAACGGCGGTGCGCTGCGTCTGCGCGCCGTGCTCGATGCTTCGGCCCTGAAGGCGCTCGACGATGCCGTTGCTGGTTTCCCGCTGGATCAGGCCGGTATCAGGCTTCATGGGGTTGCACCGCTTCATCCGTTTCTGACCTCGCCCGGACCGGTCTGGCAGGTTGCGGCTGCCGTGCTGGGCGACGCGGCGCGGCCGGTCAGAGCCGTCCTGTTCGACAAGACCTCGCGCACAAATTGGGGGCTGCCGTGGCATCAGGATCGGACCATCGTGGTCACCGCTCGGGTCGAGGTCGACGGCTTCGGGCCATGGACCGTGAAGAGCGGATTGCTGCACGTGGCGCCGCCCTTTGGCGTGCTGGCCGCGATGGTAACGCTGCGCGTCCATCTCGATGCGGTGCCGGATGCCAACGCGCCGCTGCTGATCGCGCCCGGCTCGCACCGCCTCGGTCAAATACCGGAGCGCGATCTGAAATCCGTCGTCGAAAAATGCGGCACGGCGGTGTGCCTCGCCGAGGCCGGTGACGTCTGGCTTTATTCGACGCCGATCGTTCACGCGTCGGACGCAGCGCGTCGTCCGGCGCATCGCAGAGTACTGCAGGTTGATTTCGCCGCCCGCGACCTGCCCGGGGGGCTGACCTGGCTGGGCGCTTGATGCGCCGCGACTGTCGCGGTTTTGACCCGTGCACCGGTCGAACATTCAAGTGCCACGCTTGAACTCTATTTTCGCAAGGCGAAATCGAATTGGCTCGACTTCGGTACAAGAAGGGCATCTAGTCCCAGGCATCGCCGCCCCGCCCATGGCCTTTATCGGTGACTGAGAGTGCTGCACGCTCCCGCCTGTGATCAGGAGAGCGATTTGTTGCCCATTTCCCAAAGCCAACCTTCCCTGCGAGAACGCCTGTCATCAGAGGCCTTGCGACTGACGGATGGCGCCAAGGCGCTGCGGCCAGGGCGCGAGCAGGACGCGATGGTCCGCAAGGCTCGCCTGATGCAGACGGCCTCGCAGATCAATGAATGGCTGACATCTCCGGGACAGCGGGCGCCACGCTGATCCGACAGCGTCCTCTTGGCGAGGAAGCCGAGGAGGATAGGGCCGGTTATGGCGCTGGTGGGCTATTCTGCTGCCGCGCAGCCGTGTCGGCAGGCCTGGTGGGTGCGAGCGCCGCCAAAGGGATGTCGAGCCTGCAAACCACACCGGACGGCTCATAGGCGAGATGCGCCTGGCCTCGGAGTTCGCCGACAAAGCCCTGCTCGATCAACCGGGTTCCGAAGCCATGGCGTGTCGGTACCTGAACGATGGGACCGCCGGACTCCGTCCAGGTCAGGCCAAATCGCTGTTTCGAGGCGTCGATGACCGCCGATATCGCGACTCTGCCATCGTTGTTCGACAGGGCGCCATACTTGACGGCATTGGTGCAGAGTTCGTTGAGGATCATCGCGAGCGGAAGAACGGCGGCAGGACTGACCTCGATATCCGGACTCTCAACCGAGAAGCGCGCGCCCTTGTCGAACGGCTCGATCGCGGTTTGAACGATCGACGCCAGCGTCGCGCTCGTCCATTTGGTCCGCAACAGCAGGTCATGCACGCGCCCCAATGCAAGCAGGCGATGCTCGATCGCGACCCGGCCGTCCTTGACGTTATCGGCAAGTCTCAGCGTCTGCGAGGTGATAGCCATCACCGTCGCAAGCACGTTCTTGATGCGATGGTGCAGTTCTTCCAGAAGGAGGCGTTGCAGGCTCTCCAACACCTTGTGCTCTGCCGCGTCGATTCCGGCTTGTGCGAGGAGCCGCCGCAAATCTGCATTTTCGACGTCGAGCCGCAGCTCCTTTTCGCTTGCCAACGATGCAACCCCTCCTGATTGTGACCGACAAGACTGCATATCATGTCGAGCGTTGTCGGATCTTCCGAAAAAGCCCCTGTTGCGCCTCGCATGTGGAACCGTTGGGACGGATTGGCAATGCGCAATGAGCCATCTCCCGATTGTGCGATGCGACCGTGATCGTGGAGACCGCGATCGTTTCCCGATCGTATCATTAAATCCAGGGCTCGGGCAGATGCTCCTGCTGCAACGCGCGTTGCACGGCCGGTCGCCCGAGAATGCGATGCAGGTAGGGGCCGATGTGCGGCCAGCTGGCTGCCGGCCGCGGCATTCCGCGAGACCAGCGGCAGAGCGTGACCGCATAGGCGTCGACCGCCGAGTATGTAGCTCCCATCAGCCATGGGCCGTCGTGAGCTGCGAGCGCGGCGTCGAGGATGTCGAACAAGCCGCTCACTTTCTCTTCCGCGCACATTCGCAACTCGGCATGGGTCGCGGGTTGGTTGGCCCATTTATGGGGATGCAGATACATCGACAGCGCCGGTTGCAGCGTGCTCGTGAACCACATCAGCCATTTATAGAAGGTCGCGCGTTCCCGGCTGCCAACGGCGGGAGCCAGATTGCAGGCCGGGTGCGCATCGATCAGATGCAGGCAGATCGCCCCCGACTCGTACAGGACCAGGTCATCCTGAACGAGAACCGGGATCAGACCATTCGGATTGAGACGGAGATGATCGGGCCGCTTGTGAGCGGCTCCGCTCAGGTTGACGAACACCAGCTGATAAGGGACACCGATTTCTTCCAGCACGATATGCGGAACCAGACTGATAAAGCTGGGATAGTAATAGAGCTTTATCACCGGCAATCTCCAGGCGCATCATTCAGCCCGTCCAGGCCCGATGGTGGATCAATACCTCATGACGCGCGTACACACCACCGAATTGGGCGAGGTGCGCGAGGTCGGCGGCGCGGGACAATCCATCCGGTGATGAAGATGACCGGTTTCACCGCGAGCTTGATCCTTCGACCGCAAGCTCACCGCTCCTCCTCATCCGGGTGAACCCATTTGTAGGGCGTGATCTCCCGCGTCTGGGTCAGCTTGATCATGTGCACCGGCGGCGCCGTGCGGCCCTTGCGGCATGAGCGGCATTTCAGCGAGGCCTCGAGCTTCCACAGCGGGGTGTCGCGCGGCCTGCGGATCGCCTCGAGCGGCAGGCTCGCCTTCGTCTCGCAGCGATTGCACTTGACCTCGAGCCAGCCCAACCCGCCATTGAGGCATTGCGCGATGGTCGGCGATGGCTGCGCCGGTCCGCCTTGTCCCTCCATCCGGATCGACCAGACTTCCGCTTCGGCGCGGTCGGCGTCGCGAATGGCCCTGGTCGCGGCCGCGCGCGCGCCGTCGGCGCGGATCTGCGCGGCCATGATGCGGCCGGCATAAAGTCTCTGGCGCGACCTGGTGCTCATGTCAGGCGATTACAGCGCCGCGCGCGGTGCCGCGCAACGCCACTAGCTGTTGAGCGTGGGAACGCGCAGGCCACACCACAGCTTCGCTCATTCGGGCGTCGGTATCCCGGTGCGACGTCAATACGAGTCGGGCGCGTCGCCATGGCCGATCCGCTATGCGGGCCGCACGCTGCCTTCGTGCGCACGACGTTAACCATGGCAGGCGTCGCGCGTAGCCGAAGCGGCAGCCTTAATGCGCGCTTAAGACATTTGCCAAAGATTGAGAGAGCCAGCGCAAGACACGTTTTCACGCAGCAGGAATGCGCGGAGACACATGTTAGTTCAAGGAGAGACCGCGTGAGAACATGTCTCATCGGGGCGCTGGCTATTTGTCTGGTTGGCTGCAGCCGTCAACCACCCCCGGAATTGGCGCAGGCATCATGCGTCGGCCCGAACGCCTCAGCCTGTTTCGACAGATGGGGCGAGGCTGAACCATCGCGGCCGGCAGCCCTGGCGATGGACATCAGGCCGCCGGTGGCGGCGAAGGCCGTCAGCGTTTCATCCGGGCCGGTCCGTCATCGCGCGCATCTCATCCACCAGGCGAAACCGGCGAAGGCCCAGCCGGCCATATCGCGCACGTCGGCGCAAGATGCATCGACGGCGCGACCGCAGCCCGAGCGCAGCACCGTCGTTGCCACTGCGAGCCCGGCGCCGCCATCGAACGCCAGCAGCAACGAGACGGCGCTCGCGCAGCCGCGTCAGCAGCAGAGCGACCTCGCCGCATTCCAGTCGTCCTCGGTCGGCAATCCGGACTTGCTCGTCGCCATCCTGATGGTGCGTCCGGAGATCCGGTCGATCGCCGAGCTCGGCGGCAAGATGATCGCCATCGACGAGCGCTATGGCGCATCGGGCGGCACGGTCCGCACCGCGATCGTGGCGGCAGGCGCGCCGCAGGTGCAACTGAGCGAAGGCGAGGCGACGGCGATGAACCGGCTGAGCAATGGCGAGGTCCCGGCCGCGGTGGTGGCCCTGGTCACGCCCGACGCCGCCGACAAGTTTCCAGCCTTCGCGGGCTACCGCATCTTTCAGGTGCCGCTGTCGCCGTATGCGTCGAAGGCGCGGCCGTAAGGCGCAACGGCCGGCGCCGCGCTCAAGGCAGCAAGGTCAGCGTCGCGCGGCCGGCCGGCAACGTGGTCGAGCGTTTGTCGTTCGACGCCTGGGGCAAGCGGCGCAATCCCGACGGCAGCGATGACGTCACCGGCAGCAGGCCGCATTCGTCGTTTCATCGCGACGTTGCGGCGGGCATCGTCCCTCTCGACTGGGCAGGCGAGATTGATCCGGCCAACGACTTCGGCGAGCGGTGAGCCGTGGAGGCTTGGAGACTTGGAGGCAGAGCTGCAACCCGCCAGTGGCGCCACAAGATGGCGGATCACGATCCACCCTTCGAACCTTCTTCCCGGATCGTGCCGCGTAGCCTCCCTGCGAACCCTGGGTCGCGCAGGCGCATTCGCGCGACCCCGGCGCGCATGCCGCGGCGCTGCTATCCCAGCAACACCGCGTCCGCCCCCAGCACGCTGTCCGCGCCGTCGGTCACGGTCTTCTCCAGCGACGGCGCCTGCACCGACATGGTCTCGGCGAAGAACCGCGCCAGGGTGACATGGCGCTGCGTGTCGCCGCCGTGGGCTTCCTGGCGCGCGGCGAGTGCCTCGGAGGCCAGCATGCAGCCGCCGAGGGTGGCGCCGAACAGCCGCAGGTAGGGCGTAGCGCCGGCCAGCGCCTCGTTCGGCGACGATGCGAGGCGCTCCAGCAGCCAGCGGCTGGTGCGATCGAGCGCGCCGAGCGCCTCGCGCAGTTTCGCGCCGGTGCTGCCGAAGGCGGGATCGTTCGAGGCCTCGACCTGTTTGACGATGCCGGACAACTCGTCGATCAGCGCGAACACGGCAGCGCCGCCCTGCGCGCCGAGCTTGCGGGTGACGAGGTCGATCGCCTGGATGCCGTTGGTGCCCTCATAGATCGCGGTGATGCGGGCGTCGCGATAATGCTGCGCGGCACCGGTCTCCTCGATGAAGCCCATGCCGCCATGGATCTGCACGCCGAGATAGGCGACCTCGCTGCCGATGTCGGTGGAGAAGGCTTTTGCGATCGGCGTCAGCAGCGCGCCGCGCGCGGCGGCCTCGGTGCGTACCTTGGCGTCGGTGGCGCGGGCGGCGACGTCGAGCGCGACCGCCGTGGCGTAGCAGATGCTGCGGGCGGCGGCGGTCAGCGCGCGCATCTGCATCAGCATGCGCTTGACGTCGGGATGCACGATGATCGGGTCGGAGCCGTCGCCCTGTTTGCCGATGGCGCGGCCCTGCTTGCGTTCCTGCGCGAAGGCGAGCGCCTGCTGATAGGCGCGGTCGGCGATCCCGACGCCTTCGAGTCCGACACCGAGGCGGGCCTGGTTCATCATCGTGAACATGCAGCGCATGCCCTGGTTTTCCTCGCCGACCAGGTAGCCGATCGCGCCGCCATGATCGCCCATCGCCATGGTGCAGGTCGGCGAGGCGTGCATGCCGAGCTTGTGCTCGACCCCGCTCGGATGGATGTCGTTGCGCGCGCCGAGCGAGCCGTCGGCATTGACCATGAATTTCGGAATCAGGAACAGCGAGATTCCCTTGGTGCCGGCGGGCGCATCGGGCAGTCGCGCCAGCACGAAATGCACGATGTTGTCGGTCATGTCGTGATCGCCGTAGGTGATGAAGATCTTCGAGCCGGTGATCCGGTAGGAGCCGTCGGGCGCGCGCTCGGCGCGGGTGCGTAGCGCGCCGACATCGGAGCCGGCCTGCGGCTCGGTGAGCTGCATGGTGCCGGTCCATTCGCCCGAGATCAGCTTGCCGAGATAGATGGCCTTCAGTTCGTCGCTGCCATGGGCGTCGAGCGCCTCGATCGCCGAGAGCGTCAAGAGCGGGCAGAGGCCGAAGGCGATGTTGGCGGCGCTCCAGATCTCGGTGCAGGCAGCGTTGACCGCGAGCGGCAGGCCCTGGCCGCCGAAGGCTTCCGACCCCGACACCGCGTTCCAGCCGGCCTCGCTCCAGCGCCGGTAGGCATCGGGCCAGCCCGGCGAGGTGGTGACCTTGCCGTCCCTGAGCTTGATGCCGTTCTGGTCGCCGATGCGGTTCAGCGGCGCCAGCACGTCGGTGGCGAACTTGCCGGCCTCCTCGAGGACGGCAGCGGTGATATCGGCGTCGAAATCGCCATAATGCCCGGCCCGGACGGCCGCCTGCAGCCCCGCGCCGTGATTGAGGGCGAGCAGCATGTCGGAGATCGGCGCTCGGTAGGTCATGGCGTTGCCTCGTTGGCGAAAAATGGGCTCTTTTCAGGGTCTTTCCCACGAAACCGCCCGGCTCTCAACCATCCTCGACGGAAAATTGCGCCGCATCTGCTGTTGAAATGCCCGATCTCCCTCTGTAGACCCTCGGGGCCGGACGGGATTCTCGAGGGGGCAGGGGATCCTGCCCGATCCCGAAGACCTGTTGGGGCGTAGCCAAGCGGTAAGGCAGCGGATTTTGATTCCGCCATTCGGAGGTTCGATCCCTCCCGCCCCAGCCAATTGAAATTACTCAGCAATCGCACTGTCGCCATTTCGTTCGCCAACCTGTGTGCGGGCCGCTTGCCGCGAGCAGCGGGTGATCGATCTGTTGCCGAAGCAGGCGAGGGGACTGGAAGATTTCTTGACGCGTGACATGACGATCGCGTGCGGGGCGTTGACGCTGCTGGTCGACGGCGCCGGTTTCCGGTCGCCTCGGCGCGAGACTGTCCCGTTAGACTAGCTCAGTCCGTTAGGCGAATGACCGCGCAGCCATAGGGTTCGAGTTGCAGCTTGCCTGTAACCGGGCCGCTGGTCAGGAGGTCGGTGCCGGGCGGCACATTGGAAACGATAGTCGGAAGGTCCCGGTGTTTTGGACAAACATCAGCTTGCGATCGTCGGCTTCTCGAATCGATACCTCTACTCCGGCCGGCAGCTCGGGAAGCAGAGGCGCAATTCCTGCGTTTGCGAGCACGATATCAACGAGCTTCTCGGGCAAGCTGTCGCGGATGAGTAGCGGCACGCCCTTACGGCTCGAGATCGGGCCAGTGCAGGTCTGGTCATTGCCAACGCCGGAAGATAACGCTGGCGTTGACGCCCCCGAAGCCAAATCCGTTTGAGATCGCATGCTCCATGAGCATGCGCCGAGCCTTAAGGGCCACGATGTCGACGCCCTCCGCGGCCGCGTCGCCATTTTCGAGATTGAGAGTAGGCGGCGCGACCTGGTCGCGCAACGCGAGGATCGTGAAGATCGCTTCCGCTCCTCCGGCTGCGCCGAGCAGATGACCGGTTGCCGATTTGGTGGCGCTCACGGCAATCTTTTCGTCACGACCGAACACGGCCTTGATTGCTTCCAGTTCGGAAACGTCGCCAACCGGCGTCGACGTGGAATGGGCATTGAGATGCTGGATATCGCCGGGCTTAAGGCCGGCCTGCCGCAAGGCGGCTTCCATGGCGCGGCGCGCACCCGCGCCGTCCTCGGGTCCTGACGTGATGTGGTGGGCATCAGCGGTCGTGCCATAGCCGGCGATTTCGGCGGTCGGCCGGGCGCCGCGGCGGAGCGCATGCTCCAGCTCTTCAATGACGAGGATACCGGCGCCTTCACCCATGACGAAGCCATCGCGGTCACGGTCGAAGGGGCGGGACGCACGCGCTGGCGTTTCGTTAAAGCCAGTCGAGAGGGCCCGGGCGGCCGCGAAGCCGCCGAGGCTCACGAGATCGATGCAGGCTTCAGAGCCACCGCAAATCGCAACGTCGGCCTCTCCGGTTCGGATGAGGCGTGCGGCATCGCCGATCGCTTGCACGCTGGCGGCGCAGGCGGTGACCGGCGTACCGATCGGCCCCTTCAAGCCGTAGCGGATGGAGACATGGCCGGCCGCGAGATTTGCGAGAAAGGACGGCACGGTGAAGGGCGAGAGGCGCCTCACGCCGCGCTGATCGGTGGTGCGCACAGCCTCGACGATGGCCGGAAAGCCTCCGATGCCCGATGCGATCACGGTCGCGGTGCGCTCCATGGACTGCGCATCGGAAGGAGCCCATGCCGCTTGTGCCAGCGCCTCGGCCGCGGCGACCAGCGCGAACAGGATGAAGCGATCCATTTTCCGCTGATCCTTCGGCGGAACGACCAGATCCGGATCGAAGCCTCCATCTGCGTCGTCGGCTTTCGTCGGAACGAGTCCGGCGACTCGTGCCGGAAGGACGGCCGCCCACTCCGGGAGAGGGGCAAGTCCTGAATGGGCGGAGAGCAGCCGCGACCAAGCCAACTCACTGCCGCAGCCCAGCGGTGATACCAGTCCCAGTCCCGTAACGACGATGCGACGCATGATCAGATGGCCTTCGAGCTCGGCTTCTCTCGTCCGGTGAGGTCGGCAATCCCATCTGCTTGCGAAAGCGCTTGTCGAACATCCATTCGGGGACGGAACGACGTGAGGATGCTCGCCCGCCTTGCCGTGTTCCCGTGAGGCCCGGTTACAATCGCTACCTTGCTATCTCGTCGCATGGAAAGCCTCTGTGGATGCGATCGAACAGCCGATTTGGACGACCCGTTCTGACGGTCGGGAAACTGGCAGCGATCTCGGAGAGCCTCGGTTGTTACCGAGGTGTGTTCGAATATCTCGCGGCCGGCCGGCCTGACTGCGTGAGCGCACGGCTGAGGGCAATGCGGGCGTCCTCGAACGCCGTCCAGATCGACGTATTTTCCAAGGACGGAAAGCAGATGAGTTCTCCCTGATCCAGGGCCCGCAGAGCGGTGGCTACCAATTCCTCGGCGGACATGAAGAGTTCGTCGGGAAAGGGCGCCTCAGTGAGACCGGATGCCTCGAAAAATTCCGTGCGAACCGGCCCAGGAAGTACCGCTTGAATTGTGACACCGGTCTTTGCCAGCTCCATCTGCAGCGAGCGCGTGAAATTCAGGACATATCCCTTTGTACCGGAATAGCCTGCGCCGGAAGGTGTCGGCATGACCGCGATGATCGAGGCGATGTTGATGATCGTTCCGGAATTGCGTCGCAGGAAGCCCGGCAGGACTGCATGCGTCAGTCGCGTCAATGCCAGGACATTGATCTTGATCAGGTTCTCCAGGGCCGCCGCTGGCACTTGGGACGTGGGCCCAAGAGCGCCAAGGCCGGCATTGTTGACGAGGATGTCGATGTCCTCGCGCTCTGTCAGTAATGCCTCGATGTGCGACAGGTCCTCCGCCTCGCCGAGATCCGCAGCCACGATCTCGACGGCGCGTTTTGTCGTGGCTCTAATTTTCCTGGCGATCTCCTCGAGCCGATTCCGGCGGCGCGCGACGAGGATCAGATTGTAGCCGCGCTCCGCCATTCGTTCGGCATAGGCGACGCCTATCCCCGACGACGCTCCGGTAACGACTGCAAAACGCTGATGGTTGCTCATCCTGATCTATGCCTCTGGACAATGGGTCTGTCTAAGTCGGCTCTTGAATGGGGTAGGGCACCGGCTTGTTTTCCTCGAGCCAGCGCTTCTCATGATCGGAATTTGGAGGTGGCGCAGGCATGCCTTGGACCTGCCAGAGATCAAAAGGCGTTTCGTCGATATGGATTTCCCAATCCCTGCCGCGATCCCTGATGTAGGGCGCCAGCGCCTCTTCCGCCCGGCTCATCCATTTGGCCTTCAACTTTTTGGCGTCGGGCGGGAATGACCGGGCGATGTGATCCACCCAGATGCGAACGAAATTGTGCACCTCTTCGCCGCCCATATAGAACGACTCGGGTGCAACCTCCTGGAAAACGACGATGACATAGAATTTCGGCAGCCCGCGATACAGCGCCGTAATTCGTTGCGACAGGGCGCGTTTGTCGTCAGCGCTGAAGGCGCCGACCGGATGATAGATTTTCCAAAGCGGCATTTGTCCTCCTGAAGCGGAGCGCGGTTGGCGCGCCACAATGATGATTACTATCATCATTGTGGAGCATCATCATTGTTGGCGGGCCTTGTCAATGATTAATAATGACATGTATCATCGTAATAGCGCGATTTTGGGAGATTGCTTGTGCGAATTACTGAAAGTCAGGCCGAGAAGAACCGGCAGAAGGTTGTCGCAAGGGCATCAAAGCTCTTTCGCGAGGGCGGTTTCGACGGCATTTCGGTCAACGATCTGATGAAAGCCGCCGGCTTCACGCATGGCGGATTCTATAACCACTTCGAATCGAAGAGCGCATTGGCGTCCGAGGCTCTCGATCACGCATTTCGCCAGATGGATGGCGTGCGGGAAAAAATGCCCGGCCTCAGCGAGTTCGTTACGTCCTACCTCTCGGAAGAGGCTCGGAAGGCGCCTGGCTCGACGTGTCCGGCGGCGGCGCTGGCGGGCGAGGTTGCACGACAGCCAGATAGCATTAAGAGTGTTTTCGCCGGTGGCGTCGAGCGGATGATCTCGTCGATTGCAGACTCTCTGCCTGAGATGCCGTCGGCGCGAGAGGAGGCGATGGATTTGGTTTGTCGCATGGTCGGCGCGCTGGTCCTGGCCAGAGCGATGCCAGCGTCGAGCAAGCTTGGGCGCGAATTGCTCGCGACAGCAACGGAACGCTGTCTGAAAAAGGTGACGCGTTGAACCGGCTGCGACGAGCCAACGCCAAGATTTGATGTTCCGCGTTGCCATGTGGGCACTCGGCAGGTGTTACGGTGCTCACTGCCGCCCGGGCGATCTTCGATCGCCCCGACTGGCTCGCGACACGGCCCTCGGCGAATCAGCAGCGTTCAAGATGCAGTTGGCGGACACGGTCGTCCGGCGATCCTGCCGGCGTCGTTCGAAACAGGATCTGAAGACCCTCAACCTCGCGTTCAAGCCTTGCGACGCGATCATCCAGCCCGAACATGTCGTCGGCGCGCGTATCGTCTGTGCAGAGGGCTTCGGCCCATTGATTCATGCTCTGCCAAAAGCGCTTGAACATCGCCGCGCACTCCTTTGGTTGACCGTTCCGGTCATTCTGTTGCCAGTATCAAGCTAGCCAGCTCCGACGGATTTTCGACAGCTGAGAAGTGGCCGGTTTTTTTCAGTGTCACCATCTGCACGGCAGGGATGAGCGACCGCGTGCGTTCGCGCTCGTTTGGCCGAGACCAATCGCTGTCGCCATAAATGAGCGTGACCGGCGCCGAGATCTGCCGATAGTAGTCGCGGGCCTTGCTCCAGGATCGCCAGCCTGCCAGCACCTTGCGCGCGATCCGCTTGTATCCCGGGCGGTGGGCGACTCCATCGAACTCGGCGAGCAGATCGGCCGGCAGTTTCCGGGGGTCGTGATATCCGCCACCCATGATCTTGCCGAGAACCAACTTGTTCTCGAGCGATGCAGTGATCGCGCCGAGCATTGGGATCTGCACGCTCCCGATGATGAGATTCGCGAACCAGTTGCCGCGTCGGATACCGTCCCCGTAACGGGTCTCGTAGTCGTAGGGGTTGATCGCATAGACCCGCGTCACCCGCTGCGGAAGCGACGCCGCCACCGTGAGGGCCAACGCTCCCCCGATCGACTCGCCGACAATCGTGATGGCGGAGAGGTTGAGCGCCTCGATGAGGCGAATGACGGCCTGCCTGAAGTAGGGTTCGTCGAAGCTCGCGCTCGGATCTATCGGTGAGTGTCCGTGGCCCGGGAGGTCGA
>Ga0105237_10006559_pt1 | contig 12873 bp, 10 predicted proteins | sample KBSC24metaG_FD_81520 | JGI IMG/M metagenome (GOLD analysis project Ga0105237, IMG submission 81520) | Corn rhizosphere microbial communities from Kellogg Biological Station, Michigan, USA - KBS C2-4 metaG | ecosystem: Host-associated > Plants > Roots > Rhizosphere > Soil | place: Michigan, USA...
ATATCTGCACCTGCATTGGCTACCGGCGACAGATTAGCTGCGTTTACAGTTACGGTAACATCATCTGAAGCTGTTGCCCCTTTATCATCAGTGACGGTCAATCGAAATACATACACACCTGCTCCAAGACCGGTTACCGGTGTAGAAGCTGAACCTGCATTGCCGATAATGAATTGAGAAGGACCGGCCACTTTTGTCCATGCCCATGTTACAATACTGCCATCAGGATCCTTAGATGCTGAACCGTTGAGCGTAACATAGTTGGTGGGTAATGTGATAGTGATATCTGAACCTGCATTAGCTACAGGAGGTTGATTAGTCGGTGTGCTAAGGGGATCAGAAAAGAGCTGGTCCATTGGAATATACTCCAGTGGTAAACTGGCGCTTGACCACTCCAATCCAATTACAGAACGGTCATCGGTATTGAAGTACTCCAGCTTGACATCGTATTTCTGTCCGGCCACGAGTGTAATAGGAGCAGATGTAAATGCTCCCGGATAATTCTCCTGCCATTTATCAATAACGAGTTTGCCGCCTATATATAGGCGTACGCCACCACCGGCATCTACCTGGAAGGTAGTATCTTCAGAGAACTGCGCCATGATCTGGCCTGTCCAGCGAACTGAATAAGTGGTACCGGTAATTTTATAATGAACGCCCAACTCGGCCCAGTCGAGGAAGCTGATGTTGGAATCGATCCTTGTAAAGATCAGGTTTGAAAGATTGGCATCTGTATAATATTCGCCCTTTAATCCGTTTCCATTACCCCAAACCGTTGGTGCAAAGGGAGCAATATTTATTTTGCCGGCATGAGTAAGCATGTAGGGCTGACCGCTAACAGGCTGTACTCTTATATTTTCATTTATTCCGGCAACCGAACTGAGATAATAATCTACCGGACCTGTTGGCTGCACAATAGTACCGCCCGAAGTTCCTGATGTGGTACACTGAACAACGTCAATCTGTTTCAATGCATTGGGCGACTCGTTCATAATGCCTGCCAGCTTATGGCCTGTGATGGTGCAATTTCTTACGAATACGGGCACCACACCATCGAGCGGACCTTCTTCCATTGTAATGGCATAGTCCATTCCCGCAGCATCTATTATGAGATTCTCAAATCTCAGTTTATTTGAATTTCCTGATGATGCTTTTATTTGTATCAGACTATTGTATACATATCCGCCGCGATATAAATATGTATTTTGATATGCTCCGTGATAAATACCCATGCCGTTGTTATACAGCACGCTGTCCTGATTAATGTGATTCTTAAGATTATTTTGCCATGATATCAAACCGCAATGGCAGTTATGAGCCATGTTATTTTTAAACTCCCAGGCGCTTTCAATCTTTCCTTCCATCCAATAGAAGGCGCCGCCTGCACGGAAGTCGCCTGTTGTACCTATCACTATATTATTAATACATACATTATCGTCTCCGATTCCCAGCAAAAAACCACTCACGGCAAATGTTGGCGCATCGCCCGAGTCAATATCCAATGCTTCATGTATGAAAGAAAGCTTTGCAGCCAGGTTGCCATCCCAGGTAGTACCATGTGTATAATCAAGTACATCCCACCAGAAAGCTATTTCCATTGCATTATAGGCCACATTACCTTTCATGGTTATACCGGTTGAAGAGTGCGGTACATAACAATGACTGCCTGTATCGCGAACAATGCAACCTTGTATTAAAGAACCAATGCTTCCGGTATCGCAATGATGAAAGTGAATACCATATCTGCCCAATACAAACTCAGGCGTAGAATCACCACCACGATCTTTTCGGGGACCTATATAGCGGATCTGTACATATTGAATTGTTTGCGGTACAGTTGTGCGAATGAAAATATGTGTTCTTCCTGTGGCGGTTCCCTCTATGCGAACATTGCGCGTAAGGTTAATTACTTCGGCAGACCATAAGTTATTAATCTGAGGATGGTTGCGTAGTGTGCCACTGTTTAAAGTGATGCTTGTGCCCGAAATGCTTTTAATTGTTCTTTCATCAAAGCCATTTAAATAAGCATCGCCAACAGTTGGTGATTCAGTAGGCGCAATGCTGATCTCATCTCCGGCCTGCCATCCTACGGGTGTGCTGTTTAGTGAAATAGTTGTTGCACCGGCTGCAATATTTCCTGCAGCATTAACGAATGCGGTTTTTTGTGAGCCTACAAGATCTAATACACCGGAACCCATTGCCCACAAACCAACGTCAGTGGGTAATACATCCATACCACCACCAACAAAATTGGTTTCAACGATATTAATGAATTGTAAAGTTTGAATAACGCTGGCAGAAGCAGGACGCATCTGTAAAGTTCCCTGTACTACTACATTGCCTGAGGATTGCAATGTAGTACTATTATTACTGTCAAATTGCAATGTAGCGCCACTGTCGATATTTACACCGGCCACTGCTGTGGTAGGTAAATCGTAAACAACAGTATGTCCTGATTGAATGAGTGGAGTATCTGAAGCAAGAGGCAATTTACCACCCCATGTGCCGGGGTCAGACCATTTTCCCGATTGAACTGAAGAAACTGTACCGGTAAGCGCATAATTCCTGATGGGCGCACACTTCATAATATTGGTACGGACGTCTTTCCTCGTTGCTCCTAATTGTGATGCCAAACACACTCCGGTTGCAGTCAAGGATGCATCCCGGAGGAATTTCCTTCGAGTAGTAGTGTTGATCATAGGGATATTTTCGTTTTTCTAAAAGAGTAGTTTCACGATTAGCTAACAAACATGGTGCCTGAATTTTTTCAGGAAAAAAGATTAATGAAAAAATAGACCCTAATCAAAAAACTTTTTTTCTAAATAATATTTTAGAGAAAACCTCATTACAAAAAACAATAATCTTTTATCCGAATCAATTCTATGCTAGCTTCTATTATAAACGTAGGACATAAAAAAAAGTGTTGTGCATGAAAAAGCAATTTGCAACAACACAAGATTTTCGTATAAATACCTAATAAATATACTATCGCATCAGGTAAATTCACTAAAATGATCTAAGGGGTTATTATTAGTATAAACCGCATGCATACTGATTAACAGAATGATAAAGAAATAGCCGCAAGAGATAAACAATTAACCGGAAGAGGTAAAGATGACTAAAGAAGTAGAGAAATGAAATGTTCAAAGGAGATAAGTGCAGGTGTTGTTATTACAATTAATCTTAATGAAAGCAGATAATATCAACATTAAATACAAGCACTACATTAATAACAAATGTTCGTAGATGAGTTGAGAAGAGAATCAGATCACAAAGAAAGTGGTATCAAAACAGGTACATTATAAAATAATTAAAAAAACTTTTCGAATCTGTTCAGGACTTTAATGTACCCCCAGAGTGCGAGTTTAAATTTCCAGAAGGGAAAAAGACCGCTTACATGAATGCGGCTGATGAAGAATTTATTTTTTACAGGAAGCTTATCTACCCAGTTGCTTACCCTGAACGCAAGTCTGATGCCGTTTTGCTGAAATATGTCGAACATAGCAAGGCGCTTTGTTTGATCCTTTTGATTATAGGCGCCAAATGTATAGGCGTGGCAGGGTTGAACAGGAATGTCGAGCTGCTGCAGCCGTAGCTTTGTGCGGCTCAGATCTTCAGCTATTTCTGTCAAAGTTAATTTTGAATAGCTCTGATGATGATAGGTGTGGAGTCCAAACTGAACCAGGTCTTTACTCATTATAAGGGCTTCATCTTTATGCATGAATTCACCCATTGGGTTATCGGCCACATGCTTATTGTCGGACGATTGAATAAAACCGGCAACCAGAAAAATATTTGCTTTAATATTAAATTCCCTGAGGAGTGGATACAGGTTGGTGAAATTATCGCGGTATCCATCATCAAGGGTTATCATTACCGGTTTGGAAGGCAATGATTTTTTTTGTTCAACACAATCCAGCAGTTCACTTAGGAAAATAGTAGTGTACCCGTTTTTGTTCAGGTATTCAAAGTGTTGTCTTAATTGAGAAGTAGTTACTGTAAGAAAATCGCCCTTATTACCACTACCGATCTTGTGATAATTCAGGATTGGCAATCCACCGATAAAAGAGCTCATTTTATATACCAATGCTGCTACTGCAACTGCTAACAACACCCCTGCTATTATAATGTATATCATCTGCTGTGTAGCTTTAACAATTAACCGGTTTCTTTTTAGCGATCATTCAGTTTCTACTTTATTATATACATACCTCAGCTGACGGGATTGTTTACATATCCTTCAACTGCATTCTCCTTTGGTATTATTTCGATCGCATTTTTGTTTATAACCAAACTATTAGCAGGTATATCTGAATTTATATATGAATTGGGTGCTATCAAAACGTAATCACCAATGGTAATATTGCCTACAATTACTGACCCGGCGCCGATCCACACATTATTTCCTATAGTTGGGTTCCCTTTGTTCTTTCCTCTGTTTGCCTGGCCAATGGTAACGCCGTGTTCTATGTTGCAGTTGTTACCAATGATTGCTTTACCGTTTATAACCACCAATCCGAAGTGGCCCAGGTAAAACCCCTTACCAATTTTTGTAGTTATGGGTATCTGGTAACCATATTTGAATTTATAGCGGGAATATAAAAACCGGTAAAAGACACCGGGAATAGAATATTTTTTATGCTTTGCACACTTTCTTAAAATGAAAGAAAACCTAAAACCGGGTACCTGAAGACCTTTAAAAAAAGCTTTTCTGTCGGTTCTTCCAAAATACCTGTAGAGGTCTGATTTAATCAGTTCATCCATTTTGCTGAAATTAATGATTTACGCAAACCTGTTTCTTTAGTTTAATATACGATTAAGGCGCTGGGCAATTCTAATAAAGCCAAGTAATGCCAGCTTAAATTTGAACATTGAATAACTGCCGTTCATGTGCAGGCGGTTAAGTAATAACGGGTTGCAATTTTTCATGGGAAACTTATTTAACCTGTCGCCTACTTTAAATGCATAATGCACGCCGTTCGTTTTTAAGATACTAAACATTTGCTGCTGCCTCGCAGGATCATTCTTCATGTAAGCGGCGAATGGATAAGCAAAACATGGCTGATAAGGTATGTTAAGATCGTCAAGTCGTCGTTTCGATTCACGCATATCTTCGTCAATTTCCTGAAGTGTCATGTGATGATAACTCTGGTGATACATGGTATGCAGGCCGAATTGAACATGATCTTTGCAAATGGTTCTTGCTTCTTCTTCGAGCATAAATTCACCTTCGGCGCGTGGCCCCATGTTGCCCGGTGTTTGTACAAAACCGGCTACTATAAATATGTTGGCTTTGCAATTAAATTCCTTAAGCAGAGGATACAGGTCGGTATAATTGTTGCGAAACCCATCGTCGAGGGTAATCATGAGCGGGTTAGGCGGCAGTGGCGTTCCCTTCTCGATATTATCGATCATGTCGCTGATGAAGATGGTATTGTATCCTTTTTTGGTAATATATTCAAGATGCTCGCGCACGCGCGAGGTAGGAACAGTAAGAAAATCCGGCTTTTGGGTACTGCTGACCTTATGATACACCAGCACGGGCAGTCCTTTAATAAAAGGGCCGGCATACCACCACAAAAGGATGGGAATGAGCATCATTATCAGCAGTATAATCAAATAAGCCATTTGACTGAATTTATTTAAATCAGCCTCTCCTGCTCTATTTCAAAATGCGTTCAAGGCGTTGTGTAATTCTTATAAAGCCCAGCAGCATCAGCTTGAATTGCATCATCGAATAGTTTCCGTTTACCGTAAGCCTTTTCAGCAAAAACATGTTTCCTTTGAAAGGCATTTTGTTCAAACGGTCGCCTACTTTAAAGGCATATCGTACGTCATGCTTGTTTAAAATACTGAACATTGCCTGTTGCTTCGCGAGGTCATTTTTATTGTAGTTAGCATAAGGATAAGCAAAACAAGGCTGATAAGGAATGCCCAGTTCATCGAGCCGTTTCTTAGATTGCCACATATCCAAATCCATTTCTTTCAGGGATATATGACCATAACTTTGATGATACATGGTATGCAGGCCATATTCAATTTGGTCTTTCGCCATGGCCTTTGCTTCATCAACATGTATAAACTCACCTTCGGCACGCGGACCCAGATTGTCTGGTGTTTGAACAAATCCGGCTACTACAAATATATTGGCTTTGCAATTAAACTCTTTTAATAAAGGATATGCATCGGTATAGCTATCCCTGAACCCATCCTCCAGGTTAATCATCAGCGGTTTGGGGGGCAATGGTTTACCCTTCTCGATATAATCGATCATTTCGCTGATGAAAATGGTATTGTATCCTTTTTTGGTAATATATTCAAGTTGCTCTCGAAAGCGGGATTGCGCAACCGTGTAATAATCAGACTGCTTTACGCTGCTGATCTTGTGGTAAACCAATACAGGCATGCCTTTAACAAAAGGTCCCGCATACCACCACAATAGAATAAGGGCGATTACCAGCATGGCCGGTATTAGCAAATAGATCATGAAACAATATTTGGATTAATACTAGTTAATACAGGTGCGAAAAATGAAAACAGGCAACAACCTTTATTATTTCTCTAATCCCCAGCAATGTTCATCAATGGTTGCTGCCTGTTGTGGTGGTGTTTCAATCGGCGGCCGTTGTAGTATAGGCCTTATTAAGTTGAATATCCAGTTTTTCGTATTGTGAGTTCTTGCTTTTGAATTCGGGCACCAGCTCTTTCATCTTTTTAACTATGCCATAACTATCTTCCAGTCGGCTCATGCTTATCAGATCTTCTATTTCTCTTACGATTTTATGCGAGCAGGGAATGATCTTGGCGATCTTTATTTTTTCGTGGTGCGTGGGCAGTGTTTTTTCTTTTTCGTTCAACAATTCCTCGTACAATTTTTCACCAGGACGCAGACCTGAGTAAACAATATTAATATCCTCATCAGGTGTTAGTCCGGCCAGGCGAATCATTTTCAATGCCAGATCAACGATCTTCACCGGCTTGCCCATATCAAACACAAATATTTCGGCGCCTTTACCCATAATAGCTGCTTCCATTACCAGTTGTACAGCTTCGGGGATGGTCATAAAATACCGGGTTATTTCAGGATGGGTTACTGTAACCGGACCGCCCTGCTGAATCTGTTGTCTGAAGCGGGGTATTACAGAACCATTTGAACCCAGTACATTTCCAAACCGGGTGGTAATGAATTTTGTTTTTGCATTTCCGTTCTTGCTGTCGCCATTGAGCAGTCCGATAATGGTTTGGTCAACTATATTATCGGCCACATTGCTTAACGACTGTACATACATTTCGGCAATGCGCTTCGATGTACCCATTACATTGGTAGGGTTTACCGCCTTATCGGTGGAGATCATCACAAATTTGTGAACATTATACAGAACCGACAGATCGGCGATGATCTTGGTGCCCATTACATTGGTAAGAATGGCTTCTGAAGGATGTTTTTCCATCATTGGCACATGCTTGTAAGCAGCGGCATGGAATACAAAATGCGGACGGTAATCGCGGAAAGGGATCTGCATGCGGTTGCGGTCGCGAATGTTCCCAATGAATATTTTAATATCGGCATCGGGAAACTTCTCTTCTACTTCCAGCTGCATTTCATGTAAAGGCGATTCGGCTGCATCGCACAGGATCACCATTTCAGGATCGAATGATAATACCTGGCGAACTATTTCAGAACCTATAGAGCCTGCAGCCCCGGTGATCAATATTCTTTTACCGGTAAGCTCCTGCGAGATCTTCTCATTATTTATAATGATAGGTTCGCGTTGCAACAGATCTTCTATACGCAGCTCCTGTATTTGTTTCAAGCTGAGCTTACCATAGATCCATTGGTCAGACGGCGGAACGGTAAGCACCTTGATACCAAACTGCAGGCACTTTTCAATCACTACTTTTTTATCGTTGCTATCGAGCTTTTCATTTAATAATATCAGCTTATCAATCTTCTTTTTGGTTTTCAGCAGTGGCAGTTCATTGATATGATAAACTTTTTTCTGCTGAATAGTCATGTTTGCTCTGGCAGGGTCTGTTTCAACAAAACCGGCGATCACAAACTTATTGGTAATGCTCGACTCGATGGCCTGTTTTAATAACATAGCATCGGCGTCGGCGCCATAGATCAATACATTTTCCTTTAAAGAAATGGCGTTGTGTTTTACCATATAGTAAAAACCGCGTACTGCCGAACGAAGCATCATATGCGCTGTGCAACTGATAAAAAAGTTCGTTAACAGCACACTGAAGATGTTCAGAGAGTTTATATGGTATTCACGATTTACAATAAATACAACAGCAAGGGGATATAAAGCACCGGTAAGAAGCACGGCGAGGGATATCCGCAGCATGTCGTAGATATTCGAAAAGCGCAGCATACCGGTATGAATACGCATGCTATAGAACACAAGCAGCGATGTAAAGCAGTATAAAAGAGTGTATACAAAAAAGTGACCGCGCAATATTTCGGAAAACTCAAATTGCTTTACAATAAAGTAAGATAATGTAAAAGAAAATCCGGTGATAACCAGATCGGTAAGCAATATAACCCATCGGGGTACTGCCCTGGAGAATGACAGAAACTTCTTCATACTACGTAACAAATAATTTACAAAATTGATTGGGCCTGACAGGATTTTCCAGGAATAAAATGGAATTACCATGAACTAAGTCAAAGGCTGATCACGGCCAAACGGATATTACGCAGGAAATATGGATCCGGGGTTGAATATTGCAAGGAAACAATGGATTATAATCTTGAAGGAAGTTCAAAGGATTACCACAAATCAACTCGTAACGGAATTGTCACGGATATGGATATATAGGAGACTAAATATGAAGGACAATAGCTGGATAATAAAATGAAGACATTTCAAAGGAACGGATCAACTGGACTATTCGTGGTACTCTTATTAGGGGGTAAATATGGTAACAGTAACTGTGGGCAAGGTACGTAACAAATTGGATTATCTATAACATTTGCGCATGATTTTTTTCAATTAATACCCAATTAATACGCCTTTTTCTGATCAATAAAATTATTTATATGATACACAGATTTTCATGCGGTTTCATGCAGGGCAATTACGCCCTGCAGTTGTACTTATGCCAACGAGTTTATACAGTCAGGCAATTTTGGCAACCGGCTGACCAACACACTCAAAAATCGCGTTAGCTACTCTTTTCAGATCGGCTTCGGTAAGATTAGAACCTGAAGGCAGGCAAAGCCCGGTTTTAAAAAGGTCTGCACATGTGAATTTGCCATAGTAAGGTGCATCAGCAAATACTGATTGCAGGTGCATGGGTTTCCACAGTGGACGGCAATCGATATTTACTTCCGACAAATGGGCCCGTACATCTTCCCGTGTACACTTGAGGTCTTTAACCAGAATGGCCGTTAACCAGTGATTGGAAAAATAAGTTTCGCCGGGTTCTTTCAGGAACTGAATACCGTCAATTCCGTCAAATGCTTCTCTATAGAACTGATAATTACTGCGACGTTGCTGAACGCGTAATGGTAATACTTCCATTTGGCCGCGGCCAATGCCTGCACATACATTACTCATGCGGTAATTATAGCCTATCTGGGTATGCTCGTAGTGAACGGCTTCATCGCGCGCCTGTGTGGCCAGGAACCGTGCTTTTTCAACATATGCTTCGTGAGCTGAGACCAGAGCCCCGCCGCCGGATGTAGTTATAATTTTATTCCCATTAAAGGAAAGAATCCCAATATCACCGAAAGTACCTACCGACCTTCCGTTAAAGGTAGATCCCAGCGCTTCGGCAGCATCTTCAATTACGGGGATCTCGTATTTCGCCGCAATAGTCATTATTTCATCTATGCGGGCCGGCATGCCATACAAATGCACTACAATGATGGCCTTTGGTTTTTTACCAAGCCGCATGCGGTCCCGGATAGCCTCTTCCATATATTCGGGCGACATATTCCAGGTGGTATCTTCACTATCAACAAATACCGGCGTAGCACCCTGATATACTATCGGGTTGGCAGAAGCTGCAAAGGTCATTGACTGACAAATAACCTCATCGCCGGCCTTAACGCCAAGAATGATCAATGCCAGGTGCAGTGCTGCAGTACCGGAACTTAATGCAGCCACATGCACGTTATTTCCCAAAAACGTTTCCAGATCTTTTTCAAAACCATTCACATTAGGGCCAAGTGGGGCAATCCAGTTTGACGCAAAAGCTTCCTGAACATACGCCATCTCTTTTTCTCCCATATGCGGAGACGACAACCAGATTTTCTCTTTCATGAACATTCTTTCTTAATTAGCAATTTATAAACTTGTTATGTTTGTCATACTTATGTGGCAAGCCACACACTTACACGCCATGCTTCAATGGCTCGAGATATTTTATTATTCTGCCCGGGTTACCTACTACTACTGCATAATCGGGTACATCGCGTATTATAACGGCCCCGGCTCCTATAGTAGCCCACCTGCCGATACGAATACCCTGAATAACAGAAGCTCCTATACCAATTTGTGTTCCTTCACCAACTTCCACATTTCCGGCCAACGCTACATTAGGAGAAATGTGTGCAAAATCTTCAATCACACAATCGTGATCAATGGAACAGTTTGTATTTAAAATTACATGCCAACCTATACGGCTATGCACATTTACCGATACATTGGCCATAACAACTGTTCCCTCATTAACTATACTTCGTGCTGAGACAACGGCACCCGGATGAACAGCAGTGGCAAAAGATACAGGCTGTAATTTTTCCGCCACCTTTTTACGTATATGGTTGCTACCAATGGAAATGATAAACTGGTCCTCTGCCGTTACTTTAGCCTGCTGTACTGTATTGAATACAGGATAATCAAGCAATGAAGTGATATTGGGATTATCATCGATCAATCCATAAGGTAACCGGCGCTGCGCTTCGAGTATTTCGCAAATTACTTTGGCATGACCGCTTGCACCATAAAGAAATATTCTGGGATTAGGCATAATTTAAGTAAGGCCTTCAGAGAGATATTGAGAGAGTTTTGCGGTGTGGCACATCTTAGTTTACACTTCCGGTAAACTTTGTCATGGTAACATGCCCCTGCTGACTGATTCCTTCGCTTTTAAATACTTTCAGAACGGTTAGTAAAACAATTCTGAAATCAAGTGACAGCCGAAGATTATCTACATACCATACATCCAGTTCAAACTTCTGTTCCCAGCTTATCGCATTCCGTCCGTTTACCTGAGCCCATCCCGTAATACCGGGCCGTACTTCGTGCCGTCTTTTTTGTTTATCGTTATACAAAGGTAAGTATTCAACCAATAAAGGACGTGGTCCTATCAAACTCATTTCACCTTTTATAACATTTATCAATTGAGGAATTTCATCCAGCGATGTTTTCCTGATAAATTTTCCGATACCTGTTAACCTTTCAGCGTCTGGTAATAAATTACCTGATCCATCTTTCCGGTCGTTCATTGTTTTAAACTTTACCAGCCTGAATATGCGGCCATTTTTACCTGGGCGCGCCTGAACAAAGAACGGGCTTCCCTGATTGGCTGCAAAAAGCAGTACGGTAATTATTAAAAAAAATGGTAACAACACGCAAAACGCAATCAGGCTTACAAAAAAGTCAACTATTCTTTTTAAATAATTACGATATAAATGCATGTGCTTTTAACTGATCGTTATATTCCTTTAACAACAATTCCCATAAATATTTTTGCTCGTACCGGTCAACAATCATCCGCCGTGCATTTGACTGCAAAGTTAGATATATTGTTGAATTAGTCAAGAGGGTCTCCATGGCCTGTTTCAAAGCCTTCTCATTTTTAACCGGTATAATAAGGCCGTTTTTGCCATCCTCGATGATCTCATTGCAGCCGTTAATATCTGTTACAATAGAAGGCAGATTAAAACAGCCGGCCTGCATGGGCACATTCGGAAATCCTTCGCGATAGGAAGGAAAAGCCAAAGCCTGACTGATCATCAGATAAGGCCTGATATCCTGCTGAAAACCTGCATGTATGATAGATGGATCTGTTTCTATTACTTTATGCGTTTCAGGTGATAAAGGATCGCGTTCCGGTTCGTACGGACCAACAAGCAATAATTTTATATGGGGATACTTTTCTTTCAGTGCGCTGAATGCTGCTACCAGTTCTTCAATCCCTTTATCTTTCACCAGTCGGCCTACAAAAACAAATACAAATTCTTTATTTGTTAACGAAAACTTCTTTTTTAATTCACATGCTGTTTTTGACAGTTCTTCGTTCGGTTCAAAAAAACGTGTATTGATACCATTGCTACTGCCATTGCCCAGCACTTTCATTTTTTCGGGACTGCAATACCCGTTTTCGAGAATGAAATCGGCAAGATGTTTTGAATTGGGATATACGCCGGTTGCACAACCATAGGTAAGGCGCTCCACAAAATCGAGTATACGTCTTTTTACGCCTTTGTTCTCCATCAGCGGTAGCCCGGCTACAGTATGCATGCGAATGGGTACACCTGCCAGGCGGCCTGCCATCATACCCAGCAATCCGGCTTTTGGCGTATGTGTATGAACAATAGCCGGTTTTTCTTTCTTTAATAATTTGTACAATCGCCAAAGGGCCTTAAGATCTTTTATTGGAGTAATAGCCCTGGTCATTGGAATTGGTGCAGTTCTCACCCCCTCCCGAATACCGACCTGTTCGAGTATTTTTTCGGGGGATGAGACTGCGAGTAACTCAAAATAATTTGACATGTACCTCAGCTGATCTTTAAGCAATACGCTTAATGATACAGGTACTGTGGTTATACGGATTAGTTTATGGGCTGATTTCATAACGCTAAGGGCTTAATGCGTACAGCTGAATGCTGAACGCGAAAGGCTTAATGCCGAATGC
>Ga0105237_10006561_pt1 | contig 12869 bp, 17 predicted proteins | sample KBSC24metaG_FD_81520 | JGI IMG/M metagenome (GOLD analysis project Ga0105237, IMG submission 81520) | Corn rhizosphere microbial communities from Kellogg Biological Station, Michigan, USA - KBS C2-4 metaG | ecosystem: Host-associated > Plants > Roots > Rhizosphere > Soil | place: Michigan, USA...
CAGTAAAGCCTACGGGCGCTGTAGTTAGCGGACCACTTCCGTTACCAACTGAAAAGAAAATCTTTACAGTATTGCGTTCACCGCACGTAAACAAAAAAGCACGCGAGCAATTTCAGCTATGCTCTTACAAGCGCTTATTGGACATCTACAGCTCGAACTCGAAAACTGTTGATGCCCTGATGAAGCTTGAATTGCCAAGCGGCGTTGAAGTTGAGATAAAAGTGTGATAGTGCCGGAAGAGCAGCACATTTAGAATCAAGATTTTAAGAATCAAGATTCAAAATAAAACAAGAAGCCATTTCGAAAGAAGTGGCTTTTTGTTTTTGGAGTGCTATTTTGTATTTTTGATTTATGAAGACGTATCTGTTATATCCGAATGAGGATCAGGAAAAGATGATAGCTGATTTTATAAAGGCTAATAATATCACTTTTTTTGAAGATAAGGAAGATGAGTTACCCCAACATGTTTTAGATGGAATTAAACAAGGTCAGGAAGACGTTGCGGCAGGGCGAATGATTACATTGGAACAATTTAAACAAAGGTTATCGTCCTCTTCTAAATGAAATTTGAAGTATTCATTTCGGACAGGGCCAATGAGACTTTTGACTATATCCGAGATCAACTTGAAATTAAATGGAACGATAAAGTTGTTATTGAGTTTGAGGAAAAGGTCGTGCGTATTTTAGAACTTATAAAAAGTTCTCCATTTATGTTTAAAGGGCTATCACACAATGAAAATATTCGTAAGGCCCTTATTCACAGAAATTGTTCAATGTTTTATGAAATAAAAGGACATGCAGTCTTGATATTGTTTTTTTGGGATAACAGGCAAGACCCGATATTTTTACAGTAGCGCTATCCATATCCGTCCATACAATTCAGCCATTCCAAATCAGAAGGACAATGCCAATCCTAATACCCTCTATCCGGCGCCTCATAATCCAAAATAAAATCGGCTACCTCCTTTTGCTCATCGCTGTTTAGCTTGTCGCCCTTATATTCCCAGTATTCTTTGTCTTTATCCATGATAATTTCGCCGAGGAACTTCGGGCTGTGTATATCATGCGGTTCCGGTTCAGGCTTTTCGCCTTCGTGTATGAAATGTGCGGAAAATAAATGGTAGCTGCCGTTTGCCCAGTCGCCTTTTTCGTTAACGATTTCTAATTCGCGCTCCTGGGCTTCAGTCCCGATTTTTAAGATAACCATGCTGTAGTTGATATGTGTAAGCTAATACAAATTTGCCTGCTACTTGTTTGATAACGCGGGTTTGTAATCTGAACGCGCTTAAATTTGGTAGCAGTGGCCGCATAGTATGGGTACCCAACGGACGGACGGCCAAACTGGCAATCGTTTGAAACAAAGCGTTAACGGAAACCCTGCAAATAGTTCAGGCCATTGGTATTCATTATTTTTTTGTAGATTCATACTTCATTAACTCAAGCTATAAATACTATGAACCCCCGCATTACTATTTTCGCTTTATTCTTGATTGCAACAACAATATTTAGCTGCAAAAACAAACCCGCGACACCTCATGACCGCCTGGGCAAGGCTACCCGTGAAGACAAAAACGGTTGGATATACGTGCATTTGTCGGGTTCCCCCGCCGATGTCGGCTACCAGCATGGCTTTTTGGTAGCCAAAGAGATTGATACGCTATTAAAGGTAATGCAATATTATCTGCCTTCCAGCAGCGGTCGCAAGTGGGATTTTTACCGCAGCGCTGTGCAACGATTTCTATGGAAGAAGATTGATCCGGAATACCAGGATGAAATACGCGGCATTGCCGACGGCCTGCATGCCAAAGGCTTTAAATACGACACGCTGGATATTGCAGCTTTAAATGCCAACATAGAGCTGGCGCAGTATTACGTGCCCGGATTAAATAACAAGATAAAACCGGGCAGCGGCGATAACAAAGCACCCGGTAACTGCAGTGCTTTTATCGCTACAGGCAGCTTTACCAAAGACCATAAAATTGTTATCGGTCATAATAACTGGACGGACTACATTGTAGGTGAGCGCTGGAATGTAATTGCCGACATTAAACCTGAAAAAGGCAACCACATGCTGATGGACGTAGCGCCAGGCTTTATCCATAGCGGCGATGACTTCGTGGTAACCAACAGCGGCATACTGATAACCGAAACCACGATAACCGGCTTTAAAGGGTTCGATACCACGCGGACACCGGAGTTTGTGCGTGCTCGTAAAGCTGCTCAATATGCCAAAAGTATAGATGATGTAGTAAAAATTATGACTACCGATAACAACGGCGGCTACGCCAATGACTGGCTGGTCGGCGATACCAAAACAAATGAAGTAGCGAAGCTGGAACTCGGTTTGAAGAATTATAAAGTTTGGCGCTCAAGGGACACCGCCATAATTGGGTCTAACTTTCCAAGTGACCCGAAACTTATAAAAGAAGAAACCACGTTCGATGTAAAAAATAAGGCAAACTCGCCCAATGCCCGCAGGTTGCGCATGGAAAAGCTGGTAGCTCTAGACAGCAAGGGCAAGCTTGACCCGGAAACAGGTAAAACCATAGAGGGCGACACTTACAATGCGCTCAGCGGTAAAACCTCGTTAGACCGTTGTGTGATAGACGGCCACGTTGAGTTGGACCCGGTTGGCGTACCTGAATGGAGCGAAGGGCCGTTTTACCCAATGGGTGCTGTGCAGGGGAAGGTGAGCAGCACGGAACTGGCAAAAAAGATGTCGTTGTGGGCGCACATGGGCCACCCCGGCGGTGCTGATTTCCTGGCCGGGCCATTCTTTAAGGCGCACCCGGAATATTTTAAAACACAGGGTAAATATTTGAGGGATATGAAGGCCTACTCGTGGACGTTGTTTAGCGCGGCAAAAGAATAAGTAAGCAGCTTTAAGGCGGCTTTAAATTTGGCTACCTGTTTTGATATGCGTGTTTTTATCGCTGTTTTATTCAACCGGCTTCAGCTTTTCCAGGCCTGACCATATGGCGTCACTAATTGCACGCATTCCTTTATTGCTGGGATGAATCTGGATGCCTGGATCTGTAAACAAACCATAGGCGGTGTTCGACTTATCCTGGTTAATCCGGGCTAACGATACATAGGGTTGTCCTTTCATTACCGGTTCTACAAGATAGGCGTTCCATAGCGGCCCAACCCCAAGAACGCTAAGTTTGCCGTTTTTTGCAATAAAATAATCTATAAGCGCTATGTACCTCGCCTTAAATGTTTCTGCATTATAAGTAAAAGGCTGAACGTTTTCTCCTATCCTCAAAATCAGCAAATCAGGTACGCTGTCTCTTAAATCTTTTAAATTTCCGTCAAAATTGAAATTCACGTAGTCTTTTTCAAATCCGGTTATATTTCGTGCCGTTACTTTGCAATTGGAATCAATGACTTTAAAGCGCGCCGTTAAAAGATGTACATAGTCTGAGTCGGCCGCTGATGCCGCCATTCCCCAACTGCCCTTCCATTCACCGTTCAAATCAGGGGCGGAAAAAGTTATGCTATTCCCCAGTATTACTATATTTTTAAATTTTGGCGTCCGGATAGTGGATTTATCTTTCTTACAGGATACCACGCTCAAAGCCATCAATACGAATATTGCTGAAATTTTCATCCCCGACAAATTGTTTCATACTATCCGGCAATAACTGTCAGTCGTTAGTACTTGCCGTTAAATTACAGAAAAACAGTCAATACGAAAAATCACTCCGTCATCAATCGCCTGATCAACTCCGCACTTTGCTTATTACCCTCTTCCAGCCTGCCTTCAAAAAATGATTGCACTTCTTTAAAGTGTTTTTTGTAGCCCTCCATATCGCCATACCCGATAATAGCCGACCATTCCCTTACTGCGGAATGAAATTCCAAATCGTCGCCGCGAATGGTTTTATCATAAAGCGCCGTAACTATCGATTCTTCCAATAATTCCTCGTTTTTAAATAAGTATTCGGCGATGCCCAAGCGGAGACGGAAGGGCGGCGTTTGGCAAATCAGGTTATCGTACGGATTTACACCAAGGTGATACCAGGCATCAACCATGCTCAGTATGCTTAAATGAGAGTTTGGTTTGGGGTGATGTGCCTTTTGCGACAACGAGAACTCCTTCATCACAGTATCATTCAGCATAATAGGCTTGCGGCTTTCGTGAAATACAAAATCGCGTGCACGGTACAGCCTTTCCCGGAATGCGGCTTCCTCTTCCTTTATCATCAGCTTAAACAATTCCGATTCGGATACCGCATAGGCCTTTACCTGCTGCCGGGCGTATGGGTTCAAGATAGCCAGGCCACCGTACACGTGTGCTTTATAGCTGAAGATGCGCAGCGTAGTTAATATTTTTACGTTGTCGATACCGCCGATGTAGGAAGCATTTTCCCAGGGGAAAAAGCCGGCCTCTTTCCACGCGGTGCCCATGCTTTCGAAACCTACGTGGGTTACTGCCTGGGTATCGGCAACTATTTTATCGTGCTCGTGGTAATCGTTTAGTTCAACAATGTTTGAGCCGATGGCGGTAAACAAATCGAGCATACGCTGGTAGGCGGCATTATCTGAACGGTGACGAATGAGGATAAGTGTCTGTCCTTTGGGTTGAAAGCCAGGGCCATGCATACCATGAAAAGTGATGATTTGGGCATCGGCCGGCAGGTGTTTTTCAAAAGCAGCTATTTCAGGCGTTTTTACGGAAGTTTGCCCGGCGACTATCGCCCCATATTTGGTAGAAGAACCGAACTCGGCCACTACCTGCGATAACTTTTCAGCCTCGACGGAATAGATAATTAAATCGCTGATGCGCGATACTTCCATGCCGCTTTCCATTACCTTTATATTGTAAGGAGTAAGTTCTTCTTCCAGCTTGTAGCGGTTTTCGGGCAGGTCGCAGCCGCACACCTGGTAGCCTGCTTCGGCAAATGCTTTGGCGTACAAACGGCCCATATCGCCCAGGCCAATAATACCTATGTTCATCCTGCTAATATAAGTATGAGTAGCATAATTCAGTAGTAAACCTTACTTTCGCTTTTATTAAATGGATATTTTGGGCAATAAAAACCTTAAAATGCCTGTTTTGTTAATATTGTTGAACCAAATTTACCCTATGAAGAAGCTTTTTATAGTAAGACTATTCACCATCGTAATGTTGGCAATCCTGGCCGTAGGCCCGGCAATTGCAAACAACAATAGTAGTTCAGTTAGCCAAACGCCTGCTGTCAAACCGGCGCCATACCGGCAAGCCCCGGTCCCACGCTACCATAAACCTACGCATGAAGATACCGTGCTGATGAACGATAAATCGATAAACGGGCAGTACAAATATTTGCTTACAAAAATCTATCACTACCAGGAACCGCAGCTAGCCGGTTTTTATAAGAGCCTGAAAGATACCATCGACGCCACTAAAGCTAAATTGAAGGAAACACAAGGGAAACTTGCCGCACAGGCAAAAACAACCACTGATTTACAATCGGATGTTAGTGATAAGGAAAAATCATTAGCACAATCCAACGCGCGTGTTAATGCCGTAAATTTTTTGGGGATTTATATCGATAAGTCGCTTTACAATATGATTATGTGGGGACTGGTAATTGCGCTTGGCATTACGGCAGCCATTGTAATTTATCGCACCGGCAGCTTTAGCCGCGAGGCAAAATATCGCGTAGACCTTTATAACGAACTTGACGAAGAGTTTAAAGCCTATAAAGCCAAAGCCAACGAGAAGGAAAAGAAGCTGGCCCGCGAGCTGCAGACCGAGCGCAATAAGGTTGACGAACTAATGGGCCGCGCATAAACCTGCCATGAAAGCCTATCTTTTTGGATGGAACCCGACAAAATGGGCGTGGCCTGAACTGGACGAAGACATCGAAAAGCTCAGGGCTACCGGCCAACTGGAAGATAATTGGGCCGTCATCAGCCATAAAACCATCAGACCAGGCGACAGGGCATACATCGTGAGACTGGGTGTTGAACCGCGGGGCATATTTGCTTCGGGTACGATTGCATCCGATGCTTACCCTGCATTTCGTGATGGACGACATTATTACCGGATAAAGATTGCACTGGATGTTTTACTTAATCCCACTAAGGAAAGCATACTGCGCATGGATATTTTAAAGACGGGTAACCTGGGCTTGCAAAACTGGACGCCGCAGGCCTCCGGTATATCTATAAAGCCGCAGTTGGTTGATGAGCTGGAAGGTGTTTGGCTGGATTTCCTGGCGAATAATGGTAAAGTTGAACTTTTTTGATTGAAAAGCTTTTCGGAGAAGCATTTATGATGAAAACGTAGTGTAACAATAAGGCCAACCGCTTGCTCTAAATATCATGAACACAAGAACCTACCCATTCCTTATGGTACTGTTGCTGTGCATTCTTGCCGGCTGTCAAAAATCACCCAAAACCAGCGATGCGGTTGCGTTAAAACGGCTTCAAACCCTGCTTAACCAAAACGAGTATTTTAAGCTCGATGCGGAATTTAAAATAGCGGGTGACAAGCTTGCGGACGTCGATCGCTTATATTTCGGCGCTTATTTAAATAATGCATTTAACCGAAACGACGACTGCATAAAAGATGTGGATTCATTGTTACAGCTATCAGCCAACCTGCCCGATACCACAAAAGCGGCTTTAAAGCGTCTGCAGGACGATAGTTACTTTAAAACTTATCAATACTTAAAGGCCGCTCGGTGTGACAGCGATATACTTAAAGATTATTCGAAAGCTCTTAGGAAGGATGTGGTGGACGATATAAAGAATGACCTGTTGATACGTAACGGCCTTAAAAATATACCGGCTCAGCTAACAGTTAAAAAAACGAACACAACTATTGCCTGGAGGAAGGATAGGATAGGTTTAATTAATATCCCGGTTACTACGCATGCACAAACTGTGGATGCTATTTTTGATACCCGGGCGAATATATCGTCAATAACGCAAACCTATGCCAAAAAGCTTGGGCTGCACATACTGGATGTAACTTACGACGAGGGTAGCGGAGCCACAGGAATTCAGTTTAAAACCGGAATGGGTATTGTTGATAGCCTTTATATAGGCGGTATACTTGTAAAAAATGCGGTTTTCCAGATAATGCCGGATTCTATACTTTATATAGCACCTATTAAATTTCAGTTGAATATTATTGTTGGATTCCCGGTGATAGAGCAATTGCAGGAAGTGCATATTTTTAAGGATGGCAAAATGACTATTCCGCTTACGCCTGTGAAGGATGATTTGCATAATTTCGCCCTCAACGGCCTCGACCCCGTGATTGCGCTGCAAACAGGTTCGGATACCTTATCTTTTCATTTCGATTCAGGTGCGTCTTCATCTATGCTTTATGTATCTTACTTCAATAAATATAAAACGGAAGTGCTGAAAACCGGCGTAAAAAAGACGGTTGGCTTTGGCGGGGCAGGAGGTACGCAAAAGAAAGAAGTTTGGGTGCTGCCGAAATTTAACCTGGGCGTGGGTGGTAAAACCGTAGTTGTCGACAGCGTTAGCGTACTCACCAAACCCATTTCTCCCGGCGAGAAATTTTACGGCAATATCGGCCAGGATTTTACCAGTAAGTTCAGCGAGCTGATATACAATTTTAAGTACATGTATATTAAAGGTGTGTTGTAAGCGGTATATTATAAAATGAGTTGGGCAACCCACTATATAGAAAAATTAAAAAACGGGGAAACGGTGCAATTTCGTCCGAGAGGTAACTCTATGAAAGGAAAGATTGATTCCGGGCGATTGGTAACCGTTGAGCCTATAGGAAAAAGAACCCTTGAAAAAGGCGATATTGTTTTATGTAAAGTTAATGGAACGCAATATCTCCATCTAATAAAAGCCATACAAGGCGAACGTTTTCAGATAGGTAATAATATAGGACGGATAAACGGATGGGTAACCCATAATTCGATTTACGGAATATGCACGCACGTTGGTGATTGAGCCTTTATCCCGTTACTTCTTAATCGCATATTCCAACACCTCGTCAACAGCAGTCCGCGGGTCATCGTACACTACATAATCCGGCAAAACGGTATGCTGGTCTTTCGCATCGCCGTTTGCACGGATAAACTGCTTGGTGGAGGTGGTAAAAGTGAAACCGGTATTAGGCAGCTTAACAGAAATCAATTCGCCGTAATCATTGGCAGGCTCCCCTGATGACGTGCCGATTAATGTAGCTAACTTGTAGTCCTGTATGGTATTCGCCAACATGTTGGCGCTCGAAAATGTTTTGGGTCCAATCAGTACCAATACCTTTCCTTTAAATAAAAGATTGTTAGCTGCAGGCTTTCGGGGCTTACCTCCTGTATTAGCTAAGATGTCGCCATTTTCTCCGTCTATATAATAGGCCATGTTTTTCAGGCTGGTGCTGTCGTTGTGCTGGCGCAGCTGTTCTTTATATTGACTGCTTATCTTCCATTTCACGCCCCCTGCCATCCGGAAGGGCTTGTCTGTAATATAACCAAGCAGCAACTCCCCCAAAGCCGAATTGCCGCCGCCGTTTTGTCTTAAGTCGATGATGAGCTTATCAGTGCCGTTTTGTTTCAGGTCAGTAAAAACTGAATCGAGAAAATGCTTAAATGCATCCGGTTTACCGGTAAGCGAATTAACGGCCAAATAGGCACTTCCATTATTAGGCCGACTGAGTGACCATGCCTGGTTTTTCGGCGTAGCCGGTAATTTGGCCGACCTTGCTTTTAGGTTGCCGGCATAATCTGCAAATGAAACTGCTTTTAGCGTTACGCTGTCAGTTTTATCGCCGCGCAGGTATTTGATATGATAGGGTGCGCTGATATTATACATATAAGTATATACCGCAAAATTGCGGCAAACATCATTTGCCCGCCACAACCGCAGCCCACCGCTACCAATACTTAAGCTGTCGACCAATTGCGGTGCGGTGATGCCGTTAATGCTTGTAATTCTATCGCCCGGGAGCAGCAAATTTTCAGCTGAACCATCAGCCCTGGCAATCAAATACTTCCCGTCAAACTCGCGCACAATAACCGGGATTAAAAGCGGCGAACCATTTTTTAAGTTTCTCACCAAATCTTCCGGGTAATTCAAATTGCTGTGCCCTTCATTAAGCGACCCTATTAACGGCGCTATAACTTGCCACGCCTGCCGCTCGGTCATACCATCGTGCAGGCGGCTGATAACTTTGGCAGTTAATCGCCCGTAATCTTTTTTGCTGATGGCGTGATACATATCCGGGTGAACATCGCTTATGGTACTCACCAGGTATTTTACATCGGCAACAAGCTCGTTTTTGGTGAACTGTCGTTCCTTTGCAGTGGTGTCCGCAACAGATGCTTTTAAATTAGTGGCGCCGGCTATAACCAGGGTAATGATTGGAAGCAATAGTTTCATACCTGTGCAGACTTTAAAAAGCGTTAAAAGGTTGCATGGGAGAGTAAAATTAAAGTACGTGATTGATTTACGACTCCTTGCTTAATCTCCTTGCTGCTTTCACGATTGCGAAGATTATATTGACCAAAGATCCGTTACTTTCAAGCTATCCCTTTTTTTAAATCCCTTATATGGTATTATCAATCAAATCCAAGCCCAGCCAACCACTCACCTAATTTACCCAATTCTCCTCCAAACCCCTCTTTTCAATTATTTGAAAAAATAACTAATTAACTATTTGACAGTTAATATATAATTTCTATCTTTGCCGTCCCTTTAGGGGGAACAATTGTCTTGAACGAAGCCCTACTGCTTCGATGGACACAAATTAAAAAAAGAAAATGTCAGGAATTATTGGTAAGAAAGTAGGAATGACCAGCATTTTCGACGAGTCAGGGAAAAACATTCCTTGTACAGTAATCGAAGCTGGCCCTTGTGTAGTAACACAGGTGAAGTCTGTTGATACAGACGGTTATGCAGCTGTTCAGCTTGCATACGGTGAAAAAAAGGAAAAACACACCACCGCTCCTTTAAATGGCCATTTCCAGAAAGCCGGCGTTACGCCAAGACGTAAGCTGGTAGAATTCAAAACTTTCGAAGATCAGAAAAGCCTTGGTGACACTGTTACCGTGGAGATTTTTGAAATCGGCGATTTCGTGGATGTGGTTGGTACCTCAAAAGGTAAAGGTTTTCAGGGTGTTGTAAAGCGTCACGGTTTCGGCGGTGTGGGTATGCAAACTCACGGTCAGCACAACCGTTTACGTGCTCCTGGTTCAATGGGTGCCTCTTCATGGCCTTCCCGCGTATTTAAAGGTATGCGCATGGCTGGTCAGATGGGTAACGAGCGTGTGAAGATTCAGAACCTACAGGTTGTGAAAGTATTCGCTGAGCAGAACCTGTTGGTTGTTAAAGGTTCCATTCCCGGAGCTAAAGGTTCAATCGTAATAGTGGATAAATAAGATGGAAGTTAACGTAGTAAATGTATCAGGTAAAGAAACAGGTGCCAAGGTGCAACTTTCTGATTCAGTATTCGGTATTGAGCCAAACGATCACGCAATTTATCTTGATGTTAAGCAGTATTTAGCTAACCAGCGTCAGGGTACACACAAAGCAAAGCAGCGTAACGAAATTGCAGGTTCAACCCGCAAATTATACAAGCAAAAAGGTACAGGCGGTGCCCGTGCCGGCAATATCAAATCGCCATTGTTTAATGGTGGTGGCCGTGTATTCGGTCCGCAGCCGCGCGATTACAGCTTTAAGCTAAACAAAAAGCTTAAATCGCTTGCCCGCAAATCCGCTTTATCATACAAAGCAAAAGACAGCAGCATAGTAGTTGTAGAAGACTTCACTTTTGATACAATCAAAACCAAAGCCTACATACAGCTGCAGAATGACCTGAAAGTTAGTGATGTGAAAACATTACTGGTATTGGGCGCTGCAAATAACAACGTTTATTTATCGGGCAGAAACCTGAAAGGTACTAAAGTTATCGTTGCCGACCAGCTTAACACTTATGATGTGTTAAATGCAGGCAAGCTGATTTTAACCACAGGTGCTCTTAAAACTTTGGAGGAAGCATTAGCTAAGTAATTATGGAAATTCTTAAAAAACCACTACTTACTGAAAAAGTAACTCAATTAACTGAGAAGCTTAACCGTTATGCTTTCAAAGTTGATCACAGAGCTAACAAAATTCAGATAAAAGGCGCTATTGAAGCGATGTATGGTGTTAACGTTAAGGCGGTAAATACCATGAAATATGTTGGAAAACTAAAAAGCCGCAATACTAAGGCGGGTGTGGTTACAGGCCGCGCTGCTACTTACAAAAAGGCAATCATAACGTTAACCGACGGAGAAGTAATTGATTTTTATAGCGGTATATAAATAAAGACATGGCAGTTAAAAGATTTAAGCCGGTTACGCCCGGTACCCGCTTCCGCATCGATACCAGCACGTCTGATATCACAACAAACGTTCCTGAAAAGTCGTTGGTAGTTGCTGCTAACACCCGTTCAGGTGGACGTAACAACAGCGGTAAAATGACTATGCGCTATTTAGGCGGTGGTCACAAACAAGCCTATAGGTTAATAGACTTTAAACGTAATAAATTTGATATCCCTGCAAAGGTTGCAACTATCGAGTATGACCCTAACCGGTCGGCACGTATAGCCCTGCTTCATTTTGTTGACGGAGAGAAAAGATATATGATAGCCCCTGAAGGCTTAACAGTTGGACAAACTGTAGTTTCAGGCGAAAAAGCGGCTCCTGAAGTTGGTAATACTTTACCACTGAAGAACATCCCGTTAGGTTCTATCATACACAACATCGAGTTAAACCCTGGTCAGGGCGGTACAATCGCGCGCAGCGCAGGTACTTATGCCCAGCTTTCTGCTCGTGATGGCAAATATGCTATTATCAAATTGCCTTCTGGCGAAACCCGTATGATCCTGGCAACTTGCCTGGCTACTATCGGTACCGTTTCGAATGGCGAGAGAGCAAATGCTGTATTAGGTAAAGCCGGTCGTAAGCGCTGGTTAGGCCGCAGACCTCGCGTTCGTGGTGTAGCAATGAACCCGGTAGATCACCCTATGGGTGGTGGTGAAGGCCGTGCTTCGGGTGGTCATCCACGTTCACGTAAAGGTTTATTAGCTAAAGGCTACAAAACCCGCGACAAAAAGAAAACATCAGATCGTTACATCATTGAAAGAAGGAAGAAATAATGGCTCGTTCAATTAAAAAAGGACCTTATATCGACCACAACCTTGACAAAAAGGTTGGGGTGCTGAATGATTCGAACAAGAAATCGGTTGTAAAAACATGGTCTCGTCGTTCCATGATCTCTCCTGATTTCGTTGGTCATACATTCGCAGTACACAACGGTAATAAGTTTATACCTGTGTACGTAACAGAAAACATGGTTGGACACAAGCTGGGAGAGTTTGCACCAACACGTACATTCCGTGGTCACGCAGAAAAGAAAAAATAAGGCATGGAAGCAACAACAAAAATTAAAAAGTCTGTATTAATCAGACAACGCAAGGAGCAGGAAAAAGCTCAGACAGGCGGCGCTTCTGTTGCCAAACTGCATGACTGCCCTACATCACCACGCAAAATGCGTTTAGTGGTTGACCTGATCCGTGGTATGAACGTTGAGAAAGCGATTTATACTTTAAAATTCTTGAATAAAGAAGCTGCAATCCGCGTTGAGAAGCTATTGTTATCAGCTATCAAAAACTGGGAGTTGAAAAACGAAGGCAAACGCGTTGAAGACAGCAACTTATATGTAAAAGAAGTTTCGGTAGGCGGCGGTCGTCAGCTAAAACGTTTACGCCCTGCTCCGCAAGGAAGGGGATACCGTATCCGCAAACGCTCAAACCATGTTAACCTGGTTGTAGACAGTAAAAACGATAACAATTAATTTGAAATGGGACAGAAAGCACATCCAATAGGTAACAGATTAGGAATCATCAGAGG
>Ga0105237_10006564_pt1 | contig 12868 bp, 10 predicted proteins | sample KBSC24metaG_FD_81520 | JGI IMG/M metagenome (GOLD analysis project Ga0105237, IMG submission 81520) | Corn rhizosphere microbial communities from Kellogg Biological Station, Michigan, USA - KBS C2-4 metaG | ecosystem: Host-associated > Plants > Roots > Rhizosphere > Soil | place: Michigan, USA...
CCGCCGTCGGGTACGGCCGCATAGTTGAGTTCGCGGTAGCCGATGCGGCCGACCAGGTCGGGCTCGTGGCGATAGGGCGTCTTGCGGTGCAGGAGCAGCCGGGTACCCAAACCCATTGCGCCCCACAACCAGTCGTGGCCGGTCAGCAACAGGTCGAGTTGGCGGCGCAGTACGTCGGGGCCCGCCAGCCCATACACGCCCGCGGCGAGCTGCGCTTTCACCGGGGTCAGGACGTCGTCGTCGACGAGGCGGCGCACCTTGGTGGCCAATTCCGCGGTCTCCGGGTCGGCCCCGTCCCACAGCACGCGCCGGGTGGCCGCGCGCACGGCGTGGATGTCGTCGGCGGATAGCAGCGGCGAGTCCAGGATCATGGCGTGCACGCGGCCGGGATGGCGCACCCCGAGGCCCGCTGCCAGGTACGTGCCGTACGACGTGCCGTAGACGACCGCCGACTGCACGTGGGCGTCGTCCAGCACCGCGGCGATGTCGTCGACGGCGGCGTCGACGGTCAGTGCCTCCACGGGCAGATCCGCACCGGCGTCGTCGTGCCGGGACATGCCCACCCCACGGTGCTCGATCATGATCACGTCGAGGCCGTCGACCGCCGCCCTGCGCCGCAGCCCCCGGTACAGCGCGATGGACGCCGCGCCTGGACCACCAGGGATGATGACCAGCGGATGTTCCGACTTGCGGCCGGTGCGGGCGTAGTAGAGGTCGAACTCCTCGTCGGCCCGGCCTGCCACGCCCACCGGCCTGCGGACCGGGCGGACGCCGGGGAGCCCGGCGAGCCTCTCGTGGACTTTGCGCCGTTTGGCGTTCATCGTCATCGCCTCCCATTCTGCCCCGCGTCCGCGCACCTTTCCTGGCAGTTCGCGTCTTCGTTTGGGTACCCGCTCGACACCGCCCCGAACGGTGTTCTTAGGTTCGGGGTGATCGAAAGCCGTGCATGGTCCCGCGTCGCTTGCGTACAACGGTTGCCATGACCACCGTCGAGAACACCAATCGAATCCTGCCCGGTTCGCCAGAGTGGACCGAGCTACTGGCCCGCGTCGGCGAGGGCGCCAAGGACCGAGACCTCAACGATGAGAACCCCTTTGATCAGGTGACGGCGCTCAAGCGAGCCGGCTTCGGAACGCTGCGCCTGCCGGTCGAGCTGGGCGGCGCGGGATACACCGTGCCGCAACTGTTCTCCGCGGTGATCGACGTGGCGCGTGCCGATCCGATTGTGGCGCACATCTTCCGGACGCACTTCTGGTTTACCGAAGAGCGGCTGCGCACGCCTGGCGATCCCATCGGACAGCGCTGGTTGAACAAGGTTGCCGACGGCAAGATCTTCGGGAACGCCTTCAGCGAGAAGGGTTCGCTGGCCGTCGGCAGCTTGGTGTTCAACACTCGGCTGCTGCCCGACCCGACGTCCGACTTCCGCCTGACCGGCGAGAAGTACTACAGCACCGGCACCCTGTTCGCCGACTACCTGACCGCAACCGCGACCACCGACCACGACTCGGTCGCCATCGTGATCGTCCCCGCCGACCGGACCGGCGTGCGGCTCATCGACGACTGGGACGGCTTCGGTCAGCGCCGCACCGGTACCGGCACCACGATCTTCAAGGACGTGGCGGTGTCTGCCGAGGAGGTGCTGTCCGACTCGCCCTATGACGCCGCGCCAAAGCCGACCGTGCAGTACGCGTCGCTGCAGCTGTACATCCACGCAGTGGTCGCAGGTGTGCTGGAGGCCGTAGTCGACGACGGCGTAGCGCTGTTGCGCTCGCGCGAACGCAGTTTCAGCCACGCCACCGCCGAGAAGCCGACGGACGATCCGCTGCTGCAGCGCCAGCTCGGCGTCCTGGCCAGCACGGCCTACGTGGCGAGGGCCGCCGTCCTCGACGCGGCAGAGGCGATCGGGCGGGCCACCGCCTCGGACACCGGCGACGGCCCAGACCCGGAGCTGGCCGCCGAAGCGCAGCTCAAGGTCGCCAAGGTCAAGGTGCACCTCGACGACGTCGCGCCGGAGGCAGCGACCCGGCTGCTTGAGCTCGGCGGCGCCAGTGCGGCCAGCAGACAGCGCAACCTGGATCGGCACTGGCGCAACATCCGCACCATCACGCTGCACAACCCGGTCGCGTACAAGGCCCGGGTGATCGGCGAGAACCTGTTGCACGGCGCGGCGCTGCCAGCCAACGCCTACTTCTAGAGCGATTTCGGCGTGATTCGTCATGCTGAGCGTGACGAATCACGCCGAAATCGCGGGAAGGTCAGGCCTTCCAGACCGTCTTGAGGTTGCAGAACTCGCGGATGCCGGCGGCGGCGAGCTCGCGGCCGTAACCGGAGTCCTTGACACCGCCGAACGGCAACTCCGGGTACGACACCGTCATACCGTTCAGGAACACCGCGCCTGCGTCCAGACGACCGATGAACCAGTCCTGTTCTGCTGCATCGTTGCTCCACACCGCCGAGCTCAACCCGAAGGTGGTCTGGTTGGCCACGCGTGCGGCCTCCTCGCGATCGGCCACCCGGTACAGGGAGGCGACCGGCCCGAACGTCTCCTCCATCACCACGCGCATGTCATCGGTGAGACCGGCCAGCACTGTCGGCGAGTAGAACCAGCCGGGGCCATCGGGGGCGCTGCCGCCGGCGAGCACCTCGGCACCCTTGGCGACCGCGTCGTCGACGAGTTCGGCCAAGTCGTCGCGGCCGGACGCCGTGGCAAGCGGCCCGACGTCGGTGGCGTCGTCCATCGGGTCACCCACCACCAGGGCTTTCATCTTCGCGACGAACAGGCTGGCGAACTCGTCGTAGACGTCGGTGTGCACGATGAAACGCTTTCCCGCGATGCAGGATTGACCGTTGTTGGAGGTCCTGGCCTTGACCGCGACCGTGGCGGCCTCATCGAGGTTTGCGCTGGGCATCACGATGAAGGGGTCGGAACCGCCCAGTTCGAGCACCGCCTTCTTGATCTGGCCGCCAGCGGTGGACGCGACCGAACGCCCTGCCGGTTCGGAGCCGGTTAGGGTGACCGCTTTGACCCGATCGTCGGAGATCACCGCTTCGACACCGGCCGAGCCGATCAACAGCGTGCGGAACGACCCGGTCGGGAAGCCGCCCTTCTCGAACAGCTCGTCCAGGTACAGAGCTGACTGCGGCACGTTCGACGCGTGCTTGAGCAGACCGGTGTTGCCCGCCATCAACGCAGGCGCGGCGAACCGGATGACCTGCCACAGTGGGTAATTCCACGGCATGACCGCAAGCACCACGCCGAGGGGCTGCCACACCGTCCATGCCTGCGACGCCGACACCGACGAGGCGTCGGCCAGTGGCTCGTCGGCGAGGAAGGACTCCGCGTGCTCGGCGTAGAACCGCATGTTCTTCGCGCACTTGAGTACTTCGGCTCGGGCCTGGCCAAGGGGCTTGCCCATCTCGAGGGTCAGCATCCTGGCGGCGCGGTCGACGTCGGCCTCCAGGACGTCCGCGGTGCCGTTCATCCACTGGGCGCGCTGGCCGAACGTGGTGTCACGCAATGCATCGGCGGCCGCAGCGGCTTCCGCGATGCGGCGCGCCACCTCGGCGTCGTCGTGGGGTTCGAACGTTTCGACGGTCTCCCCCGTGGTCGGGTTGATGGTTGCGATTGCCATGTGCGTGGTTCCTTTCACTTGCTGGCGAAGACTTCGGGGTGACGGCTGAGTTGCAGCCGGGTCCTGCGGATGTGGCCGAACAGCACGCGCTCGGCCTCGTCTGGATCGTTCTCGCGGATCGCCGCCACCAGCATGTGGTGTTCGTCGTGCACGATGCGGTTGCTGTCGTCGTCAAGCAACCGGGTGAAGGCGCGGCGGTAGTGCTGGGTGGCGTTCCACAGCCGTTCGACGGTCGGGCCCAGAAACGTCGTTTCCGCCCCGCGGTAGCTACCCAGATGGAACTCCCGGTCCAACGTCAGGAAGTGCTCGACGTCGCGGGTGTTCTGCATCTCCTCGGCCAGTTCGCCGAGGTGGTCGACGTCGGCATGCGTCAGATGAGGCAGGCTGTAGCGCAACAGAAGTGGCTCGATCCGCTCGCGGACTTGGTACAGCTCGGCGCACTCGTCGGCGCTCAGGCTGGCGATCCATGCGCCGGCGTTGGCCACCGTCGTGACGAGGCCCTCGGACTCCAGGGTGCGCAGCGCCTCGCGGATCGGCACGCGGCTGGCCCCGTACTGTGCGGCGAGCTCCTCTTGACGCAGCCGGGTACCCGGCGGATGCACGCCGTGCAGGATCGCCGCGCGCAGTTCGTCGGCGACCCGCGCGCCGGTGACGCCGTCACGCACCTGGGGTTGCGCCATCCTGCCTCCGCTCGCCGTTACCGCTTCACCGTGCCGGGGTGTTCGGGTTCCACAACAACACCTCGGCGCCCAATTCATACGCCTTTCCGTCCGGGAAGCTCACCAGCTCGAACTGCATGCCCCAGGAACTGAGAAAGTACACCCATCGCTGGCCCGCGCTGGCGTTGCGGCTGGGCGTCGGATCACCAAGTACCCGAATGCCCTCGGCGCGAAGGTATTCGACGGCGGCATCGATGTCGTGGACATAGAGCGCCAGATGGTGACCGCCGACGTCGCTGTTGCGCGGCATGGGCGCCGCCCCATCCGCCGGTTCGTACTCGAACACCTCGAAGTTGGCTCCCGTGCCGCACCGGTAGAAGCGCAGCTCCCGCATCACGGTGCGCGGATGGACGTTCAGGTGCACGTGCATCCAGTCGTCGTCGTGCTTGAACGGCCCGAGCGTGTAGACGTGCGTGCAACCCAGAAGGCGGACGAAGAAGTCGTGGGCTTGTTCCAGGTCGGGCACCGTGAAGCCGATGTGATCGGTGCCGACCAGACCTGGCAGTGCCATGCAGCCTCCTACATAGTGGATCCAATGCGACTCACAGTAGTCCAGATTTCTGCATTTTATGACCAATGCTGGCCAAAGTGGATCCAATCGGCGTAGGTTGACCAGGACCGAACGTGGGCCGTCGATCGCTCGCGATCAAGGAAGTAGGGGTCATGCCACGCGAACAACGCCTCGAGACCGGCTCGGCCTGGATCGAACTCATCACCACCGCCGACGACTGGAAGGCCGCGTCACCACAGCTTCTTGGCACCATGCTCGCCGAGTTGCACCTCATCCGCGCCTTCGAGGAAACCGTCCTGGAGTTGGCGGGCGAAGGGCTGGTGCACGGCCCGGCGCACTCGAGCATCGGGCAGGAGGGCGGCGCGGTTGGATCCATCGTCGGCCTCCGCTCCACCGATGCCGTCAACGGATCCCATCGCGGTCACCACCAGTTCCTGGCCAAGGCACTGACGCACGTCACGGGTGGCGTGATCGACCCCGCCACGGTGGTGACCCCCAAGATTGCGCGCGTGCTGCAGCGGACGCTGGCCGAGATCCTCGGGCTCGCCCAGGGCTACTGCCACGGCCGCGGCGGATCCATGCACCTGCAGTGGTTCGAAGCAGGCGCCCTCGGCACCAACGCGATCGTTGGCGGCGGCGTGCCCATGGGCGCGGGCAACGCGTGGGCCCAAAAGCACAGTGGCACCACCGATCTCACCATCAGCTACTTCGGTGACGGGGCCAGCCAGATCGGCTCCGTGCTGGAGACGATGAACCTCGCAGCGGCATGGAAGCTGCCGTTCTGCTTCTTCATCGAGAACAACCTGTACGCCGTGTCCACGCGCGTGGACGAGATCACCGCCGATACGCGCTTGTCGGTACGCGGCCAGGGATTCGGCATTCCGTGTTGGCGCGTCGACGGCATGGACCCGCTGGCCGTGCACCTGGCCACCGAGCAGGCGGCCGAACGGATGCGCAGCGGTGCGGGTCCCGCGGTCATCGAGGTCGAGGTGTACCGGTTCTTCCACCAGAACGGGCCGTACCCCGGCAGTGCGTTCGGATACCGCGACAAGGAGGAAGAGGCATACTGGCGCTCCCGTGATCCTCTCGATCGGGTCGCGCGCGAGATGATCGCGCTCGGCTTGATCGACGAGGCGGGGGTGGCGGCGGTGCGCAGCCAGGCGCAGGAGGCGATGACGGCCGCCACCGCCGAGTTGCTCGAAGACGACCCCGATCATGCAGGCAAGCGCCGCATCCGGCCGGAACTGTGGCCTGATCCCGGCTTCGTCGACGTCGGAATGCGCGGCGACGCAAGCGAGCTCGAATCACTGACCATCCTCGATCCGACGACATACGAAGGCCCGTGGCGCGCGGTGAAGTTCGTGGAAGCGGTGGCCGGCGTCATGGACCGACGGATGGCGCTCGACGAGCGCATCGTGGTGTTCGGCGAGGACGTCCACCATCTGAACGGCGGCACCAACGGTGCCACCAAGGGGCTGGCGAAGTACGGCGGGAATCGGTTGGTGGGGACACCCATCAGTGAGAACGCCTTCAGCGGCATCGGCGGCGGCATGGCACTTGACGGCCGATTCCGGCCGGTGGTCGAGTTCATGTACCCCGACTTCATGTGGGTGGCCGCCGACCAGGTGTTCAACCAGATCGGCAAGGCCCGGCACATGTTCGGGGGCGACAACCCGGTGCCATACGTGCTGCGCACCAAGGTCGCGATGGGCGCGGGATACGGTTCTCAGCACCTGATGGACCCCGCGGGTATCTTCGCAACCAGCCCCGGTTGGCGGATCGTCGCGCCATCGACCGCCGCCGACTACGTGGGCCTGATGAACGCCGCTCTGGCCCTGCAGGATCCAGTCCTGGTCATCGAGCACATCGACCTCTACGGGGTCGCCGACAAGGTCCCGGACGGCGATCTGGACTACGTCATCCCGCCTGGCCGCGCCGCGATCCGACGGGTAGGTACCGAGGTCACGGTCATCAGCTACCTGTCGATGGTGAACCAGTGCCTCGAGGCGATCGAGCAGACCGACGTCGACGCCGAACTGATCGACCTGCGCTGGCTGGACCGCGCGTCGATCGACTGGGACACCATCACCGCCAGCGTCCGAAAGACCAACGCGGTCTTGATCGTCGAGCAGGGCGCGCGCGGTAGCTCCTACGGGGGCTGGCTGGCCGACGAGATTCAGCGCAGGCTCTTCGACTGGTTGGACCAACCCGTCGAGCGGGTGTCCGGTACGGAGGCGTCGCCGAGCATCTCCAGGGTGCTCGAGCGCGCCGCGATCGCCAGGACCGAGGAGGTCGTCGCGGGGCTGGAGAAGATGCGAGCGGGAATGGGTGTCAACTAATGCCCACGATCGTGCGGATGCCCGAGGTGCTGGCCAACACCGGCGAAGCCGTCATCCAGACGTGGCTCGTCTCGGAGGGGCAGGAGATCGTCGTCGGTGACCCGCTGGCGGAGATCGAAACCGAGAAGGCCGTCGTCGAGTACGTCTCGGAAGTGGACGGGATCGTGGGCAGGCTGATCGCCGAAGCCGGAGCGACGATTGCGGTGGGCGAGCCCATCGCGGTGGTGCTGGCGCCGGGCGAGACCAATGCCGACGTCGATGCCGCACCCCACGGTGTCGCCGAGTCCCCCACGCCGGAGTCCGAACTCGTCGCCGTTGGTGCCGCCGCACCCGCTGCGGCCGCCAACGGGCGGCGCCTGTTCGCCACTCCCCTGGTGCGAAAGCTTGCGCGCGAGCGAGGAATCGAGCTCGAGCGCGTGACGGGCACTGGGCCTGGCGGGCGCATCGTGCGGCGTGATCTGGAGCGGCTGCCGGTCGCCGAGCCAGCCCCCGCAGAACCCACCCCTGCGCCGCTACCTGTTCGCACTCCGGCCGCCGTCGCATCACCCGCCTCCGGCTTCACCGACGTTCCGCTGACGCCGATGCGCAAGGCCATCGCTCGCAGGCTCACCGAGAGCAAGTCGACGGTGCCGCACTTCTACGTCACCGCGGATTGCCGGGTCGACGAGCTGATCGCGTTGCGGCGCAAGGTCAACGAGGCCGCCACCGTCAAGGTGTCGCTCAACGACTTCATCCTCAAGGCGGTCGCCGGTGCTCTGGTCGAGGTACCCGACGCCAACGCGATCTGGAACGGCGACTCGATCCGCCGCTACGACGGTGTCGACATCGCGGTGGCCGTGGCAGTGGAGGGTGGCCTGCTGACGCCGGTGCTGCGCGACGTGCACACCGCGTCGTTGTCCGCGGTAGCCACCCAGACCGCCGATCTCGCGCGGCGCGCACGGGAGGGGCGACTTCAACAGCGCGAGCTCGAGGGCGGCAGCTTCTCGGTGTCCAACCTCGGGATGTTCGGCGTCACGGAGTTCTCCGCGATCCTCAACCCGCCGCAGTCCGGCATCCTCGCCGTCGGTGGCGCCGTGCAGCGACCCGTCGTCGTCGACGGCGAACTGTCGGTGGGCACGGTCATGACGGTGACGCTGTCGGCGGATCACCGGGTCATCGACGGTGCGGTGGCCGCCACGTGGATGGCGGCCTTCGTCAGACGTGTCGAGAACCCGTTGACCATGCTGATCTGATCGCGCCGCGCCTTATCCGCAGACCGCACTCACGCCGATGCAATCGATTGCGAGAGAACATGGACCTCACCGTCAGGCCTTTGCAGGCTCCCCCGGAACGTCGCGTGTCAGGAGTGCTGCCGCGCCCGTGCTTAGCTCGCAGTTCGGCCGGATTGCCACCTCAAGATTCGTTGACACTCGACAGCAGATTGTGTCATGGTTCATAGCAATCGATTGCATACGTGGTTACTGCAGCTCAAAAGGCAATCGATCCGACGGAAAGGTTTGGACATGCGCAGCACGACTGCACTTCGCGCGATCGTAGGTGCCGCCGCAATCGCCCTCGCCCTATCGGGGTGCACTGCGGACACGCCGAACAACGGCGACACCATCAAGATCGGCGCCTCGCTGCCCCTCACCGGTGAGTTCAGCCAGGGCGGCCTAGACACCCAGCACGGGTACGAGACCTGGGTCGAGATGACCAACGAGGCGGGCGGGCTGCTCGGCAAGCCGGTCGAGGTCATCGTTCGTGACGACGCGACGACCCAGGACACGGCCGTCAGCAACTACAACAACCTGATCTCCAAGGACAAGGTCAATCTGGTGCTCGGCAGCCAGTCGTCGCTGCTGAACATCCCCTCCTCGGCGGTCGCCGAGAAGAATGACATGCTGTTCGTCTGCCCGTCGTGTGGCTCGCCCGACATGTACAACCGGGGCTTCAAGTACATCTTCTTCTCGCAACAGGCCGTCGCCACCGACCAGGCCAAGGTGTTCGCCGAATGGATCGCCAACCTACCGCCCGACCGGCGGCCGAAGACCGCCGCGTACCCGTCGCTGGATGATCCGTTCGCGGGCCCGGTGGTCGAAGGAGCCGAGAAGATCCTGTCCGCGGCGGGCATCAGGACCGTCTACAAGGACGAATACCCGGCGACGACCAAGAACTTCGACCCCATCGTCAATGCCATGCGCGATGCCGGCGCCGAAATCGTGGTTCAGGGCGCACAATTCGAAGATGGCGTCAACATGATCAGGTCGATGAACCGTGCCGGCTACAAGCCATCCATCGTGTACCAGAGCAGCTCGCCCACCTACGGACAGCAATACCTCGAAGGTGTCGGAGAGCAGAACGCCGAAGGCGTGTTCTTCTCATCGAGCTACAGCTCGCTCGCCAAGACCAACCAGAACGCCGAATTCGTCAAGAAGTTCGAGGAGAAGTTCGGCGGGCTCCCGCCGGAGGACGCCGCCGACGGATTCGCCGCGGGCCAGGTGCTCGCCGCAGCCGTCACGGCCGTTGGCTCCATCGACGATCAGGCCAAGCTCGCTGACTGGCTGCGCAACAACACCGTTGAAACCATCCTCGGTCCGTTGAGCTGGAACGCCGACGGCAGCCCCAAGGGCGAGTTCCTGGTGGGTCAGTGGCAGGGCGGTGTCTCACAGGTCGTGCTGCCCACCAATGTCGCCACCACCGACAAGATCGTGGGTTGGCAGGGCGGCCCGATCTGATCATGACTTCGCTCATCCAAACCCTCATCCTTGGCCTGCTCGTCGGCGCTCTCTACGCGCTGATGGCCTCGGGGCTGACACTGATCTTCGGGGTCATGCGGGTGATCAACCTGGCCCACGGGGCCTTCGCAGTGCTGGCGGCATTCCTGACCTTCACGCTGTGGCAGCACCTCGGTCTCGACCCCATCCTGTCGATTCCCATCGTGATGGCGGTGATGTTCGCCGTCGGCTGGCTGGTCTACATCACGGTGATCCGACACGTCCGCGGCTCCCACGTCAGCATGACGGTGCTGGCCACCTTCGGCATCGCCCTGATGTTGGAAGGGATCATGGGCTTCATCTGGGGCAACACGTCCACCGCAGTGCGGGTGTCCTACACCGACGCCTCGATTGCCTTGGGGCCGTTGTACATACCTCAGGTGATGCTCATCGCCGCGGGCATCGCAGTGCTGATCCTCGGCGGTCTCTACCTGTTGCTCAACCACACCTGGGCCGGCCGGGCCATCCGCGCCGCTTCCGCCAACGAGTCCGGGGCGCTTCTGGTCGGGGTGAGCGTGGCCACGATCGCCGCGCTCACCTTCGCCATCGGCGTCTCGACACTTGGCGCAGGCGGGGCGATGCTGAGCACCATCTACCCGTTCCTGCCCGGCTCGCACTACCAGTGGATCGCCCGGCTCCTGGCCATAGTCGTGCTCGGCGGGCTCGGCAGCCTTCCCGGCGCCATCCTCGGGGCGCTCGTCATCGGCGTTGGTGAGATCGCGGCCACCAGTTATCTCGGCGCGGCCTGGCCCGTGGCGGTGCCGTTCCTCGTCATCATCGTCGTGCTGATCACCCGCCCGCAGGGCATCCTGGGCACCCGGCTTCGAGAGGACGCGGTCGCATGAGCGCCTTAACGAAATTGCTGGATCCTCGGCTGCAGACGTGGGTGACTCGGGCCCTCGTTGTGGTCGCCGCCGCGGTGATCGTGCTATTTCCGTTGTCGCCGAGCATATCTGCGCAGAACACCGTGATCATGGCGCTGGTGCTGGCCATCGGCGCCAGCGGCCTCAACGTGATCACCGGCTACACCGGCTACCTGTCGCTGAGCCAGGGCGCCTTCATCGGGATCGGTGCCTACGTCGGCGCCATCCTGGCCATCAGGATCCCCGACGTTCCTCCGCTGCTGTGGGTGCCGGTCGCCGGTGTGTTCGCCGCGGCGATCGCCATGCTGCTGGGTCTGGTGACCTACCGCTCCCGTGGCCCCGCCTTCGTCATCATCACGGTGGCGTTCCTGTTCCTTGCGCAGTTCGTCGCCATCGAATGGGTGCCGGTGACCAACGGCACCGCAGGCTTGACCCTGCCGCTGCCGGACTGGCCGGACGCGTGGGCAACTGGCCCTTCCACCTTGTCCTCGTGACGCTGCTGGCGCTGTCGCTATTGATGACGTGGGCCATCCGGCGCACCAAATTCGGTATGGGGCTCATCGCGATTCGCGAAGACGAGGGCAAGGCGGGCACGATCGGCGTCAACGCCCCGGTGTACAAGCTGCTCGCCTTTGGCGCCAGCGCGCTGTTCGTCGGCATGGCCGGATCGGCGTACGGCTACTACCTGTCCTTCGTCGACCCGATCGGCATGTTCTCGATCATCACCAGCGCGCTGATCGTGCTTTCGGTCATTCTCGGCGGACGCGGCACACTGTTCGGACCGGTGCTCGGCGCGTTCATCATCCAGCCCGTCAACACCTTCGCCAACGACGCCTTCGGCGGCGGCAACGCCCGCCTCGTGCTGTTCGGCGGCCTGCTAGTGCTGCTGGTGATCCTGCTGCCCAAGGGCATCCTGCCGACCGTGGCTGCGTGGGTGGAGAAGGCGAGAACCAAAGGCACCGTTGGACTTTCCGGGTCCAGGCTCAATCCGCTGGACCGCCCGCTCGCACCATCCGACGTCAAACGGCCCGAACCGACCGGGCGCACCCTGCTTGAGGTCCGCGGTCTGCACAAGAGCTTCGGCGGAAACCATGCGGTGAACGACTGCAGCTTCACGGTGCCCGAGGGCACGATCACCGCGCTGATCGGACCCAACGGCTCGGGCAAGACCACGGTGTTCAACCTGATTTCGGGCACCATGACACCCGACAAGGGCGAGATCCTGCTCAACGGCGAACGCATCGAACGCCTTTCGCCGTGGTCGAGAGCTCACCGCGGAGTGAGCCGAACTTTCCAGATCACCCGACTGTTCCGCGAGATGACGGTGTTGGAGAACACCGTAGCCCCGTTGCGCGACTTCTCGGTGCGCCAACTGGGACTTGGCGCGGTGAGCGGCTCGGAGGCCGCGCGCGCAACCGAACTGCTCGAGTTCGTCGGGATGGCGGCTTACCGCGACGCCCGGGCCGGATCACTGTCCTACGGCCAACAGAAGCTGGTGGAGGTGGCGCAGGTGCTCATGCTCGATCCGAAGCTGATCCTGCTCGACGAGCCCGCAGGCGGTATCAATCCGACGCTGATCGAGCGGATGGGCGATCTGATCCGTGATCTCAACGCCAAGGGCACCACCTTCCTGCTCGTTGAACACAACATGCCGTTCGTGGTGGGGCTGTGCGACCCCATCCGAGTGCTTGCCCGCGGGGCGGTGATCGCCAACGGCACTCCCGAGCAGATCCAGAAGGACCCGCTCGTCCTCGACGCCTACCTCGGCGACGACTACCTGCTCGAAGCGCCTTCAAAATCTCGAACATCGACTAATTCACCTGCAGTGGAAAGGAATCCGGCATGATTCGCCTCGAGGGAGTGGTCGCCGGCTACGGCGGCGGCAACGTCTTGCAGGGCGTCGACCTCGAGGTCGGGGCAGGCGAGCTCGGCTGCATCGTCGGACCCAATGGCGCCGGAAAGTCCACCGTGCTGCGCGCGGTAAGCGGTCTGCTCAAACCGAGCTCTGGCCGCATCCTGCTCGACGGTGAAGACATCAGCGGTCGATCGCC